>Ga0182744_1000453_pt1 | contig 39192 bp, 26 predicted proteins | sample eDN3rd30CKraftMG_FD_128525 | JGI IMG/M metagenome (GOLD analysis project Ga0182744, IMG submission 128525) | Enriched Miracle-Growth compost microbial communities from Emeryville, California, USA - eDNA 3rd pass 30_C Kraft MG (version 2) (version 2) ... | reverse complement strand
ATGAAATGGGACTTGCCATTATCAACGAAATTCTGAAACCAACGCTTACAAATGGCTTTATAAATCCATTGCAAAAAGAAAAAAATCCAATAAACGCTATTTATAACTTAATGCACAATCTTCTAATGGAAAATGAATTTCTAAAAGTAGAATATGGTTGTCCTGCATCCAACTTTACACAAGAGATGTCACCTTGGAACGCGGAATTTAAAAAAGTATTAGACGAATTAACCAAACAATGGACAAAAGTAATGGCTGAAACTATAGAAAGAGGAAAGGGAAATGAGTTTATTCGTAAAGACGTAAACGCAAAGCAGGTAACACTTCTTATAATGTCCGGCTATTGGGGTATTCGAAATTTTGGGAAATTAGAAAATAGTAAAGCTATTTATCTACCTTATTTAAAGGAACTTAAAAACTATCTTAACAGTTTAAAATAATTTTTTTTCAAAAAAAACATACTAAGTAGTATGTTTTTGTTTTACTCTTGTTCAAACAATATATTATTATACAATATGGATACACATAGTCACAATGTTGCCGAATTAACATCCATAGGCGCATTAGTTGCAGTTCTGATTGCATTTGCATTTATCGCAATAATGTCGTTAGTAAAAGAACCGCACAGGCAAAAGCTAAATGCGATAATCATTGCAGGTGCAGGTGCTGTTTATTGGAGTGGAGGTTTAGGCATATGGGAATTTGTTTTCGGTTCGATAATGTTATTCATCGCATTCAAAGGACTAAAGCATTATTATTTTATTGGAATTGGTTGGTTGCTTCATACTGGGTGGGATATACTGCACCATTTATATGCCAATCCAATAGTTTACATTGAACCATCTTCCTCGGCAGGTTGCGCTGTATGCGACCCAATTCTTGCCATTTGGTTCTTCTTTGGCGCACCCTCTATTTGGAACTTATTCAGAAAGCGAAAAACTATTATAGCATAAAATGTATTCAACATTATTACTATTGCACTCTTTAGCTCGATGGGTTGTACTAATCTTTATTATGTATTCCATTTACAGAGCATTTGTTGGTTATACCAAAAACAAGACATTCTCTGAAACCGATAATACCTTTCGACATTGGACAGCAACGGTTGCACATATTCAATTAATGATAGGGATGATATTATACACCCAAAGCCCAATGGTAAAATATTATTGGAAACATTCCGAAACCAAGTTGCAGGACTTTGAAATAACGTTTTTTGGTTTAATACATATTGCCTTAATGATAACCGCAATTGTTCTATTAACAATTGGTTCTGCAAAAGCAAAACGAAAACAAACTGACAAAGAGAAATTCAGAACGATTTTAATTTGGTTTTCTATTGCTCTGATTATCATTTTTATTGCAATTCCTTGGCCATTTTCACCATTATCAAACAGACCTTATTTAAGAACATTTTAATTAAATTACATGAAAAATTATCTCACAACAACGACTGGGCGTTTAAGGCTTTATGCTTTCTTAGAGGGGGTTTCATTGCTTGTTTTGGTTTTTGTAGCTGTGCCCTTGAAATATTACTTTGGCAATCCCTTCTTGGTAAAGTCTATGGGGCCAATCCACGGCGCTTTATTCCTGTTATTTGTCTTCAATGCCTTGCGTACAGGTATAGAACAACAGTGGAAATTTAAAGAGACTACTTGGAAAGTCCTTGTCGCTTGTTTTGTTCCATTTGGTACGTTTTACATCGACTACAAAATACTTCGTAACCTAAACATAGATAAAAGCTAATATTACAGCAACACAGTGGTTAAAATTCTTGACAGTTTTCCATTCGGCACGGTATGCCGAATGGAAAACTATAAATGGAAGTTAGATTTTTGTCTAAATATAATGCATTTAAGTCTTTCTAATAGGTAGTTCAATTTTGAGAGTTCAAGCGCCTATTAACCATTTAGGACATAAACAACCTACTTTAAGACAAATTAAACAAAACTAAAATATTAATATTTAGCCAAAACCTTGTTGTTCCAAATAGTATTGACATAGGGCAGGTGCGTTCCTGTTACAAATCTGCGAAGAAATAGTTAAATGACAGGATATTACAAAAAATCAATTGATGAGTTAGACGGAAAAATAAATGATTTACACCATGAACAGTGTAATTTTTTAGTTTCCTATGAGAAGGCTATTGAGCTTATTATAAATAAGATTTCAGAATTGAAAAAATATGTACTGACAAAGGGTTTTAAAAACCAACAGGCGGAAATACATTTTTTCAGGTATATCAAGCCACAATTTATTGCTAAACTCATTTACTACAATGCCATTTACAAAATCGAGACAAAGAAACCCTATGGTGCAAAGCCCATAAGGAAATACCTCAACAAAGAACTAAAAAAGCTAAAAAGGTTCTTTGATGACTGTTCTCATTTTTTACTGTTTCATTACAGCACAAAATTGAAGAACTGCGCGGCTTCCGGACGATAACAATTGTTAATAAATCAGCTTATCTCCTGTTTCGTATGCGGCTAAGCGATACAGAGGTAATTCCTAAATACGAAGCGATGTAGTGCTGTGGAACACGTTGAACAATCCGGGGATAGTTTTCAATTAATTCTCCGTAACGTTGTTGTGGCGTGTTTTTCAGATAGGAGTAAAACAGTTTCTGTCCCTGAAGTAGCCGCTTGAACAGATGTTCTTCAAACACAGCTTTTGCTCCCGGTGCATTTTCAAGAATCGTCTTAAAGTCTTTCTGCGAAATGGTTTGTAGCACACAAGGTTCCAAGCTTTCGATACTGTACAGGCTCGGCTGATTGGTTCTGAAGCTCTCTATGGAAGAAACGCTGTCGTTTTCAAAGAAAAATTGGGTGGTGATTTCTTTTCCGTCATTATTAACCCAGGTCCGCAAACATCCTTTTTGTATGAAGTACATCGTTTTGGATACTCTTCCTTCATGCAAGAGGATGGTTCTAGCTGGAACCTCAATTTGTTTGAAATAAGAGCTGAATATTTCCCAATTGATGGATTGTACATTTCCCTGTTTCATTTTTGTTTCCTGTTCAGCTAAACGGTAAGTACGATTTTTCCTGCGGTGCGACGGGTTTCAACCTGGGCATGGGCTTCTGCCATAGCCGCAAAGGGATAAATTTTGGCAATGTGTGGCCTTATCGTGCCTTTCGATATTAAATCAGCGATTGCTCTTAAATCATCTCCATTAGGTTGCATTCCCCATAAGGACAGATTCACGTTTTTTTCTTTAGCTTTAATCTTCAGGTTTTCGTTTGTAAGCGCCAAAATTGAAATAATAGTACCACCCGGTTTTACCACACCAATAGAATGCTCCAGAACATCGCCGCCTACACTATCAAAAACAAAATCAACATTGTCAATTACCTCCCAGAAATTTTCACTTTGGTAATCGATATGTCTATCAGCGCCCAGTGCCATAACAAAATCACGGTTTTTAGCTGACGATGTTGCAATTACTTCGGCACCTAAATGCTTGGCCATTTGCACGGCATAATGTCCCACTCCACCTGATGCCGCATGAATAAGAATTTTGTCGCCCTTTTTTATATTCATTCCGCGAACCAGGGGTTGCCATGCTGTCAAACCAGCCATTGGTAAAGCGGCAGCTTCTTCAAAACTAATATGAACCGGCTTCCGAGCCAACATCTTTGCGTTTACCGCGACAAATTCGGCATAGCCACGAGCATTCGGTAAAAGCGCAAAGACAGCGTCACCTACGTCAAACCCATCGGTACCTTCAGCTTTTTCTACAATTTCCCCAGAGATATCCCAACCCAACACTGCAGGGCGGTATTCGCCAAATAAAGCGGTAATAAATGCAGGTGAATTGCGATAAATGGTATCAGCAGGGTTGATGCCAATGGCTTTTACTTTGACTAAAACTTCTCCATTTTTCAAAGTAGGTTTCTGTGCTTCGCCAAGTAGCAGGTTATCAGGACCTCCGGCTTCATATAATAAGTATGCCTTCATAACTGAAAAGTTAGTGATTTACCTGTTTGTTGTCAGTTAAACGATTGCCTGAATTTCAAAGGCGAAACGTTTGTCTTGGTTTTGAAAAGCTTGCTGAAGGATTGTGAATGCTCAAAACCCAGTTCGTAAGCAATTTCGCTTACGGAGAGATTAGTTGTGGATAGTTTTTCCCTGGCTTTTTCTATCAGTTTGTCGTGGATATGCTGCTGGGTGTTTTGCCCGGTAAGCGCCCTAAGCAGGCTGCCTAAATAACCCGGTGAAACATTTAATTCCGCTGCAACGTATTGAACGGTCGGCAACCCTTTTGAAATCAAGTCATCGCTATTGAAGTAGTCTGTCAATAACTTTTCCAGACGCTCCAATAGTTGATGATGCGCTTTTTCTCTTGTAATGAACTGACGGTTGTAAAACCTTTCCGAATAATTGAGCAACGCCTCTACGTGGGAAATGATGATCTGCTTGGTAAACTTGTCAATATTGGCACGATATTCCTGCCTGATATTTTCTATGATCCCGTTAAGCGTTCCTTCTTCTTTTTCCGATAACAGCAACGCTTCGTTTACCGAATAATCAAAGAAATCATACTTCTTGATACCCTTTGCCAACTGTGTGTTCCAAATAAAATCAGGGTGTATGAGCAACATCCAACCAGACGGTTCTCCGGAACGTTCTTTCTCATTGATTTCAATGTCAAGCACCTGGTTTGGCGACATAAAAAACAGTACGCCGCCATCTTCAAAATCGTAGAGCAGCTGCCCATATTTATACTTTACGCCTTGCATATGCTTCAACGCAATAAAATAGAAATCAAATACCGCGCTCATCGTACTTTGATTGGGCAAGCCGGTGAAATCCTCCTTTGTTACTATACTGATCAAAGGATGTTCGGGCTTAGACAAGCCTCGTAGCCGGTGAAACTCGCTGATTGATTTTATTCTAACTGGCTTTGTCATATACAAAGATAATTATTGTCGCTTGTATGCTTTTGCAAATTCCCTGGCAAACGCTTTCAATTTTGTTTTTCCCAATTCGGGCCTGTGTTTCAGATAATTCGTAAATGTTTTTCCGCTGTGTGTGTCTGCCTGCATGCTTACGAATTCATGTGCAAGCTGTTGCGGAAAGCCTGATTGGATCAAGCCGTCTAAAAGTTGCTCTTCTGGTAATGCTATCCATTTCAGGTCAGGCTTGCCGATGGCTTCGCCTAAAATCTTTGCCGCTTCATTACAGGTCAATTCCTCGCTTGCGACATAGCGGACCTTTTTCCCCTGAAACGGCCTTGTCAGCTCTTCAAAAGCCGCGTCTGCAATATCATCCGGAGAAACAAATGCAATCTTATCCTCTCCGCCATAACCGGACATTATTGCTCCATGCTCTTTTATTGTTTGAATGTCATTGTAGAAATTGGTGTAAAAGGAACCGGGACGTAGCTCGATGACCGTTCTGTCTGATAGCTGGATGAGTAGAATGGAGTCTGCCGTATCAGCCGCCCAACCGGTCAGAAATACAACTTTTTCAATTTCATTTTCCCTGATCGCCTGTACATAATTCGTTTCCATTTTTTTGAAATAGGCCGCTTGGTCTTCTTCCATAAAGTTGAAAGGGATCATACAATACACAGCGTCTGCACCGACAAAAGTTGTTGTCAAAAAATCTATGTCTGCTACTGATCCGATTGCTGCTTTTGCGCCAAGGGTTTCAATGTCTTTTTGTTTGTCGGCTTTACTGCTGATAACCGTTACCGAATGTCCGTTCGCAAGCAATGCTGTTGCAAGCGGTTTGCTGATGTTGCCCAATGAGCCTGTCAATACAATATTCATATGCTGTCTTTTTTGTTACTGCAAAGTTGCAACACTGTCTAGCAACAGATGTAACCAAAGCGACTGTTTTTGTAGCCAAAATGAATGGTCTTTGTTACCAGGCAACTTGTTTGGGTGGAGCAATTTTGAAGTTTGCGACCGATTGAGGATACCGGTCGGGCGGCAAGCGCGCAAAGATAACGCTCATTCCGGGCGGCTTACCTGTTCCCGAGACTATCGGTTTCGGAGGGACAGCCTACCACAACCCATATAGGTTACATTCCTGTAGGCAAAGTAGATTTCATGTGTGGGACTACCTTCTTCGGTTATGTCCAGGGTACAACCACCGTTGTCCGAATGCCTGACGATCCCGTGAATTTTGTTGCCCTGAAATGCGTAGGTTTCGGTATGGGCTTGCTTGCGGGATAAAAGCAGGGTATCCTTTACGATATCGTTGATGCAGTGCAGAACAACATAGTTGTCTTTAATCTCCATCTCCCAGAAAGGCTCGGTGCCTTCAAAATAGCCGGTTATGATGGTTTTTCCCTCCATTGTCCCGGAACCCGTTATGAGCAGATAACAACAACCGATCAGCATTACCCATACACTCCTTTTAACCGTCATAACCGCTCTACCTTTACTTTTCCAATTTCAAAAGGTATCCTTTTAACGGACGCCTCATTTTCGATCATGATCTCCACCGAAATATCATCTTTTTCGGCTTGAGAAATGTCCCTTTTAATTTTAGTTAACGCGTATATAATACCGGTCTTCTTGTCCTTAAGCGTCATGTTAGTATACCCCGGCATCGGATCATCATTGATGAAATAGACGATCTTCTGTTCATCCGTGTACCTGTATGCGTATATGATATCAAAGAAGCTAAAGTCAATTTTACGGTAAGGTTCACTGTCTTTTGTCCTGTATTTAAAGTCCGGGAAGACTTTATTTATCACCGTCGAATCAACAATGGCGAAATAGAGGTCGGGATTTTCCGCCAGTATTGCCTTGTCCACCAGATTAACATTGCGGGCAATGCCCCCGTTTTTTCCCAGGTTGAAGTATGAATTGCTTTCTTCGGATGGGGTAAAATATTTCATGACACCCCTGATATGTAGCTCCCTGCTTTTTTTCTTGGGGGGATAATACCGTGATGTTTCGGCTCTTCCATTATTATAGTTATAGTTCAGCGGATATTCGAAGTTTTCTTCCAGCACGTTTCCCCTGTTATCCGTTACGGTCATGGTATCGATGTTGATCAGCTCGAACTTGCTGGTTGGCTTATCCATGTTCAGACCGATCTCTATAAAATCTTCCGTTTGGTTAGCATGGGATACCGTGATCTCTCCCTGCCCGAAGCATCTGGTAGCTATCATTATAAGCATCAATATAATATTCTCTTTCATGGATGTGTTTTACATGTCGTTGCTTATGCGCATACATTTACTTTATACCTGTCTTGCACTTATTTTGTACCTGTCGTGGGTACCTGACCGCAAGTACCGCGGACCGAATTACAACCAGACCGGCCGAAACAAATGTAAAAACTCTTTTGAGAACCGGTGAAATACGGGAGTTTTTTTAGCTAACAGGTGCCACTTTCGGGAACCACCCAGGATGCTTCCCTTCTATGCGCATCTAAAACCCTACGCGATCCAAGCAAATCATGTGGATTTGCATGACAACACTGTGAACCATGCCGCTAGATTACTGCTGAACATATTTGAATGAAGTGCTACTTCCTATTAAACGAGTAGTCGATTGAAAATTTCACTACCGGCTCTTTGAGCAGGTTTATCTCATTATGATTCACATATTGGTAAACACTCGCTTTGAGGTTGATCACCTGGTCTATCTCTATGCCGGCGTCCAGTGAATATCCAAACAAAAGCCCATTGTCGAATCCTGGTCCAAAAAGTGCCTGTAAATTCCCTTTGGAAGACAGCGACGCCATTCCTTTTGCCTGGACATAAAAAACCCCCAAGTTATCCGTATCTGTATCCTTCCAGGCGCCTGTCTGGAAAAACAATCCTACATTACCAAGCCCATTAAAGAAATTCATGTTTTTGCCTGTCAGGCTATCTGTTCCATTAAGATTGCGGACACCTACCTGATAGGCAAATCGCAGCTTCGTAATCCCATACCAAACCGAATTTGGTAAGTAATTGAATCTTGCTTCGGTCATATCCTTTAATCGCTTCGCCGATCATTTCTTCACTCAATCCAAAACCGTAGAACGGAGCTGTATCCAGGGTTGTAACCCCATGATCAATCGAAGCTTTTACGGCAGCGATGCTGTCTTTTTGTTCGTTTCCGCCCCACATATTGCCTCCGATGGCAAATGCTCCGTAAGCGATAGCTGATAATTTTAAGTCGGAGTTACCTAATGTGCTGTATTCCATTTTTATATTTTATTAGTGAGATAAATTTATGATGTAAGATGTTCAAGCTTTGTCTTAATGACTATCGTTAAATAAATATTCATGTTTTTCTAAAATGAAAGCATCCTGCAGATGTTGCAAATAATCGCGATGATAGTTATCAATACGTTCCGGTGTTGCATTTTTTTCTAAATCGTGAAAGTGAAATCCATCAATTCTATCCATACCGACAAACTGATTCATCTTATGGAAACCAACTAATATGCCATCGTCCACAGCGGTTTGATCGAAAAATTCTCCCGGCAATGTGAAAGCCGTATCGGGTGCATTCCATGTGGAGGTAACCATGTATTTCTTGCCTTGCATTAACCCACCTGTTCCATAATTGATTTCAGGATTATTACGGCTTCTTCCGTCGCTCCTGTAAATGCCGTTTTGATGACCGGCGGAGAAAACCTCATCGATATATTTCTTCAACCGATTCGGTACCTGGAACCACCAAATAGGCGTGTGATAAATAATAACATCAGCCCATTTAAAATTCTCCACTTCTTCCATCGCATCAAAATCATCATTGATGTTGGTGATACGTAAATCAAATTCGTTTTTCTCGAAAAAAGATTTTGTCCAGTCCGTCAAGGTATTGTTGAATGCTCCGCCTGAATGCGCAAAAACCTGCCCGCCGTTAATAATAAATATCTTCATCTTATATTATCTTGATAATTAATAATGCAAAGTTCTATCAGAATTTTATATTATCAAAATAACTTAAATTGTATATTTGTATCATAAAAATAATAGAAATGAGATGGAATCTGGAATGGTTGCGCACCTTTAAAGCAATTTATGAAACGGGAACGCTCTCTGCCGCGGCGCAGGAATTGTTTATTTCCCAACCCGGCGTAAGCCTGCATTTGAACTCGCTGGAAGCCTTTACGGGTTATAAGTTATTTGATCGCTCTGCACGGAAAATGGTACCCACGGAAAAAGGGAAAATTCTATATAATTATATTTTAGATCCGCTAAAGAAACTGGAAACGGGCGAGGAACATTTTCATAAACGTTCACAGGATGAGCGTGCCACCATCAGCGTGGGCATGTGTTTTGAGACTTTTCAATACACGCTGGAAGAGCATATTTCCGGATTACCGTTTAACCTGATTATTAAGTTTGGCGAATACCCGCAAATGCAGCACGATTTGGACAGCGGTTTGCTGGACTTGATTATTACGCCGCAAAAAGGCGATCAACAGAATTTGGTATATCGTCCGTTTTCTAAAGAAAGAATTGTGCTGATTGCCGGCAGTGAAACCGACACGGCTGCATTGGGAAAGTTATTGCAAGAGAATAAAATAAAAGCAGCAGCCGATTTATTAAAACAGCAACTTTGGTACAGCACGGCGGCAGATATGGACCACCTAAAGAATTTTTGGTTGAAACATTTTGGCGAGCATCCCGATTTCAGTCCGAATTACATTGTACCCAATATCAGTTCCATCATCCGTTGTCTGAGCAATGGCACAGGTTTTTCGATTGTGCCCGATTTTCTTTGCAGAGAAGCCATTGCTTCGGGAAAAATAAAATTAGTTTGGGAAGGCAATCATCCGCTGGAAAATACGCTCTATTTCGGAACGAGGAAAAAGACCATGTATCGTAATGAAATAGATCGATTGGAGAGTTTACTGGAAAAGAGATGGGTCCGGTAAAGAGTTCGGGTTCTGACCAATGGGATCACTCCTATCCGAGGCAACGGGTGCCCTAAGTGGTGCCTCGTTTCTAATAAGTCGAAATTCAGTAGGTGGAATTCCGGCTAATCTCTTGAAGAATCGGCTGAATACCTGAACATTTTCAAAACCAAGATCAACGGATTCCGATACGCATACCACCTGTGTCTGGAAAGGTGTGGCTTCCTATTATCATGTAGTGGTTGATGGGGAAACAGCAAATGATGCTGCATGGTACATCCTAACCCCAGCGCGTTAGCAGCGGGAATAAAAGGACACATCGCATTTTGGCGTGGTGTAGAGGTAACCCGGTAGCATAATTGCGGCTAAATTTTATACTTTTGGGCCGTGCAAAGAATTCCCTATCGTAAGAAAGAATACATGATGAGATACTACTGCGTAGTTATTCTCATTTTCACCTGCTTGTTTTGCCAAGCCCAGGATGACCGGAAAGAAGTGGTCACGTTTGAAGATGCCTACAAACGCGTGTATCACATTACCAAGCTCAGTGGGGAAACCTTCAAAATAGACGGAAAGCTGGACGAAGATACCTGGCAGCACACCGGCGAATGGTCGGAAAAGTTTTCGCAGGTCATCCCGTTCGAACGGGTATTCACCGCTTCATGGACACGCATGAAAATTTTCTACGACGATGAGAATATCTATATCGGTGTATATTGCAAGGATCGGCATCCCGAAACCATGAACGCGTTTATCGGAAATAGGGACGATAACAGCAATGGCGACCTCATCAGCATCGCATTTGACACCTACCACGATTATCGTGTGGCTCCGGAGTTTAACATAAACCTCGGCGGAAATAAAACAGACCTGACCGTCACAGACAAACTTTCCGTCAACCTAAGCTGGAACGCCGTCTGGGAAGGGAAAACCGATATAAACCTGCCGGATTCGAGCTGGACCGCGGAACTCAGGATCCCATTCAGCCAACTGCGTTACAACCAGAAAGATGCAGACGGAATATGGGGGTTGCACGTACGACGCATCATCCGCAGAAATAACGAAGTCCAGAACTGGAGCCTGATTCCCATCAAGAACAACGGCCACGTGTTCTCCTTCGGAGAAATGCACGGCATGAACGACCTGCCCAAACCCCGTGGCCTGGAGTTTGCTCCGTACGTGATGGGTAAGCACATTCTTGAACCCCGGATACCCAGAAGCCCTTATCAGAAAGGTAGCCAGTGGGCCGGTAGTGCTGGGCTCGATGCCAAAGTAGCCCTGCGGGATTTTACGCTGGATCTGACCTTCAATCCGGATTATGGCCAGGTGGAAGTCGACCCATCGGTGATGAACCTATCGGCCTATGAAGTGTTTTACGATGAAAAAAGACCCTTTTTCCTGGAAGGAAAGCATATTCTGGAATTTGACAACGCTGAAGACAGAATGTTCTATTCGCGCAGAATCGGGGCGATGCCTTCCTACCCGCCCGTGGATATAGACAATGTCGATAATTTTGCCAGTACGCCCAATTTTATTCCCATCATCGGCGCCCTGAAATTAACGGGAACGAACCGGAAAGGGCTTACCGTGGGCTTGCTGGAAAGCGTTACCGCCCAAACGACGTCCAAAGTAATGCGCAAAGGCGTAAGCGACCGTGAGGTAACCGAACCGCTGACCAACTACACGGTGGTACGCATCCAAAAGAATTGGGAGGGAAACACCTTATTGGGAGGTATGGCCACGGCCGTTAACCGGAATCTGACCAAAGAACACTTGCAGGATGCCATGATCGGCAATGCATTCACCGCGGGTCTGGATTTTACCCAATATTTTGCAAACCGTCTTTATTACATCGATGCAAAAGGTATGTTCAGTACCCTGCATGGATCACCGGAAGCGCTGTTACGGACAAAAACGAATGCGGTCCATTATTTCCATCGCGAATCGGGAGCCGACTACTTAAATCTCAACCCCGACAGCCGTTCGATGCAGGGAACCGGCGGATATGTAAAGGTCGGAAAAAAGGGAAACGCAGAATGGAATTTCTCCGAGACCTTCAGCTGGTCGTCGCCCGGCTTTGATCTGAACGATGTGGGCTATATGAAGCAATCGGACTATAAGTTGAACGAATCCGAAATTGCCTTAAGGAAAACCGACCCATGGGGACCGTTCCGGGCTGCGGGGATCACCCTTACGCAGAAAAACGTCTGGAATTACGGAGGAGATGCGATAAATAATGACGTCGCCATACGTTGGAGAAGCCTGAGCATCGCGCATCGCATTGAAATGGATGTAAAAGAAACGTTCAGTTGGAATACCGTGGACAGCCGTAGATTACGAGGCGGACCGGATATGCGATACACGGCAAACTTCGAAACCAATGTAAGTGTGAACTCCGATCGCGCGAAAAGAGTCGTCTACAAATTGATTTACGATGGCCGGCATTACCTTGCCGAAGAGATAGGTTATAATCAAATACACCCCAGCTTAATCTTTCGCATCGGAAATCACATCCGCCTAACCGGGCAGTTTGACTATGCCTGGAACGATGACAACCTGCAATATGTAAGCAGCATCCCAGCAAGTGGCTCGCCCGATGATAAAACGGAATATGTAATGGGCCGGATGCAACAGAAAACGTATGGCGTAACGCTGAACATGCAGGTCAATCTTACCCCTGATATTTCCATCCAATATTACGGATCCCCCTTCACATCGGTGGCAAAATACGACCAATTCAAACTGGCAGCGGATACGCGGTCACATACGTATTCCGATCGGTTCCATCCGATTGAGGATCATGAAATCAGCCTCGTCAACGACTACTATTTCTTCAACACGGGCAATGGTCAGCTGTCGTTTAAAAACCCCAACTTCAGTTTCAATGAATTGCGATCCAACCTGGTTGCCCGTTGGGAATACCTTCCCGGTTCGACGCTCTATCTCGTTTGGCAGCATAACCGATCCTATCAGGACCCCATATACCAGCCGGGATGGGAAGGCAACCTCGATCGGATGTTTGGTTTGCCCGCCACGAATGCCCTCATGGTGAAAATTAACTATTGGTTCGGTCGCTGAGGCAACAACTTTTCAAATAATCCCATACAACGGTCCACCGGATGCGCCCAGTGCATCCACCCGTTTTTCCACCTGGGGATCTTTGATCAGTTCGGGTGCATGATGAGGCTTTTTGCGGGCATCGATAATCAGCGGTCCCCGGCACCCCCAATGTTTGTGTTGAATAAAGCTTGCTACGCCATGGATATCATGCGCAGGGTTGCTTCGGGTAAAGGCAATCCAAACCAGATTATTCACATTGGCAGCCGTAAACGCGGCATCGTCACAAAGCACCATCAAAGCAAGTCCCGATAAATCCCGATCCGCGATCTCCCGGCACCAGGTTTCAATACGATCGGCTTCGGTCCCCTCGTCGGTATAAGGAAGAGCTTCCACGGCTAAGATACCCGGCACGGCGAGCTTAGCAGTAGCAAACGGCCGGGGCAGTTCGAGCCCTCCCGGTAACTCGCCCCACAGCGTGCGCTTTACCCCGCCCGCAGCTGCGAAAACGACCTTGGAACCGGCATTCAGCCCATCTCCCGAATAATCCAGCGTATCGATGGTAGTCCGGGTATGGAAATGCAGGTCGCGCTCAAAATCCATCCGCTCCAGCATATGCTTTAGGAATCCCGGAATGTCGTGTATATCAAGCTGCGGATTGTCTTCGTATGCCGCAATAAAAAGGTATTTGGCCAGGCTCAATTGATTTTTGCCCAATATCTGATTGGCAATCGTGAGGATTTCCTGTGGCCTCTCGGATTTAAGGTAAGGCGTATATCGCTCGCTACCGATCGCAAAAAGCAGCGGATGTACACCTGCGGCGTCCACGGCGTGGACAGCATGGAGCCCGTTTATTTCCTGCGGTATGGCCGAGCCGGTGATCTCATGGATCAGGGCACCGAAACTGGTATCCTCCTGCGGCGGGCGCCCCACGACAGTGAACGACCAGATTGGGTTGCGGCGGTGGTACACCTTGTGCACACGCATCAGCGGAAACGGATGGGTCAAACTGTAGTACCCCAGGTGATCTCCAAACGGACCTTCAGGCTTATTTTCCTGCGGATAAACCATTCCCGTGATGACAAAATCAGCATCCGCGGAAATACAAAAACCTTCCTCGTCGTAAAAATACCGGAACCGCCTGTTGCCCAAAGCTCCAGCAAACGTCAATTCGGATAGTCCTTCAGGCAGCGGCATCACCGCCGACAACGCATGCGCCGGAGGCCCGCCTACGAAAATGCTCACCTTTAAGGGCTGCCCCAATGCATTGGCTTTCGTTTGGTGCACCCCGATACCCCGATGGAGCTGGTAGTGGAGACCGATTTCGCTGTCTGTCACGTAATCATTTCCCGCCAACTGGATACGGTACATCCCCAAGTTGGCATGCATCGCGCCGGGTTTGGTCGCATCTTCCGTATATACCTGCGGCATGGTCACAAACGGCCCGCCATCCATCGGCCAGTTAACGATCTGCGGCAACTCACTGATGCGGGTACTTCCATACAGGATGGGCGCTCCGCCTTTTTTCTTCCAGGGAAGTGCCGAGAGTGCCGTAGATGCCACATGGACGTACCGTAACGGATTTTTCAGCGCCCGCATCGGATCGGACTTGACATCCACCAGTACCTTGATTTTGTCGAGCGTGTCCCGGAACATAAACCGCGAACGGTCCAACGTGCCGAACAGGTTGGAGACCGCCGGAAACGGGCTGCCCTTGACGTTTTCAAACAGCAGCGCCGGACCTTGTGCGTCGTACACGCGCATGTGGATGGCGGCCATCTCCAGATACGGATCTACTTCCTGCCGGATACGGATCAAATGTTTATGACGCTCCAGGTCGTTAACGCATTCGGCAAGGCTCTTGTATCCCATATTGTTTGGTATTGTTGGACAAAGATAACCGATCGATGTACTTAATCAATCCAATTTCTTAAATTCGCCACGGAAACACCAAAAGAGAAGATAGATACCGATGCAACTCACCAAGCTTGAGATAAAGGGTTTCAAAAGTTTCGGCGACAAAATAACCATCCATTTCAACGAAGGGGTCACTGCCATCGTAGGACCAAATGGATGTGGCAAGTCCAACGTGGTGGATGCCATCCGCTGGGTGCTGGGCGAACAGAGTACCCGCATGCTGCGTTCCGAAAAGATGGAAAACATCATCTTCAACGGCACCAAAAACCGCAAAGCGGCTAATCTCGCCGAAGTATCGCTCTCGTTTGATAACACCAAAAACGTCCTTCCCACGGAGTTTTCGCAGGTAACCATCACACGCAAACTTTACCGAAACGGTGAGAGCGAGTACCGGCTCAACGACGTTAAATGCCGGCTCAAGGACATTACCGACCTCTTTCTGGACACCGGCATCGGGGCCGACACGTACTCCATCATCGAACTTAAAATGATCGATGAGATTATTAGCAACAAGGAAAATTCACGCCGGAACCTGTTTGAAGAGGCTTCGGGGATTTCCAAATACAAAGTACGGAAAAAACAGACCCTCAGTAAACTGAAAGATACCGAAAGCGATCTGGAACGGGTAGACGACCTCCTGTTCGAAATCGAGAAAAACCTCAAAACGCTGGAGAACCAGGCAAAAAAAACGGAGCGGTACTATCGCCTCAAAGAACAATATAAAACACTCAGTATCGCGCTGGCTTCCTACCGCATCGCCCACTTCAGCGAATCACTGGGCAAGATCGACGAACAGGAATTGACGCAGCGTACGGAACAGACGCGCATAAACACAGACATTGCCAAGTTGGAAGCGCAGCTTCAGCGACTGAAGCAGGAAAGCTTGGCCAAGGAGAAAAATCTGGCCACCCAGCAGAAGGCAACCAACGAATACGTTGCAAAAATACGTGCTTACGAGAGCGATAAAAAAGTCAAAAACGAGCAGCTTCGGAACCTGCAGGATAAAGAATCCCGCTTAACCAATGAGCTGACCCAGGATAAACAGCAGCTCAATCACGCATTATATAACATCAAACGGCTCAATGAAGAGCATCTCGTAGAGCAAACCAAACTGGATGGCATCACCTCCTCCCTGCAACGGCAAAAGGCCGAGGTCGATGAACTCCGCGGCCAGCAGCAAACGGCCAAAAACAAACTGGATACCACCGCGCGCCAGCATAACGAGTTACAAAACGAGATTTATAAGCTCGAAAAAGAAATTGCCGTATTGCGCATTCAGCACGATGCATTGGAGCAGGAAAGCGTACGAAACATCACGGATGCCGAATCAAAGGCTTCGGAACTTGACCAGTTCAACGCGCTGGTCGATCAGTTAGAGGGACAAGCGGAAGCGCTGCAAGGGGAGCACGATGCCACCGTGCAAGCCGAAAACGAACTCCAGCAGCAAATCACCGATACAGAAACGGCCATCCAATCGCTGAAAGACGAACTGGTCCGGGATAACCGGCAGCTCGATGCGAAGCAGAACGAATATAACCTAACGAAATCACTGGTCGACAATCTCGAGGGCTTCCCGGAATCCATCCGCTTCCTCCGCAAAAATGCGGGATGGAAAAAGCAATATCCGTTGTTTTCAGACATCCTATTTTGCCAGGAGACCTACCGCATCGCCATCGAAAACTACCTCGAACCTTACATGAACCACTATGTGGTGCAACGTCAGGACGAAGCGGTACACGCCATCCGGCTGCTGAGTGACGCGGCCCGCGGGCGGGCCAATTTCTTTGTACTTGACGCCTTTGGCGATATACCGGCGCCAGACAGCGTTCCCGCAACCGACGGCCAGCTAATATCCGCATTGGATATCATCAGCGTGGAGGAGCCATATCTCCCTTTGTGCCGCCGATTACTGCACAATGTGTTTTTGCTCCAAACAGATGACGAAAAAGCGCTGGAAAGTGGCTTACCTGCTGCAGACATCGTCATCTTACACAAAAGTGGGAAATTCAGCAAGAACAGAGTTGGCATGGCAGGTGGATCCGTGGGCCTGTTTGAAGGAAAGCGCATCGGACGTGCGAAGAACCTCGAAAACCTGGCCAGGGAAATCAAGTCGCTGGGCAACCAGATTGCCAGCCGCCAGCAAAAGCTGGATAACGACACCCAGCGATTGGCAAACCTGAAAGGGAGCTCACAAAAAGCCCGTATGGAAGAATTGGGCCAGCAGCTCAATCGCCTCAACAATGAGCTGGTGTCGGTAAAAACCAAACAGGAACAATACCAGGCCTTCATCGCGAACAGCCAGAACCGCAAGCAGGATATCGAACAGAAAATGGCCAATATCACACGCGAGCTGAAAGAAGCCGAACCTCGGTTGGAGACCTTGCAGGCGGACAAGGAAAAGCAAAGCACCCTATTGCTGGAGATGCAAAATGCTTTTCAGGATCTTTCCGAAGTCCTTACGGAAAAGTCATCCGCTTACAACCAGGAAAACATCCGTTTTCACCAGCAGCAAAACAAAGTATCAGGTATCGATAAGGACCTTGAATACCGCGAGAGCTTACGGGAGACCTACGAAACACGGATCACAAAAAACACAGCAGAATACGAACAGGTACAGGCCGATATTAAGGATACGCTTCAGCATGTCGATGATTCGGATGAAGACCTGATTGCCATGTATGCACAGAAAGAGGCCTATGAAAAAGGTCTGCAGGACGTAGAGGAAGACTATTATGCTTCCCGGGGCAAAATCAATGAAACGGAGGAACAGATTACCCGACTGCGTCGCCAGAAAGAACAGGTCGACTTTTTATTCGATGAACTGCGGGACAAAAAGACCAACTTAAAACTTGATCTCAACGCGCTGAAGGAACGGTTGTCGGTTGAATTTTCCATCGACATCACCGAGTTGATGGCTAATTACGCGGACGAAAGCGATGCCGACCGACAGCAGCCCGAAGAAGATGAAGAAACGCTTCGGTTTAAAACCGAGAAACTACGAAAACAGCTGGATGATTTCGGCTCCATCAATCCGATGGCAATGGAAGCGTACCAGGAGATGAACGAGCGTTATACCTTTATTATCAAGGAGAAACAGGACCTGTTGGATGCTAAAAATTCACTATTGGAAACCATCCAGGAAATAGATGATACCGCACGGGAAAAGTTCATGGAGGCGTTTACCAAAGTACGCGAAAACTTCATCCATGTATTCCGCTCGCTGTTTAACGAAGAAGATACGTGCGATCTGATCCTCAGCAATCCCGAAAGCCCGCTGGAATCCGATATTGAAATCATGGCCCGTCCCAAGGGCAAACGGCCGCTTTCCATCAATCAGCTTTCGGGGGGCGAAAAAACGCTGACGTCTACTGCGCTCCTATTCTCGCTATACCTGCTCAAGCCGGCACCCTTCTGTATCTTCGATGAAGTGGACGCACCGCTGGATGATACCAACATCGATAAATTCAATAACATTATCCGGAAATTCTCAAATCAGTCCCAATTTATCATCGTATCGCATAACAAACGCACCATCGCCAGTACAGACATCATCTACGGTGTGACGATGGTTGAACAGGGCGTATCGCGTGTGGTAGCCGTAGATATGCGGGAAGTCGCTTAATTATTTACTGCAGGCGAACCGGCGGTTTACCGGGTATCGTTTTCATACCTCACCCCCTTATCGGTTTGCCAACCATGAATGGATTTTCGGTAGCCAAGTTTCAATTTTACGGCGGTAACGGGCCAACCGATCCCATAGCCATCTATTTGGGTCCTTGCCTTGCTCTCCGCAATCAAACACCTGGCACGAATGAAGAAAACGATTATATAAACCAAAAAGAAAGATAATACGTAGCAACTTATTATACTTCAGTAAGAAATACTCAAAATATAGGTGCCCCCATATCTCCACTGCAAACGAATCCTGCCCGATAGCCAATGCGGTTCCATACAACGTTGAATAACCTGCCTGTATGGAGTCAATTAATGAAATTACAGACTGTATGGGATGAATAGCAACCGCGTGTTTGAAAGCATTATCATTCGTGATACGTACCAATCCTTGGTTCAGATCAACGGTTACCCAATAACCTTCAACTTCGTATCGTTGCTTCATCAGTTAATGAATTTATAATTCATATAATATATGTTTTATTCTGATTAACAACTAAGTAAATTCTTAAATTAACTTATAATTAACACCAACACAAGCTTTTTAAGGAGCTGAAAAAATGTCAGTATGTTAGCTTTTAATATTAATCACAATTATTAACTTCGTATATAGTTTTTCAGAAACTCATTTCCAACTATCTGCGCCTATTCGCTTTTTGCGATCGAGCTAATGCAGAAGGTTTCATTCGTATTGTTCACGTCAAAATTTATTCAATATGGGAAAAGGAGATAAAAAAACCAAACGCGGGAAAATTGTAAAGGGTTCTTACGGCAAAAGAAGACAAACCGCCAAGAAACGGAAAAAGAAATCGGCGGCGGCTCGTGAGCGTACTTCGGAATAATTGCTAAATAGCTAACCGTTGCCGTATGGCTTCATACAACACGACTCCTGCCGATACGGAAACGTTGAGCGAGGCGATCGATCCAACCATAGGTATCTTTGCCAAGTGATCAGCGATACGGATCAGCTCGTCGGAGATGCCGTGTTCTTCAGAGCCCAGCACCAACGCTGTCGGCGCCGTGTAATCCAACTGATATACGCTATCGGCTGTTTTTTCCGTACAGGCTACCAATTGAATTCCGGAGTCTTGCAAAAATCGAGCGGTCTTGGCTAGACTGTCTTCCCGGCAGACGTTGATTTTAAACAACGCTCCGGCCGACGTTTTTATGGCGTCGGGATTGATTTCAGCTGACCCTTTTTTCGGCACAATGAGTGCATGTACACCTACGCACTCAGCGGTGCGTGCAATGGCGCCCAGATTACGCACATCCGTAATGCCGTCGAGGATGAGCAACAGGGGCACTTCTCCCCTTTCGTAGATAGCCGGCACCAAGTCTTCCGTCCGCTGATAGGTGATCGGCGAAATAACCGCAATGACTCCTTGATGGTTTTTGCGGGTCATGCGGTTGAGTTTCTCAATGGGCACCTGTTGATAACCGATACCGTGCCGCCGCAGCACCTCTTTCAACTCAAGAAACAGTGCCCCGCCTAACCCACGTTGAATAAACAGTGATTCAATTTCCTTGCCGCTGTCTATCGCTTCGATGACCGCACGTATACCGTATACTTGCTGATTAGTCTCCCGTTTTTCATGGCCCCCACGCCACTGTTGCTGTTGCATGCTTTTTGAGTTTGCCGGCGAAGTTACGGATATTATGCCACAAAAGCACCGAGGATTGCCGCGGGATGCAGCTCCTTGTTGTCCAGCAAATGAAACCGGCTCCCCATATTATACATAAATTCGAGAGACATGCCCACGATGATCACTGTTCCCGCGGGTTCGGCCACATCGAAATGCCAATGCTGCGATGGCACGTCTTTATCGCGTGTACGCAATGAGATGACGTGTTCCCGGCGACCAATTGCGTGCCGTGTCCTGTTTTCGAAATCAAAGGCAAACGCCCGAAGTTGAATGCCACAATGCGTCATGTCACCCGACCAAAGCAGGTTTCTTTCGGAATGAAAAGCCGGAATATGGACATCCAAGCTTCCCGAAGGTGTGTACTCAACCTCCTTATCCACAAACAGGTAGTCCTGTAAATGACACTTCGCATTGAACTGGAAATCGACCAACCGATGCAATTTCCCCGCAGCTAACCGCATCGTTCCCTCTTGCTGACGACGATTTGTCCGCATAGCCCGTTATCGAAGGGCCGTTATCAAAATGACAATCTGCAGTACTTCGTTTAACACTTGTTTGTGCCATGTTCGCCACTGCTTCGCAATGTATGCACCAACCGTGCACCGTAAGTCCACGTTGAGTCCACGTTTTAAGTGACAAAATGCGCATTCGCCGTAGCAGCACCCTAGCCGCAGTGTACGGGCATAGCGAAGCTGTCTCCAGCGAGTGGCGAACCTAAAGCAAGCCAATGCCTCCGCCGAACCGGTAGCTGATACCGATTTCATGGGTGTTATTGCTGATGCCGCGGTGGAGCGCTTCGTTGCGCGTGCCGAATTGGTAGCTGTAACCCAGGCCGAAATGTCCGGTATTGATCTGTGCCATGCCCGCCACTTCGCCGTAGCTTCGCACGTTGAGCCCGATTCCGACCATGCGCTTCACAAACACCATCGCCGTGGCCTCCGCCTGCGGACGCAGGCTCTCCGAGTAGGTCACCAGCACACTCGGACGGAAGTGGAAGTCCGTGCCCATATCGAACAGTACCCCTGCCGACAGGTGGTAGATGTTGCGAAAGTTGTACCGGCTGGCCGAACCCACCCCCAGACTGCCCAGCATCAGCCGCGGCAGCGACAGCCCCACGTAGTACCGGTCCGGCCGATACAGCATCACTCCGAAGCCCACCAGCGCATCCGTCTCCCGTGCATCCTCGCGGAAGGCCGGGTCCTGCGGGTCCAGCTGTGAAAACCGCCCGTCAAGGTAACTCACCCCCGCGTTGAGCGACAGGCCCACATACTCGTTTTCCGATATCCGTACGCCCTTGGCAAAAAATGCACTCGCCTCCATCAGGTTTTCCACGGCCAGGCTTTCATGGCGGATGTTCAGTCCCGCCGTGGCACCCAAGCCTTTGAGCTCCATATGACCGCTGCCCCAATACACCGTGGGCGCGCCTTCCATGCCCACCCATTGCCGCCTGCCGATGAACGAGATTTCCCCGTCCATACGCATCAGCGATGCCGCCGGATTGATTGCCGTGCGCAACTGTCCGTGCTGCGTGTAGGTAAGTGGCTGCTGGCCATGTGCCGTAATCACCGCGAGGGACACTACCGTAAATATTAGGCTCTTTTTCATTTTTAACACTATAATTTTCAACCAATTAACGATTAACAATTAACCATTAAATTAATATCGCAACACAAACCACCCTTTCTCATACCTCCACTCCCCGCCTATGCGGATCTCTGCCACGTAGAAGTACGTACCCGCCGGTATCGTATGCCGACCCGTACCGATACCCCGGAAGGCCACCGTGCCGTTGTTGTAGCCGCTGGCCTCATACACCATCGTGCCGTTACGGTTGAAGATACTCACCCGGTTGTCCGGATGGTCCTTGATCGCCTCGATGATCAGGTATTCGTTGATGCCGTCGCCATTGGGTGATACCGCACGGTGTACCCGCACCGGGAAATCAGCCGTGGGATCTACCACGCGTACGGTCACCGTCACCGGATCGGCAGCTTCGTAATTAGCATCCCCTGCCTGCGTAGCCGTGATCCGTACCGTGCCCATCCGGTGGATGAGCAGCGTGGTCCCATCGTGCGTGGCCACCTCCGGATCGTCCACCGCCAGTGTTACCGGCAGGCCGCTGCTGGAGCTCGCCATAACCGGGACACTGCCCATATCACGGTGGACTTCTGCTGGGACATCGAGCATGAGGGTCTGAACGGCCTTATGCACGGTCAGCGTATGCGATATTTCGGGTTGGTTGTTGTAATTTCCATTTTCCGGCACGGTGGCCGTAATCGTGGTCGTACCCGCACCGATGATGCGGAGGGTGCCACCGGCCATTACTTCGGCCACCGATGGGTTGCTGCTGGAATAAAGTACCTGCTCGCCGCTGGAGGCCGTAGCCCCGGCACTGAAGTCCACATCGCCGTAGACCTTCTCTGAGATGACCGGAAAATCAATGTTGCGACCGGCAGGATTGATCCTCAGCGTGAAGGTTTTGCGCACGGCCCGGTAATTGCGTGTCTGCGGGGCCGATACGGTGATGGTGTAGGTACCCGCACCGGTGAAGGCGCGGGCGGGATAGTAGGACAGCCCGGCCGCCGTGTGGTTCAGCGCCACAGACAGCGATCTGGTCGTACCGTCGTACGTATGCACCTGGTTCTCCTCACCAAGAACAAACGCCGTGGCACGGTCGATGGTCAGTGTAGCCGAGAGGGTCTCGTCGGTACGGTTCGGGCGGCTCACCACCGCCTTCACAGCATACTCACCCGCATCCACTGCGCTGTTGCCCGTTGCTCCGTTGATGGTATAGACCACCTTTGCATCCGCAGGAAGCCCCTGTACCGACAGGACCTGTGGATGCCCGGTGTAGGTCACCGTCCGGCTGGCCAGCGAAAGTCCCTCCTGCGCCGCCGGATGTATCCGCAGCGTCACCGCCCGGCCGGCCGCTGCATGGTAGTTGGCCGTTTCGGCGGCAGCCACCGTCACCGTATAGGTGCCGGAAGCGATGTAAGCCTGCTGTGGCGTATAGGTTAATGCTGTCTCGCCATGGTTCAGCCCGGCCGCCACCGCTTTGGCCGTGCCATCGTAAACGTGTTCCTGCACCGCTGCCGCTGTGATCACCGCGCCTGCTTTATTAATAAACAGCGTGCCACTCAGCGTGGTATCCTCATGGTCCGGACGGCTTACCACCGCCACCACCGCATAGCTGCCGGCATCCGTCGCGCTGTTGCCCATTGTACCGTTGATCGTATAGGCTACCTTCGCATCCGCCGGGAGTTCCGCTACGGACAAGCTATGCAGCTGGCCGTCGTAGGTCACCGTCAGGTCCGGCAGCCGCAGCCCCTGCTGCGGTGCCGCGGTGACAGTGAAGTCCACATACGCCTCTGCCGGCAGGTAGTTGACGCTTTCATTCAGGTATACCCGCACGTCACTGTGGCTGCCCACGTTAGTAAACGAACGCTGCGGGCTGTATTGTAGCTGACCCTGCAAATCAGCGGGTTGTACAGTGGCTGCGATGGCCTTCGCCGTGCCGTCATACACGTGTGTCTGTGTGGCCGCCGCGGTGATCACCGGCTGGGCTTTCTTTACCGTCAATGTAGCCGTCAGTTCCCGCGGGGCGTGGTTCGGGCGGCTCACCACCGCCGTCACTTCATACGCACCGGCATCCACCGCGCTGTTGCCCGTGTAGGTCACCGTGGCATCCGCCGGAAGGCCCGACACGTAAATACTGTGTACTGTGCCATCATAGGTAAATTCACCGTCACCGAAGGTGACGCCGGCGATGGTGGCCGGGGTAATCTCTCCTGCTGTACCGATGATATCGGCCGTATTGGCAATGCGGTAGTTATCCGCATCCAGGTCTGCAAGTGACACGCCGGAAAGCGTCAGGGTCACCGCCTTCCCTTCGCCCGCATCCGGACTGTCGTAGGTTGCCGCACCATCGCTGACGGCAATGGTCAGTTCATCGCCCGCAACGACATCGCCCCCGGCAAAGGCCAACTGACCCGGGACCAGTTCAGCAATCGCTGTGCCATCGTATTCCTTGGTTATAACCGCATCTGCAGCAAAGCCGATCTGCACGGGACGCTTGGTGATTTCACCGGTCAATTCCGGCAGGATAAGCGTATAGTTATCCGCATCGGCTCCGTCAAGAATGGGGTTGGCCGACAGCGTCACGTCCCAGCTGCCTGCATCCGGACTGCCGTAGGCTGCGGTACCGGCAAACGCCACGGACACCGCATCGCTGCCCACCAGCCCATCGGCTGCTGTGAACGGCTCGAAGGCCACCGTGGCCCCGTCCGTACCGTCATACACCTTGCCGATGGCCGCTGCGCGCACCGTGAGTGCTTTGGGCGTGATCGCTCCCACCGTACCGGTGATGTCTGCTGCGTTGCTGATGCTGTAATTGTCTACATCGGCCCCCGCGAGCGATACCTGCGCCAGGGGCAGCGTTACGGACTTATCCGTACCTGCATCGCCGGTATCATAGGCGGCGGCATCGCCGCTGAGTGCGATGGTCAGTTCGTCGCCGTCAATCACCTCTCCGTCGATAAATACCAGCTGATCGGCCGCTACCGCCGCTTCCACCGTGCCGTCGTATTCCTTCGTAACCGATGCATCGTCTGCAAAGGCGATTTCAACCGGCCGTTTTGCTAGGGTCAGTGTGAATGGCTGGTCATCGGCTGGTAAGTAATCACTATCGCCCGCCTGACTCGCTGTGATGGTCACTTCTCCTGCTTTCAGGATACGGATTTTCCATTTATCGCCGTCATCGGCATCCTCGAACGCCTCGGCAATGGTGTTGTCGCTCGATGCATAGCTCACCGGAAGGCCGGAATCGGCTGTGGCGCCCGGATCGAACGGTGCATCACCATAGGTCTTTTCAACATCGGCTACCTCCGGGATGGTCTGATCCACAGGCTGGTATTCATAGGCACCCATATCCACGATCCCCATGTGGCTGTCTACCCGCGGAATACCGGCTAAATCCACGTCGGTACCCAGATTGTTGTTGCCGTCATCGCCGTCGGCAGCTTCGTACCCGGCATTGCTGCCGGCATCAATGGCCGGGCTGCCGAGACGTAAGCGGTAATCGCCCGCTGCCGGATCCACAAATTCCGGATCTTGATTGACGATCAGTGAAGGCTCGTCCTCATTGAACACGACCCTATCGCTTCCGTCAGAAATCTCTCCCACTTCAAAAAGCTGGAAAGTGCTTACCATCCCATCCTTATTGAAGATGCTGTGGGCAACGTTGAGGGTAAGTGTCCTATCCTCCATGTAGAAACGGGTATGAATATCAGGTCCGTCAACTGCGGCATTTCCCCATAGGATCACATTGTTCATCGAGTGGACCGGCGAACCACTAGGAACGATGGCATTAAACATACCGCCGCCGGCTTCTGCCTGATTCCCCGTGATGGTCACATTGGTAAACGTCATCGACAGGTTCTCTTCACTGTATATTCCACCACCTTTCATGTCGGCCACGTTGTCGCTGATGAGGACATTGACGAATTCAGGTGAACTATTTACGTTTTTAACGTGCATCCCGCCGCCATCCGCTTCCGCATAGTTATTACGGATCGCTACGTTCGTAAAACGGGGCTCAACAGCGCGACTGATGGCTACCCCTCCGCCTGACGCCGCGTAATTGCCGCGGATGTCCAGGTTGGTTAACGTAGGGCTACCACTGGCAATGTTTATCGCGCCCCCGAATCCACCATATCCGGCAGTCAGGGTGAACCCATCAAGCACCGCGGATTGATTTATTTTCTCACTGCTCCCACTATATTTCATGTCGTCAGCGGTTACCAAGGTAGCACTGTTGATGCCATTTATTTGGGTTACCGGATCCGTAATGATGCCGCCTGCACCGGTGTCATCCCCTCCGACATCCCCGCTCAGGATGGTGATATTTGCCTTCCAATCGCGTTGGTTCACGTCCGTTTCGCCACCGGCAAATCCGCCGTAGTATCCTACGTTATTGTACAACGAAAACCCACCGAGGTCGGTGCTGACTGTAGCGGGGGTATAGACTCCCTTAGCCACCCAGATCTGCAAAGGAGCCTCCGGCGTGGGCAGCAAATCACATTCCATCCGGTCTGCCAACCATTGGCGTATTTCGCCCGGCCTGGTCATCGCATTTTCCCAGCTGCTGCCTGATTGATCGGACAGTGCATTCCCCGGTGCCTTGCCGGCATCCACGGCGGCGTTTACATAGAGTATGCCATTGGTGGGATGGATGGCCACATACGGGCTTTCGGATACGCCCATATCGATGATGCCACGCCCTACCGGATCGTACACACGTGGGTTTCCGGCCAAGTCGGCATCGTCAGCCAGGCTGTTGTTGCCGGCATCACCGTCGGCAGCTTCATATAAGGCATTGCTGCCGGCATCGATGGCCAGGCTAAGCTTCCGCAGCGAAAAGTCGCCCGCTGCTTCATCAACAAAAGGCGAATTGTTCTCGATGATGTTGCCGCCGCCATCGTTACCTGTGGTGGGGGTATCCCATCCCCATCCACTCACCCAGGCAACAACCTTCGTGAAGCCCTCCAACATGCTGTGGCTGCTGGTCATCGTACCATCGATCGTTTTCAGGTGCTCCAGCGTACCCTCGCCATTGAAATTGCGCCAGGCGATGCTGTTGTTCATGGTTACGCTACCTGTGCTGACCAACATCCCGCCACCCGCATCGACACCGGTATTTCGGGCAATAACTACATTCGTGAGCGTGGTGGTAGAACCCTCGTTGTAGATGCCACCGCCGGATGCCGCATGGTTGTTGCGGATGATCGTATTCGTAATGCGGGGATTACTGCTGTTGGTATGGAATGCGCCGCCGCCGTTTGATGCCCTGTTGCCCCGGATGTCTACATAAACCAATGCCGGGCTGCCTGCATGGATGTACATGCCGCCGCCATTGGCATCCGCACCCGGTCCATCCGCCTTGCCCGCCGTTACGGTGACTCCATTGAGCACTGTCGTCTCATCCGTGCCCGAAGCAGTGACCACGTGGTAACTGTTGGCGCCCTGTATTTCGGTTGCCGGATTGGTAATGACGTCATCTGCGCCGGTGTCATTCCCGTCGATATCCCCACTCAGGATGGTGACGTTCGTCTTCCAGTCGCGTTCGGCGAGCGTCGTTTCTCCGCCGGCAAAACCGCCGTAGAGCTGTAGGCCGCTGGTCAGTTGGAAGGTAGCTCCGCGCTCACTTGGCGTCACGTTGTCCGGATCTGCCGGTTGCACGGGCGTGTACTTACCCCCGGCTACCCAGATCTGCAGCGGCTCCGCCGCACTCCACAGGCCCTTGTCCTGGTTATCTGCCGTCCAGTGGAGCGCATCGCGTAGCTCGGGGATCGCGTTGTCCCAGCTGCTACCCGATCGATCAGACACTGCTTCCTCTGGCCCTTTACCGGTATCCACAGCAGTATTCACGTAGAGGATGCCCGCGGTTGGCCTGATGGGCATATAAGGGCTCTCGTAGGCGCCGATGTCAATAATGCCGTCCGCTGCCAGGCCGGTAACCCGCGGGTTGCCGGCCAAATCCATGTCGGTACCCAGGCTGTTGTTGTCGTCATCCTCGTCGGCAGCTTCGTACCCGGCATTGCTGCCCGCGTCGATGGCCGGGCTGCCGAATGCAAGCCTATAGTCGCCGTTGGCCGGGTCGGTAAACAGGACAGATGCGTCGCTGACCGTGGACGCATCGATGTTACCATTGTCGGTCGTGTTATGCCCGAGGATCAGGCTGTGGTATGCAGTATATCCGTCTCCGCTTACCATACCCCATACAATGGAGTTATGCAGGGTTGAAGAAGAACTTATATTTCTTATTTCGTTGCCAACAACTGCCGAATTGCCGGCAATGGTTACATTGGTCAGGACAGGGAAACTTTCGGAATTATTCATTCCTCCACCTCCACCTGCCCCGCCTAGCGGACTAACCATGGCATTCCCCGTGATGAGGACGTTGGTCAGTATCGGGCTACTCTCTTCATTGTGGATTCCGGCGCCCCATTGATTAGCTGTATTACGGGCAATGATGACGTTGGTCAGGACAGGTGAGAAACCATAATTATATATACCGCCACCGGTAGGAGCCGAATTATCCGTAACGGCTACATTGGTCAGGACAGGGGAAGAATTGAAATTATAGACCCCACCGCCGCTATGAGCTGCTCTATTACCGGTAATGGTGATGTTGATCAGGCCAGGGGAAGATCGGTTATTCACCATTCCACCGCCTCTCATACTTAATATATCTTCTCCGTTAACGGGGATAATTACACTGCCTTTGGCATCGGCTCCGGTAATGGTGAATCCGTCTATCAACGCCTTACCTACATCACCGGCCGAGACCACGGCGTGGTAGACCGGGTTTCCGTTGGGCATGACGCCTTTCAGCGTAGTGGTATGGGTTTTCCAATCGCGGTCGGCCATCGTCGGATTGCCGCTCGGCGGGAATCCGCCGTACAGCTGTACGTTCTTGACCATCAAAAATGTGGCGTGCTCATCTGTGACCGGACTGTTGGTTGACGGATGTATACCCGGCTTGTATTCGCCCTCGGCTACGTATAGCTGAAGCGGCTGGTCTGCATCCCATAGCTCCCGGTCTTTGTTGGCCTGTGCCCATTGCAGTGCGGCTGACAACTCCGATACTGCATTTTCCCAGCTGCTGCCGGACTGGTCGGACAGGACGTCTCCCGGCTCCTTGCCCGCATCCACGGCGGCATTCACATAGAGGATTCCGTCAGTGGGGCTGACGGGCGCATAAGGGCTCTCGTAGGCGCCCAGGTCGATGATGCCGTCCGCTGTCAGGTTGGTAACCCGCGGGTTGCCGGCCAGATCGGTATCGACAAGTAAGCTATTATTGCCGTCATCGCCGTCGGCCGATTCATATAAGGCATTGTTGCCCGCGTCGATGGCCGGGCTGCCTGACAGCAGACGGTAGTCGCCGTTGGCCGCATCCACAAACCGCGGGTCGGCGGAGAAGGAAGCACTCACGCCATCGATCGTAATCGAACCATCACTAGTCCATGAAATATCAGTCGCTGCGTAAAGGCTGTGAGAAAAGACCATGGTCAATCCTCCTGTGGGGGCTATGTTGTTATATATTCCGGGACCGTCAACTGCGGTATTTCCCCATAGGATAACGTTCGTAAACGAATATGTAGTCGATGCATGCACTTGGTTTAGGATTCCTCCGCCCCAATTCGAGGCTGTGTTTCCGGCAATGGTCACATTGGTGAGCACCATTGCCCCGTCTTCACTGAAAATACCGCCTCCGTTGAGGGCCGAGTTGCTGCTAATCAACACGTTGGTCAACACGGGCGAACTACCGTCCCAGTTGAACATCCCACCGCCACCGAAGGCCGAAGAATTGCCGTTAATAATCACATTGGTCAAGGTAGGATGGCTGTTGCGGTTATGCATGCCGCCACCATCGTCGGTGGCCGTATTGCCAATGATGGCCAGGTTGGTCAGCGTCGGGGAACTATTCGTGTTGTACATTCCGCCACCCTGATCCGACCGCCCACCGGTAATGGTGACTCCGTCGAGCACAGCCGTTGCGTCCAAACCGTTGTTATACACCACCCGATGGACACCCGCTCCGTCGAGAATGGTCTGGTGGGCACGCCAGTCGCGTTCCTCCCACCCGCCACCGCCGGCGGGGAAACCGCCGTAAATGGCCACGCCATTCTTCATGGAAAAGCTGCCTGCCGGAGCCGGATAAGTACCCTTGGCCACCCAGATCTGGAGAGTTCCATTTGCCGCCACATCCCATCCACCTGCTGCCCAGGCAAGAGCATCACGCAATTCAGGGATCGCATTTTCCCAACTGCTGCCGTCGCCAACACCGCCATCAACGTACTTATCCACGTAAAGGGTCTTGTTTTCATCGGGATTGGCCGCAAGCGCATATTCAAACGCACCCATGTCGATGGCAGCACCCCACATCCTTGCATCGCCGCCGAGGTCTACGTCAACAGCCAAATCCCCACCAGCGTCGGTATAATGTACGTTATTCCCTGCATCGATCGCCGGGCTACCCCGCAGCAACCGGTAGTCTCCATTGGCTCCGTCTACAAACGCTGGAGAGTCATCCAAAAAATCCGTACTGCCGCGGACTAGGCTATTGCCGCTGCTGGCGATATCGATGGCCCCATCAATATAGTTATCGATGATGCTGTTCCGGATGGTCAAAACACCATCATCAATAGCAATCCCAGAAGAAGCAGCGAACCGAGGATCATCCACGGTATTGCCGCTCAACGTCACGTTGGTCATGGTCAGTTCACTCGTGGGAAAAAAGCTTAATACCATACCGCCGCCGTTAGCTGCATTGTTACGGGCAACGAGTGTATTCGTCAGTCGTATTTTGCCATCCGAATGAGCATATATTCCTCCCCCTTGCACAGCTGCATCGTTTGTACAGATAGAAACCGATTCCAGCGTGAGCTCACTTCCACTAAATTCCACGGAGATGCCACCGCCGTAACCGGCTTGGTTGTCCGTGATTTTAACATGCCTGATCTGTGCGTATGTATAGGCAAAACAGATACCTCCACCAGCATTCCGATCAATGCTATGCCAATCTTCGGGCTGAATATCGCCGCTTCCATCTGCCCTTCCCCCGCTGATGGTAAAGCCGTCGAGCAGGATATGGAGTGGGTCCGATCCGGTGTGCCCCGATGCCAAAACAACGTGATACGCGTGGGTGCCATCTCCGAAATCTCCGGAGAGGATGGTGCCGACGGCTGTTGCATCCGGGCGCGGGTCGGGCAATAGCCGCTGGTCATTGAGGTCGTTGATGTCATTGGCGGGGTCAAATCCACCAAATAGCTGTACATGGTTCACCAGCGAGAACGATCGATCGCGGGGATCGGTGCTGGGCTCCGCCCCGTCCAGTGCACCATACTTCGGCGTGTAAACACCTTTTGCCACATAAATCTTCAAGGGAGTGCCTGCAGACCAGCTGCCTTCGTTTTCTTTGGCCCATTTCAGTGCGTCGGCCAGCTCGGGAATGGCGTTAGCCCACGAACTACCATCGCCTCCAGCACTGGCACGCTGATCGACATACAGGATACCGCCCGAAGGCACATACGGCTGGGCATTTACCAGCTGAAAAAACAACAGGCACAGGATAGCCAGTAAACCGCAACGATACATCGTTACTTTCTTTTCGGAACAAGGACGCGCGTCTATCGTCATCGCAATAATTTGATCAGTTATGGGTTTCATCCAATTCATTAATCTCCCGGTTAATTTCTTCCAGTTTTCCGTGGTAATACCAAACGACACCGACAAATGCCAGTGCTAGCAAAAAGAGCAGGAGGAATATAAGTCGGTATGTCAGCCGGTATCGCATGGTAGAATTTCGGCAAATGTAGCTGAACGGAGCTTTTTCGCCCGCATGGTGCACCTTACAAAAACCTTACAATTGATTAAGGGGCCGCAGATTTGTTGGTATCCTGCACATAAAGCTACGTTGCACGTAACTGGCGTATGGTGCAACGTCTCTTGTATTACTTTAGCGTAGCGGGAAACTATCCGTAAAAAGGCTCCTGTCGATTATCCCAAAAGAAATGAAGGATGATCTGGGTGTCCACGTCTCTTACCGAATCTCTCCGCAATGAATGCATACAAAAACTGAAGGGATTTCTTGGCTTTAGGTGTATAATGGATTTCGAGGCTCATTCCAAATCAAGCATTTCCCGAACCGTAGTGAAGGGGGTGAGCTTACCGGCCTGAGCTTCGACCATGGACTCCTTCGTTCCTTCCACGACGTAGGTAGGCAACGTTTCGTCATCTTCAATGACGAAATTAATCTTCAGCAGCTTCAATACCGATTCAACAGCATGAAGTTGCTCCTTATTTTCCGGTTGGACGATCAACGTTTGCATGTCTGGACACATTCATTTTTGTAAAAATACAAATTAATCATCCAATTGCAAAAACAGGGGTTCAACTCATCGGCCATCCTAGATTCAACCTCCGCTACGCACTCAAAGCGACTGAACAAAACCCACCAATTCAGCGTGCGATGCGAAACCGAGTTTCTTACGGATACGGTGTTTGGTCACCATCACGGCATTGGCAGAGATGCCTTGCAGAGCGGCCATCTCTTTGTTGCTGAAATGCAGTTTTTCCATCGCCAGACAGCGGATCTCCGCAGGTGTCAAAGACGGATACCGTTCTTTGATCTGATATTGGAATCCCGGATAGACTTTACCGAATAACTCGCTGAATTTGTTCCAGCCCTCTTCGGTGAGTACCACCTGCCGGTTGAGTTGCTCGATAAGCTCTTGGTTTTCGGTAGTTTGGGCGGCTTGCTCTTTTTCCGACACACTGCGGGCCAATGCCTCCAACTGAATGCGGGCATCCTGCAATTCGCGGTCGGCCTCCAGCAATCGAAGATCACGGTCTTTCAGCGCAATTTCGTTCGCTTTGCGCTGTTTGTATACCCAGAATCCCCCGACCAGCAGACAAAAGGCCAATCCGCCGAGGATAATGTTGCGTTGGTTGATTTTCTGCTGACTCTCGAGCCGGAGCTGCTGAATCGCCGATTCCCGTTGGCCGGCCATGATGGATTGATTAGCCCGAAGCATCTGCAGCGCATTGAATTTTTTGTGGTAACGCTCATTGGCTACAATAGTTGAATCCATATAGCGGTCGGCCATGGCCGGGTTACCCGAGCGTGCATACCATTTGCTCATTACCGGAAACAGCTTACGCAGCCTGTCGGTCTGCCCCGAACGGTCAATAAAGACATATGCACTATCAATATAACGTTTGGCATGCGGCAGTAGTCCCTGGCGGATGAGGATATCGGCCATGGGAATGGCCGAACCGGCCGCAAGTGCATAGTCGCCATATTTTATCGCGATATCAATATCCCGCTGAAACAAAGGCATGGCGGTTTCATAATTTCCCCGGAGATATTGACTATAACCCAGATTGCCGGAGACGATGCCTTCCCAAACCTCCGAATCCGTTGTATTGCGCGTAAGTACATTTTCGAAGCATTCATCGGCCTTATCCAAGCTATCCTGTTGCTGAAAAACCAATCCCATGTTGTTCATCGCATGTTTCCAGTGGTGCTCATAGAAGTCTGACTTTGGCACACGGACAACTTGCTCAAAATAGGCCATCGCACGAGTATAGTCGCTAAACTTCATGTACTTATCGCCGATTTCCTCCAAGTAGGCAACTTTGTTGGGAAACGCTGCAATAGTGACCTGCTGCAACATGCTATCCAACGAAGCATACCAGCGGAAGGACAACTCATACTGCTGGTCGTCCCAGTGATGCAGGGCAACCACATAGGTGGCCCGGCACGCAATGTGCCAAATCCGCTGTTCCTTACCTCGCTGAGCCATGCGGTACATCTTTTTAAGTGGCGCGGTCTTTCCCCTGAAGTCAAACAGCGCCTCCAGAAGATCCGCCTCCATTTCGCCCTCATTGTCACGATACCGCCGTGCAGCTTGTCTTAGTTCGTCAATGGCGGCATAAGCCTTGGCGGTATCGTTTTGTAAATTGATAACCTTACCATAAAACCGGTGAATGGCATCCAGTTTCTGGTGATAGGGTTTGCCAAGGAGTTCGGTAGGTTGTGCCTCAGAATCGTCACCCGGCTGTCCCCAAGCGGCAACTTGCAACAGGGTAAACGCTATCAGGAAAACGGTGGGAAGGTTGGTCATGCTTAGGTATTTTGAAACGTTATTCCAATGTCGTTAAGCTTCGGTCGCGTATCCGGATACATTTATTCGATGATGCGCGTTGAGAATGTCCCACGATGGCGTGAAGCGGAGTTTATACATCCGCCAAAAATAACATTCTTTCCGAAACTAAGGATAATGCAAAATGCAATAGGCAAAAACCTTATCCCACGTATTCGCCGGGTATTTAAAAACCAATCGTTTACATGTTATCAAATCAATAAGATTTCCAGATAACTTCAACTTACCAATACTTGTCTTAATTGCAATTTTCCACAAGCTAGCATTGCTCAGGAAAATGATATTAGTGGAGTTTCAATAATAGCCTGTGTTTTTTTTGGAAATCCGCTTATCTCCAACGATATACCACAGCAATATGTGTGTATCAATGAGATAATTCTTTTGGCATCGCTTTCGTGACGGTGATATCGCTTTCCAGAAGCCGCATAACCGGGGAGACTCAGATAGCCTGCACCCCTTACAGCAGCCCCTGCTTCTCCCCAAACCGGTAGCGCAGCCCGATCTCGTGCGTCGTGTTGCTGATCCGCCGGTTCAGCGGCTCGCTGCCCGGGTTGAACTGGTAAGAGTAGCCCAGCCCGAAGCCGCCGAAGTTGAACTGTGCCATCCCCGCGATCTCTCCGTAGCTCCGCACGTTCACACCGATGCCGAACACCTCCTTGATGAGGATTAATGCCGAGGCCTCCGCCTGCGGCCGAAGGTTCTCCGCATACGTCACCAGCACACTCGGCCGCAGGTGGAAGTCCGTGCCCATCGGGAACAAGGCTCCCGCCGTCAGGTGGTACACATTGCGGAAGTTAAACCGGCTGTCCGTGGCCACACCCAGACTCCCAAGCATCAACCGCGGAAGCGACAGCCCCACGTAGTACCGGTCCGGACGGTACAGCATCACCCCGAAACCGATCAGCGCATCCGTCTCCTTCACGTCCTCCCGGAACGCCGGATCCATCGGGTCCAGCTGCGAGAAACGGCCGTCCAGGTAGCTCACCCCCGCGTTCAGCGAAAGGCCCACATACTCCGTCTCCGATATCCGCACGCTCTTGGCGAAGAACGCACTCGCCTCCGTCAGCTTCTCAACCGCCAGGCTCTCATGGCGGATGTTGATACCCGCCGTCGCCCCGAAGCTCTCGAAACCCACATGGCCGCTCCCCCAGAATACCGTGGGCGCACCGTCAACGCCGACCCACTGCCGGCGGCCGATGATGCTTACCTCTCCCCCCTGATTCATCAGGCTCGCCGCCGGGTTCACCACCGTCCGCAGTTCGCCGTGCTGCGTGTGTGTCAAAGCCTGCTGGGCATGTGTAACCAGCACCCAGGCCAACAGTAACAGTAGTGCTAATAGCAATTCCTTTTTTTTCATGTCCTTCGTTTATTGACAATTAACCATTAACAATTGACAATTAACCCTTAAAACTAGTATCTGATAACAAAATATCCCTTCCTGTGCTCCCATTTCCCGTTCACTTTCACCTCCACGATGTAGAAGTACGTCCCTGCCGGCAGCTGCTGCTGAGCCGTGCTGATGCCGCGGAACACCATCCGGTCGTTGTCGTAGCCACTGGCCTCCCACAGCACCGTACCGTTACGGCTGATCACCGTCACACGGTTCTCCCGATGGTCCCTGATGCCCTCGATGATGAGGTACTCGTTGATGCCGTCGCCGTTCGGCGACACCGCCTGGTGTACCCGGATCGGGAAGTCCGATGACGGGTCGGTCACACGGAGGGTCACCGTTACCGGCTCGGCTGCTTCGTAGTTGCCGTCGCCCGTCTGCGTGGCCGTGATGGTAACCGTGCCCAGTCGATGGATGTTGAGCGTATTGCCGCTCACCGTGGCAACCTGTTCGTCGTCGATGCTCAGCGTCACCGGAAGTTCGCTGCTTGCCGATACATCCACCTGGATGCTGCCCGCATCGCGGTTCACTTCCGCAGGGGCGTCCAGCGTGATCGATTGGTCCGCTTTCGTAATGGTCAGCGTGGCACCGTGGTAGCTGAACGCGTAGTTCGCAGATTGGCCGCCGCTTACCGTGATCGCATAGCTGCCCGGGGCGCTTGTTGTTGTTGTTGCATCCGTTGCCGCGGTGGGCCGTGTATCCAGTGCCGAGGCATCCTCTCCGTCAACGAAACCATCGTATGAGATTTCAAACACAGGGTTATCTTCTCCATAAGCACGCGTGGCGTCCGCTGTGCGCACCGCAAGCCGCGCCTTCGCGATGTGCAGGGTCCTGCTCACCGGTGCTGCCGCGGAATAGTCCGCATTGCCCGCCTGCGTGGCCGTGATCCGGATATCGCCCGCGCCGCGGATGGTCAGTCTGTTGCTGTTTGCTATACTGGCTATGTCCGTTGGCTTGTCGTCCATGTCCGTCACCGTATAACTCACCGGCAATCCACTCGTGGTTGTCGCCGTAAGTGTTACCGCATCGTCGCCGTAGGTACGGTCAGCCAATGCACCGAGTTCCACCCACTGTGGCCTGCGGTCGACCAGTTCCAGCCCAATCGATACAGAACGCTGTCCATTGCCTCCGGCAACCACGCCATTCGCCTGCAGCGTATGGCGCCCCAGCTCAAGGTCTGCCGGAACCGGAAGCGAGCCACCGAAGCTGCCATCCGCAGCCACCGGAAGGTGGCCCACCAGCTCAGGTACCGAGAACAGGTAAACCGTCACCACCGTGCCCGGCTCGAAGCCGTTGCCGCTCACGTAAACCTGCGTACCGTTGCCCTTGAGCAGCCGGATCACCGCATCGATCGCCGAGATCGGGATACGTTCCCCATCCGGGCCAACCGAGGCCAGCTCCAGCGCATAGCCATCGCCGCTCAGCCGCAGGTATTCGCTGTCCACCACTTCCAGCATCACCGCCTCCACCTTACCATCCGTGATGACCACCGGGATGCCCGGGGCCGGTTCCGGAAGGTTGCCCTCCCCGTCCGGCACCGGCTCCGTCGGGATGGCCTGCACCGGATCGCTGGCCGCTCCCGTGCCCACCCCGTTCACCGCCGAAACGCGGAACAGGTACGTGCGGTTGTTCTCCAAGCCGATCACCAGCGAACGCGTTGCCGCCGATGGCTCACGGTCCAGGACCGTCCATGTTGCTCCCCCGTCACGCGAGTATTCGATCATGTAGTCCGCCACCGCCGGGAATACATCCGCGGGCACTTCCCATTCCAGCATCACCTGCCGGTTGCCGGCCGTAGCCGAAAGCCCCGTCGGGGCACCCGGGAAATCCGAGACCGGATACCGGTAAGGTGACCCCACTATCGCCATCCCGTCCAAACGGATCGACAGTTCGTCTAAGCCTCCTCTTTCCGGCGTATACATCGCCGAATACGTGCCGTCCCCGTTGTCCGTCACGTCCATCCCCGCACTGTTGGCGCCCGATACCGACACCGTAAATGCCAACGGGGAAACCGTCGTTACCGGATGGCCATACGCATCCCGCGCGGTGATGGTAACGGTGACCTCCTTCCCTGCCTCCGCAGGTGATATTTCCGCATCCGTATGCGTTGCACTTGCCCTACCGGCGGTGATCCGGCCTGTGGCCGTAGCCGATTCCGTACCGATCCGGTAATTGCTGGCTTCCGCACCGCCGAGCACAAAATCGGTGACCGTAACCGTTTTGTTATCGCCTACACCGGTGTCAGCGTATCTCGCCGTCCCGGTTATCGTAACCTCGTCGCCCTCCACGACACCCCCAAGGGCATAGTTGTCCACTGCCAGCGTAGCCGTATCATTGCCATCGTAAACTTTCCCGATGACGGGCGTACTGTGCAGCGCTACCCGGAGTTCCTTCGGTGTGATCGTCCCCTTCGTAAAGGCTTCCGCGGCAGCTACGGTATAATTGGCCTTATCGGCACCGCCGAGCACGAAGCCGGAAACCGTAATTTCCTTCTCCGTGCCGACATTGCCGTCTTCATAGGTAGCTGTGCTTTTGATGGTCACCTCGTCGTCGCCCACGATCCCGTCGAGGGTGTAATTGTCCGGCATCAGGACAATCGCCGTCGTGCCGTCGTATTCTTTCGTAATTAACGGGTAGCCATCCAGCACCACTGTAAGCGGCTTGGCTGTGATGGTACCCGTTATGGTGGAAGAGGTTGTTATAATACGGTAGTTAGGTGCATCCGCACCGGTTAGTTCGAAGTCTGACACCACGATACTCTTATCGGTTCCCGCATTTTTATCGCCGTATGCCGCCGTACCGCTGACCGCCAGGTCATCGCCGGGCAGCCCGCCGACCGGCACGTAATTGGCTGCGGCAAGCGTAGCGGCATCGGTACCGTCATAAACCTTGATGATCTCGGGCATGTTGTTGAGCTCGACCGCCAGTGGCTTCTGCGTGATGGCAAAATCCGCATCCGTATAGGCAATCGTGTAGTTGGCATCTGCGAAAAGCGTACCCTGCGTAATCGCATAAGTATCCGCGTCTTCACCCGGAGCACGGGAAAGCGTACCTGTTAAAATACTTTCATCGTCGTCCCGTTCAAAGCCAATGGCCTCGAACGTCAGTGCCGGATCAGCCGAACCGTACACCTTACCCTGACCCGCATCCGCAATTATTGTCAGCGTTTTTGGCGTGATGGTAAAGTCCGCAGCTGTGTAACTGATCGTATAGTTCGACCCAACAGCCAGCGTACCCTTTATAATCGCATACCTATCCATATCCTCGCCCGGTTCGCGAGCCAATGCACCTGTTAAAACGCCTTCATCGTCGTCTCGCTCAAAGCCCATGGTCGCATAAGTAAGCACCGGATCTGCCGAGCCGTATACCTTGCTTTGGTCAGCATCGGCGATCACCGTCAGCAATTTTGGCGTGATTGTAAAGTCCGTGCCCGTGTAGGCAATCGTGTAATTTACGCCTGCGGAAAGCGTACCCTGCGTAATCGCGTAACTATCAACATCCTCGCCCACTTCACGGGATAAAGCACCCGTGAATATGCTTGCATCGTCGTCCCGCTCGAAACCTATAGCCTTATAGGTCAATACCGGATTAGCTGAACCATATACCTTGCCCTGCCCCGCATCAGCGGTCACCGCCAGCGTTTTTGGTGTGATGGTAAAGTCCGCAGCTGTGTAACTGATCGTATAGTTCGACCCAACAACCAGCGTACCCTGTGTAATCGCATACCTATCCACATCCTCGCCCGGTTCGCGAGACAATGCCCCTGTTAAAACGCCTTCATCGTCGTCTCGCTCAAACCCAGTGGTCGCATAAGTAAGCACCGGCTCGGCAGAGCCGTACACCTTACTTTGGTCGGCATCTGCCGTTACGGTTAGCGCCTTGGCCGTGATCGCAAAGTCTTCACCCGTATAGGCAATCGTATAGTTCGCCCCAACAACCAGCGTACCCTGTGTAATCACATAAGTAT
>Ga0182744_1000452_pt1 | contig 39306 bp, 31 predicted proteins | sample eDN3rd30CKraftMG_FD_128525 | JGI IMG/M metagenome (GOLD analysis project Ga0182744, IMG submission 128525) | Enriched Miracle-Growth compost microbial communities from Emeryville, California, USA - eDNA 3rd pass 30_C Kraft MG (version 2) (version 2) ... | reverse complement strand
TGTGCCGGGTAGTTATCGGATTACGTTGGTTACGTCGTGGCGGGGTTCGTGGAGTGTTGATGGTGTGGTGTGGACTCGGATTGTTGGTGAGGTGGAGACGAGGGATGTGACGGGGGAGTTCACTCAGGAAGAACGCAAACCCGTCCTCATTAACTAGAGCGCACCTGCGTGAAACCGGCTCAGGGCAAAAACAAACCCTCGGGGAACGGCTCATTCCAGCCATTCCCCGAGGGTTTATCTGTGGTGCCCCCGGTGGGACTCGAACCCACACACCTTTCGGCACTTGATTTTGAGTCAAGCGTGTCTGCCAATTCCACCACAGGGGCGTACTACACGGATTAGCACTTGGCCGTAACCAACGTGCCACGTGTTTGGTACGGATAAAACCTTACACGTAATCGCGGCTGGTATGAAATTCGCGAGGCTCGTGTAGCGGTGTGACCTGCGTTGCCATGTGGCGAATTTTGCTTTTTCCAAGACACTATTCAGGAACTAGCCACTAAGATAGAGGCGTGACCAAGAATGACGAACAAGTACCTAACGCAGCTACCCCCGCGACTGAGGATGTTCTAGACCTCGAAAGCCTCGAAACCGCAGGGGAAGAAGCCGCGCCGGCTCGTCCCGCTCGCCGCGCTGTTGTGGCTGAGGATGAGGCCCTGATTCGCATGGATGTTGTTGAGACGCTCCGCGAAGCTGGATATGACGTGGTGGGTGAAGCGGGCGATGGTGAGACTGCCGTCCGCCTGGCTACCGAGCTGAAGCCGGATGTTGTTGTCATGGATGTCAAGATGCCAGAGCTCGACGGCATCAGCGCTGCTGAACGCATTGGCAAGGCGCATGCCGCACCTGTTGTTCTGCTCACTGCCTTCTCGCAGACAGAACTCGTAGAACGCGCGCGCGACGCAGGCGCAATGGCATACGTGGTCAAGCCATTTAGCCCAGCTGACCTGCTCCCTGCCGTTGAGATCGCCATTTCGCGGTACAAGCAGATCACGGCGCTTGAGTCTGAGGTCGCAGACTTGGCGGACCGCTTTGAAACTCGCAAGCGTGTAGACCGTGCCAAGGGTCTGCTCATGAGCAAGATGGGCCTATCCGAGCCAGAATCATTCCGCTGGATTCAAAAGACTTCCATGGACCGCAGACTCACCATGCGCGAGGTCGCAGACGCGGTCATCGATCAGGTAGGCGACTAGCCTTCGGTTTTACTCAGTCGTTGCCATTGCCAAGGTTTATTCAAATCTTGGCAATGTGCATTTCTGCCCAGGTGGTAGGTCTTGCTTATTAACCGGGAAAGCGGTTTGATGAGTCAGTAGTCACGAATATGTAACGGTCCATCCGTGAAGTAGTGACAGTTCCAGCCATCGCGTTGCACGGTCAAAGGAGAATCCAGTGCTCACACATGTTGAGGTTCGTAATCTTGCTGTGTCGGACTTGGAACCATTGGCTCAACTGTGCGTGGCTGCCCGCGGTGAATCCGCGCTTGGCGCTCAGGTATGTGTTGCCGAGAGCGAAAAAATCTCCCGCCAAATAGCTACCTTTGCGCAACTTGAAGGCGGAGATGTCATTGTGGCCGAGGTGGAAGGCCAACTCGTTGGTTTTGCCATGATTCGGCTTGTCTCACCCGGTGCCTTCATCGATCAAGCGTCCTACTACATTGAAGCGCTATACGTGGCAAGTTCGGCCAGACGCAGGGGAGTAGGTCACAACCTGCTTGCGGAAGTTGCAGAACGAGCTGCGTCGCAGGGTATCCAAGACATTTATTCGTTGCCTTTGCCCGGCGCCCGAGGCGTGCAGCGCTTCCTAGCTCGACTCGGTTTTGCCCCAGCGGCTTCGCACCGCGTAGTGAGCCTTTCTACACTGCAGCGCAACCTCGATGCCGAGCTTAAGCGGAATCGTCGCGGCACGGGGCGTACCATCGAGGACCTCATCGCACGGCGCCGCAGGGCCCGCACCGAAACCAACAGCGGGCCGGTCGATCTACGCGCATTCCAAGCAGAATTTGCAGCCCGCCAAGGCCTCGACTCGCGCACGGCGGGCGCCAGTGCCGAGTCATCGGGCGATTATCATGCACGTAATGCGTGACGTGCACACCCGCTTGCCCGTATCGTCGAAAATCACGACCTCATAACTCGCCGTTGAGCGCCCCAAATGCAGTGCACGTGCCTCACCATGCACAAAACCCTCGCGGACAGATCCATGATGTGTGGCGTTAATTTCTATCCCCACTGCAGCTTTCCCTGGGCCCGCATGAACTTGCGCGGCAATTGAGCCGAGAGTCTCGGCCAAAACAACCGATGCACCACCATGAAGTAGGCCCATGGGCTGAGTATTGCCGGCCACCGGCATCTTCCCGGTAGCACATTCCGCGCTGACTTCACCAAGTTCAATCTGCATGCGCGCAAGGAGAGTATTCTCCAGGGCGTAATCCGGCACGTTCAATGTGTTCTTCCCTTCCATACGCGATAGGTTTGCTGGTGTGAACGACTCTACGCGACCTCGCCTGCTGATCATTGATGGACATTCCATGGCCTTCAGGGCTTTTTTTGCCCTGCCGGCGGATAAATTCATAACCTCGTCCGGCGCATACACCAATGCTGTGCACGGGTTTATCTCAATGCTGGCCACTCTCATCACTAACGAGAAGCCAACGCACCTTGGCGTGGCATTCGACGCGGGCTCGCACACGTTCCGCAACGATCAGTACCCTGAATACAAGGGCGGACGCGACGCCACCCCACCGGAGTTCAAGGGGCAGGTCCCACTCATCAAAGAAGTCCTTGCGGCCATGAATGTGGCTCACCTCGAAATCGACGAGATCGAGGCAGATGACATTTTGGCCACATGGTCAACGCAAGGCCGTGCAGCGGGTATGGAAGTGCTCGTGTGCTCAGGGGACCGTGACGCATTCCAACTAGTTAACGACGACGTCACCGTGCTGTACCCGGTCAAGGGCGTTTCGGAATTGAAACGCTACACGCCAGATGCGGTTGAAGAACGCTACGGCGTGCGCCCTGAAAACTATCCTGACCTAGCAGCACTGGTTGGCGAGAATGCCGACAATATCCCCGGCGTGCCCGGAGTAGGCCCCAAAACCGCGGCCAAATGGATCGGACAGTTCGGCTCGCTTGACGCCATTCTGGACGGCGCCGAATCGATCAAGGGTAAGGTCGGCGAGTCACTACGCGCACACCTAGAACAAGTACGGAAAAACCGTGTCATCAATCACCTGTTGCGTGATGTTGATGTGGCGATTACTGCCGAAGCCCTAGCCGTAGCGCCCTGGGACCGTACCGCAATGAACGAGATCTTTGACGTACTCGAGTTCAAAACGCTGCGCGAACGCCTCTTTGCACTCCAGCCAGCTGGCAATGCGAACGCAACGGATTCTGGTTCTGGCGTGGCGCCAGAACCGGAAGCCGAACTAGACATCACGGTAATCGCTGAACCCGGCTCTCTTGAAACGTGGCTCGGGTCCGCGCGCGGCCCCATCAGCCTCGAGATCGAAGGAAAGCGTACACCGCACACTGGTACGGCATGGTCCGTTGCACTCGCCGATAGCGACGACCGCGTGGCCGCACTCGCAATAGATGATCTCAACGCGGTGCAGCGCGAGACGCTCGCTTCGTGGTTGCGCAATGACTCCGCAAGCAAAATCGTTCACGGTTTCAAAGGTCTAAGCCACGCACTGGCTCACCTCACTAAGGAAATCGCCGGCGTTTCATTTGATGTGGAGCTTGCTGCCTACTTGGCCTATCCAGACCAACGCTCCTACGGCCTAGAAGATTTGGCGCAACGGTACCTATTGCGAAGCCTTGAAGCCGCAGAACACAGTGGTCAAGGCGCGCTGGACCTTGGGTTTGACGATGCCTCACGCTTTGACGCATTGGCGCGACGAGTTCTTGCCTTGCGCCCGCTAGCGGAACAGTTGCGTACTGAACTGACCGAACGCAAATCCTTGCACCTGCTTGAGGACCTAGAACTTCCCCTTTCGCGCACACTTGTGACGATGGAAGACGCAGGTGTGGCCATTGATGTAGCGCACTTGCGTACGCTCGAGCAGGAATTCACTGCACAAGGGCAGGCTGCGGCGGCAGCCGCCTATGAGGCGATTGGGCGCGAGGTGAATCTTGGTTCGCCAAAGCAACTCCAAGAAGTCCTCTTTGATCAGTTGGATATGCCTAAAACCAAGAAGATCAAGACGGGCTACACCACGGACGCAGCTGCGCTTGCGGACCTTTACGAGAAGACCTCCCACCCCTTCTTGCAGCACCTGCTTGAGCACCGAGACGCTACGAAGTTGCGGCAGACAGTGGAAACCCTGCTGAAATCTGTGGCGGACGATTCTCGGATCCACACCACCTTCCAGCAGACCGTAGCGGCCACCGGCCGTCTCTCGTCAGCAGATCCAAACCTGCAGAACATTCCGGTGCGCACGGAGATGGGCCGTAAGATCCGCGAGGCCTTTGTAGTTGGTGAAGGCTTTGAAACTCTTGTAACTGCGGATTACAGCCAGATTGAGATGCGCATCATGGCACATTTGTCTGGAGACGAGAAGCTCATAGAGGCTTTCCGCGCAGGAGAAGATCTGCACAATTATGTGGGCTCACACGTTTTTGAAGTTCCCACGAGCGAGGTCACGCCGGCCATGCGTTCCAAGGTGAAGGCGATGAGCTATGGGCTTGCATATGGCTTATCTGCGTACGGGTTGTCCAAGCAACTCAATATTTCGGTGGGTGAAGCCTCTGGTCTTATGGAGGACTATTTTGAGCGCTTCGGCGAAGTGCGCACTTACTTGGCTGGCGTCCAGGAACAGGCACGTAGTGACGGTTACACCTCCACTATCTTGGGGCGTAGGCGCTACTTGCCGGATCTGACTTCGTCGAACCGCCAGCGCCGGGAGATCGCGGAGCGCGTTGCGCTCAACGCACCGATTCAGGGTAGTGCAGCAGACATTATTAAGTTGGCGATGCTGCGGGTGACTAAGCGGTTTGAAGCGGAATCTGTGAAGTCACGGTTGCTCTTGCAGATTCACGACGAACTCCTTGTTGAGGCAGCACCGGGCGAGGTTGAGTTGGTGGAGGCGATTTTGCGCGAGGAAATGGCGGGTGCGCTTGAGCTCTCGGTTCCGCTTTCTGTCTCTGTTGGGATTGGCCGTAACTGGCACGAGGCCGGTCACTAAACGCGAGTGCACTATACGGGCATACCGTAGCGCTGCGTGGGTTTGGTAGCGCTACGGTTTGTCCGCCACAAAGATGGCGGTGCCCGGTAGTAGGGCGCCACGCTGCGGTCCCCAGCCTCCCCAAACGTTTGTGTTGTCCGCGGGCCATTCTGGTTCGATCAAGTCGCGTAACACGAGTCCGCTCGCTGTGATGTGCCGGATGTGATCGCCCACGGTTCGGTGATATTCGGCGTATTCCGCGTGGCCTGATTCGTTGAATTCTACGTAGGGTTCGCGGGCAAAATATGACCGGGTAATTGTGGTTCCGCGCAGGGTGGGATCGTCTGGAAACATCCAGCGCGCTGGATGTGTCACAGAGAAGACCCAGCGCCCGCCTGGTTTGAGAACTCTGGCCACCTCGCTGTGAATTTTCTCTGCGTCAGGGACAAAGGCGATCGCCCCGAATGAGGTGAACGCTGCGTCAAATGAATCGTCCGCAAACGGTAGGGCTCGTGCGTCTGCTTGAATCAGCGGAACCCTACGGGCCAAGGGGAGGGGTTCGTCGTAAATTTGGGCTTGCGCGAGCATCCCGGCGGAGTAATCTGTGGCCACTACCTGCGCGCCATGGGCGCGCAGCCAGCGTGAGCACTGTGCGGCGCCGGAGCCAAGCTCCAGTATTTTCTTATCGACGAGTCGGTCAGTTGGCCCAAGTAATTGCGCTTGCTGCTCGGTGAGTCCCTCTGGCCCCCACACGAAACGTGCCTCACCAAGGAACTGGCCATTATCGGCGTGATATTCGGCTGCGTTCTCATCCCACCACGATCGAGCTGCATGTGACGCCTGCTCTTGGGGGATGTGTTCGTAACCTATTCGGCTTTCGTTCACTTGGCTTGTCCCTTCCGGTCACCGAACCGCTGCCCGTTGGCATAAGTTCATCTAGATCGTACTGGCGGCGGGACCAAAGTTTCACGTTGGCGAGCGAGCTTCAGGGTAAGGTAAACGTGCTGATAGATACGCGGGACCACCCGACTACTGGACCGCATGATCAATGGTTGTGGCGAGCCTGCCACACACAACTAGGGAGTTTGAATGCGCATCGGCGTGCTCACAGGTGGAGGGGACTGCCCAGGACTGAACGCTGCGATTCGTGCAGTGGTGAAGCAGGGGCTGGGCGAATACGGTCACCAGATCATTGGATTCCGCAACGGCTGGAAGGGCGTAGTGGACGGTGATGTCCTGCAACTGGACCGATCCAACATCCGCAACATCCTGCCGCAGGGTGGGACCATGCTCGGCACTGCGCGCTTCCACCCGCACTCAGCCGGCGCGATGGACCAAGTGATGGCCACTCTTGAAGCCGAGCGTATTGAGGCGCTGATTTGCATTGGCGGTGACGGCACTTTGAATGCTGCCTCCAAGGTGGCAGAGCAGGGTATCAAGATCGTTGCTATTCCAAAAACCATTGATAATGACGTGTACGGAACTGATCTGTCGATTGGCTATCACACGGCTGTCAACATTGCGACGGAAGCTATTGACCGTATTCACACCACGGCCGAATCGCACAACCGCGTTATGGTCGTTGAAGTGATGGGACGCCACGCAGGCTGGATCGCAACCGCGTCCGGAATTGCGGGTGGCGCCGAGGTTGTTTTGACGCCTGAGGAGCCTTTCGACATTGAAAAGATCGTGAAGTTCCTTAAGCACCGTCACCGCGCGCACGCGAACTTCTCCATCGTGGTTGTTGCTGAGGGTGCGGCTCCCGCAAAGGGATCGGCAATGGACTATGAAGTCCAACTTGGCCAGTATGGCGAGATTATTGCGGGTGCTATTGGTGAACGCGTGGCCAAGGAAATTCAGGATCGTACGGGGTTTGACACTCGCTTGACTGTGCTGGGTCACGTCCAGCGTGGTGGCACACCAACACCTACGGACCGTATCCTCGGCTCGCGATTTGGTGTGGCGGCGGTAGACGCCATTACCGCGGGTCAATCAAACGTAATGACGGCCGTACGCAACGAGGAAATCGTGCTTGTCCCGCTGGAAGAGATTGCGGGCAAGGTCAAGCCTGTGCCTGAAGATCTACTGCGAGTGGCACGAGTCCTCGCGTAGGGAGATTGCGCCAGAGCGCGCTAGTTGCTCACATGCGTTGTCCAGACTGACAACTTTGCCCACACAACGTGGCGGGATTCACAGCTAATTCCGTGCGTGTGTGGGCAAAGTCGTTTGACCCCCATTTGCGCCCGCGTGTAGGCTTAAATACGGTGTTTTCGCACCCGACTGCCCCGAAATAGAGCGGCAGCAAAGTCTGTGCATATCAGCTCAAAGTTGTCTGCGTAGATCGCGCTTCTGTGACATGTTGGGGTCGTTGACTCGGGAAACTAGCCAGTAAACGTACTGGTCAGTGACCCAATTTCACTTATCCGTACTACTTCCTGTCCGCATCGGAGCACTAGACTCAATGAGCAACAACACCCCTCAGGTCGCTATCAACGACATTGGTACCGAGGAAGACTTCCTCGCTGCAGTTGACGCAACCATCAAGTACTTCAACGATGGCGACATCGTTGAGGGCACCATTGTCAAGGTTGACCGCGACGAGGTCCTTCTCGACATCGGCTACAAGACCGAAGGTGTCATCCCATCTCGCGAACTGTCCATCAAGCACGATGTTGACCCAGGCGAGGTTGTAAACGTAGGCGACGCCGTTGAGGCTCTGGTTCTCCAGAAGGAGGACAAGGAAGGCCGTCTCATTCTGTCCAAGAAGCGCGCTCAGTACGAGCGTGCCTGGGGCACCATCGAGAAGATCAAGGAAGAGGACGGCGTCGTTACCGGTACCGTCATCGAGGTTGTCAAGGGTGGTCTTATCCTCGACATCGGTCTTCGCGGCTTCCTGCCTGCATCCCTCGTTGAGATGCGTCGCGTCCGCGACCTCATGCCATACGTTGGCAAGGAGATCGAGGCCAAGATCATCGAGCTCGACAAGAACCGCAACAACGTTGTGCTTTCTCGCCGTGCATGGCTCGAGCAGACCCAGTCTGAGGTTCGCTCCACCTTCCTCCAGACCCTGCAAAAGGGTCAGGTTCGCCCAGGTGTTGTTTCCTCGATCGTCAACTTCGGTGCATTCGTGGACCTTGGCGGCGTAGACGGTCTCGTCCACGTTTCCGAGCTGTCCTGGAAGCACATCGACCACCCATCCGAGGTTGTCGAGGTTGGTCAGGAAGTTACCGTTGAGGTTCTCGACGTTGACTTTGACCGCGAGCGCGTATCGCTCTCCCTCAAGGCAACTCAGGAAGACCCATGGCAGACCTTCGCTCGCACCCACGCGATCGGACAGGTTGTGCCAGGTAAGGTCACCAAGCTCGTTCCATTCGGTGCATTCGTTCGCGTTGAGGACGGCATTGAGGGTCTCGTGCACATCTCCGAGCTCGCTGTTCGCCACGTTGATCTGCCAGAGCAGGTTGTTAACGTTGGTGATGACGCGTTCGTTAAGGTCATCGACATCGACCTCGAGCGTCGCCGCATCTCGCTGTCGCTCAAGCAGGCTAACGAGGGTGTTGACCCTGAGTCCGAAGAGTTCGACCCAGCGCTGTACGGTATGGCCGCTGAGTACGACGAGCAGGGTAACTACAAGTACCCAGAGGGCTTCGACCCAGAGACCGAAGAGTGGCTCGAAGGCTTCGAGGCACAGCGTGAGGCTTGGGAGAACGAGTACGCCAAGGCACACGCTCGTTGGGAAGCTCACCGCAAGCAGGTAGCTGAGGCCGCTAAGGCTGACGCTGAGGCTGCTGCTACCGCTGGAGAGGCCGCTGACGAGGAAGCTCCTTCCTCGTACTCCTCGGCTCCTGCTGACGAGCCAGCTGCTGAAGGCACGCTTGCTTCGGATGAGGCTCTTGCTGCACTGCGTGAGAAGCTCACCGGAAACTGATCTGACCAGCGTTCCATGTGAGCGCAGGTAGAGATTTTCCGAAGGCCGGTTGGATTATTCCAGCCGGCCTTCGTCATTGTTATGGCTTGTTGTGGCCTGAGTCGGGCTGTTCAGGGCTGGCGCGTGTAAGGATGGGGAACATGATTCGAGTTGCGCTAACAGGTGGTATTGCCTCGGGTAAATCTGAGGTCTCGCGCATTCTGCGCGAGCAAGGTGCGTTCGTTGTAGACCATGACATCTTGGCCCGTGAGGCTGTTGAGGTAGGCACTGCCGGTCTTGCAGCTATTGAACGGGAGTTTGGCCGTCAAGTAATTCGCGCAGATGGCTCCTTGGATCGGGCTGCGCTGGGCGCGATTGTTTTTGGTGAGTCAACTAAGTTGCGTGCGCTTAATGCGATAGTTCATCCAGAGGTGAAGCGACTGGCAGATTTCGCAGACGAGCGTGCGTTAGCGAGCGGTGAGCGTGCTGTTGTTCATGACATTCCCTTGTTGGCTGAAACTGCGCAGGCGCAGGGATTCGATGAGGTCTTTGTAGTTGAGGCGCCTGAGGCAGAGCGGGTGCGCCGGATGATGGAGAACCGGGGGATGAGCGAGGCTGATGCTCGGGCCCGGATCGCCTCGCAAGCTAGTGATGCACAACGCCGTGCTATTGCCACGCAGGTTTTGCACAATGACGCTGGCCTGTCAGAGTTGCGTGACAGCGTGATCCAGCTATGGCACGCAGTGGTCGGCTAGGGTATTGCGACACGCGGCACTGGGCATATTTGTGTTTCAACAATCGAAATAGCCCGTGACGTGGACCACACTCCCGTGGGAGGCTTTTAGGTGGATAGTTTCTGGTAAATCAGCGGTACGCGAACACAAATCCGTGGACAGCGGCGTCTTATGTGCCCTTGTCAGAAAAGTGTGCTCAACCGCTGGGTAATAGTTTTGAATTAATTACGCCAACCGTGAGTGTGGCTAAACCGCAGTATTCTGCGGAAAAATAGCTGAAATGAGGGGTTGGGACCAAGGGCCCTCGGAACGGCAAGAATCGCTTCATATCGTAATCGTGTCAGCAACACTGTTCGATACATCGGAGACAAGCGACATGGCTGCACCAATAGAAGCTGCACCCCCGGCACTAGCGGTCACAAAAGACGCACGCAGGGATCTGCAAGGCTGGAACCCCAACGAACCCGGTTCCTGGAACTCTCGCATCGCGTGGACCACGCTGTGGACCACAACATTCAACCTCGTGCTCGCCTTCATCATCTGGTATCTGCCAGGTGCGCTGATCCCAACGCTCGGCACCCTGACCGGCTGGAACCTCAGCGAGAGCCAGTCGTACTGGCTGCTGGCAATGCCCGGCCTCACCGGTGGTTTCCTGCGCCTTGTCTGGATGACGCTGCCACCGATGATCGGAACCCGCAAGATGCTGGTACTGTCCTCGCTGCTGATGCTCATCCCATTCGTCGGTTGGACTTGGGTGGTAACCCTTCCCACTCAACCCTCGTACGGGCTCCTCGTAGCACTCGCCTTGGCTGCCGGCCTCGGTGGTGGAGTCTTCTCCGGTTACATGCCGTCCACCTCATTCTTCTTCCCTAAGTCCAAGCAGGGCACTGCGCTCGGACTGCAAGCTGGTATCGGAAACTTCGGTGTTTCGGTGGTTCAGTTTGTTGTGCCTTGGGCCATCGGGTTCGGCATGTTCGGCATTGCTGGCCAGGTGTCCGTGGACGGAGACGTAGCTAAACACGTTTGGTTGCAGAACCCAGGCATCATCTTCATTCCATTCGCACTCGTTGGTGTTGCGCTGGCATGGTCGTTGCTTAAGTCGGTGCCTATGAAGGCCAACCTGCGTCAGCAGTTCGACATCTTCAACAACAAGCACACCTGGCTTATGACGATGCAATACGTGCTGACATTTGGAATCTTCTCCGGACTCGCCGGAACCTTTGGAATGCTGCTCAAGTCCCAGTTTGGTGCGGGCTACCTGACCTGGGTATTCCTTGGAGCGTTCGTTGGATCCCTCGTTCGCATGTGCTGGGGCCCGCTGTGTGACCGGTTCGGTGGTGGAATCTGGACGTTCGTAGCTGGTGTAGGTATGGCACTGTCTGCAGCAGTCGTACTTATCGGCCAGATCGCAGGCGGAGACAACCCGAGCTTCCCAGTATTCATGACCGGTATGCTGCTGATCTTCTTCTTTGCCGGCATTGGTAACGCCGCAACGTTTAAGCAGATGCCCATGATCTTCAACGCTCGCCAAGCCGGCGGTGTCATCGGATGGACCGCCGCAATCGCAGCGTTCGGGCCGTTCATGTTCTCGATGGCCTTCAACTATTTCAGCCGCGTCGAGGTGTTCTCCGCGATCATCATCTACGCGCTGGCATGTGCCGCAGTGTCTTGGCACTTCTACGCCAAGCCAAATGCTGAGGCTAAGAGCTAGGTTAGATACAACACAGGTGGGGTGCGAATCACTTCGCACCCCACCCGCACAACATCATCCATGCTGCAAGCCTTGCTAGAACCCCGTGTTGAGCCCTACTCCTTGTTAGTTCTCAACCACGGGTATTGGTTTTTCCACATCAGAATCTTTGACACGCGCAAGAGGGGAGAAGCACTGGTGCTCACGTACCCACGGATGAATGGCGACCGCGCGCTGGTCCGAGCCCATCTCGTCGAGAAGCCCATTCATCAAACCGGCGTGCAGGGAACACACTGCCGTAGAATCCTGCTCAGCCACGTTGACAAAAGGGCAGTGGTGGAAAATTACCGCATGATCAGCGTCTTTGCTGGCCGTGGTCTTAGCCTCATCCCATTCGCTCTCATCAATTGTGCTGGTGAATGCTCCCGCATCGTTACGGGCCACGAGCTCGGGCGCAAACCACAGTGCATCCAACTTGGAAATCAGAAGGTCGATCCGGTCCGACTCGGATTCCGGAACATCCATGTTCAACTCGGCCAACCGGTGACCCCACATCAGTCCAACGTCATAGAGGGTGCGACTCGGCTCGGGGAAGTGCTTCTGCACAGTCTGAGTGAGAGTCTCAGCAAGCAGTCGATATCCCTGGGCACGCTCGTGAGTCTGGTTAGGCAACGTGCCCACATACAGCACCCGCGGACGCCCCGGGGTAGAACGCGGCTGCTGACTGCGCTGCGCCAAACCGGAATCTACCAACGATTCCAAGTGGAAACGCGCAGTATTGACGTGGACTCCCACAGCTTCCGCTACCTGCGGTACGGACAGCGGCGTGCGCGTGTCTCGCAGCAACTGAATGATGTGCGTGCGGCGCCCTCCATAGTCATTCCTACCTGTGGTTCCGTCAAAGCCGAACCGGCCGTTTGCTTTTGGCACGTTACCTCTCCATCTCTGTGTAATCCACGACGCCCTCGGCGCGACAACTCCATTATTTCCAAGGAAAATCGTTTTTATTACCAATGTACTTGGTCAAAGTCCGCGCGCCAGGCGACTTTAGACCCAAAAAGCCAGATACAACTGATAGTGCACGCCCAGCCAACAAAGGAGAAGCACATATGAGCACATCCGAACGGGAGGCTATGTCGCCCCTCGTCAAGAAACTGCTCGGAACTCGAAGTTTGCTCCCGGGAACCGAGGTTTTCGACGACTCGCACGCCTTCGTTGAAACCGATCCTTCGGAATGGGATGAGTTTTACCGCAATAGGTGGTCACATGACAAGATCGTGCGCTCAACACACGGTGTGAACTGCACCGGCTCGTGCGCATGGGACGTTTACGTCAAGGACGGACTGATCACTTGGGAACACCAAGGCACGGACTATCCCACAACCGGCCCAGACTCACCCGAATATGAACCTCGCGGCTGCCCACGCGGTGCCTCCTTCTCTTGGTACACCTACTCACCAGGGCGCGTGAAATACCCATACCTACGCGGTGTGCTTATGGAACTGTGGGAAAAAGCCATTGCGGAGCACGACGACCCGGTTGACGCGTGGGCCTCAATCGTGGAATCCCCACTTAAAGCAACGCTGTATAAGAGCGCGCGCGGTAAGGGCGGTTTCGTACGCTCCGATTGGGAAACCTCAATCGAGATTATGGCAGCCGCTCACGTCTACACCATCAAAAAGTACGGGCCAGACCGGTGCGTGGGCTTCACTCCGATTCCAGCTATGTCGATGGCGTCATTTGGAATTGGCACCCGCTTCCTTTCCCTCATCGGCGGTACCCTGCTGAGCTTCTACGACTGGTACGCGGACCTGCCACCCGCCTCCCCGCAGATCTGGGGCGACCAAACAGACGTGCCGGAATCGGGTGACTGGTGGAACTCGAGTTACATCATGATGTGGGGCTCGAATATCCCGGTGACCCGCACACCTGACGCGCACTTCATGACCGAGTCGCGTTACAAGGGCACCAAGATTGTGGCTGTGAGCCCGGACTACGCAGACAACGTGAAATTTGCTGATGACTGGCTTGCGCCTGCACCTGGCACCGATGGGGCACTCGCCTTGGCTATGGGGCACGTGATTCTTGCTGAGTACTTCAGGGACCGTGAAACCGACTACTTTAACCAGTACGGCAAGCAGTTCACCGACTCTCCGTTCTTGGTGCGCTTGTCCAAGGATGAGAACGGCCAGTACCGGCTGGGTAAGTTCCTCATGGCTTCCGATCTGACACAGACAGCTCCGCTTGGCGCCACGGGGGATAAGGCCGAATTCCGGCCCATGTTCCTCGACTCGGTAACGGGTGAGTTGACTATTCCTAACGGAACTTTGGCAGACCGGTGGACCCCGGAGGGCGAGGGACGCTGGAACCTTGACCTAGAAGGTCAGGACCCGGTTATGAGCCTGTATGAGCAGAGCTATCACGGTCAGCAGGCCCGCGGCGTGGAGGTTGTGCTTCCGCGATTCGACGAGGGGGAGACCGAGGGCGGTTCGGTCATGGTTCGTGGTGTGCCAGCTATCGAGGTTGATGGTCATCTGGTCACCACGGTTCTTGACCTGCTTATGGCTAACTACGGTGTGGGCCGCGAGGGTCTGCCAGGGCAGTGGGCTGCGGACTACAACGATGCATCGGTTGTTGGTACGCCGGGTTGGCAGGCGGAATTGACTGGCGTGTCGGCTGAGCAGTGTGCTCGGATTGCGCGTGAGTTTGCGCGTAATGCGGAGCGCACGCAGGGCCGTTCAATGATCATTATGGGCGCTGGTACGAACCACTGGTACCACTCCGACACGATCTACCGTACGTTCATCACTTTGCTGACCCTAACGGGTTGCCAGGGTGTGAACGGCGGCGGTTGGGCGCACTATGTGGGTCAGGAAAAGGCTCGCCCGGTCACTGGCCAGCAGCACATGGGCTTTGCGTTGGACTGGCAGCGTCCTACCCGTCACATGGCCGGTACTTCATTCTGGTACACGGTGACAGATCAGTGGCGTTATGACGGTTTTGATGGCGATGAGTTGGCTTCTCCGGCGGCTGATAAGTCACTGACGCGGTCCAATTTTGCTGACTGTTTGGTTCAGGCCCAGCGTTTGGGTTGGACGCCTGGTCACCCTGGTTTCAACCGCAACCCGTTGGATATTTGCGACGAAGCGGCTGGATTGGGTAAGTCCGTTGCAGATCACGTGGTGGATGAACTCAAGAGCGGTAATCTGCGATTTGCAGCTGAGGATCCTGATGCTCCGGAGAACTTCCCACGCGTGTTGACGTTGTGGCGTTCGAACCTGATTGGTAACTCGGCAAAGGGTAATGAGTATTTCCTGAAGCACTTGCTGGGTGCCACTGACGCGTTGCGGGCGAATGAGACGCCAGAGGAGCTTCGTCCTAAGGACGTGGTGTGGCGCGAGAAAGCTGCCGAGGGAAAGCTGGATCTGCTCGTCAACATTGACTTCCGTATGACGGGTACTTCGCTGTTTTCTGATGTGCTGCTGCCCGCGGCCACCTGGTATGAGAAGCAGGACTTGTCGACTACGGACATGCACCCGTTTGTGCACGCACTCAACGCCGCCATCACGCCGGCATGGGAGTCGCGCACCGACTATGACGCGTTCTTGCAACTTGCAGACCGAGTTTCGGAGCTTTCCAAGACTCACTTGGGCACGCGCACGGATGTGATTGCGGCTCCGCTGACGCACGATACTCCAGATGAAATGGCACAGCCTCATGGTGCTGTTCTTGACTGGAAGGACGGCGTGGTTGACCCCATTCCTGGAAAGACGATGCCAAAGCTCGCGGTGATTGAGCGTGACTACACCGCAATCGGTGAAAAGATGCGCGCGGTTGGTCCGCTGATATCCACAGTCGGTACCACGATCAAGGGTGTCACGATCGTGCCCGAGCAGGCAGTGGAGACCTTAAAGAAACTCAACGGTGTGCAAAAGACGGGCGTGGGCGCGGGTCGTCCACGGCTGGACACTGCGTACCACTTCTGCGAAGCGATCCTTGCGCTGTCCGGTGCATCAAACGGCGCCGTCTCGGTTGCCGGCTTCAAGGAACTCGAAAAGCGCGTGGGCAAAAAACTGCACGACCTCGCTGAGGAGAACGAGGAACGCACCATCACGTTCGCTCAGGCACTCTCAGGCCCACAGCCGGTATACACCACCTATGAGTGGTCCGGCTCCGAGAAGGGTGGACGGCGCTACTCGCCATTCACGATCAACGTGGAACGCGAGAAGCCGTGGCACACTATCACCGGCCGCCAGCACTACTTTGTAGACCATGACTGGATGCAGGCACTAGGTGAGCAACTGCCAACGTACCGGCCACCTCTGGACATGGCCCGTCACTTTGGAGACCAGGGCTTCACCGATGGAAAGGGCGCGGGAGTTACCGTGCGCTACCTGACGCCGCACTCAAAGTGGTCCATCCACTCGCAGTACCAAGACAATCCGTACATGCTCGGTCTTTCCCGTGGTGGTCCAGTCATCTGGATGGCTGTGGAAGACGCAGCCGAGGCTGGCATCAAGGACAACGAGTGGATCGAAGCCGTGAACCGTAACGGTGTGGTCACCTGCCGTGCGGTCGTTTCCCACCGTATGCCCAAGGGAACGGCGTACATGTACCACTCTAAGGACCGCAACATTGACGTTCCTAAGACGGAAACCAACGGTAAACGCGGTGGTATCCACAACGCACTGACCATGATCATGATGAAGCCAACCCACCTGCTGGGCGGCTATGGCCAGTTCACGTATGCATTCAACTATTACGGCCCCACGGGTAACCAACGCGATGAGCTGACCGTTATCCGCCGCCGGTCCCAGGAGGTCGAATTCTGATGCGCATTATGAGCCAAGTCGCGATGGTCATGAACCTCGATAAGTGCATCGGGTGTCACACCTGTTCCGTGACCTGTAAGCAAACCTGGACCAACCGTGATGGCGTTGAATACGTCTGGTTCAACAACGTTGAAACCAAGCCGGGCTTGGGTTATCCCCGCGGATATGAGGACCAGGAAAAGTGGCGCGGCGGTTGGGAGCTGGACAAGAAGGGGCGCCTGCGCCTGCGCTCAGGCTCGCGTTTGCGCAGGTTGGCCACGATCTTTGCAAACCCCAACCTGCCAACTCTTGACGACTACTACGAGCCGGCCACCTACGACTTTGACCAACTCGTGCATGCGCCAGCCCAAGATGATGTTCCAGTAGCGCGGCCAAAGTCAGCGATCACCGGCAAGAACATGGACATCACTTGGGGTGCAAACTGGGATGATGACCTCGGTGGTTCACCTGAGATCGCGCACCTCGACCCCAACCTGAAGAAGATGTCCGAGGACGTAAAGATGTCCTTCGAGCAGACCTTCATGTTCCACCTGCCACGCATCTGCGAACACTGCTTGAACCCAGCTTGTGTGTCAGCTTGTCCCTCCTCAGCCATGTACAAGCGTGTTGAGGACGGCATCGTGCTGGTGGACCAGGATAAGTGCCGCGGTTGGCGCATGTGCGTTTCCGCTTGCCCGTACAAGAAGGTGTACATCAACCACCAAACGGGTAAGGCTGAGAAGTGCACGTTCTGCTTCCCACGCATTGAGGCCGGAATTCCCACCGTGTGCTCAGAGACTTGCGTGGGACGCTTGCGCTACATCGGCATTGTGCTCTACGACGCAGACCGGGTGGAAGCCGCAGCATCAGAGCCTGACGAACAGAAACTGCTGGACGCGCAACGTGACCTCATCCTCGACCCGTTCGATCCAGAAGTGCTACGGGAAGCTCGCAAGGCCGGCATCCCAGAAGACTGGCTAAAAGCGGCTCAGGAATCGCCAATCTACAAGATGATCCACACCTTCAAGATTGCGTTGCCGCTGCACCCCGAATACCGCACTATGCCAATGGTTTGGTATGTGCCACCACTATCTCCAGTGCTAGATGTCACCGAGAAACTGGGGGAGGACAACACGGATGCAGACGACGTATTCCACACCATCTCGTCGCTAAGAATCCCCATGGAGTACCTGGCCTCTGTATTCACGGCCGGGGACGTGGACACCATCGCGGGTGTGCTCATGAAGCTCGCCGGCATGCGCACCTACATGCGTAACCGCACCATCGACGGCTCAGTGAGCCAAGATGTGCTCGACAAGATCGGCATGACCGCAGACGAAGTCGAGGAAATGTACCGACTGCTCGCCATTGCCAAGATGTCCGACCGCTATGTGATCCCACAGGCACACACTGAACGTGCTGCTGAACTCGCATCGTGGGCATCGGGCTGCTCTCTAGATGGTCCTGGTGGACCTGGAATGAGCGCGGCCAGCACCCGTGGCGGCAAGGTGTCCTTGACGCTGCAGCGCCGGAGGCCAGAATGAATGCACTAGCTGGCGGCGCGGCAACCAAGTCGCGAGCGGTTTCGATTCCACTGTTTCGCCGTTCCAAGCGGCGCGACCTCATCGAAATCCCAGGCCGTAGCGATATCCTCGCGCTAAGCGCGCTGCTGTTGGGTTATCCCGACAAGGAGTTTGACCTGATCCGTGAGGATCTCGGCGCTGCTGTAGCGGCGCTGCCGGACTCTGGCCCGGCGCGGCTGCTTGCGCAATTCTGGGAAGAATTCAGTGCGCTAGAGCCTGCAGAAGCTAAGCGGCTCTATGTTGCGACATTCGATATGCGCAGGCAGTGTTCACTCTTCCTGACGTACTACCTGCACGGTGACACACGCCAGCGCGGCATGTCCCTGTTGATGTTTAAGCAGCGTTATCGGGCATACGGGTTTAACCCGCCAGAGAACCAACTGCCCGATTACCTGCCTATGGTTCTAGAGTTTGCGGCAAGCACAGGATCTGGGGTTGGCGAGGGCCTACTGCGCATGCACCGCAACGGGCTCGAAGCAATTCACGAGGCATTACGCGCCCGTGAAACCCTGTATGTGCACATATTCGATGCAATTAGCGAGTTGCTCGGCCCAGTCAGCGAGAAACAACGCAGTGAAATTGACGAACTCGTGCTGGCTGGTCCACCTCAAGAAACCATTGGGCTGGAATCCTCGCTGTCTCCGTACGGACTTGGTGGACCTGACACACCCTTTGGGCCACCTGAATTTACCTGCAACTCGAAGGGGCAATGACCATGTGGAATAACTTCTGGTTTGGCATCTTCCCGTACGTGTGTTTTGCCATCTTTGTGGTCGGGCACATCTGGCGCTACCGCGCCGACCAATACGGTTGGACCACCCGCACCAGTCAGGTTCTTGAAAAGAAGTGGCTGCAGTGGGGCTCACCGCTATTCCACTTTGGTGCACTCTTTGCGATCCTTGGACACATCGGTGGCCTGCTTATCCCCGAGTCGTGGACACGGGCGTTAGGTATTCCCGATCACGTCTATCACACGGTTGCAGTGGCAGCGGGCACTATCGCCGGAATCGTGCTCGTTGCGGGCCTCGTCATTTTGCTGGCGCGCAGGTTCTTCTACTCGGAACGCGTCAAGGTAGTCACCACAAAATGGGACTACGTGCTGTATGCGCTGCTGACCGTGGAGATCTTTATCGGCATGTGGCAGACCGTAGCAATCAACGTGTTTGGTGAAGGATACGAGTACCGCGGCACCATCTCAGTGTGGTTCCGTCAGCTCTTTATCCTGCAACCCGACCCATCACTGATTGCTGGTTCGCCCATTTGGTACCAGCTCCACGCAATCATCGCTTGCCTGCTGATGGCGGTATGGCCATTCACGCGACTTGTGCACGTGTGGTCCATCCCATTGGCATACCTTGCACGTCCATACGTGGTGTACCGGCGCAGGTACTCTCCAGACCGGCCAACCCCACGCGAGAAGGAAGGCGCACGCTCAAGCAGGTAACCGGCAAATGCCGTAGACCAATGCTGCTGTGCCGTAGCTCAACACTGCATGATTGGGCTAGATGAGCAGCGCTGGGTGAGCAGCGCTGGGTTAGCGCCAGGGCAGGGCGAGAGTAGAAACTATCTCGCCCGCCCGAGCGCCACCCGGAGGAACAATAGCAACCACATCACAGGACGCTAAACCGCGGAGCATTCCAGAGTTCAGCCACTTCGTCTCAGTAGCAAAAGTTCGTGCGTCTTCAACCTGCACACTGCACGGCACGAGCCGGGTGTCGTGCGCCGGAGCCGACATATCGTTGGAAGCGATTGCCTGGCCAAAAGCAGGCAACACCTCGCCGGTCAGTGCCGCGGCTAAGGGACGCACAAGCGTCAACATGCCACCCAAGCATGCGGACAACGGATTACCCGGTAATCCAACAATGAACTGAGCGCCGCGTTGACCATCACGACGAGCCAAAACGTTGGGATGACCCGGACGCATCGCAATAGAATCGATAATCAACTCACCGCCCACCGCAGCCAGCGCACTGTGGAAGAAGTCCTTTGGACCGGCAGCCGTTCCGCCCGTCGAAATCACCACATCAGCGCTGGACCGCTCCAGAGCAGCAGTTGTGGCATCCAACGAATCAGCAACAAACTCAACGCCAACCACATCCAAACCAAGCAACGCACCATACGCAGGAAGTTGCGGCTCAAAGGCGTCACGCACCTGACCAACGCTAGGGACGCCGGAACGCAGGACTTCGTCGCCAAGAATAAAAACCTGACACGAGGGGCGTACCGCAACCTCAAGCGAATCCAAACCCAGCATTGCAGCCAAACCAACCTGAGCAGGAGATAGGCGCGTACCAGCGGAAATAACCACCTCACCGGTGAGCGCCTCAGCACCAGCCGGCCGCACATGAGACAACGCAAACGGTTCCCGCTCAGAAGTTGAATACAATAATTCCTGCTCGTCCACCCGCGCAAACTCGCGTCGCAATACCCCAAACGTGCCGGCGGGAATGACGCCACCAGTAGCTATCCCCATGGCCTCACCAGAACCCAGCACACGATCGGAAGGATGCCCGGCCAGCGACTCACTCCCCACCACACGCCACGGACCAACCGGGCCGCCTACTGCCCATCCATCCATCGCAGAGGTCGTATCTCTCGGTAGACTCATGGGCGCGCACACATCTCGCGCCAAGATTCGGCCAACCGCCGCATCAAGACGCACCGACTGCGTGGAAGTGGGCTGCGCGCAGCCGTAGGCTGTCTTATATGCGGTGTGCCAATCGGGCTCAAGCAAAACAGGTTGTGAGGTCACACAACCATCCTGCCAACTAACGTGGAGATTCGTAAATTGAGTGAAAAATCCGAGCACCTGACGCACGTCAACGCGCAGGGCGAGGTACACATGGTCAACGTGGGTGCCAAAGACGTCACCGCACGGGCCGCGCGAGCCCACGCAGTCGTCGCATGCACACCGCACGCGCAAGCGCTGCTGCGCACGGGCGAGCTGAAAAAAGGTGACGCACTGGCAATCGCACGCATTGCTGCGATAGCCGCCACCAAAAAGACCCCGGATCTCATCCCGCTGTGCCATCCCATCGCAATTACCGGCGTCAACGTTGAAGTCACCGTAGTGGAGCAGGGAGTGGACCTCGTGGCCACCGTATCCACGGCGGACCGCACCGGAATCGAAATGGAAGCACTCACAGCCGTTACGGTTGGCGCGCTCAACATCATCGACATGATCAAGGCAGTAGATCGGTCTGCGCATATTGCCTACGCACGTATTGAGCATAAAGAGGGCGGCCGGTCTGGCACGTGGACCCGTAACTCAGACGGCACAATGACCCACGGTGTAGGTGATGGCGTTGCCGGAAATATTCTGCCAAGCCAAACCAACGGGACACAATCCGTACGGCCCAACCCGCACCTAGTGGGAGTGCTCACCATCTCCGACCGCGCGGCCGCCGGCAAACGCGCCGACGAAACCGGCCCCTACATCACGCAGCGCGTTGAATCGTGGGGATACCAGGCCACGGCGATTACTGTGCCCGACGATGTGGACGCAATCCGCCAGGCGGTGACCACAATGCAACATGAAGGCGCGTGGCTCATCATCACAACGGGCGGCACTGGGATCTCACCAACTGACCACACACCACAGGCGCTTGAGCCACTCATCACGCTGCCGCTTCCTGCACTCACCAGCGCGCTACAGGCCACCGGTGTTGGCAAAGCGCCTGGCGCGCTTCTAACCCGGACACTCGCCGGAATCATGGATCGGACCGCACTGATTGCGTTGCCAGGCTCCCCAGGTGCAGTACGCGACGGTCTAGACGTGCTAGAAACCGTTCGCGAACACCTTGCCGAACAACTCGCGGGCGCTGACCACCACTCCAGCCACGGCGTCAACCACCAGCACTAGGAACACACCACGCACATGAGCACCTACCCATCCCTCGTTGTCCACACGGCGATCAGCTCCGAATCCATTCACGTGACTCATCACGAGGACCTCGTATCCCATGAACACATGGGAGCTGTGGTCTCATTCGCGGGTGTTGTGCGCAACCACGACGGCGGAGAACAGGTAGATAAGCTTTTCTACGAAGGGCATCCCTCCGCGCCCGAAGTTCTGAGCGCCATAGCGCACAATATTGCGCAGGAGTATGCCGGAGTGCGAATTGCAGTGAGCCACCGTATTGGAATGTTGGAGATCGGTGACGTAGCCCTAGCTGCAGCCGTAGCCTCCGCGCACCGTGCAGAAGCTTTTGCCGCATGCGCAGCGCTGGTGGAACAGGTTAAAAAGGAACTTCCCATCTGGAAGAACCAGTATTTTTCGGATGGCCGCAGTGAATGGGTTGGATCGCTGTGATTACGGACCTCGGTATACCAGGGCCGCGCGAAGTCAACCCTGCGCTAAGCGCTAGCAGCGCCGTAATCGATCCGCACGACCCGAACCTCCTCGTGGACAGTTACGGTAGGCGTCACCGTGACCTGCGGATTTCACTTACGGACAAGTGCAATCTACGTTGCACATACTGCATGCCTGAGGAGGGAATGGAGTGGCTGGCCAAGTCTCAACAGCTGAGCGTGGATGAGCTGGTTCGCGTAGCGCGGGTGGCTGTGGCAAGAGGCGTGACGGAAATTCGCCTGACTGGGGGAGAACCCCTGCTGCACCGAAACGTTGTGGAGATTACGGCGCGCCTTGCGGCGCTTGATGGTGCGCCTGAAGTCTCGATGACCACAAACGGTTTACTGCTCAATAAGCTTGCCGGTCCACTGCGTGAAGCGGGGCTGACTCGACTTAATATCTCACTCGATACGCTGGATCCGCAGCGGTATCACGAGTTGACTCGGCGTGATCGATTTGCGGCAGTGCTTGCCGGTTTTGATGCTGCCGATGCGGCAGGTTTTACCGGCACTAAGGTGAACTCTGTACTCATGCGTGGAGTCAATGATGACGAGGCGCAGGCACTGCTTGGCTTTGCCTTGGAGCGCGGGTATGAGCAGCGATTTATTGAGCAAATGCCGCTGGATGCGGGGCACACGTGGACACGTCAATCAATGATCACGGCAGATGAGATCTTGGCTCAGTTGTCCGAGGCGTATGAGTTGACTCCGGTACCGGCGCGAGGTGCGGCACCGGCAGAGCGCTGGTATGTGAACGGTGGACCGCAGACGGTTGGCATTATCGCCTCTGTGACGCGGCCGTTTTGTGGCTCGTGTGACCGCATTCGGCTTACCTCGGATGGTCAGCTACGCAACTGCCTGTTTGCACGTACGGAGTCCGATCTGCGCGGCCTGATTCGCCAAGGCGGCAGCGATTCCGACATTGCTCGTGCGCTGGGGCTCAGCATTGCCCAGAAACTTCCCGGTCACGGTATTAACGATCCCGGCTTTGTCCAGCCTGTGCGTGGGATGTCGGCTATCGGCGGGTAGTTGGCTGCTAGCCTCCCGCAAACGGTGGGAGGACGTCTACTCGTAGCGCCTGGGTGACGGGAGCAGCCAAGTCTGATTGCGCGGCAGCCTTACCATTGATGAGGAATGAGCTGATTGAAAACAGTCGTTTCAGTTCCGCTCCGTGCGCGGCTATCGCTGCGGCTTGCGCCGCGCTGACGCTGTCTGCTTCGTACGTTTCGCTGGTGGCTCCACCGGCGGCGGCTCGCACTGCCGCAAAGTAGGTCAGGGTTATAGCTGGCACTAGTTCTGGTCCGCCTCTTGTGGCACCAACGCTTCTATCTTTGCGACGATTTGGCGCGCCTTTTCGTTGTCTGCTTGCGCTAGTCCCACGGCGAGTCCCGCAAGGTAGGTGGAAATAGGGCCGGCAGGACGCAGTACACCGTGTGCTACCACTCGGGTCAGATCGAGCAACTCGGTGATGATGGGATCGGTGGCGGTGTCAGACGTGAGTTCGAGTTCCGCAGCAACCTTGGCGGCCCAGTCCTGGAGTTCAGTCATTGTGCTGCCTTTCTATGAATTGGTGGTGTAGAGAAATTACTGGTCAGTTCAATTTACGCTGTTGTTAAGCCCGCGCTGCAATGTATCGAAGTCTTCGGGGGTATCAAAGTCCTGGATGAGGTGTTCCGGTAGTGCGACTTCGTGTACGACTTCGTGCACGCTGAGTTCAGCGAGCAAATGTTTCAGCGGTCGGTTTGCTAGAGTTGTCGCGTTTCCCGGGGCCATGCCCGGTCCCGCGGCAGGATGCAAGCCACCTGCCGCGGTGGGATCTGGGCTCGAGGTCAAGGTGGCAAAGGCGCGTTGTAGCGCGGTGGTGCGGTAGAGCGCAACGAGTGGCTGGATGCGTCCATCTGGATCGACCGCCACAACCGCGGATGTTGCCGCAGTAGCAGTTGCAGCACTCTGCGCGAGCAATGGTAATGCGCCTACGGAAAATGGCGCATCGCACGCGAGCACATAGGTCCATTCCGTTTGGTGTGTGAGCGCTCGGAAGCCTGCGTGTAGGCCGGCTAGTGGTCCTGATCCCGGCGGTTCCTCGAGGGTCCACCCGGTTGGGGAGATCCCTTCTCGAACCGGACCAACCACAATCCGTTCACTTGAGGGGCAAAGGCGCGCAAGGTCGTCGAGAATCAAGGCCAGGAATGGGCGGCCGGCAACCAGTAGGAGTGCTTTATCCCGCCCGCCGAACCGGCGGGCACCACCGCCCGCGAGCACAACGGTGTTAATGGCAAATGACTGCTGCGTCATTGCAGCCCGCTTGTTTGCTGCCAGTAGGCCGTGATTCCGCCGCGCAGGGACGCTACCTGTGCAATACCAAGCCGGCTTAGGTGTTGTGCTGCGGTAAGGGACCGTGCGCCTGCCGCGCAGTAAACCAACACGGGGCCTTTAGTATCAATCCCACGTGTGTGCGCTGCTGCCATATCAAGTGTGAGAACTTCATCGAGTGGAATGTGCAGTGAATCCGTTATGAATCCTGCTGCCCGTTCCTCGGCGGTGCGCACGTCGAGAACTACGCCTGGGAACGGACCCGACTCGAACGCCTGTGCGGCGGTTAATTCTCTTATGGGGGCCGGGATGACGCACTGCTGGTTCGCGGCACTTTGCTGCTCATGGCGGATGGCAACCCGCCGTGCTTCGGCGTGTGGGTTGGCGGCTGGGGAGTCGCAGATGCAACCTGGCCGCTTGGCTAGTGGCACGTAGTCCCAGCGCCCGCTCAGAGCGTCGAGCGTGGCAAGATTCCCGACGAGTGGCTCACCAATTCCCGAAACTACCTTGATTGCTTCGAGCGCTTGGGCTGTGCCTACGAGGCCGGGAAGGACCCCGAGCACGCCTCCGGTCGCGCAGTTTGGCACCGAGCCTGGTGGCGGTGGGGTGGGAAAGATACAGCGCAGGCAAGGGCCAGCCTCGGTGCAAAAGACTGAAAGCTGTGCATCAAATTGGAAGACGGCAGCCCAGATGTAGGGCACGGATAGGGCCACACATACATCGTTGAGGAGGTAGCGGGTGTCAAAGTTATCGGTGCCATCGAGAACAACGTCTGCGGCTTCAACAAGCTCCACCACGTTGTTTGGGGTTAGGCGCTGCTGAACCGTTGTTATGGCGACTTCAGGGTTCAGATCCACGAGCCGCGCTGCCGCTGACTCAACTTTTGGTTGGCCCAGGGCTGACATGGTGTGAATTGTTTGACGCTGCAGGTTAGAAAGGTCAACCGAATCGTCGTCGATGATCGTGATGTGGCCAATGCCGGCCGCGGCTAGGTACTGCAAGGCAGGGGAGCCGAGTCCACCCGCGCCGACTACAAGTATTCGCGCACTGCGTAAAGCAAGTTGGCCAGGAAGCCCAAACTGGGGCAGCGTGAGGTGGCGCGCGTAGCGAACCTGCTCGGCGGGGCGCAACTGCTCGGTGGGCCTAGCTGAGGGGCCGTCGGCGCCGCTTAAGGGCTCGTGATCAGGCGCAGAGTTCACCATGGTCCCAAGTTTTTCATATTTGAAACGAGAGTTCTTGTGAAAAAGGTCCCAGCGTGCGGATCTCTCAATCAAGTCATCGCGGCCGCCCGCTTTAAAGTCGTGGTTGATAGCTGCAAGCACGTTGTCTTTGGCCCATGCTCGAGCAGTCAGTGCGCTCGATGTCAGACGGCCGAACTAAGGTAGAGGTATGCGACCAGTGACAGATCTCGTCCGTGCCGAGAATCCCTTCCAGGTAGTGTCTGAGTACACGCCATCTGGTGACCAGCCCACCGCTATCGCGGAGTTAGCGGAGCGCATCCGCGGCGGTGAAAAGGATGTGGTGCTCATGGGCGCCACCGGAACTGGTAAATCCGCAACGAGTGCCTGGCTCATTGAGGAACTTCAACGCCCCACTTTGGTGATGGCACCCAACAAAACTCTGGCCGCGCAATTGGCCACCGAGTTCCGCGAACTCTTGCCTAACAACGCGGTGGAGTACTTCGTCTCTTATTACGACTATTACCAGCCAGAGGCGTACATCGCGCAGACTGACACTTACATTGAAAAGGACTCGTCCATCAATGAAGAAGTCGAGCGCTTGCGGCACTCTGCCACCAACAATTTGCTGACCCGGCGTGATGTGGTTGTTGTGGCTTCTGTTTCGTGCATATATGGCCTGGGTACCCCGCAGGAATATGTGGATCGGATGGTCCGCATTGATATTGGCGACGAAATTGACCGCGACCAGCTCCTGCGCCAGTTTGTGCTCATGCAGTACACCCGTAACGATGTTGCGTTTACTCGTGGCACGTTCCGGGTGCGGGGCGACACCGTTGAGATCATTCCCGTATATGAAGAACTTGCTATCCGCCTAGAGTTTTTTGGCGACGAGGTAGACGCGATTTACACACTGCACCCTCTCACCGGTGAGATCGTGTCCAAGGTGAACGCGATTCATATTTTCCCAGCCACCCACTATGTTGCGGGTCCAGAACGAATGGAACGGGCTATCAGCTCCATTGAGGAGGAACTCAAGGTTCGCCTGGACGAGCTTGAACGGCAAAATAAGCTGCTCGAAGCGCAGCGACTACGTATGCGTACCACCTATGACATCGAAATGATGCGGCAAGTGGGTAGCTGCTCAGGAATCGAAAACTACTCGCGGCACATAGACGGACGTGAAGCGGGTAGCGCACCCAACACATTGCTCGATTACTTCCCAGACGATTTCTTGCTGATCATCGATGAATCTCACGTGACGGTTCCGCAGATTGGTGCCATGTACGAGGGGGACATGTCACGAAAACGAAGCCTCGTTGAGCACGGCTTCAGGCTCCCGAGCGCCATGGATAACCGGCCCTTAAAGTGGGAAGAATTCGTTGAGCGGATCGGGCAGACGGTGTATCTGTCTGCCACCCCGGGTGACTATGAGATGGCACTGTCTGATGGGTATGTGGAACAGATTATTCGACCTACTGGCTTGGTTGATCCGCACATCACGGTCAAACCCACCAAGGGGCAAATTGATGACCTGCTCGGAGAGATTAACGAGCGCGTGGACAAGAACGAACGCGTACTCGTTACTACCCTCACCAAGAAGATGGCGGAGGACCTGACCGACTACTTCTTGGATAAGGGGGTTCGCGTCCGGTACCTGCACTCTGACATTGACACGCTTAAGCGCGTAGAGCTCTTGCGTGACCTGCGTCTTGGCGCCTATGACGTGCTTGTGGGCATCAACCTCTTGCGCGAGGGACTTGACCTGCCGGAAGTCTCGCTTGTGGCCATTCTTGACGCCGATAAGCAGGGCTTCCTGCGTTCACCGCGCTCGCTAATCCAAACGATTGGCCGCGCCGCACGAAACGTGTCTGGTGAGGTTCACATGTATGCGGATTCGATCACTCCTGCGATGCAGCAAGCAATCGAAGAGACAGAGCGCCGCCGGGCGCGTCAGATTGCTTACAACACGGAGCATGGGGTTGATCCGCAGCCGCTGCGTAAGAAGATCGCAGACGTTACGGACATGCTAGCCCGTGAGGACATTGACACTCAGGACTTGCTCTCTGGCGGGTATCGCAAGGAGCGTGATGCCGGTGCGGCAGCTAGCGCCGTTGAGAAGTCGTTTACGGTGAGCGCAACAACTGACCTTTCCTCGCTGATTGATCAGTTGACCGCTCAGATGCATGAAGCTGCCGAGTCTTTGCAGTTTGAACTCGCCGCGCGGTTGCGCGATGAACTCTCAGACTTGAAGAAGGAACTGCGCCAGATGAAGGAAGCTGCAAAGTGAAAGAAGCAGTACGGTGACGGGCGAGCAACTCCAAGATATGCACATGGCTGACGGGATCACCGTTGACCATGGTGTGCGTCCACGCGGAACATTTATTGGGCTGACCGTGCTCGACGTCATGAACCGGGTGGACCGAGCTCCTGGGGTCAACGAAAAGATGACTGCCCGCCGCCAAGACATCGCGGCGGGTGGCCCTGCCACCAACGCTGCCGTTGCCTTTGCCGCGCTCGGTGGGCAGGCAACCTTGATCACCGCTATCGGAACGGGTGGAGCAGCAGACTTAGCGCGAGCAGACCTAGAGCAGCGTGGCATTGAGGTCATCGACTGTGCGCATGAATCGGCGATCCTTGGGATCTCTTGCATAAACGTACTTGAGAGCACGGGGGAGCGGTCCGTAGTTTCTCCAGATGATCTAATGCTTCCCGCGCAGCTTGCACCGCACACGCGTGAGCGTGTGGTTGAGGCACTTGGCACATCTGACGTCCTTCTGTTAGACGGACACCATGCTGATTTACTGCAAGAGATCCTTGAACTCGGCGTGTCATTGCCCACCACAGTTGTGGACGCAGGTCGCTGGAAGCCGCAGTTTGAGTGGATCTTGTCGAGCCAACGGCACATCGTGGCCTCAAACGACTTTGTTGACCCTCACGGGTGGATGCCGTCTGAAACGCATGGCCCGAGAGGTCCTCTTGCCGGCGGCATCGTTGTGCGCACCCGTGGCGCCGGAACTATTCAATGGTTTGACCGTGAACGCAGTGGAACGGTCAATACGCAACAGGTAGAGGCCAAAGACACGTTGGGCGCCGGAGATGCTTTCCACGGTGGGTACGCATTTGGTGTAGCCACCAACGGAGCTGGCGCACTCGTCGAAAATCTGACTCTTGGCGCTAGAGTGGCGGCCACCCGAGTCAGTCACGTGGGCCCACGTGACTGGTTGCGCTACCTAGATAGTGCGATGTTGCCGGCACAAAGTGCGGGTGCAACGCTAACGTGACCGAGATCAACCCGCGGATCCTTTGGGGAAACGCGACTACGCGCTACCAATAAGACATAATTGATGACGGATGAAGGGGAGTATCCCACCAACTGTGTTGTCGTCATCACGGTCGTCCCGCGACGAACCCGGCGGCACAGGCCTACGCGCCGCTCTTACGAGCGCGCATCACATGCCTAGGCGGGAGAGACCTTCGGTGCTTTGCCCTACGTACCGGAGGCCAGTCGGTGGATAGCGTACATATTTCCCTGTGGATCATCACGATCCTTTTGATCATCACGATGCTCGCAGTTGACTTTGTTGGACACGTGCGGACCCCGCATGCACCTTCCATCAAAGAAGCGGCGGTGTGGTCCGCAATTTACATCGGTATAGCTGTGGCGTTCGGAGCCATCATTTGGGGCTTCTACGGCCACCAAATGGGCGCCGAGTTCTTTGCCGGCTACCTGACCGAAAAATCCCTGTCCCTAGACAACCTGTTTGTGTTCATCCTGATCATGAACTCTTTTAGGGTGCCGCGCGAAGACCAGCAGAAGGTTCTGCTCTTTGGCATTATCGTGGCGCTCATTTTGCGAACCGTCTTCATTCTGCTCGGTGCTGCAGTGGTGGAACGCTACTCGTGGGTGTTCTTCATCTTTGGTGCGTTCCTCATCTGGACTGCGATCAAGCAGGCCCTACCAGGCCAAGAAGAAGAGGAATACCACGAATCAAAGCTCATAGTTCGACTGCGTCGAGTGCTGCCACTCACTGACTCATACGTGGGTGACCGGGTCTTTGTGAAGCAGAGTGGGCGCCGCATGGTCACGCCGATGCTGATCGTTATGATCGCAATCGGCTCGGCTGACCTGCTGTTTGCTGTGGACTCAATCCCGGCGATCTTCGGACTAACCCAAGACGCATATTTGGTTTTTGCGGCCAACGCATTCTCGCTGCTAGGCCTGCGCCAGTTGTTCTTCCTCGTGGATGGATTGCTTGAACGGCTGGTCTACTTGAACTACGGCCTTGCAGTCATCCTAGGCTTCATTGGTGTCAAGCTTATTTTGCATGCACTGCACGTCAATGAACTCCCGTTCATTAATGGGGGCGAGCCATTGCACGCGGTACCGAACATCAACATTGCAACGTCAATGGCAGTGATTGTGGGTACGTTGGCGATCACAACTATTGCGTCACTGGCTAAGGACAAGCGGGACCGTCTCGCGGCCGCGGATCCCCACGAGTCAGCGTAAGAGGACTCGTGGGCCCGCGATCAGTGCGGTAGGGGCTATATGTGCGGTACGAACTGCTGGAGGCGGTGCCGACTAAGGTTGGCACCGCTGACTAGAGTTGTGCCCACGGTCCGATCACAATGTTCCACTCCACAACCGCACGATCCGCAATGAGACCCATCTGCCAGAACGGATCCTGTTCAAGGAGTGCAAGCGCAGCGGCAGCATCGGCCGCACGAATAATGATGAGTGCACCAGTCATACCCTCGTGTTGCACAGGACCTGATGCTTGAATTGAGCCGGCAACGGCGAGCGCCTGAAGGTAGGCGCGGTGGGCAGGGCGGTTGGCATCTCGACCGGCATCGTCCTGGTTATATACGTAAGTGACTGCGTAAGTTTGCATGTCTGAATCATAACCATGTGCGCCACGCCACGATTCTTCGAACAGGTGTACGAATAATAGAAGTGCGCCTAAGATGGTCAGGTGACTGATCGACTCATTGTGCAAGGTGCCCGCGAGCACAACCTCAAGAACATCGACATTGACCTACCCCGCGACCAACTGATCGTATTTACGGGGCTGTCGGGTTCAGGGAAGTCCTCTCTCGCCTTTGACACGATCTTTGCTGAGGGCCAGCGCCGATACGTGGAATCGCTTTCGGCGTATGCACGCCAGTTCCTCGGCCAGATGGACAAGCCGGACGTGGACTTCATTGAGGGACTGTCCCCGGCCGTGTCAATCGACCAAAAGTCGACCAACCGCAACCCGCGGTCAACGGTGGGGACGATCACTGAGGTCTACGACTACCTGCGTTTGCTCTTTGCACGCGCCGGAACGCAGTACTGCCCAAAGTGTGGTGAGCGGATCACGGCCCAAACTCCGCAACAGATTGTGGACCGGCTGCTCGCGCTGCCAGAGGGTACCCGATTCCAAGTTCTTGCCCCTGTGGTGCGGGGGCGTAAGGGCGAATATCAAGAACTCTTTGCGGAACTTCAAGCAAAGGGATTTGCACGAGTGCGTGTGGACGGGGAAGTCCACTCGCTTACCGCTCCACCTGTTTTGGAAAAGCAGATCAAGCACACGATCGAGGTAATCGTTGACCGCCTCGTGGTTAAGGAGTCCATCAAGCAGCGCTTGACGGACTCGGTGGAGACTGCCCTTGGCGCTGCTGACGGCCTGGTGATCGTCGATATGGTGGATCTTGCTAGCGACGACCCGGAGCGGGAACGGCGTTTCTCTGAGAAGCGTGCCTGCCCAAACGATCACGCTTTGACGCTCGATGAAATCGAGCCACGGACCTTCTCATTTAACGCACCATATGGCGCGTGCCCGGAGTGCACAGGCCTTGGTATGCGGTTAGAGATCGACCCTCAGCTTGTTATCCCAGATGATGAGAAATCGATCAACGACGGTGCCATTGCGCCATGGGCAGGATCAAGCTCTGAGTATTACGACCGAGTACTTACGGCGCTTGCAGAAGAACTGGACTTCTCGCTTGATACGCCGTGGCGCGAACTGCCACAGGAAATCCGTGACGCAGTGCTGCACGGAAAGGACCACAAAGTCCACGTGCGATACCGCAACCGCTGGGGCCGGGAGCGGGCTTATTCCACGGGCTTTGAAGGCGTTATCGCCTCAATTGAACGACGGCACAGTGAAACCGACTCGGAGTGGGCTAAGGAAAAATACGAAGCCTTCATGCGAGAGGTGCCTTGCCCAGTGTGTAAGGGCACACGCTTGAAGCCTGAGGTGTTGGCCGTCAAGGTGGGCGGCAAGTCCATCGCGCAGGTTTGCGAGCTGTCCATCAAGGAATGCAAGCCCTTCCTCGACGCACTCGAGTTGGGTGCGCGAGAACGCCAGATTGCCTCGGCGGTTCTCAAGGAAATTCAAGACCGTCTCGGATTCCTACTGGATGTGGGGCTCGACTATCTGACACTTTCTCGTGCCGCAGGAACGCTCTCCGGAGGCGAAGCACAGCGTATTCGCCTTGCCACCCAGATTGGCTCAGGCTTGGTTGGAGTGCTTTACGTGCTGGATGAGCCCTCAATTGGTTTGCACCAGCGGGATAACCGGCGCCTCATCGACACCCTCACCAGGTTGCGGGATCTGGGTAACACCTTGATCGTGGTTGAACACGATGAAGACACCATCCGCATGGCTGACTGGATCGTTGATATTGGTCCTGGCGCTGGTGAACACGGTGGTCACGTGGTGCATTCAGGTACCTACCGCGACCTGCTCAAGAACAAAAAGTCGGTCACTGGGCAGTACCTCTCAGGGGTTCGAGAAATTGAACTACCTTCCCAGCGCCGGGGTATCGATTCCGAACGAGCTTTGCGTGTGGTTGAAGCTAAAGAAAACAACCTACGCAACGTCACCGTTGATTTTCCACTCGGAGTGCTCACAGCGGTGACAGGTGTCTCTGGCTCGGGTAAGTCCACTCTGGTGAACTCGATTCTGTACACGGTCCTTGCCAATAAGCTCAATGGTGCACGCCGCGTGGCTGGGTTACACCGCCGGGTGGAAGGGTTAGAAAACCTCGACAAGGTTGTGCACGTGGATCAAGGGCCAATCGGCCGGACGCCGCGGTCTAACCCTGCTACCTATACCGGGGTCTGGGACTCGGTGCGAAAACTCTTTGCGGAAACATCTGAAGCAAAGGTGCGCGGTTACGGACCGGGTAGATTCTCGTTCAATGTGAAGGGTGGGCGCTGTGAAGCCTGCTCCGGTGATGGCACAATCAAAATTGAAATGAACTTCCTTCCGGACGTGTATGTGCCGTGTGAAGTGTGCCAAGGAGCGCGCTATAACCGCGAAACCCTTGAGATCAAGTTCAAAGGAAAGACTGTTCAAGACGTCCTTGAAATGCCCATCGAGGAAGCAGCAGAGTTCTTTGCTGCAGTCCCTGCAATTGCGCGTCACCTCAACACGCTTGTGGACGTTGGCCTAGGTTATGTGAGGTTGGGTCAGCCAGCCCCCACATTGTCCGGTGGTGAAGCACAACGCGTGAAGCTTGCTTCAGAACTGCAGAAGCGATCCACAGGCCGAACCATTTACGTGCTCGACGAACCAACCACCGGTCTGCACTTTGAAGATATCCGCAAGTTACTCCTGGTTCTCCAAGGCCTCGTGGACAAGGGCAATACTGTGCTCGTGATTGAACACAACCTAGATGTCATCAAGAGCTCTGACTGGATAGTTGATATGGGACCAGAGGGTGGTTCCGGCGGTGGAATGGTTGTAGCTCAGGGCACCCCAGAGCAGGTTGCAGCGGTTGAAGCGTCCCATACGGGACGATTCCTCAAGGAGTTGCTTGAGAAGCACCCACCGGTGCCGGTAGCGGAGCCTATCCCCGCTGCAGTTGCAACTAAGCCTGCGGCTAAGAAGCGCACAACCTCTACGCGCGCTGCACGGATCAAGAAGAAGGACTAACGCACCTCGATATTCGCGCACTAGCCTGAACTTCGCACTAGCCTAAGTACTGCGGTGCCAAGAACAACGCACGCTCGAGAAGCCTCACTGGTGAACTATGGCAGACCCCTCCACCTATCGACCAAAACCTGGCGAGATCCCAACTAATCCGGGCGTATATAGATTCCGCGACCAAGAAGGTCGCGTCATCTATGTTGGCAAGGCCAAAAACCTTCGCGCGCGCCTGTCTAACTACTTCCAAGATCTTTCTGCGTTGCACCCTCGAACGCAGACCATGGTGACAACCGCGTGCGCGGTGGAGTGGACGATCGTTGGCACTGAAGTCGAAGCCTTGGCTCTTGAATATTCGTGGATCAAGGAGTTTGAACCCCGCTTCAATGTGAAACTCAAGGATGACAAGTCCTATCCATTCTTGATGGTGACGATGTCTGAAGAGGTTCCTCGAGCCCAAGTAATGCGTGGAGCAAAGCGGCCTGGGAACCGATACTTCGGGCCTTTTGGTCACGCTTGGGCTATCCGTGAAACACTCGACTTGCTCCTGCGGGTATTTCCCATACGCACGTGCTCCGCAGGTGTGTTCCACCGTGCAGAACGATCTGGCAGGCCCTGCCTGCTGGGTTACATCGACAAGTGTTCAGCTCCGTGTGTGGAACGAATTTCCAGGGCGGATCACCGGCAGCTGGCAGAAGACTTTTGCGCTTTTATGGAGGGTGACACAGGGCGTTTTATTGCGAGTATAGAAGCCCGAATGCGCCAGGCAGCGCAGGACCTTGACTTTGAAACTGCGGCCCGAATGCGCGACGACATCGCGGCACTTAAGCGCGCACTCGAAAAGAATGCAGTGGTTCTCTCAGACGCTACGGACGCCGACATCTTCGGGGTCTATGGCGACGAACTCGAAGCAGCGGTCCAGGTCTTCCACGTGCGCGGAGGGCGTATTCGAGGGCAGCGCGGCTGGGTCGTGGAAAAGATTGAGGACATTGCTGATGATGAGCTTGTGGAGCGTTTACTTCAGCAGGTCTACGCCCAAGAGATCAATTTTTCTGATCTGACGCGAGACCAGCAGCACGAACGCAGGAACGCCGTGCCGCGGGAAGTTCTGGTTCCTGTGTTGCCTCGCGATCCAGAAGGAATCACTGATTGGCTTACAGATCTGCGTGGTTCGCAAGTCTCGGTGCGTATTCCGCAGCGTGGAGAAAAAGCAGAACTCGCCAAGACTGTGCTCGCAAACGCAGAACAGGCCCTCAAACTGCATCGAACTCGTCGGTCATCTGATCTAACTAGTCGAAGCCAAGCGCTCCGTGAGATTCAAGAAGCACTTGACCTAGATTCGGCGCCACTTCGCATTGAATGCTATGACGTCTCACATAACCAAGGCACCTATCAGTCCGCTTCCATGGTGGTTTTTGAAGATGGGATGCCCAAGAAGAATCAGTACCGGATTTTCAACGTTCGCGGACCTGAAGGCGAAGGTGCACGCGATGATACGGCGGCAATGTATGAGGTCATCACGCGGCGGTTCAAACGCCACCTAAAAGACCAAGAAGCAGCATCACAAGAAGAGCTCATTGTGTCTTCGGGGGAAATTACTGAAGACGACGACGCAGCACTTGCACGCGATCCTCGGCGGTTTGCCTATGCGCCGAGCCTAGTCATTGTTGACGGTGGACAACCACAGGTTGCAGCAGCTGCGCGAGCACTTGCGGATTTGGGTATTGAAGATGTGGCACTGTGCGGCCTAGCTAAACGCCTTGAGGAAATCTGGCTCCCAGATGATGACTATCCGGTGATCCTGAAGCGCTCATCTGAGGGGCTTTATTTGATGCAGCGCTTGCGCGACGAAGCGCACCGGTTTGCGATTACTGCTCACCGCAAGCGGCGCTCCAAAGGGATGGTGGTCTCCGAGTTGGACGCAGTGCCAGGCCTTGGTCCAGCTAGGGCAAACGTGCTGCTGAAACACTTTGGTTCACTTAAAAAGCTCAAAGCGGCAAGCGTGGAGGAGATTGCGCAGGTGAAGGGGTTTGCGCAGAAGTCTGCGCAGCACGTCTACGATCATCTGCATCCCGAACACAAGCAGGTATAGCCGCACATCGCGGCTAAAGTTTGGCATGCTTGAGACATGACACACGAGCCAGACCCGTATACAGTTCCCCAGGGAATTCCCGCGGTGGACGCCGCAGCAACGAAACCTGCAGCGCAATTCTCTGAGGTTCTCATCGTCACAGGAATGTCAGGTGCTGGGCGTTCAAAGGCAGCGGAAGTCCTCGAAGACTTGGACTGGTATGTGGTGGATAACCTGCCGCCGAACATGCTGATGCCGCTCGTGGGCATGATGACACGTGCCGGATCGTCTATAGACCGGCTTGCCGCAGTAGTTGATGTGCGCGGCCGTGAGTTCTTCAACGATCTGTATGACGTGCTGCAACACTTTGAAACGCACAATGTGGCGTATCGGATCCTATTTCTCGATGCCTCGGATGAGGTACTTGTGCGCCGATTCGAACAGGTCCGCAGACCCCACCCACTGCAGGGCGAGGGGCGGATTCTAGATGGTATTGCGATTGAACGATCGCTGCTTAAGGGGTTGCGGGCCCGTGCAGACCTCGTGATTGATACCAGCGAGCGTAATGTGCACGACCTTGCTCGTTCTGTGCGATCGGCAATTTTGGGTGAACACCAGGATCAGTTGCGGATCAATGTGATGTCGTTTGGCTTTAAATACGGCATCCCGTTGGATGCGGATCATGTTGCAGATATGCGGTTCCTCGCAAATCCATTCTGGATCGACGAGCTGCGCCACCTTACTGGACGTGATGCACCAGTAAGTGAGTATGTGCTTTCACTTCCGGGCGCAGTCGAATTTATCGAACACTATGTGGAAGCCCTACAACCCGTTTTTGCGGGTTACATGAATGAGGAAAAACGGTACGCAACGGTTGCGATTGGCTGCACGGGTGGCAAACACCGTTCTGTGGCGGTCAGTGAGGAAATAGGCAGGCGATTGCGCGCGCTTGGCTATAACGTGACTGTGACTGCGCGTGATCTGGGTAAGGAATGAGTATTCAGCCAGCAGTTGTGGCGCTTGGGGGAGGCCATGGTTTGGCGGCGTCGCTCTCGGCACTGCGCCTTATTACGGAGAATTTGACGGCTGTTGTCACGGTTGCTGACGATGGGGGATCGTCGGGGCGGTTGCGCAGCGAGTTAGGTGTGTTGCCTCCCGGTGATTTGCGGATGGCATTAGCAGCATTGTGTGACGACTCCGAGTGGGGTAGAACATGGCGTGATCTGCTTCAACACCGGTTCACATCGCAGGGCGATTTGGATAATCACGCCGTAGGCAACCTGCTGATTGTGGCGTTGTGGGAGCTTCTTGGAGACTCGGTTTCTGGGCTTGATTGGGTGGGCAAGTTGCTTGGTGCCCGGGGGCGAGTGCTACCGATGGCTTCGGTGCCATTGTCTATTGAGGCGGATATGCGCACGGATGGTGACCAGTTCACTGTGTCTGGGCAGTCCAAAGTTGCTTCTACGGCTGGCCATGTTGAGAACTTGCGGTTGATCCCAAATGATCCGCCTGCGTGCCCTGAAGCTGTGGAGGCCGTTCTCAACGCCGACTGGGTGATTTTGGGCCCCGGTTCATGGTTTAGTTCTGTGATGCCACACCTGTTGGTACCGGCGCTTGCTGCCGCGTTGCACGCGACGACCGCGAAGCGATGCCTGACCATGAACCTTGGTACGGCTGAGTCGGAGGCGTTAGGGATGGACGCGGCAGATTTGGTTGGTGCGTTGCGCCAGCACGCTCCGGGGCTTCGCATTGATGCAATTCTTGCGGATCCGTCCGCTGTCGACGACGTGGAAGCGCTTGTGCGTCAGGGTGAGGCCTGCGGTGCTCGGGTGTTGTTCCGGCAGGTCAGGCGTAGTGACGGCACCGCCCGTCATGACTCCTTGCGATTGGCAGCAGCGTATCGTGATGTCTTTGATGACTTTTTGGGTGATGTGGGAACTATCTCGTCGTAACTGAACACATAGCCATCGAGAAGATGGCAAGATTGCACCATGGCACTCACGGCTCAGGTAAAAGACGAACTTGCCCGACTCAAGGTTGAGAAGACCAGTTGTCGAAAGGCAGAAGTTGCTGCAACCCTTCGGTTTGCGGGCGGCTTGCATATCATCTCTGGCCGGATTGTCATTGAAGCGGAACTTGATACTGCGATTGCAGCGAATCGTCTTCAGACCACCATTGTGGACGTATATGGACACACTTCTGAGCTCATTACAGTCTCGGGAGGTGGGCTGCGCCGGGGCGCTCGATATGTGGTTCGTGTGGTCAAGGACGGTGAGTCTTTGGCGCGGCAAACCGGTCTTTTGGATTCGCGTGGCCGCCCTGTTCGCGGGTTGCCGCCGCAGATTGTTTCTGCTGGCGTAGCTGAGGCGGAAGCGGCATGGCGTGGTGCGTTTCTTGCGCATGGCTCATTGACTGAGCCTGGCAGATCCTCGGCGCTGGAGATTACCTGCCCTGGTCCTGAGGCTGCGCTCGCACTTGTGGGTGCTGCTCGGCGCCTGGGCATCACTGCGAAGGCGCGTGAGGTGCGGGGCGTTGATCGTGTGGTTATTCGCGATGGTGAAGCCATTAGTCAATTGCTGTCTAGGCTCGGCGCCACACAGGTTGTTGAAGTGTGGGAGGAGCGCCGTCAGCGCCGTGAGGTGCGGGGCACTGCGAACCGCCTGGCCAATTTTGACGATGCAAATCTGCGCCGGTCTGCTCGGGCTGCGGTGGCTGCCGGCGCACGTGTGGAACGCGCATTTGAGATCCTTGGTGAGGATCTTCCTGATCATCTGCGTCAAGCTGGTGAGCTCCGTCTTGCTCATAAGCAGGCTTCACTTGAGGAACTCGGGCAACTTGCTGACCCGCCACTGACTAAAGACGCAGTGGCTGGGCGTATCCGCCGCCTGCTGGCTACGGCGGACAAGCGGGCTAAGGAGCTTGGTATTGCTGACACGGAGTCTGGGCTCTCGTCAGACTTGCTCGATCTGTAACATCAGGCGTTTTTAGCACTCCGCATTGATGCGATTTGTGCGACACGCGAGGATGAAATAGCGCTGTTCGCCACACGTGAACGCGCGATGTGTGTATGACCCGGTTGGTCGCAACTTTGTGACGTCTTGAAGCAAAAAATCAGATATATTGCCGGTTCCTGCCACTTTACGTTCAGGGTAAGACTCGGTAAACGTAGGGTAATCGTTCCGGTTTATCTGACGAGGACGGCAAAAAAGTGGCGCTAGGGGGACCATTGTCCTCACGGGCAGGGCAAAAACAGTATAGAGTTTTACCTGTCAGAGGAACCGTCCACCGCGAGAGCGAGAGGGCGAAACACCGGTAAGCGCGTGAGCGTACGTCGAATGAGAATCTGACAATCTCAGCGTACGTCGGCGTACGTACATCGTTCCAAACACTAACCAAGTGTGCGTCGGTGAACCCGACGCGCTCAGAGGAGGGCATTGTGACCATCCGCGTCGGAATCAACGGCTTCGGCCGCATCGGCCGTAACTTCTTCCGCGCCATCATTGAGTCGGGTGCAGACATCGAGATCGTTGGCGTCAACGACCTCACTGACAACAAGACTCTTGCGCACCTGCTCAAGTACGACTCCGTTCTCGGT
>Ga0182744_1000443_pt1 | contig 39968 bp, 41 predicted proteins | sample eDN3rd30CKraftMG_FD_128525 | JGI IMG/M metagenome (GOLD analysis project Ga0182744, IMG submission 128525) | Enriched Miracle-Growth compost microbial communities from Emeryville, California, USA - eDNA 3rd pass 30_C Kraft MG (version 2) (version 2) ... | reverse complement strand
CGAACGCCTTCAATGAGCAGTACCAGACCAAGCTGGGTTATCGGGCTCCGGGGCGGACGATCGATTTCAGCTTCACCCGCTCGTTCTAGGGAAACAGCACCATGAACGCCGCCGCGGCGAAATGCCGGAAAATCGCAACCGCCGCGGCGGCGGCCGTCTTCGCTCTGGCATCCGCGCCCGCCATCGCCCAGCCGGCGCCGCAGCGGGTCGTCTCCATCAACCTGTGCACCGACCAGATGGCGATGCTGATGGCCGCTCCGGGGCAGCTCAAGTCGGTGTCCTTCCTCGCCACCGAGAAGGGCACCTCGATGATGGTGGACGAAGCGGCCCACTATCCCCTCAACCACGGCCAGGCGGAGGAAGTCTTCCTCCTGCAGCCCGACCTGGTGCTGGCCGGTACCTATACCGCCAAGGCGACGGTCGGCCTGCTCCAGGAGCTCGGTTTCCGCGTCGAGCAGTTCACGCCGGCTTCCTCCTTCGAGGACGTTCGGGCAAGCCTGGTCCGCATGGGCGCACTGCTCCACCGCGAACAGCGCGCCGCCGAACTGGTGGCGGAACTGGAAGCCGGATTGGCGGAACTTGCGGCACGCAAGCCGCCGGCGAAGAACGCCGCCTTTTACTATGCCAACAGCTACACCTCCGGCTCCGGCACGCTAGCGGACGCCATCGTGCGGGCGGCCGGCCTTAGCAACCTGGGCGATACGCTGGGCTTCACGGGCATGACGCGCATGCCGCTGGAACTGCTCGTCGCCGCCAACCCGGACCTCATCATCGAGGGCGACAGCCAGTACAGCGCGCCGGCGCTCGCCAAGGAGAATTTCTCGCACCCCGCCTTCAAGGCGCTTTCCGGCCGCATCGTGCCCATTCCCGACAAATACACGATCTGCGGCGCGCCGTTCACGCTGGAAGCCTCGCGCATCCTGCAACAGGCGGCGTTCGGGCAATCGGGCGGCCACAAGGGCGGCACGCCGTGAGCGACACCGCCCGTTTCCGGCTGGTGCTCGGCCTGCTCGGCGCGCTCACGCTCGCGCTGTTCTTCCTGTCGCTGACGGTAGGGCCGGCGGCGGTCGCCTTCGGCGACAGCCTGCGGGCGCTGTTTTCCGACAAGGCCGACACGATGGCGCTGATCATGCAGGAAATCCGCCTGCCGCGCGCGATTCTCGGCCTGATGATCGGCGCCACGCTCGGCCTGTCGGGGGCGGCGCTGCAGGGCTGGCTGCGCAACCCGCTGGCCGAGCCGGCGCTGCTCGGCGTTAGCGCCTCGGCCTCGCTCGGCGCGGTGATCGCCATCTACACCGGCTTCTCGTCGCTGTTTCCGCTCGGCCTGCCGCTGGCGGCGCTGGCGGGCGCGGTGGCCGCGGTGCTGGTGGTGCAGGCCATGGCCGGCCTGCGCGGCGGCGCACTCACCGTCATCCTCGCCGGCATCGCCGTCTCCAGCCTGGCCAGCGCCATGACCGCGCTGGCGCTGAACCTGTCGCCCAACCCGTTCGCGGCGCTGGAAATCATGTTCTGGATGCTCGGTTCGCTGACCGACCGCTCGATGACGCATGTGTGGCTGGCGGGTCCGTTCATGCTCGTGGGCTGGGTGATGCTAGCAAGCCTCGGGCGTGCGCTCGATGCGTTGACGCTGGGCGGCGACGCCGCCGCCAGCATGGGCGTCGACCGGCGTCGCGTGCAGTTCCTGGCCGTGTTCGGCACCGCCGCCTCGGTGGGCGCTGCAACCGCCGTCGCCGGCGTCATCGGCTTCGTCGGGCTGGTAGTGCCGCATATGCTGAGGCCGCTCGTCGGCGCCCGCCCCTCGCGGCTTTTGCCGGCGAGCGCGCTCGGCGGCGCCTGCGTGCTTCTCGCCGCCGACACGCTGGTGCGCCTCATCGCGCCGGAGCGCGACCTCAAGCTCGGCGTGCTGACGGCGATCGTCGGCGCGCCGTTCTTCCTGTGGCTGGTCTACAAGACGCGGAGGCAGATGCTGTGAGCTTGCTTTCCGTGAAAAATCTCAGTGCGTCGCTCGGCGGCAAGCCGGTGCTGAAGGAGCTGTCCTTCACCGTCGCGCCCGGCGAGTTCGTCGGCCTGATCGGGCCGAACGGCGCGGGCAAGTCGACGCTGCTGCGCACCGTGCTCGGCTTCACGGCGCATCGCGGCGCGGTGTCGATCGACGGCCGCGACGCCGCCTCGATGAGTGCGCGCGAGCAGGCCCGGCATGTCGCCTACCTGCCGCAGGAGCGCGACATCGCCTGGCCGGTGCCGGTGGAAATGATCGTTTCACTCGGCCGCCACGCGCACCGGCCGGCCTTTGCCGCCGCCGGCAAAGCCGACAAGGAAATCGTCGAGGCCGCCATGCGGCGCATGGAGGTGGACGCCTTCCGCGACCGCCCGGCAACCGAGCTTTCCGGCGGCGAGAAGGCGCGGGTGCTGATCGCGCGCGCGCTGGCGCAGGACGCACCGCTGCTCCTGGCCGACGAGCCGGCAGCCGGGCTCGATCCCTCGCACCAGATCGTGCTGATGAAGACCTTTTCGACGCTGGCCGGCGAGGGCCACGGCATCGTCGCCTCGATGCACGACCTCAGCCTGGCGGCGCGCTGGTGCTCGCGGCTGATCCTGCTCGACAAGGGCGTTATCCTCGCCGACGGCCCGCCGCTGGACGTGCTGACGGCGGAGCGGCTGCGCGCGGTCTATGCGGTCGAAACGTTTCTCGGCGAAGCCGGCGGCAAGCCGATCGTGCTGCCGCTCGACCTTACCCGCTAAAGTCAGGCTTCCTCGCCGAAACGCGAGGCGATCAACTCGCCGAGGGCGGCCACCACTTCGGCGGCCTGCGGGCCGCTGGCGATGACGCGGATGGCGCAGCCGGGGCTCGCGGCCAGCATCATCAGGCCCATGATCGAGGTGCCGCCGACCCTGACGCCGTCCTTCTCCACATCGACCGTCGCGTCGAAGCTGCCGGCTACCTGGACGAACTTGGCCGAGGCGCGCGCGTGCAGGCCGCGCTGATTGACGATCTTGAATTCCCGGGCAATCTGATCTTCGTTGGGCGATACGCTATTCATTTACTGGCAAGAAGCTGGCTGGCGACGTTGATGTATTTACGCCCGGCAGCCTGCGCTTCGTCAAGCGAGAGCTGCATGTCGTCACCCTTGCGCACGCTGGAAAGCTTGATCAGCATCGGCAGGTTCATGCCGGCGATGATTTCGGTGCGGCCCGGCTGCATCACCGAAATGGCCAGGTTCGACGGCGTGCCGCCGAACATGTCGGTGAGCACGATGACGCCCGCGCCGGTGTCGACACGCGCCACCGCATCGACGATATCGCGGCGACGCTGCTCCATATCGTCGTCTGCACCGATCGCAACGGTCTCGAAATTGTCCTGGGGGCCGACGACATGCTCCACGGCATGGCGGAACTCGGTGGCCAGTTGACCGTGCGTTACCAGCACGAGGCCGATCATTTGGCGGTTTCCGTCATAAACCCTTCACCAGCACGCCTTATACTCGCCGGTCGAGCGGCGGGAGCGCTATCTTGTCGAGGCGTGGCGCGTTTACAAGCATAAAATTTCGCCTCGGCCAACCATTTTGCCGCAATGCAGCACCTGCGGCGGTACCCCCTCTGGAAAGCATTGGCTCCCCGGCCTGTCAATCCCGCCGAAAAGGCAGGGCTGCCAGGGCCGCCGGCACGGCGACAAGGGCCGCAACGACATCGCGCTCGGCGAGCGTCACCCGAGGAAGACGGCAACCGGCGACGATTTCGACCGCCTCCTCCTGGAACCGCTGGACCTCATGCGGTGGGACCAGGCGTATGGCCATGTCGATGACGGCGGCCGGCTCGAACCCGACCGGGCGGGGGCCGAGGCCAGGTATCTCGGCCAGCCCGGCGATGGTGGCAGGCACCCGAAGCACCAGCCGGCCGCCCCTTGCCTCGGCAAAAAGCTGGTCGTCGCCGACCAGCCGGGAGAAAATCCCGTCCTGCGAGAAACGGGCGACGAGCGCCGCCGCCAGCGTCGTCTTGCCCGATCCCGAGGGGCCGAGAATGACGAGGCCGCGATCGCCAACGACAAGGGCGGTGGCATGGATATTCAGCATCGGGCGGCAGGAAAGGTTTTCGGCGCGCTCATGCGTCGGCCGGCAGGGTGACCACGAAGCGCGCGCCGCGGACGTCGCCGGGCTTGGTGCCGGGAATGTTCTCGGCCGTCAGCGTGCCGCCATGGGCTTCCACGATCTGCCGGCTGATCGACAGGCCCAGCCCTGAATTCTGCCCGAACGCCTCGCTCGACGGACGGTCGGTATAGAACCGCTCGAAGATGCGGTCGATCTGCTCGGCGCGGATGCCGGGGCCGTTGTCCTCGATGGTGACGATGTTGAACTTGCCGATGCGGGCGAGCGAAATATCGATGCGGCCGTGCTCGTCGGGAACGAAGGAACGCGCGTTCTCGATCAGGTTGGTGATGACCTGGCCGATCCTGAGGTCATGGCCGACGACCTCGTAGCTCCGGGCCCCCTGCGGCAGCTTGGCGGCGTTGAAGACGATCTCCACCGCCTTCTTGTTGCGCGTGGTCTCGCTCGACACGGCGACGAGATCGGTGATGAACTTCTTCAGGTCCACCTTGCCGGCGTCCTCGCGCGCCAGTTCCGCATCGAGGCGCGAGGCGTCGGAAATGTCGGTGATGAGGCGATCGAGCCGGCGCACGTCGTGCTGGATGATTTCCATCAGCCGCCCGCGGGAAGCGTCGTTCCTCGCCAGCGGCAGCGTCTCGACCGCGCTGCGCAGCGAGGTGAGCGGGTTCTTCAACTCGTGGCTGACATCGGCGGCGAAGCTTTCGATCGCATCGATGCGCGCATAAAGCGCGTTGGTCATGTCGCGCACCGCCACCGACAGGTTGCCTATCTCGTCCTGGCGGTCGGAGAAATCGGGGATTTCCTCGCGGTTCTTGACGCCGCGCCGCACGCGGATCGCCGCCGCCGAAAGCCGGCGCAGCGGGTTGGCAATGGTGGAGGCGAGCAGCAGCGACAGGCTGGCGGTGACCAGCGCGGCGATGCCGAACACCCGCAGGATCGCGCGGCGTTCGTTGCGCACGATCTTGTCGATGTCGCCGCCTTCGGTGGACAGCATGAGCACGCCGAGCACGCCGCGGAAGCGCTGGATCGGCACGGCGACCGACACGATCTGCTCGCCCTGCTCGCTGATGCGCACGATGGTGGAGGGGCTGCCGGTCAGCGCCTTCATCACTTCGGGGAACGCCGCGCCGTTGCCGCCCGGCTGCTCGTGGTAGACCGGCAGCGCCTTGTTGCGGAACAGGCTGAAGACCATGCCCTCGATCCGCTCGAGCAGGCCCGGCGTCTCCTCGTCGACCGGCGGCAGGTCGTAGCGCAGGATCTGGCCGCGCGAATAGAGATGGCGCGAATCGAGCAACAGGTTGGCGTCGCGGTCGTAGATGCGCGCGCGGGTGCGCGTCGGCGAGATCAGCCGCCGCAGCACCGGCGCCACGCGCTCGGGATTGATGGGGAAGTCGAGATTGTCGAGCTGGTCGGAACCGGGGGCGATGCTTTCGCCGGCTTGCAGTTCCAGCAGCTTTTCCGGGTCGATCGAAATCGAATCCGTCTCGACCGTGGCGGAGGCGGCGATGGCGCCGGCGATGATCTCACCCTGCGTCATCAGGCTTTCGACGCGGGCGTCGATCAGGCCGTCGCGGAAGGTGTTGAGATAGAGGATGCCGATGACCAGCACGGCCAGGCCGGCCAGGTTCAGGAACAGGATGCGGCGGGTGAGGCTGGAGAAGATATGATGGCCGAGGAACCGGCGCATCGGCACCGTCAGCCGCGACAGCATGGGCGGCAGGAAACCCCGCCGCCGCCTGCCGGCGGTCGCCAACTTGCCAGTCTCGGTTACCGATGCCATGCCGTTCCTGTTTTCGCGGCGCTTACGCTTCGCGGAAGCGGTATCCGACCCCGTAAAGCGTTTCGATCATCTCGAACTCGTCGTCCACCTGCTTGAACTTCTTGCGCAGCCGCTTGATGTGGCTGTCGATGGTGCGGTCGTCGACATATACCTGCTCATCATAGGCCGAATCCATCAGCGCATCACGGCTTTTCACCACGCCGGGGCGCTGGGCCAGCGAATGCAGGATCAGGAACTCGGTCACGGTCAGCGTCACCGGCTCGCCCTTCCAGGTGCAGGTGTGGCGCTCCTGGTCCATGACGAGCTGGCCGCGCTCGAGCGAACGGGATTGCTGGCTCGGCGCCTTGGCGGCCGCATCGCGGGCGCTGGCGCGCCGCAGCACCGCCTTGACGCGCTCGACCAGAAGCCGTTGCGAGAACGGCTTGCGGATGAAATCGTCGGCGCCCATCTTGAGGCCGAACAGCTCGTCGATCTCGTCGTCCTTGGAGGTCAGGAAGATGACCGGGAGGTCGGTTTTCTGGCGCAGGCGGCGCAGGAGTTCCATGCCGTCCATGCGCGGCATCTTGATGTCGAGGATGGCGAGGTTCGGTGGCCGCGCCGCCAGACCCTCCAGCGCCGAGGCACCGTCCGTGTAGGTCTCGACACGATACCCTTCCGATTCAAGCGCGATCGAAACCGATGTGAGAATGTTGCGGTCGTCGTCGACAAGCGCGATCGTGGCCATTTCCAGCGGCTCCCTCATATGCAGATTCCTTCCGTGGCGAAGAAGGGCTCTTGCAGGACAAATCTGGTACAAAATGTGGCACAAGTCCCGCGCGTAGTCACGGGACGCGGCCCTGTTCCACTGTCATATCTATTTCGCATTGGACGAAATGCGACCGCCGTTCCTTGGGTAAGCCCCTGATTTTTACACACCTTTAAACGATTTAAAAAACTTTCAAAATTTTTAAATCGATTAATGATTTGATATCAAACGCTTTTCCTGCTTCTGGCCATTTTGCTTCCGTAATTCAGCGCTCGGATGATTTTTTTCGGATCCTCGTGCGAACCCTCAAAAAGGAACACCATGTCTGAAACAGGCAAACGCAATCCCGCCTGCGGGATCGACCGGATCGGCCTCACGACCAAGGGCACGGTGCACTATAATTTCGGCGTCGCCGCGCTGTGCGAGGAAGCCATCCGCCGCGGCGAAGCCCGGCTTTCCGCCCACGGCGCGCTGGTGGCGCTGACCGGCCAGCACACCGGCCGCTCGGCCAAGGACAAGTTCATCGTCCGCGACGAGGCCACGGACGGACAGGTATGGTGGGACCAGAACAGGGCGATGACCCCGGCCCAGTTCGACGCCCTGCTGGAAGATTTCCGCGCCCACGCGGCCGACAGGGACCTTTTCGTGCAGGATCTCGTCGGCGGGGCCGACGCCGATCTCAGCCTGCCGACGCGGGTAATCACCGAACTTGCCTGGCATTCCCAGTTCATCCGCAACCTGTTGATCCGGCCGGAACCGGCGGCGCTCGACGGCTTCGTGCCGCAGATGACGATCGTCGACCTGCCGTCCTTCCGCGCCGATCCGGCCCGCCACGGCTCACGCGGCGAAACCATCATCGCGGTCGATTTCACGCGCATGACGGTGCTGATCGGCGGCACCTCCTATGCCGGCGAGATCAAGAAGTCGGTGTTCACCGCGCTCAACTACCTGTTGCCGCAAAAGGGCGTGATGCCGATGCACTGCTCGGCCAACGAAGGGCCCGAGGGCGACACCGCCATCTTCTTCGGCCTTTCGGGGACCGGCAAGACGACGCTGTCGGCCGACCCGGCCCGCACGCTGATCGGCGACGACGAGCACGGCTGGGGTCCCAAGGGCGTCTTCAACTTCGAGGGCGGCTGCTACGCCAAGACCATCCGGCTTTCGGCGGAGGCCGAGCCGGAAATCTTCGCCACGACGCGGCGCTTCGGCACCGTGCTCGAAAACGTCATCCTCGACGAGCACGGCGTGCCCGATTTCAACGACGGTTCGCTGACCGAGAACACGCGCTGCGCCTATCCGCTGGATTACATCCCCAACGCCAGCGCCACCGGCCATGCCGGCCACCCGAAGAACATCATCCTCCTGACCGCCGATGCCTTCGGCGTCATGCCGCCGGTCGCCAAGCTGTCGCCGGCGCAGGCGATGTATCACTTCCTTTCCGGCTACACGGCCAAGGTCGCCGGCACCGAAAAGGGCGTGACCGAGCCGGAAGCCACCTTCTCGACCTGCTTCGGCGCTCCCTTCATGCCGCGCCATCCGTCGGAATATGGCGAATTGCTGCGCGACCTGATCGCCAGGCACGATGTCGATTGCTGGCTGGTCAACACCGGCTGGACCGGCGGCGCCTACGGCACCGGCAAGCGCATGCCGATCAAGGCGACGCGCGCCCTGCTCGCCGCCGCCCTTGACGGCTCGCTCAACAAGGCCAGCTTCCGCACCGATCCCAATTTCGGCTTCAAGGTGCCGATGGCCGTACCGGGCGTCGATGGTTCCATTCTCGATCCGCGTTCGACCTGGGCCGACAAGGGCGCCTATGACCGGCAGGCCGGCAAGCTGGTCGACATGTTCATCGCCAATTTCGAGAAATTCGAAACCCATGTCGACGCATCGGTCCTCGGCGCCGCGCCGCATATGCAGGTGGCCGCCGAATAGCGGGTACCTTCAGCCACCTCAAGATAAGGCCCGGCGTCGCCCGGGCCTTTTCTTTTTTCCGCAACCGCGCCATGTGATGCGGCATGAGCGAGGCCGAGAAGATCATCATTGCCGACGAGGCCGTCATTTCTCCCGACGACTGGCGCGAGGATTTCATCCGCTCGTCCGGCCCGGGCGGCCAGAACGTCAACAAGGTAGCGACGGCGGTGCAGCTGCGGTTCGACGCCGCGAACGCGCCAGGCCTGTCGGAGCGCGTGCGCCAGCGCGCGCTGAAGCTGGCCGGGCAGCGCGCCACCAAGGACGGCGTGATCGTCATCGAGGCCGGGCGCTTCCGCACGCAGGAACAGAACCGCGCCGACGCCCGCGCAAGGCTGGTGGCGCTGCTCGCCAGCGCGGCCGAACCGCCACCGCCGCCGCGCAGGAAGACGAAGCCGACGAAGGGATCGGTCGAGCGGCGGCTGAAGGCCAAGGCCGGCCGCTCCACGGTGAAGAAACTGCGCGGACGGGTCGGAGATGACTGAGCGCCCGACCCTGCCGCCGGGCGTGCGCCACCTGCCTTCCCATCTGCCGCAGGACGCGCAGGAAACGCTGCTCGAAGCGATCCGCGCCGTGGTGCGCCAAGCACCGCTCTACGTTCCCGCCATGCCGCGCACGGGCAAGGAAATGAGCGTGCGCATGACCAATTGCGGCACGCTCGGCTGGGTCACCGACCAGGAGCGCGGCTACCGCTACCAGCCCATGCATCCGGTAACCGGCGAACCATGGCCGCCGATTCCGGAAGCGCTGCTGCGGCTCTGGCAGGAGGTCGCCGACTATCCGCATCCGCCGCAGGCCTGCCTGGTCAATTTCTACACGGCCGACGCGAAGATGGGCCAGCACCAGGACCGCGACGAGAGCGAATTCGCCGCGCCGGTGGTCTCGGTTTCGCTCGGCGACGATTGTCTGTTTCGGGTGGGAGGGACGCGGCGGACCGACAAGACGGTCTCGCTGCGCCTGTGCAGCGGCGACGTTCTCGTGCTCGGTGGCGAAAGCAGGCTCGCCTTCCACGGCGTCGACCGCATCTACCCCGGAACGTCGATGCTGCTGAAAAGCGACGGCCGCATCAACCTGACGCTGCGGCGGGTGACGGCTCCCTGACCCCGTCTCAGAGCTTCCGCAGCGCCACTTCCTCGACCAGATGGTTCGCGCCCTTGCGCAGGATGAGGTCGGCGCGGGCGCGGGTCGGCAGGATGTTCTCGCGCAGGTTCTTCAGGTTGATGTTGCCCCACAACCCCTCGGCGATGGCCTGTGCCGCGCCCAGCGAAAGCTGCGAGTAGCGGTGGAAGAAGGACTGCGGATTGCGGAACGCCGTCTCGCGCAGCCGCATGAAGCGGGCGATGTACCAGTCGTGGATGCGGTCCTCGTCCGCATCGATATAGATGGAAAAATCGAAGAAATCGGACAGGAACGGCACGATCTTGCCGTCGCTGGGCAGCTTGCCCGGTTGCAGCACGTTCAGCCCCTCGAAGATCAGGATATCCGGCCGGTCGATGGTGACGAACTCGCCCGGCAGCACGTCATAGGTCAGGTGCGAGTAGACCGGCGCCTGCACCGCGCTCTGGCCCGACTTGATGTCGGACAGGAAGCGCAGCAGCGCGCCGACATCGTAGCTTTCGGGAAAGCCCTTGCGCTCCATCAGGTTTTCGCGGCGCAGGATCTCGTTCGGCAGCAGGAAGCCGTCGGTGGTGACGAGATCGACCTTGGGGCTGGAGGGCCAGCGCGCCAGCAGTTCCTTCAGCACGCGCGCCGTGGTCGACTTGCCGACCGCCACCGAGCCGGCGATGCCGATGATGAACGGCGTCTTGGCGACGTCGCCGACATTGAAGAAGGCGCGGCGCTGGCGAAACAGCAACTGGCTTGCCTCGACATGGGCCGACAGCAGCCGCGACATCGACAAATAGATGCGCTTGACCTCTTCCAGGTCGACCGGGTCGTTCAGCGAGCGCAGGCGGTCGATTTCTTCCCCGCTCAGCGTCAGCGGCGTATCGGCGCGGAATTCCGCCCATCGTTCGGCTGAGAAAAACAGATAGGGCGAGTATTTCTCGGTCGGTGCGAGCTGATCCATCGCGTCTCCTGGCCCTGCCTAGCCCGAGCTTGGCCGGGATGCTTTTTCGGCGATCCCCGAACGGCCGGTACGCCGCTCGAGCTCTTCGAGAACGGCGTCAAGCGGAACGCCGGCAATACCCAGCACCACCAGCCAATGATAAAGGAGATCGGCGCTTTCCGAAACCAGCGCCTGCCGGTCGCCGCTCACCGCCGCGATCACGGCTTCCACCGCTTCTTCGCCCAGCTTCTGCGCGGCCTTGCCCATGCCGCGCGCGTAAAGCTTCGCGGTCCACGAATCGGGATCGCCCGAATGCGCGCGTTCGTGGATCGTCTTTTCCAGCTGGGACAGCGAAAACTCGGTCATGGCGCCGTTTAGAGCCGAACCGCGGCTCTGTCGAGTCGCATCGGCAGGCCGGCCTCGGCCATATGGCGTTTCGCCTCGGCGATCGAATAGGTGCCGAAGTGGAAGATCGAGGCCGCCAGAACCGCCGTCGCGTGGCCGTCGCGGATGCCTTCGACCATATGGTCGAGCGTGCCGACGCCACCGGAAGCGATCACCGGCACGCGCACGGCGTCCGCCACCGCGCGGGTCAGCGCGATGTCGTAGCCGGCCTTGGTGCCGTCGCGGTCCATCGAGGTGAGCAGGATTTCGCCGGCGCCGAGATCGGCCATCCTGCGGGCGAAGTCGAGAGCATCGATGCCGGTCTTCTCGCGGCCGCCATGGGTGAAGATTTCCCAGCGATCGGCCTCGCCGGGCGCCGACACCTTCTTGGCATCGATGGCGACGACGATGCACTGGTCGCCGAATTTCTGCGCCGCCTCGGCGACGAAATCCGGGTTCTTCACCGCCGCCGTGTTGATCGACACCTTGTCGGCGCCGGCCAGCAGCAGTTTGCGGATATCGGCGACCTGACGCACGCCGCCGCCGACGGTCAGCGGCATGAAGCATTGCTCGGCGGTGCGGGCGACGATGTCGAAGATGGTCTCGCGGTTTTCCGACGAGGCGGTGATGTCGAGGAAACAGAGTTCGTCCGCGCCGGCGGCGTCATAGGCCTTCGCCGCCTCGACGGGATCGCCGGCATCGACGAGGTCGACGAAATTGACGCCCTTGACGACGCGGCCGTCCTTGACATCGAGACAAGGGATCACGCGGGCCTTGAGGGTCACGCCTTTTTCTCCAGCGTTTCGAGCACGCCGACCAGCAGGCGGCCGACCACGGGCGGCACATCGCCTTGCGGGTCGTAGGCCGGGTCATAGGCGGAAACCGTCACGCCCACGATCGGAAGCTGGCCCGCCAGCGCGGTCATGGCCTGCTGCAGGCGGTCGGGATCGGGGCCGCCCGGCCAGGTGTAGCGATTGGCCTGCAGCACATCGGGGTCGAGCACGTCTAGGTCGAGGTGGAGATGCGTGCGGCGCACGCCGTCAGCCGTCAGTTTTTCGGCCAGCGCCGGCGCATCGGTGCAGGGCGCGCGCAGGATCGACAGCCGCGCCAGGATTTCCTTTTCGGCCGCATCGAGATCGCGCGCATCGACGAGCAGGCAGCGCGACGGATCGACGGCGGCGAAGCCCGGAACGGCCTCCGCCATGGCGTGCCAGCACCGGCCGAGCGCCGCCGACAGCGCCATGCCGTCGAGAAAGCCGGAGGTAGTGGTTTCGGGCGTGTTGAGGTCGCCGTGCTGGTCGGCCCACACGATCGAATCGGCCGCCTCGCCCGCGACCGCGCCGACCGTGGTCAGGCAGTTGCCGGCAAGCACGATGGGAAAGCGGCCGTCCTTCACGGCCTCGCCCGCCTTCTGCGCCACCGCGGTCGCGACGGCAAAGCCGGTGGCGATCTCGCGGCCGGGCGTAGCGCCGACCTCGCCGATATCCTGCGTCACCACGTCATGGCCGTGCAGCGTCAATTCCTCGACCAGCCCGCCGGTGACGATGGCGTCCGGCCCCTGGCCGCAACCGGCGTTGCGATAGCCGCTGTCATAGGGCGCCAGGATAAGCGAAAGTTTCATCGTACCGACGCTTTTTTCAGGAGGGCCAGCGCCTCGGCCGGGTCGATGCGCCCGTCATAGAGCGCGCGGCCGGAAATGGCCCCTTCCAGCCTTTGCGCATCCGGCAGGGTCATGCGCGCGATATCGGTCATCGAGGCCAGGCCGCCCGAGGCGATGACGGGAATGGACACCGCCTCGGCCAGGCCGATGGTGGAGGCCCAGTTGATGCCGGCGAGCACGCCGTCGCGGTCGATGTCGGTGTAGATGATCGCCGCGACGCCCGCGCCCTCGAATTTCTTCGCCAGTTCGACGACGCCGAGCGAGGAAGCTTCGGCCCAGCCCTCGACCGCGACCTTGCCGCCCTTGGCGTCGATGCCGACCGCGACCTTGCCGGGGAACGCCTTGCAGGCCTGCTTGACCAGGTCGGGGTCGCGCACCGCCACGGTGCCGAGAATGACACGGGCAAGGCCGCGCTCCAGCCAGCTTTCGATATGGGCCAACGTGCGGATACCGCCTCCGAGCTGCACCGGGTTCTTCGTCGCCTTCAGGATGGCGTCGACCGCCGCGCCGTTGACGCTCTCGCCGGCGAAGGCGCCGTTGAGGTCGACGACGTGCAGCCACGCGAACCCCTGATCCTCGAAGACCTTCGCCTGCGCCGCCGGATCGTCGTTGTAGACGGTCGCGGTCGCCATGTCGCCGAGCTTCAGGCGCACGCACTTGCCGTCCTTGAGATCGATGGCCGGGAAGAGGATCATGGCTTCCACTTCAGGAAATTTGCGATCAGCGCCAAGCCGAGAGCCTGGCTCTTTTCGGGGTGGAATTGGGTGCCGGCGAGATTGTCGCGCGCCACCGCCGCCGTCACCGGCCCGCCATAGTCGGCGACGGCCAGCACCTGGGCCGGCTTCGCCGCTTGCAGATGATAGGAATGCACGAAATAGGCGTGCAGCCCGCCCTCGCCGGTCGGTATACCGGCAAGCAGCGGGTGTTCGCGGCGAACCTCGATGGTGTTCCAGCCGATCTGCGGGATTTTGAGCGCAGGGTCGGACGGGGTGATTTCCTTCACGTCGCCCGCGATCCAGCCAAAACCGTTCGTCACCGCCTTTTCCAGCCCGCGCTCCGACATCAACTGCATGCCGACGCAGATGCCGAGAAAAGGCTTCGCCCGGGCGATGGCGGCTTCCTCCACCGCCTCCCACAGCCCCGCCACACCATGCAGCCCGGTGGCGCAGTCGGCATAGGCGCCGACGCCCGGCAGCACGATGCGGTCGGCCGATAGAACCCGTTCCGGCTCCGCTGTCAGCTCGACCTCGGCGGCGACGCCGGATTCGCGCGCCGCCCGCTCGAAAGCTCTCATCGCCGAGCGCAGATTGCCCGACCCATAGTCGATGATGGCGACACGCATCGTCAGCGCTTTCCCGAAAAGGGAACGAGGCCGATGGCCGGGCCAGGTTGAACCGGACGCGCGAGCGACGGCTCGAGCTGCAATCGCGGTTCGGGCGCCGGCTCCTGTGGGGCTTCGCCGGCTTCCGTCGCATAGCGCAGGTCGGCATCGTCCAGGCTGTCAGCGACGACGACACCCCATTGCCGCCAGCCGTGCCTGGCCATGGCGGCGAGCCGCAGCGCCTGCCCCTCCAGCCCGACATAGAGCATGATGAGCAGGATCAGCAGCGCGCCGAACAGCGGCATCCCGAAAGTCTCGGCCCCTGCGGCGACCAAAGCGATGGCGACGAAGGCGAGCCCGGCCTCGATCCAGCGCCGGTGCCAGAGCAGCCACAAGGGCGGAACGAAAAAGCCGAGCCACGAAAAGCCATCGCGCACGAAGCTCGTTTCATCGGCTTCATGGCCGCGGCCCGGCGGCTCCATCACGACATAGACGGCCATCTTTATCCCTTCAGGGAGCCCTTGGTGGAGGGAACGGCCTCCGGCTGGCGCGGATCGGTCTCCAGCGCCGCGCGCAGGGCCCGCGCCACCGCCTTGAAGCAGGTTTCGGCGATGTGGTGGTTGTTGGCGCCGTAATGGTTGGTGACGTGCAGCGTGATGCCGGCGTTCTGCGCGAAGGCGTGGAAGAACTCGCGCACCAGTTCGGTATCGAAGGTGCCGATCTTGGGCGACGAGAAGGAAACGTTCCAGACGAGGAACGGCCGGCCCGACACGTCGATGGCAGCGCGCGTCAGCGTCTCGTCCATCGCGAGGTCGATCGAGGCGTAACGCATGATGCCGCGCCGCTCGCCGAGCGCCTTCGACAGCGCCTGGCCGAGCGCGATGCCGGTGTCTTCCACTGTGTGGTGGTCGTCGATGTGCAGGTCGCCCCTGGCCCGCACCGTCATGTCGATCAGCGAATGGCGCGAAAGCTGGTCCAGCATGTGGTCGAAGAAGCCGACGCCGGTTTCCATGTCGGCCTTGCCCGTGCCGTCGACATGGATGGCAACCGAAATGTCGGTTTCCCTGGTCTTGCGGCTCACCTCGGCGGAGCGGGCGGTCATGGCCTCATCCCTGTGCTGGAAATCCCACGCTTGAAAGCGAGTGCGTTCTAGCAGCATGATCGCGCGATGACCAGCAGCCGCGCCGATGGTTTGCAAACCATCTTCACTCACATACATATGGCCGATCACAATCCTCGTAACGCGCCCGTTGCCTCGAAGGGACGGCGCGGCATCGGAGCCACGAACATGTCGAATGAACTGAGCATGCACGCCACGACCATCGTCACGGTGCGCAAGGGCGGCAAGGTGGTCATCGCCGGCGACGGCCAGGTCAGCCTTGGCCAGACCATCATGAAGGGCAACGCCAAGAAGGTGCGCCGCATCGGCAAGGGCGGCAGCGTCATCGCCGGTTTCGCCGGCGCCACGGCGGACGCCTTCACGCTGCTGGAGCGCCTGGAAACCAAGCTCGAACAATATCCGGACCAGTTGACGCGCGCCTGCGTCGAACTGGCCAAGGACTGGCGCACCGACCGCTATCTCCGGCGGCTGGAAGCGATGATGCTGGTGGCCGACAAGAACGTCTCGCTGGCGCTGACCGGCAACGGCGACGTGCTGGAGCCCGAAGACGGCGTCATGGCCATCGGCTCGGGCGGCAACTATGCGCTGGCGGCGGCGCGCGCGCTGATCGACACCGACAAGGATGCCGAGGAGATCGCCCGCAAGGCGATGCAGATCGCTTCCGACATCTGCGTCTACACCAACAACAATTTCGTCGTCGAAGTGATCGATGGCGCCGCCTGAGGCGGCGCCGATCTACGACTTCCGCGCCGTCGCGGAGGCCGACCTGCCGGTGATTGCCGGCTGGCTGGCCCTGCCGCATGCGGCTGCGTGGTGGGGCGATCCGGCAATCGAGATCGCCTCCATCCGCGAGCATGTCGACAGCGACAGCGTCGAGCCGCTGGTCGTCGAACTGGCGGGGCGGCCGATCGCCTACCTGCAAAGTTACGATCCGCATCTGGAGGACGGCCACCCTTACACGGACCAGCCCTTCGGCACGCTCGGCATCGATCTCCTGATCGGCCCGGCGGCCCTGACGGGCATCGGCCACGGCCCCGCCATCATCACGCAATTCACCGAAGCGCTGTTCGAGGAAGGCGCGCCGCGCGTCATCGCCGACCCGCATCCCGACAATGGCCGCGCCATACGCGCCTACGAAAAGGCAGGTTTTCGCCCGCTCGGCGAGAGATCGTCACATTATGGGCGTGTATTGCTGATGGCCATCGATTCGCCTGAGGGGAATTTCGAAGAATGACGGATACAGCCAAGAGCGCCGGCCCGGCCGCGTTGCAGCTTTCCTGGCGCGCGGGGCTCGCCATCGCCGCCGGCCTGATCGCCGTCCAGGCGATCGTGCTCTACTGGCAAGGCCATCCCGCGATCTGCACCTGCGGCTATGTCAAGCTGTGGCAGGGCGTCGTGCAAAGCTCCGAAAACTCGCAGCACATCGCCGACTGGTACACCTTCTCCCACGTCATCCACGGCTTCCTGTTCTACGGGGCGGCGCGGCTTCTGTTTCCCAAATCCTCGATCTGGCTGCGGCTGGCGCTGGCGATCGCCGTCGAGGGCGGCTGGGAAATCCTCGAAAACAGCCCGTTCATCATCAACCGCTACCGCGAAGGCACCATCTCGCTCGATTATTTCGGCGATTCCATCCTCAATTCGGTCTGCGACACGCTGTTCATGGTGCTGGGCTTCTTCCTGGCGTTCCGGCTGCCGGTGTGGGCAACGGTGGCGCTCGCCATCGCCTTCGAGATCGTGGTCGGATACCTCATTCGCGACAACCTGACGCTCAACGTGCTGATGCTGGTCTATCCCCTGGACGCGGTTAAGGCCTGGCAAGGCGGGCTCTGATCCATGGCGGCCGCGCCCAACGCCACGCAGCCAATCTCCGGCGAAACGATCGACCGCGCGCTCGCGCAAGGCGTGCTCACCGCGCAGCAGGCAGAGATGCTGCGCTACCTGGAAAACAACCGCCCGGCGCAACCCGGCGAGCCTGCCGACGACGAGAAATTCCGCTTCATCAACGGTTTCGGCGACATCTTCGTCACCATCGGCATCGCCCTATTCCTCGGCGCGCTGTCCTATTTCGCAGCACTTCTGTTCGACGTCGGCGGCGCGGGCCTCACGGTGGCGCTGGCAAGCTGGCTGCTGGCCGAATATTTTACCCGCAAGCGGCGCATGGCCCTGCCCAGCATCGTCCTGCTGTTGGTCTATGCCGCCGCCATCTTCCTGGCGGTGGTGCTGCTCATCACCGGCTCCGACCAATTCAGCCTCGCGGCGCTGGAGACGCAGAACTGGCCCGTCGTCTTTGCCGGTCTCGTCACCATCGCGGCCACGGCCGTCCATTACCGGCGCTTCGGCATTCCGATCACCTTCGCGGCCGGCGTGGCGGCGCTGGTCGCCAGCGTGCTGGCGCTGGTGTTCGGCGCGGCGCCCGACCTTGCCGGGCAGTTCGCGCGGCCGGTCCTGCTCGCCTGCGGCATCGGCGTGTTCGCGCTGGCGATGCGCTTCGACCTCAGCGACCCGAAGCGGCAAACTAGGCGCACCGACATCGCCTTCTGGCTGCACATGCTGGCCGCACCCCTGGTCGTCCATCCGCTGGTCAGCGGCCTGATCGGCTCCGGCGGGCTGACCACGGCGGCGGCGGTGGGCGTGCTGGCGATTTTTGCCGGCCTCGCCCTCGTCGCGGTGCTGGTGGACCGGCGGGCGGTGCTCGTTTCGGGCCTTGCCTATGCCGGCGTCGCCTTCGGCTCGCTCGTCACCCAGATCGGCTTCAGCCAGGGCGTGGTGCCGCTCACCATGCTGGTGCTCGGCGCGCTGGTACTGTTGCTCAGTGCCGGCTGGCACGGGTTGCGCCGCCGCCTGCTCGGCCTGTTCCCACCCAGCCTTGTAAGCAGGCTGCCATCCCATACATAAGCCGCAACCGTTGTTTCATGAGTAATCCCCTATGAGCAATTTTTCCCCCCGTGAGATCGTTTCCGAGCTCGACCGTTTCATCATCGGCCAGAAGGAGGCCAAGCGCGCCGTGGCGATCGCGCTCCGGAATCGCTGGCGCCGCCAGCAACTGGAAGCCGGCCTGCGTGAAGAAGTGATGCCGAAGAACATCCTGATGATCGGCCCGACCGGCGTCGGCAAGACCGAGATTTCGCGCCGGCTGGCCAAGCTCGCAGGCGCGCCCTTCGTCAAGGTCGAGGCCACCAAGTTCACCGAGGTCGGCTATGTCGGCCGCGATGTCGAGCAGATCGTGCGCGACCTGGTCGAGGTCGCGATCGCGCTGGTGCGCGAGAAGATGCGCGAGGACGTCAAGGCGCGCGCCCACATCAACGCCGAGGAGCGCGTGCTGGAGGCGCTGATCGGCAAGACGGCCTCGCCGGCCACCCGCGACTCCTTCCGCAAGAAGCTGCGCGAGGGTGAACTGGACGACAAGGAGATCGAGATCGAGGTTGCCGACACCGGTACCGGCGGCATGCCCGGCTTCGAGATCCCCGGCATGCCCGGCGCCAATATCGGCGTCATGAACATCAACGACATGCTGACCAAGGCCATGGGCGGCAAGCGCACCAAGATGCGCAAGACGACCGTGAAGGCGTCCTACGACCTGTTGATCGAGGACGAGTCCGACAAGCTGCTCGACCAGGAAGAGGTGGTGCGCCGGGCGCTCGAGGCGACGCAGGAAGACGGCATCGTCTTCCTCGACGAGATCGACAAGATCGCCAACCGCGAAGGCGGCATGGGCGCCGGCGTCTCCCGCGAAGGCGTGCAGCGCGACCTGCTGCCGCTGGTCGAGGGCACCACGGTGGCGACCAAGTACGGGCCGGTGAAGACCGACCACATCCTGTTCATCGCCTCCGGCGCCTTCCATGTCGCCAAGCCGTCCGACCTGTTACCGGAACTGCAGGGCCGCCTGCCAATCCGCGTCGAACTGCGTGCGCTGGAGAAGGACGATTTCGTGCGCATCCTCACCGAAACCGAGGCGGCGCTGATCAAGCAGTACATCGCGCTGATGAAGACCGAGAACGTCGATCTCGCCTTCACCGACGACGCCATCGATTCGCTGGCCGGCATCGCCGTAGACCTCAACGCCACCGTCGAGAATATCGGCGCGCGGCGGCTGCAGACGGTGATGGAGCGGGTGCTGGACGAAATCTCCTACGACGCGCCCGACCGCGGCGGCACGCAGGTCACCATCGACGCCGCCTATGTGCAGAAGCATGTCGGCGACCTGTCGAAGAACACCGACCTGTCGCGGTTCATCCTGTAGCGACGGCGTCGTACCCAACCCCTGACCATCGTGGTGGCGTATAAGTTTCCATATCCGGCCGCCGCCACCCATGCAGTGTGGCCAAATGGAGCCATGCGGCCGCTTTCGGCCTGCCGGGGCCCGTCCGGCGCCCACACAATGCTCGACTCCCCGGCAGGCTTTTTCTAGGTTGCGCGGCAGAACAACCGGACAGGGCGCGACGGCGCATGAAGAAACTGATTCGTGTGGCCTTCGCGCTGCTGCTGGCGGCGGCAGCGTTGCCGGCGGCGGCGGCAACGCTCGTCCCGCCGGGCAACCGCAATGCCGAGCAGCCACCGATACCGGGCGCCTCGTCGCGCCGCACGCAGGCCACCAACACCACTTTCCAGGCAAAATACCGCAAGGTCTACGCGCTGTTCCAGAACGACGCCAAGCTGCGCGCCAAGATCAGGCAGGCGGCGTCCGCCTACGGCATCGACCCGATGCACATCGTCGGCGCCCTCGTCGGCGAGCATACCTATAACGTCGATGCCTACGACCGCCTGCAGACCTATTACGTCAAGGCGGTGTCCTACCTGTCGGGCAAGCTGTCCTTCTCCTACAAGGGCGAGGACATCTCGGCCTTCGTGCAGAGGCCGGCCTTTGCCGAATGCGCGAAGCTTTCGGGCAGCTACGAACTGTGGTCGTGCCGCGAACGGGTGTGGAACCAGTCCTTCCGCGGCAAGACCGTCGATGGCAAGGCCTTCCCCAACGACCGCTTCGGCGCCACCTTCTTCCAGCCCTATTATGCCGGCCAGACCTTCGGGCTCGGCCAACTCAACCCGCTGACCGCCTTGCAGATGAGCGACCTCGTGCACAAGGTCTCGGGCCTGCCGGAACTCGACGCGTCCGACCCCAACGAGGTCTACAAGACCATCATGGACCCGGACCTGACGCTCAACTACGTCGCCGCCACGCTGAAGAAGTCGATCGACGCCTACAGGCGGATCGCCGGGTTCGACATTTCAGACAACCCCGGCATCACCGCCACGCTCTACAATATCGGCAACCCGGAGCAGCGCGCCTACGCGCTGAAGGCCGAGAACGAGCGGCGCAAGGCGGCCGGCGAGCCGCAGAAATTGCCGGAAGAGAACTATTACGGCTGGCTGGTCAACGACAAGCTGCCGGAATTGCAGGCGCTGTTCTAGGCCGACCTCGGCTCAGTGGTTGTCGCGCGGCACGCCGGCCGTGTGCGCCACGTCCTGGTACTTGACCGCCGGCTTCAGCACCATGCCCTGGTCGAACTGGTCGACCATGCCGCGCTGGATTTCCTGCCACGGCGTCTGGTGCTTCGGATAGGCGTAGCCGCCCTCGTTCTGCAGTTCCGCGCGGCGCCGGGTGATCTCGTCGTCGGAGACGAGAATGTCGGCGGTGCCCTTCCTGAGGTCGATGCGCACGCGGTCGCCGGTCCTGAGCAACGCCAGCCCGCCGCCGACCGCCGCTTCCGGCGAGGCGTTGAGGATGGAGGGCGTGCCCGACGTGCCCGACTGGCGGCCGTCGCCGATGCAGGGCAGCGAATGCACGCCCTTCTTGATGAGATAGGCCGGCGGCTGCATGTTCACCACCTCGGCGCCACCGGGATAGCCGACCGGGCCGGCGCCGCGCATGAACAGGATCGTGTTCTCGTCGATGCCCTGCGCCGGGTCGTCGATGCGGGCATGATAGTCCTCCGGCCCGTCGAAGACGACGGCCTTGCCTTCGAAGGCTTCCGGATCGCGCGGGTTCGACAGATAGCGGTCGCGGAACTCCTTCGAGATCACGCTGGTCTTCATGATCGCCGAATCGAACAGGTTGCCCTTGAGGTTGAGGAAGCCGGCTTCCTTGACCAGCGGGTCGGAGACCGGACGGATCACTTTCGGGTCCATGTTCTCCACGCCGGCGCAGTTCTCGCCGATCGTCCTGCCGTTGACGGTCATCGCGTCTGGATGCGGCAGCAACCCGCCCTTGATCAGTTCGGCCACGACCGCCGGCACGCCGCCGGCATGGTGGTAGTCCTCGCCGAGATATTCGCCGGCCGGCTGCAGGTTGACGAGAAGCGGAATCTTGTGGCCGACCGCCTGCCAGTCGTCGTTGTCCAGGGCGATGCCGAGATGGCGGGCGATGGCGTTGAGGTGGATCGGCGCGTTGGTGGAACCGCCGATAGCGGAGTTGACGACGATGGCGTTCTCGAACGCCTCGCGCGTCATGATATCGGACGGCTTCAGATCCTCGTAGACCATCTCGACGATGCGCCGGCCCGTTTCATAGGAAATCTGGCCCCGTTCGCGGTAGGGCGCGGGGATGGCGGCGGAGGCCGGCAACTGCATGCCGAGCGCCTCGGCCAGCGAATTCATCGTGGTTGCAGTGCCCATGGTATTGCAGTAGCCGACCGACGGCGCGGAGGACGCGACGATGTCCATGAACTCGTCGTAGTCGATCTCGCCGGCCGACAGCCGCTGGCGCGATTCCCAGACGATGGTGCCCGAACCGGTGCGCTTGCCCTTGTGCCAGCCGTTCAGCATCGGCCCGACCGACAGCGCGATGGCCGGAATGTTGACGGTCGCTGCCGCCATCAGCAGCGCCGGCGTGGTCTTGTCGCAGCCGACCGTCAGCACCACGCCGTCGATCGGATAGCCGTAGAGCACCTCGACCAGCGACAGATAGGCGAGATTGCGGTCGAGCGAGGCGGTGGGCCGCTTGCCCGTCTCCTGGATCGGGTGGCAGGGAAACTCGAACGGAATGCCGCCGGCCGCCTCGATGCCCGCGCGGATGCGCTTGGCCAGTTCGAGATGGTGGCGGTTGCAGGGTGACAGGTCGGAGCCGGTCTGCGCGATGCCGATCAGCGGCTTTCCCGACTGCAGTTCCGCGCGCGTCAGCCCGAAATTGAGGTAGCGCTCCAGGTAAAGCGCCGTCATGCCCGGATTGTCCGGATTGTCGAACCATTCCTGCGAGCGGAACTTCTTCCTGGACTGGTCGCCGGCCATTGCTGCTCTCCGTATTTGTAAGACAAATGGATATGGCAACGCGCCCCGGCAGGCAAGAGGCCGCAACGCCGCACGGACTTTCGTCCGGTAGACAAGAACCGAACGCCGGGTTAGGGCTTTCCGCAGTTCTTGTTATGGAGGTACGCATGGCATTGGTGATCGAAGGCGAAGAGCGCATCAGCGCACCCGTCGACAAGGTATGGGCGGCGCTGAACGACCCCGCTGTCCTCAAGGAGGCGATCCCCGGTTGCCAGAAACTCGAGATGAAGTCGCCGACCGAGATGGCGGCCACGGTGGTGCTCAAGATCGGCCCGATCAAGGCGACCTTCCAGGGCGAGGTGACGCTGAAGAACCTCAATCCGCCCAATGGCTACACCATCGAGGGAGAGGGCAAGGGCGGCATCGCCGGCTTCGCCAAGGGCGGCGCCGACGTGACGCTGGCCGCCGACGGCGATAACGCCACCATCCTCAAATATGCGGCCAAGGCCGATGTCGGCGGCAAGATCGCCCAGTTGGGCAGCCGGCTGATCGAATCGACATCGAAGAAACTCGCCGGCCAGTTCTTCTCGACCTTCGGCGAGAAGGTCGGCGGCTGATCCGCACACCGGTCTGCGGGCAATCGGACAGTGCGCCGATAGCCCGCCGCACCACCGGAACAGGCCTTCCGGCGATCGCTGGCCTGCTTACTCGAATACGATCGAGGGCACCGCGTTCTCCGCGGTGGCCTTTTCCTGCGCCAGGCGGTCGCGCACGCGGGTGGCTATCTCGCGATAGATCGCGGCTTCCGCGCCCTGCGGGTCGGCTGCGACGACCGGACGGCCGCCGTCCGAGCTTTCGCGGATGTCCATGACCAGCGGCACCTCGCCGAGGAAGGGCACGCCAAGGCGCTCGGCCTCGCGCCTCGCCCCGCCGTGGCCGAAGATATCGTAGCGCTTGCCGGTGTCCGGAGCGACGAAATAGCTCATGTTCTCGACGATGCCGAGCAGCGGCACGTCGACCTTCCTGAACATGTTGAGGCCCTTGCGCGCGTCGATCAGGGCAAGGTCCTGCGGCGTGGAGACGATGACCGCGCCGGCCAGCGGCACCTGCTGGGCCATGGTCAACTGCGCATCGCCAGTGCCGGGCGGCATGTCGACCACCAGCACGTCGAGCGGTCCCCACTCCACCTCGCGCAGCATCTGCGTCAGCGCCGAGATGACCATCGGGCCGCGCCAGATCATCGGCGTTTCCTCTTCGACCAGGAAACCGATCGACATCACCTTGAGGCCGTAATTCTCCATCGGCTGGAGGATCTTGCCGTCCCTGGTCTGCGGCCTGCCGCGAATGCCGAGCAGGCGCGGCATCGACGGGCCGTAGATATCGGCATCGAGCAGGCCGACCTTCAGGCCGAGCGCGGCAAGGCCGAGCGCGAGGTTGACGGCCGTGGTCGACTTGCCGACGCCGCCCTTGCCGGAGGCGACCGCGATGATCGCTTCGATGCCCGGCACGCCGCGCTTGCCCTGGCTGTGCGAGGCGGGCGCATGCGGAGCGGGACGAGGCGGAGCAGCCGGGCGTGGCGCGGGGCGCGGGGGCACCGCCGCCTCCATGCCGCCGCCCTTCTTCTCGGCGGTAAGCGCCACGATGGCGCTGGCCACGCCGGGGATCTCCTTGACGACGCGCTCCGCGGCGGCGCGCAGCGGCTCCATCTCCTGGGCGCGGGCGGCCGGAACGGTGATCGAGAAGAACACCTTGCCGTCGGCGGCGAATATTTCCGAAACCATGCCGAGGTCGACGATGTTGCCGGAAAAATCCGGCCCGCTGATCGTCTTCAGGCGCTCGAGGACGGCTTCCTTGGTAACGGACATGACAAATTCCCCAATACGGGCTTTCTCAGTGCAGGCTCATGCCTGAAATAGGGCAGTTCGGACGCCGCACCAAGCGCCACGATGCCGCTGTCACCCGGCCAGCCGGGTCGCGGCATAGGTCAGCGCGGCGATCGCGGCCGTCGCCGGCAGCGTCACCACCCAGGCCACGACGATGCTTTTGGCGATGCCCCAGCGCACGGCCGAGACGCGGCGGGCCGCGCCCACGCCGACGATGGCGCCGGTGATGGTGTGGGTGGTCGAAACCGGGATGCCGAGCCATGTCGCGCCGAACAGGGTGATGGCGCCGCCGGTTTCGGCGCAAAAGCCCTGCATCGGGTTCAGCCGGGTGATCTTGGAGCCCATGGTGTGGACGATGCGCCAGCCGCCGAACAGCGTGCCCAGCGCCAGCGCCGCCTGGCAGGAGAGCACGACCCATAGCGGCACGTAGAAGGTGTCGCCCAGCGCGCCCTGCGAATAGAGCAGCACGGCGATGATGCCCATGGTCTTCTGCGCGTCGTTGCCGCCATGTCCAAGCGAATAGAGCGAGGCCGAAACGAACTGCAGCACGCGGAACGTGCGGTCGACGGCATAGGGCGACTGCCTGACGAATATCCAGGCGACGGCGAGCACCAGCAGCAGGGCCAGCACGAAACCGGTGAGCGGGGAAAGTACGATCGCCGCGACCGTCTTGGTGAGGCCAGCCCAGACGATGGCGCCGGTGCCGGCCTTGGCGACGCCCGCGCCGACCAGCCCGCCGATCAGCGCGTGCGAACTGCTCGACGGGATGCCGACGATCCAGGTCAGGACATTCCAGACGATGGCGCCGACCAGCGCCGAAAAAATGACCGCGGGCGTGACGATATCGGCATCGACGATGCCCTTGCCGATGGTTTCGGCGACATGCAGGCCGAAGAACAGGAAGGCGATGAAGTTGAAGAATGCGGCCCAGAACACCGCATATTGCGGCCTCAGAACCCGGGTCGAGACGATGGTGGCGATGGAATTGGCCGCGTCGTGCAGGCCGTTCAGGAAGTCGAACACCAGCGCCACGGCAACGAGGCCGGCCAGCAGCGGAAAGACGAGCGTCGCGTCCATGGGGGTCAGACGTTCTCGACGACGATGCCGCTGATCTCGTCGGCGACGTCCTCGAAGCGATCAACCACCTTTTCAAGCTGGCTGTAGATTTCGCGGCCGACGATGAAGCCCATCGCGTTGCCGCCGTCGTGGCGGCGGAAAAGTTCCTTCAGCCCCTGCTCGTGCAGGTCGTCGGAGCGGTCTTCGAGGCGGGTGACCTCCTCGGAGATGGCGGCGAGGCGGGGAACGTTGGCGCCGAGCTTGCCGAGCAGCGGGATCGCCTCCGCCACCAGGTGCGCCGCCTCGACGATGACGCCGCCCATCTCCTGCATCAGCGGATCGAATTGCGTCTTCTCGAACAGCCGCACCGTCTTGACGGTCTTGTTCATCATGTCGATGGCATCGTCCATCGACTGGATCAGGTCCTGGATGTCGCTGCGGTCGAACGGCGTGATGAAGGAGCGGCGCACCGCGTGCATCACTTCGGCGGCGATGGCGTCGGCCTCGTCCTCGAGTTCCTCGACCCGCTGGCACCAGCGCTCGACGTCCGCTCCGCCGGCGAGCACCTGCTGCAGGGCTTCGGCCCCGCCGACCACGGCCTGGGAATGCCGCTCGAACAGATCGAAGAAACGATCCTCGCGCGGCAAAAGCTTCCGGAACCAGTTCAGCATCTCAACCTCGTTGCACGGATGTCGTGTTCCCATAACCTCCGATACGGCGGCGCGAAACAGCTAATCCCGAAAAATGTGTGATTAGCCGGCATTGACGGACAATCATCGTCCACGCCGCTGGCGCACGACCGCCTTTTCGCCGCCTGCCGCCATTCCAGGCCGCTTTCGGCCGTTGCAAGGTTGACCTCGGCCCCTATCTGGTCAAGTTTCTGCGCGCTGCTTCGGCAGCCCGGATAGCGGAAAAGGGAGCGGCATGACCGGACAAGCGCTGATCGTCATCGATTTGCAGAACGATTTCTGCCCCGGCGGCGCGCTGGCGGTTGCCGGCGGCGACGAGATCGTGCCGCTGGTCAACGCCATGATCCGCGATGCCGAGCACGTCGTGCTGACGCAGGACTGGCACCCGGCCGGCCATTCGAGCTTCGCTTCCAGCCATCCCGGCAAGGAGCCGTTCCAGACCGTCACCATGCCCTATGGCGAGCAGACGCTGTGGCCGGACCATTGCATCCAGGGCAGCGCCGGCGCGGATTTTCATTCCGGCCTCGCCTGGACCAAGGCGGAACTGGTGATCCGCAAGGGCTTTCGCCCGGCCATCGACAGCTATTCGGCCTTTTTCGAGAACGACCATGCGACCCCGACCGGCCTTGCCGGCTATCTGCGGGAACGCGGCATCCCGGCGATCACGCTCGCCGGGCTCGCGACCGATTTCTGCGTCGCTTACTCGGCGCTGGACGCCGTGAAACAGGGCTTTGCCGTGACGGTGCGGCTTAATGCCTGCCGTGGCATCGACCTCGGCGGCTCGATGGAAACGATGCTGGGGCGCATGCGCGACGCCGGCGTGACGCTGGCATGACGGAGGCCACCGCGCGAAGACGCGGGCGCGACAACGGGTGAGGGATTTCATGCGGGTTTCAAAACTGGTGACGGCCGCACTGTGGTTCGCGGCGCTGGCCTTGTGCCCGCAAGTCGCGATGGCGGCCGAGGAACACGGGCTGCCGGGCGCCACGATGTCGCTGTGGTGGGCGCTGCCGTTTGCCGGCCTGCTGCTTTGCATCGCCAGCGGGCCGCTGCTGTTCCACCATGTCTGGGAGAACCATTACGGCAAGATCGCCGCGTTCTGGGCGGTGCTGGTGGTGATACCCATGGCCGCCGCCTTCGGTATTTCCACGGCCGGCGAAGCGGTGCTGCACGCGCTGCTGCTGGAATACATGTCGTTCATCATCCTCCTGTTTGCGCTGTTCACCATCTCCGGCGGCATCCTCGTTGCCGGCAACATCCACGGCACGCCGCTTGTCAATACCGGCCTGCTCCTGATCGGCTCGATCCTCGCCTCCATCATCGGCACGACGGGAGCGGCCATGGTCATGATCCGGCCGATGATCCGCGCCAACGACAACCGGCCGTTCAACGCCCATGTCGTCGTCTTCTTCATTTTCCTCGTCGCCAATATCGGCGGTTCGCTTACCCCGCTCGGCGACCCGCCGCTGTTCCTCGGCTTCCTGCGCGGCGTCGACTTCTTCTGGACGACCGTCCATCTGCTGCCGGACACGCTGTTCGTCGGCGGCATCGTGCTCGCCGTCTTCTTCGTGCTGGACACGATCCTGCACCGCCGCGAGCAGGGCGCGCCGAAGGTCAAGGACCCGACGCCCGACAAGAAGGTGCGCCTCCGAGGCCTCGCCAACGTGCCGCTGCTCGCCGGCGTCATCGGCGCGATCCTGATGTCTGCTTCGTGGAAGCCGGGCGTCACCTTCGCCATCCATGGCGTCGAGGTCGAATTGCAGAACCTGGTGCGCGACGCCGTCATCCTCGTGCTGGCCTTCGTGTCGCTCGCCGTCTCGCGCAAGGAATACCGCGCCGCCAACGGATTCGAATGGGGGCCGATCGCCGAGGTGGCCAAGCTGTTCGCGGCCATCTTCATCTGCATCGCCCCGGTGGTGGCGATCCTGCGCGCCGGCCTCGACGGAGCCATGGCGCCGCTGGTCGCGGCCGTCACGCTGCCGAACGGCCAGCCCAACGACATGGCCTATTTCTGGATGACCGGCCTTCTATCTTCCGTGCTCGACAACGCGCCGACCTACCTGGTGTTCTTCGAACTGGCCGGCGGCGACCCGCAGCACCTGATGACCGAATTCGCCTCGACGCTGGCGGCCATTTCGGCGGGCGCCGTGTTCATGGGCGCCAACACCTATATCGGCAACGCTCCGAACTTCATGGTCTACGCCATCGCCCGGCGGCAGGGCATCAACATGCCGAGCTTCTTCGGCTACATGCTGTGGTCGGGGGCGATCCTGATCCCGGCCTTCGTGCTGTCGAGCCTGCTGTTCTTCTGATAGCGGGTTTAGCCTACGCCGACATAGCGCTTGACCAGCGAAGGGTCGGCGCGCAGGGCGTCGATGCCGACCGTCTCGCGGCTGCGGCCGTTCTCGATGAAGGTGACGCGGTCGGCGAGCGACAGCACCGCCTCGACGCGCTGTTCGACCAGGATGGTGGAGACGCCACGGCCGCGCAGGCCGGCCACCGTCTCGCGGATCCTGTCGATCATCGACGGCATCAGCCCCTCGGTCGGCTCGTCCAGCAGCAGCACCTTCGGCTCGAGGCACAGAGCGCGCGCCATCGCCAGCATCTGCTGTTCGCCGCCCGACAGCGTACCGGAGCGCTGCTTCAGCCGCGCGCGCAGCAGCGGGAACAGTTCCAGCACAGCCTCTTTCGTCGCCTCGCCCCTGCCGCGCGCCATCAGGCCGATCTGCAGGTTTTCGGCAACCGTCATCTCGGCAAACAGCCGCCGGCCCTGCGGCACATAGGCGACGCCCGTCTTCGGCACGTCATGGGCGGGCAGCGCCGTCAGTTCCCGCGCCTCCAGCCGGATCGAGCCAGCGGCTGCGGGCACCAGGCCCATGATCGCCTTCAGCGTCGTCGTCTTGCCGGCGCCGTTGCGGCCAAGCAGGCACAGCACCTCGCCCACCCGCAGCGAAAGCCCTACGCCCTGCAGGACCTGCACCTCGCCATAAAAGCAGTCGAGCCCGGCGACGGTGAGCAGTTCAGCCATGGGCCGTCCCCAGATAGGCGGCCTGCACGGCCTGGTTCTCGCGGATTTCCGCAGGCGAGCCTTCGGCCAGGATTTTGCCCGCCTCCATCACGGTGACCCGGCCGGCAAGCTCCATCACCACTTTCATGTTGTGCTCGATGATGAGCACCGTCGCTTCCCGCGCGATTTCGCGGACAAGCCGGATGAAGGACTCGATCTCGCCGTCGGCCAGCCCCTGCGTCGGCTCGTCGAGGATGAGCAGGCGCGGTTTCAGCGCCAGCCCCATAGCCACTTCCAGCAAGCGCTGGTGACCATAGGCGAGTTGGCCGGCCGGCGTGGCGGCGCGGTCGGCGAGGCCGACCTTTTCCAGCACCTCCATCACCCCCGCCCGTACCGCGCCCCTACCACGGCCATCTTCCAGCGTTCGCTGCACCGGCAAGGCGACATTGTCGTAGACGGGCAGGTTGGCGAAGATGCTGGTGATCTGGAACGTATAGGCGATACCGAGCCGCACCCGCCGATGCGCCGGCAGACGGGTGATGTCGCTTCCATTGAACGCGATGGTCCCGGCCGACGGCGCGATGCGGCCGCAGACAAGGCTGACGAAGGTGGTCTTGCCCGCGCCGTTCGGACCGATGAGGGCGCGGATTTCGCCTTGGTTCAACGTGAAATCGACGCCGTCCACGGCGTGCAGGCCGCCGAAATCGCGCGACAAGCCTCTGGTCATCAGGAGCGGCGTCATGTCAGCCATCACGGCAGCCATCCCAGCCAGCGCTCGCGAAAAGTTCCCAGAATGCCCTTGGGGAAGAACAGCACCAGAAGGATCAGCGCCACGCCGACGACCAGCAGATAGGCGGAGGTGTAGAAGCTGGTGACGTCGATCACGTAATACATCACCAGCGTGCCGACCAGCGGCCCGAGCACAGTCGCGGCCCCGCCGAGGAGCACCCACAGCAGCGGCAGGATGGAATACTGGATCGAGGCGAAGTTGGAGCCGACATAGCCGAACAGCAGTGCATAGGCGGCTCCGGCGGCGGCGCAGAGCGTGCCGGAGACGACCATGGCGGCGAGCTTGCCGGCAAAGGTGTCGTAGCCCAGCATCCTCGTGCGCTCCTCGTTTTCGCGGATGGCGACCAGCACGCGGCCGTGGCGCGAGCGCACGACGGCGAGCGTGACCAGCAGGGCGACGCAGAGCATGGCAAGCGCGGCCATGTAGCGGACGGTCGGATGGGTGAGATCGAGCGAGATTCCCGCCAGATGGAGGACACGCACCGCCTGCGGCACCACGACGCCCTGGTCGCCGCCGGTCCAGGGCGCGAAATAGAGGATGGCAAGGAAGAACGCCTGCGCGAACATCATGGTGACGATCATGAAGGCGACGCCGCTGGTGCGCAGCGCGAGCAACCCTACCGCCAGCGACAGCAGCGCGCCGCACGCAAGCGCACCGGCAAAGGCGAGCGGCACGTTCCAGCCCAGATGCACCACGGCCAGGCCCGAACCGTAGAGGCCGGCGGCAAAGAACATCGCATGGCCGAGGCTGAGCAGCCCGACATAGCCGAACAAAAGATTGTAGCCCATGGCGAAGGCCGCGAGCACCATGATGCGGGAGAACAGGCTCTGGTGGTAGTCCGGCAGGACGAAATTGAGTGCGAACAACAGCGCGACGACGCCGAGATGCAGCGCGTAAACCTTTACCGGCGACGCCTCCCCGCTCATCGCGCCACCGTCCCGAACAGGCCTTGCGGCCTGAACACCAGCACCATGGCGACGATCAGCGTGGCGACGATCTTGGCCAGCGTCGGCGAGAAGAACATGGAGACGATGCCGTCCGAAAGCCCGATCAGCAGGGCGGCGACCACGGTACCGCGCAGCGAACCGAGGCCGCCGATGATGACCACGACGAAGGACAACAGCAGCGGGTCCTGTCCCATCAGGTAGTGCGCCTGGCTGATCGGCACGATCAGCACGGCGGCGACGGCGGCCAGCATGGCGCCGAGCGCGAAGGTACCTGCATAGACACGGTCGACCGGAATGGCGAAGGCCTGAGCCGTCTCGCGGTCGTACTGCGTGGCGCGCATGAGAAGCCCGATCTTCGTGCGCGTCAACAGCAGCCATGTCGCGACTAGGATCAGCGCCGAGGCGGCGATCACTGCCAGCTTGTAGCCGGAATAGCCGAACCAGGGCAGCGCGATGCGTATATTGAAGGGTGGCGGCACCGGGTGCGCGTCGGGACCGTAGAAACTCAGCGCCAGTTGCTGGATGATGTAGAGCAGGCCGATGGTGGCGACGATGGTCGCCTGCGGCTCGTAGCCAAGCCGGCGAAGCACCAGCCGCTCGGCCACCAGCGCCACCGCGCCGACGGCGAGCGGCGCCAGAACGAGAGCGGCGGCGAAACCCAGCGCCGGCGGTCCGCCGACGGCATTGGCGATCGCCCATGCCAGCACGGCGCCCAGCATGAACAACTCGCCATGGGCGATGTTGACGATGCGCATGACGCCGAACACCAGCGACAGGCCAAGCGCCGTCAGCGCCAGCACGGCGCTGCCGACCAGCCCTTCCAGAACAGCAAGCAAGAGATGCGGTCCAAAGGCCATTCAGGTTCCGTCCCCGGCCGGCGGCCGCGATAAATGCGGCCTATAGCGCCATCTTGGTGTAGTCGACGTCCGACTCGTACAGCCCGTCTTCGATGGACGTGCGGTGGATCACGTTCAGCCTGCCGCCTTCCAGCTTGGAAATGTACTGGACGCCGAACACCTGGTGCAGCTTGCCGTTGAAGCGCTTCGGCCCCTGCGGATGCTCCGGCCCCTCGGCAAGATCGGTCAGCGCTTCGGTCGCCTCCACCAGCTTCGCGCGGTCCTCCGGCCCCTTGTAGCCGCAGTCCTCCATCGCCTTCTTGATGACGTAGAGCGTTTCCCAGCAGCCGAACATGTGGCCGGCCGTGGAAACGTCCTTCGGGTCGCCGACGGCGGCGCCGTTATCGTCGATGCCGACGGCGGCGCGATAGGCCTTTGGCGCATCGCTGTCGTTAGGCTGCGCGTAGCGCGGCGAGCCTTCCCAGAAATGGCTGCCTTCCAGATAGTCGAGGCCGGGGCTGTTGATGTCGACGCCCTCCAGCGAGTCGATGAAGCCGAACAGCTTCGGGCCGCTGGTGCCGTAGAACTCGCCCAGTTCCTTGACGAAGGTCAGCACCGCCGGCCCGACCATGACGTGATAGAGCACCTCGGTCTCGGCGGGGATCTGCGGGAAATACTTGGTGAAGGAGGATTCCGTCGGCGGAATGGCGATCTTGGCCACCACCTCGGCGCCGTTCTTTTCCAGTGCCGGCGGCAGGAAGTCGCGATGGTCGTAGCCGAACGCATAGTCCGGATAGATCATGGTGACCTTCTTGCCGGCATTGGCGGCAATCCATGGCGCCATCGACGACACCTGCTGGCGAACGTCGGTGATGCCGGGCTGCAGGCACCAGCGGTTCATCTTGCCGGAAGCGACGTGATAGCCCTCGCTGACCACGTAATACGGCATCTTGAGCTCGCCCGCCGTCGGCGCGGAGCCGACGACGACGTTGGAGAACAACGTGCCGTAGACGATGTCGGTCTTGTGCTGCTTGGCGAATTTCGTCACCACCTCGGCGCCGCGCCCGGCGTCGGTGCCGTCATCCTCGATGACGACCTCGACCGGGCGGCCGTTGATGCCGCCGGCATCGTTGATCGCCTTGATCGCGGCGGCGGTGGTCTTCTCGTACCAATGGGCATAGGTGGCGCCGATGCCGGTGCGATGCGACTGGAAGCCGATGCGGATGGGGGCCGAACTCTGCGCTTGCGAATAGCGCACGAAGCCGGGGGCCGCCATCAGGCCAGCGCCCGCCGCCAACCCTTTCAGCGCCGAGCGGCGGGTAAGCCCGGTTGCGGTCAGATCGAAAAATCCCCTGGTGTCCGGCATCGAAGGTCCTCTTGCTGAAGCGTGTCAGCCGCCCTGGCGGCAAAATGGAGCGCGTCCCTCCATAAAGGATCGAGGGGCAAAGGGGAAATCGAAATTCCAATTATTCCGATGGCCGATCAACGTCTTAGGCCGGAGGGCCCGGCCGGCGCCGGCCGATGCCTTCCGCAAGGGAATATGCCTATACCTTGACCACGTGGCTGGCGCGGTCCTTCTGGCCGAAAATGCGCAGATAGCGCTCGATCTCGGCTATGTCGCCGGTGGCTTTTTCCGGGTTGTCGGAAAGCTTGACCGCCGGACGGCCGTTGGCCTCGGTGACCTTGCAGACCAGCGAAATCGCATCCAGCCGGTTGGTCGGCACCGGCGCGCAACCCTCGAAGTCGTTGGTGAGGTTGGTGCCCCAGCCGAAGGCCATGCGCACCTTGCCGTGGAAATGCCGGTAGGTCTCCACGATCGTCTCGACCTCCAGCCCGTCGGAAAAGATCAGCAGCTTCTGCTTCGGGTCCCGCCCCCTCTGCCGCCACCAGTCGATGATCCTCTCGCCGGCCTCGATCGGCGGCGCGCTGTCGGGGCGAAAGCCGGTCCAGTCGGCCACCCAGTCCGGCGCATCGCGCAGGAAGGCGGCGGTGCCGAAGGCATCCGGCAGCACGATCAGCAAATTGCCGCCATAGTAGCGCTGCCAGTCCTGCAACACCTTGTAGGGCGCTTGCCGCAGTTCCTGCTCGCTGTCGGCAAGGGCGGCCAGCACCATCGGCAATTCATGGGCGTTGGTGCCGAGCGCCTCGAGATCGTTGTCCATGGCGAGCAGCACGTTCGAGGTACCGGTAAAAGCGGCACCGATGCCTTCCTTCAGCGCCTCCACGCACCAGCGCTGCCACAGGAAGGAGTGGCGGCGGCGCGTGCCGAAATCGGAAATGTTGATGTCCGGAAGCGCCTTCAGCAGGTCGGTCTTGGCCCACATCTTGGCCTTGGCACGGGCATAAAGGACATCCAGCGCAAAGGGGCCGTAGGCCCGCATTGCGGCGCGCGAGCGCAATTCGTTGATGATGGCGAGGGCGGGAATCTCCCACAGCGTGGTGTACATCCACGGGCCGGGAAACGTAAGCTCGAACTGACCATCACGCTTTTCCAGACGGTATTCGGGCAACCGGAAATTCTCCAGCCAGGCGAGGAATTCCGGCTCGAATATCTGCTTGCGGCCGTAGAAATTGTTGCCGCCCAGCCAGATCATCTCCTTTTTGGTAAACCGCAGCGTGCGCGCATGGTCGAGTTGCTCGCGCAGTTCTCCCTCGTCGATCTCGTCGGCAAGGCGGATGGAGGTGGCGCGGTTGATCAGCGAAAAGGTGGCCTCAACCTTCGGGTACATGCCCCAGATCATCTGCAGCATCAGCAGCTTGTAGAAATCCGTATCGAGCAGGCTGCGCACGATCGGATCGAGCTTCCACGTATGGTTGTAGACGCGGCGCGCGATGTCCGTTTTTGTCATGGCCGTTGTCGCCTTCGCTGCGAGATGGGACGGTCTGCGGCAAGCCTCTTAGCATCGAATCCGCCGGAACGCTCCCCGCTTTCCCTGCTGGCCCGACAAAAAGTCCGGCTGCCGTCAGCCGGATTCAGCGCGCCATTGCCGGATCGAGCCGCATGCGCCGCTCGCTGCGCAGCCAGCGCGCGAGCAGCAGCACCGCGACCACCGCCAGCCCGGCCGACAGGCCGATCCAGACGCCGACGCCGGCCAGGCCGAAATGGAAGGCGAGCAGGATGCCGAGCGGCATGCCGACGCCCCAATAGCCGATGGCGGCGATGACCATGGGCACGCCGGTGTCGTGCAGGCCGCGCAACATGCCCGCGCCGACCGCCTGCGCCCCGTCGACGATCTGGAACAGCGCGGCAAAGACGAGAAAGGACGCCGCGATCGCCACCACTTCGGCATTGGCGGGATCGCCGGTGTCGATGAACAGGCTGATAAGCCAGTGCGGCATCAGGATCATGACCAGCGCCGACAGCGCCATGAAGCCGACACCGACGCCATAGGCCGCCCAGCCGGCCCGGCTGACGCCGGCGGCGTCGCCCGCGCCATAGGCGGTGCCTACCCGCACGGTGGCGGCCTGGTTGACCCCAAGCGGCACCATGAAGGAAATCGAGCACAACTGGATGACGATGGCATAGGCGGCGAGAGAGGTGGCGCCGATGATGCCCATGAGGAAGGCGGCAAGGTTGAACAGCGTCGTCTCGAACGCCATCATGGCGGCGATCGGCATGCCGAGCCGCATCAATTGCCAGAAACGTGGCCAGTCGGCCCGCCAGAAGCGGCCGAACAAGCGGTAGCGCCGGAACTGGCGGTCGAGCAGAACCACCAGCACCATGCCGACGAACATCAGCAGGCTGGACAGGCTGGTGGCGATGCCGGAGCCGACGATGCCCAGGCGCGGGAAACCCAGATGGCCGAAGACCAGGGCCCAGTTGGCGAGCAGATTGAAACCGACGGCGACGAAGGCGGCAACCGTCGCCCAGCCAGGCCGCTCCAGCGTGGTGATGAAGGAACGCAGCACGATATAGCCGTAGAAGGGCAGCAAGCCCCACTGCAGCGCATGCAGATAGGCCCCGGCGGCGGCCGCGAGCTTCTGTTCCTGCCCGAGCAGGAGCAGGATTTCCTCGCCGTGCCACAACAGCAGCCAGATCGGCAGCGCGATGAAGACGGCGGCCCAGAAGCCCTGGCGCACGGTGCGGCGCACGTCGCGCACCGAGTGCCGGTTGCGGCCGATTTCGCGCGCCATCATCGGGATCGTGGCCAGCATCAGGCCGAGCCCGAATATCATCGGCGCGAAATAGAGGTTGGTGCCCAGCGCGCCCGCCGCCAGCGTATCAGCGTCGACGCGGCCGAGGATCATGACGTCGGTGACCGTCATCGCTGTCTGGGCAAGGTTGGTCAGCACCATCGGCCACGACAGCGCCAGCGTCGCCTTTATTTCAGAACGCCACGGCTTTGCCGTCGCCAGCGCGGCGGCCTCGATCGAATACATTGTCGCTCAACTTTCCAGCGGCGCATCGGCCAAAAAGGCCGGAAGCCGCCAACGAACAGAGAAAACCGTCGGTTTCCACCGCATCAAGGCATCGCTTTTGAACGAATTGCGACATTTTGGCAAGACGCGAGCGCCAGGCAGCGATTGAGCCAGGAAGAAGCCTAGGCCAGCGCCTCCAGCGCCCGGCGCTGCCGGTGCATTTCCAGGAAGACGCGAAAATCGCGGTCGAACCGGCTGGCCGCGGCCGGATTGGGCCGGCGCGTCCTCACTTCCTGGCGCATGGCGATCCCGGCAGCGGCCAGGCTGGGGTGAAGGCCGGCGGCGGTCGCGGCCACCATCGCGGTACCGACAAGTACGGCTTCGTCCGCCAGCGGCTCGACCACCATGCAGCCGGTGACGTCGGCGTAAAGCTCCATCATCAGCGGGTTGCGGGTATGGCCGCCGGTGACGTGCAGCGTGTCGATCAGATAGCCGTTTTCGTTCAACGCCGTCAGGATGTGGCGCACGCCGAGCGCGATCGCCACCGCCGTGCGCCAGTAGAGCCGGCACAGGCTGTCGAAGGAAGCGTCGAGCGCAAGCCCGCTGACGACGCCGAGCGCATGCGGGTCGGCCAGCGGCGAGCGGTTGCCATGGAAATCGGGCAACACATGCAGGCGGCCGGCCAGATTGAGCCCTTCGACGGCCCGCAACTCGCCGATGCGGGCGGCGATGCGCGCGTGGGCGGCGGCGTCCGGCTCGCCGCCCGCCCCATGCCAGCGGATGACATGATCGAGCAGCGCGCCGGTGGCGGACTGGCCGCCCTCCGACAGCCACAGACCCGGCAGCGCGACGCCGTAATACGGCCCCCACACACCGGCGAAGGGCAGCGGCTGCGGCGTCATCGCCATGACGCAACTGGAGGTCCCGGCAATCAGCGCGAGGTGCCGGCCGATGGTTTCCGGATCGCCGGCATAGCCGCCGAGCACGCCGAGCGCCCCGGCATAGGCATCGATGACGCCGGCCCCGACCCGGCATGTCCCGGCAAGACCGAGCGCGGAAGCGGCCTGCGGCGACAGCGGGCCGAGATCGGTCCCGACCGGGCTCGCCCTTTGCGGCAGGGCGCCGTGCTCGAACAGGTCTTCCAGCCCGACGGCGGCGAAGAAATCGGGCCGCCAGCCGCTTTCCTCATGCGCCAGATAGGCCCACTTGGCGGTCAAGGTGCATTGCGAGCGCACCAGCGAGCCGGTCGCCTTCCAGCTCAGGAAATCGGCCAGGTCGAACAACAGGCCGGCCCGCGCCCAGCTTTCGGGCAGGTTGCGCTTCAGCCACATCAGCTTCGGCGTTTCCATCTCGGGCGACATGACGCCGCCGGCATAGGCGAGGACCGGGTGCTCGGTCGCGGTGCACTCGTCGGCCTCGGCGATGGCCCGATGGTCGAGCCAGGCGATGGTGTCCCAGCGCTCCTCGCCGCCGCGCGACACGCTGACCTGGCCGCCGTCGCGCTCGCGCACGACCAGCGAGCAGGTGGCGTCGAAGGCTATGCCGACGACGGCCTGCGCCTCGATGCCTGCCTTGTCGCGCGCCGCGCGCACCGCGATGCAGACGGCGGACCAGATATCCTCGGAATCCTGTTCGGCGAAATCGGCCTGCGGACGGTTCATCGCGGTCGGGTGCTCGGCGCGGCCGAACAGCTTGCCGCGCCGGTCGAGGATCGCGGCGCGGGCACTTCCCGTGCCGACATCGACCGCGCAGACGAACCCGGTTTCCAAGGCGCTTCTTCTCGCTTCAACGCTCAGTTGCGACAGCGAGCGAAACTATAAGGGGCGCGGCGCGCGGCGCAAGCCGGCTTGCACGCGAGCAGCGTCAGAGCGTGCCGGCGAGGTAGCGGGTCAGCGTGACGCGCGCGCCGTTCGCCCACAGCGCGGCCAGCGCATGGGCAAAGGCGGCGGCGAACACGGGGGAGCGGCCGACGTCGCCATAGATGTCCTCCATGGCGAGCCAGGCGGCGGGATCGGCCTTCGCCGCCCGGGCGGTGGCCTGCATGCGGTCCCAGTTCGGATCGTTGGGCTCGATGACGGCGCCGGAATCGGTCGTGCCGAAGCAATAGCGGCACCATAGCGCCGATTCGAGCGCCAGCCCGGCCACGCCCTGGCCGGCCTTGAGCCGGTCGGCAATGGTAGGAATGATGAACTTCGGTTGGCGGTTGGAACCGTCGAGGCAGAGCCGGCGCACCGTGTCGCCGATCTTCGGATTGGAAAAGCGCCTCTCGATCAGCCGGTAATAGTCCTCAAGGCTGGTGTCGGGAACCGGCGGCACGGTGGGGATGATCTCGTCGCGCTCCACCTTGTCGAGGAAATTGCGCACCAGCGGCTCGGCCATCGCCTCATGCACGAAATGGATATCCATCAGGCCGGCCGGATAGGCGATCGCCGCATGGCCGCCGTTGAGGATGCGGATTTTCATCAGCTCGTAGGGCGAGACGTCGGCCACGAACTGCACGCCGACCTTTTCCAGGGGCGGCCGGCCGTCGGTGAAGCGGTCTTCCAGCACCCATTGGCGGAACGGCTCGCAAAACACCGGCCAGTTGTCCTCGACGCCGAATTCCTTCGCCAGGATGGCGCGCTCGCGGTCGGTGGTGGCCGGCGTGATGCGGTCGACCATGGCGTTCGGGAACGCGACATGCTCGCTCACCCACGTGGCCAGATCCTCGTCGATCAGGCGAGCGAGGCCGACGACGCCGTCATAGGTCACGCGGCCGTTATGGGGAATGTTGTCGCAGGACATGACGGTGAACGGCACGATGCCGTCGTCGCGGCGGCGTCTCAGGCCGGCAAGGATGATGCCGAACACGGTTTTCGGCGCGCCGGGATTCTGCGCGTCGGCGACGATGGCCGGATGGGTCGGATCGAACAGGCCGGAAGCCGGATCGATGAAGTAGCCGCCCTCGGTGATCGTCAGCGACACGATCTTTATCGCCGGGTCTGCCAGCCGTGCGATGATGGCCGCCCCGTCGCCGGGCATGATGAAATCGACCATCGAGCCGGTGACGCGGGCGCTCATATGGCCTTCGTCCTGCTCGACCACCGTGGTCAGCCAGTCCTGCTCGGCAAGCTTTTGCCGGCCTGCCTTCTCGCCGTCGAAAACCCCCGCGCCGACCAGCGCCCAGTCATGGCCGAGGCCGAGGGCGAACAGGTCGTCGAGATAGACCGCCTGATGGGCGCGATGAAAATTGCCGACGCCGAAATGCAGGATGCCGGCCTTGAGTGCCGAACGGTCGTATTTCGGCCGGGCAACCCTGGCGGGCATGGAGCCGAGGTTCGACAGGGAAAGCTTCGTAGTCATGCTGAACAGTCCTCGCTGAAGCCCGCAAGGTCCCCGGTCCTTCCGCCTCGTGGCGGGGTCAGTGCGTATGCAAATCCGCCGTCGTTGCGGACTTTAGTACCCCCACCCCTGACCCCTCCCCGCAAGGGGGAGGGGAATTCCACGGCAGCGTCGCAGCATCCTTTTCCGGCAGTTTTCGGGAAAAAACGGCGGTGTCGGCGCCCTCCTCCCCCTTGCGGGGAGGGGTCAGGGATGGGGGTACTTTCGCGGGCGATACCTCCCACGCGCGGGGAAGAAAGCGCCGACCCGAGCGAAACGGAGAGGGGAGCACGCATCTCAGCTCATCCACTGGCCGCCGTCGACATTGTAGGTCTGGGCGACGATGTAGTCGGCTTCGGCGCTGGCGAGGAACACGGCCATGCCGGTCAGGTCCTCCGCCCGGCCCATGCGGCCATAGGGGACGCCCTCGCCGACCAGTTTCTTCTTCTCGCCGAGCGGCCGGTTCTCGTATTTGGCGAACAGCGCGTCGACGCCGTCCCAGTGCTCGCCGTCGACAACGCCGGGGGCGATGGCGTTGACGTTTATGCGGTGTTTTATCAGGTCGAGCCCTGCCGACTGGGTGAGCGAGATCACCGCCGCCTTGGTGGCGCAATAGACGGCCACCAGCGGCTCCCCGCGCCGCCCGGCCTGGCTCGCCATGTTGATGATCCTGCCACCCTGCCCGCGCGCGATCATCGAGCGGGCGGCTGCCT
>Ga0182744_1000439_pt1 | contig 40173 bp, 40 predicted proteins | sample eDN3rd30CKraftMG_FD_128525 | JGI IMG/M metagenome (GOLD analysis project Ga0182744, IMG submission 128525) | Enriched Miracle-Growth compost microbial communities from Emeryville, California, USA - eDNA 3rd pass 30_C Kraft MG (version 2) (version 2) ... | reverse complement strand
TGTTGTCGTACAAATGTGTAATCTCTAACGCATGTAATGGCCGGACATCACCAAAAAATCCGTTCAAATAGTTCTCCTTTTGTATAAAGTCTACTTTTGTAGGCTTCGGGATGGCAGGTGGCTTTATGATATATCCTTTTTCGATTAATACATTGTTAATCTGCCCTAATAAAATAGTGGTGGTGGTGTTACAATGAATGAAAAATTCACGTATATCCTCTCTCATCATTAAAGGAACTGCAATTGCATATAGACTAAGACCAGCTTTTGCAGCATATTTCAAATAATGTACGTAAAACTGATCTTCAAATAATCTAGGGGCACCGAGATTGACGTCCTCTTCGGTAAAACCTATTGGAATTGCGACATTATCATTAGCGAAAAACTTTTCAATGGTCTTCATAAAATCCACAGTAAGGTTATACCCATTTTCCAATAGAATTTTAACATGTTCATCTTCTACATTTTTAAGAAAGTAGCTCAAGATCTTGTTAGACATACTATTTCCTACATATGTAGCCCAAAGCTTTCCCAATTCAACTGAAGTGAAAGGCTGATCAGGGCTTAATTTACTTGAGCTTACATTGATTGGTTTCAATAAATCCATGTTAAATCCCCTTAAGCTTAATTTCCCTTTAGTTTTTACATCCCTGCTTGAATATATTCTGATAGCATATTAATGTGTTCATAAAAATAAAAATCAGAAAAAAACGTCTCTGTTTATACACAAAACGCAGATTAAAAATTCCCTGTTATGTAAGAAACTTTTTTTTAAATATTGGACTAAGTTCACTCCACACATCGAATTTATTTCCGTCAAGGTCATAGAAAACAAAGTTTCTTCCACTGTGACCACGGTTTTCGATTTCTCCAACTCTCACTTCCTTTTCCTTAAACTCTCGATGAATGTCTTCAAGAGCTTTAATTCCATCCACTTCAAATGTGAGGGAGAAACACTCTTCACCGTTTGCACTATAAAAGTTAGCGCTTTGCTCCCTCAATGCCTTTACAAGAAAGATACTCTGATTAGCAATATCAAGGATGGCTTTATCCTTATCTTTATAATTTAGTGTTGCTCCTAATTTGGTTACATACCAGTCTGATGAAAGGTCTACATTATTCACTGGTAAATAGGCAGTACCAATCCTTAGTAGTTTTTCTTTCATTCCATATCACCTCAAAAAAAATTCTTTAAGCTTAATGCAAAATTAGTATGAAATACATAAATGTAAATATAAAAAGGAAGGTTAGAAGAGCACCTAGGATCGTTTGATTATGAGTACTTTTTTCTTCTTTTGTGTTTTTAATAAAAAATACAAAATTAATAAACAACAATACTCCTAGCCCAGATGTTGCAAACAAATGAAGAAATATTTCCATTAGATTCTTCCTCCCTTTTGCCCAATCTATATTCTTATTCAACTTTTAATTAAAGTTTTCCTTTTTACATCTTATAAAGAATAGACAAAAGGTCTTTATACTTGGTAAGATGTCTATTAAACATAATCATAATTTGTTAGGTTTAGCACAGCCTATTATAAAAAAGGAGTACGCATAATGTTTTTGACAAAGCTTCACCAAGAGGAGAAAGAAGCATTCCTGGAGTTAGCCTATTTAATGGCTTCCATTGATGGGAAATTTTCGATATTTGAAAATCCAGTTATCATGAAGTATCAAAAAGAAATGGATCTTGAAGATTATCAAATCAAAGGATTAGCGATAGAGGATATTCTTAAGGTTTTTAAGGAAGAACGCTCTAAACATATTGTCTTAACTGAAATCCTTCAATTAGTCTATTCAGACGGAATTGTTCATGAAAATGAACAAGAGTCAATCAATTTAATTAAAGAACATTTCGGCTTCGACGCTGATAAATATGCTACTTTCAAGGACTGGATCGTAGGAATAAAAGAATTAGCTAATTATCCAGATCAAAAATAGTTAAAATGAGAAAAGAGCAACGCGTAGTCGTTGCTCTTTCTCATTTTCGACCTTTTCGTAAAAGATATAGGCTTTTCTTTATTTCTCTTTCAAGGCTGAGAAAAAATCTCTGTATTCCTTTGTTTTCCCCTCCATTTAAAACACGCTCTGCTGCTCCAGACAAAGCTCCTGTGACTTTCACTTCTGCCTGGATAGTGAGCTCTGTGCTCCCTTGTTGATCATTAAAGAATAAATGTGCATCTCCACTTATTCCCCCTAAATTTCCTTTTCCCTGCAGAAGGAGATGATAATACGAAGAAGCCTGTTCTTTATCCAGGTTTACCTCGAGCTCAAAAACATCTTTTAGAGGACCTATGTTAATATCAACCTCAGCACGATACAATCCAGTTGTGCTTTTGACAAACGTCCTGCAGCTTGGGATTGCGTTCCCTAAAACCTTTTCATCCTTGATGTACTTCCAGACAATTTTTCTTGGCAACCCAAAAGTATGCTGGTATTCAATTTTCAAAGGATCCCCTCCAGTTTGAAGGTCTTCAAAATAAAATATTCATTTCACAGATGAATATTCAAATTTTTTAATTCTGAAGGGTCCTTTAAGCTCATGATTACCATTTACCACTATATGAGTTAGATCCACTCTAGGAATTCAATACGGTTTCCAAACGGGTCAGCTGTATAAAAACGATTTGCCCCTGGAAGATTATCATCTTCAATTACTTCAATACCGCTTTCCGTCAAAAGCTTTTTCAATCTTTCAATGTTTTCTACTTCAATAGCAGGATGTGCTTTTCTAGCTGGCGCAAAAGGTTCCTCAACACCTATATGTATCTGGATATTTCCATTACGAAACCAAACTCCCCCGCGTTTCTTTAGTTCCGCAGGTTTTTCCATCTCCTCAAATCCTAATATACCTATAAAAAAACTCCTTGCCTGATCCTCACAGCCTTTTGGAGCCGCTAATTGAATGTGATCAATAACTTTTAAACGATACATAAAAAAACTCCCTTCTAGAAAAGTATTATTATATACAATTTTCGCCACAACCTAATAAACTCCTCCTGCCACTACCATACAAACTTAATATAAAAATGACCGAACTTATGATAAGTCCGGTCATTCCATCATTAATACGGATCTGCTTCATGTCCCATTTGTTTTGCTTTATCAGTCGCATCATCGGCGTCAGCTGTACTTGTGTGAGAAGTTTCCTGACTCATTTCCATTGCCTTCGCAACTCCATCTCTAACACGCTTTCCATATTCTTCATCAGCATTTGTAAAATACTCTATCATTTTATTTTGGATTTCAGGTCTGCATACTTTCAGTGCGTCGACAAGATTACTTATAAGCTCATTTCTTTCCCAATCTTCGAGATTCCTGTACGTTTCACCGGCTTGGCCAAAATCATTGGGACGATCAATTTTTTCACGGACCAATTTGTCATTATAGTGTGGTTCGTGGACTTTCCCTACTTGTTCGGCTTCTTTTAAGCCTCCGATCATAGAAGGCTCATAGTTTACATGTGGATTTTGACCTGAATCCACAGAATAAGACATTTGGCCGCCGCGCTGATTGGTTGCTACACGCTTTTTAGGCGCATTGATAGGAAGCTGTAAATAATTCGCTCCTACACGATGCCGCTGTGTATCCGAATAAGAAAAAGTTCTGCCTTGAAGCATTTTATCATCAGAAAAATCCAATCCGTCTACCAGTACTCCTGTACCAAACGCTGCCTGCTCCACTTCATTAAAATAATTTTCTGGATTTCGGTTAAGTACCATTTTCCCAACTTTTAAAAATGGAAACTTGTCTGTTGGCCATAATTTTGTATCATCTAATGGATCAAAATCCAACTCAGGATGGTAATCGTCGCTCATAATTTGAACGCAAAGTTCCCACTCAGGATAATCTCCCTTCTCAATTGCCTCATACAAATCCTGGGTCGCATGACTGACATTCTTTGCTTGAATTTGTTCTGCTTCCTTTTGGGTAAGATTCTTTATACCCTGTTTCAACGGTTCCCAGTGGTATTTGACTAAAACAGCATCTCCCTCTGCGTTGACCCACTTGTATGTATTTACACCAGACCCCTGCATTTGCCGGTAATTCGCTGGAATCCCCCACGGAGAGAATAAAAAGGTAACCATATGGGTAGCTTCTGGCGTCCCAGCTAGGAAATCAAACATTCTTTCCGGATTGCTTAAATTCGTAACGGGGTCAGGCTTAAACGCATGAATCATGTCAGGAAATTTCATCGCGTCACGGATAAAAAATATTTTCAAATTATTTCCGACAAGATCCCAGTTCCCATCCTCTGTATAAAATTTTACCGCAAAACCTCGGGGATCTCTTGCCGTTTCCGGTGATTCCATTGCTCCTGCAACCGTGGAAAAACGAACGAAAACTGGTGTCCGTTTACCCGGCTCCTGAAACAGCTTTGCTCTTGTATATTTTGAAACGGGCTCGTCTCCTGCTGTCCCATACGCTTCAAAATATCCATGTGCACCAGCTCCACGAGCATGAACCACCCGCTCTGGTACTCTTTCCCGATCAAAATGAGATATTTTTTCAATAAAGTCATAATTCTCAAGTGTGGATGGTCCACGATTTCCTACCGTTCTGATATTTTGATTGTCTGTTACAGGATGACCTTGCCGATTTGTTAAGGAATCTGCGCTTTCACCAGTTCCACGATTTTTTTCGTCCACCATTACCCCTCCAATAATTAAAAATAATACTACTTAATTATTTCCAATAGGTTGTTTTATATGTATCCGTAATCAAATGGCAGTCGGATGAAAAAAAGGACTAATCTCTTCGGCGAGAATAGTCCTTGCTCCACATAAAATTAATGATTATTCATTTTCATCCATCTCTTCTTCGTCTTTGTCCTCCTCATCTTTTTTCATTTCTATCCTTATCTTTATCTTTTCCCTTTTCTTTTTTCATTTCCTTATCTTCCTTCCATCCTTTACCCTTTCCTCTATGTTTCTTCTTATCTTCTTTCTTTTTCTCTTCTTTCTCTATTTCTTTCCTAGCTTTTTCTTCTTTCGCTTTTATCTTTTTGATTTCGTTTTTATATTTTTTCTCAATATTTGTTAATGTAAATTTTTCATTACTTAGCGCTGAACTTGACTTAGCTAGTATTTCTTTAAAAATAACGGGAGTTGTTCCACTGCTTGATGTGGCTAAATAATGATGTTCGTCGGTTTGATCGTAACCCAGCCAGACCGCTCCAACAATGTCGGGTGTATAGCCGACAAACCAATGATCCTTTGTTCCACCGTTAGTCGCAAATGGCAGCTGAGTAGATCCTGTTTTACCGGCAATATCGAAACTTTCCAAGAATGCCTTCTTCCCAGTACCTTCCTCCACTACACCCTTTAACATGTAGGTGATTTTTTGTGTCACTTCTGGTTTTGTCACGGTTATTGATTTACTTTTCCATTTTGCAATAACCTTTCCATCTACATCTTCAATTTTTCTGATGGAATGTGCCTCTTCCATCGTTCCATTATTTGCGAATGCGGTATAGGCTTGTGCCATAGCTAACGGAGAGGTCCCTTCATTCATCCCTCCAAGCGCTATCCCGAGAGCATGATCTTTTTCATGTAAAGGGATACCGAAGCGCTCCACTGACTTAGTTCCTTTTTCCAGGCCTATTCTATTTAACAGCCAAACAGGAGGAACATTGTAAGAGTTAATTACCGCCTCATACATCGTTACCTCGCCTCGGTATTGCTTATCGTAATTCAACGGCTGGTAACCGCCAATATTCAGCGGTCGATCCTCTAACAAATCAAAGACTTCATATCCCGCTTCTAAGGCAGGTGTGTAAACAGCTAATGGTTTCATCGTAGAACCTGGCTGCCTAATTAATTGTGTGGCATGGTTAAAACCTAAAAAGGTATGTTCTCCTCTGCCTCCAACAAGAGCTTGAATGCCGCCGCTTTTAGGATCAATGAAAATAGCACCGCTTTGGAGCATCTGATCCTCTGGACTATCTGGGAAAAGATTATCATTCTGATAAACTTCCTCTGTAGACTTTTGAATGGCAGGATTCAATTCCGTAAAAATATGCAGCCCACCTGACAGAATTTCATTCTGGGTCAACTGATATTTCTTCATGGCTTCTTGGATAATGTGGTCGACATAATAAGGGTATTTGCCATCATACTCGTCTTCCACTTTTTCTTCGTTTAACGCCAATGGCTCTTGCTTTGCTTTTTCCATATCGGTTTGGCTAATGTATCCTTCGTTTTCCATTAAAGCTAATACAAGATTTCGGCGCTGTATTGCTCTTTCCATATCCTTAAAGGGTGAGAGAATGGAGGGAGCTTTAATAAGGCCAGCAAGCATGGCAGATTCGCTTAAGGTTAGCTCACTTGCTTCTTTTCCAAAATAGATTTTTGCTGCCCGCTGAATTCCCCATGCTCCCTCGCCAAAATAAATTTGATTTAGATACCTCTCCATGATTTCATCTTTTGAGTAAGTACGTTCAATCTTTTTTGTAATAATCAACTCTTTGACTTTCCTTGTATAGGTCCGTTCATGTGTGAGGAATGCATTTTTTGCAAGCTGCTGTGTAACGGTACTACCGCCTGCTACAATATCACCGCTCACCATATTTTTGATGAAGGCCTTCATGATACCAAAATAATTGATGCCATTATGCTTGTAAAAACGTTGATCCTCCGTTGCTATGACCGCATGTATGACTTCATTAGGAATTTGCTTTATCCCTGCACCTTCAATTTTTGAATTAGAAATCTTACTCGCAATCTCACCATTTTGATCATAAATGATTGTAGGCTGCGGTGCAGGCTTATCCAATTTACTCACATCGCTCGTCCAAATAAAGATATTTACAATGAGGAGGCCGCATACCGCCAATATGATTCCTGCTATGATTAACTTTCTTAATAAACCCTTTTTAAGAAACTGATTCCACTCTCTTCTTTTAGACGCCTTTCTTTGCTGTCTCTGTTCCATCCGTCCCACGTCTATACCACCTTTAACTCTAAACTTCTATTATCATGCTGCATATTGATTAATAGTAATACGAAATTCATTCAAGTTAATGAGAACTAAGCCTTACATTGACTAGTTCTATAAGCTCATTATTCGCATTTTATTCATAAATTCTTACATATAATTATCTTCAATGGAAATGATTGTATTAGAGATTAAAATTATGGAGGTATTTATGGAGATTGATAAGAAAGTTAAGATTTCCTCAGCAGAACTCGCTCAGCTATGGGCTCAATATATGAATGATAGTGGAAGTATTTGTGTACTTAGGTTTTTTCTAGAAAAAGCTGAAGATCCAGAAATAAGACCTGTTATTGAATTCGCATTAAAACTATCGAAAACCCATATTGAAAAATTAACTGTCTTTTTTAAGGAAGAAAATTATCCTGTTCCCTATGGCTTTAAAGTAGAAGAGGATGTTGACCTAAATGCACCAAAATTGTATTCAGACAGTTTTGTGCTTCAATTTATTCACCAAATGGCAAAAATCGGTCTCACCAATTATTCAGCCAGTGTCGCCTCATCAGTAAGAACTGACATAACCGATTATTATATGGAATGCTTATCTGAAACCATGCAGCTATACAAGGTTTCAAAGAATGTATTATTAGAAAAAGGGCTTTATGTAAGGTCTCCAGCTATTCCTTCAGAGAAGGTTGAATTTGTAAACAAACAAGCTTTTCTGTTTGATATTATTGGAGAAAAAAGACCGTTAATTGTCGCTGAGGTATCAAACCTTTATGCCAACACCCAAAGGAATATCTTAGGTGTAGCTACACTAATAGGGTTTAGTCAGGTTACAAAAGACAAAGAGGTTAACAAGTTTTTCCTAAAAGGCATTGACATCGGAAAAAAACACATTAAACTATTTGCTTCTAAATTAGAAGAAGGCAATCTACCCGTTCCCGCCAGTTTATCCGCAGAAGTAACGACCAGTACTTCTTATACATTTTCGGATAAACTGATGATGTTCTTCACAACTGGATTAATTTCACTAAGCATTGGGTATTACGGTACGGCTGTTGCTCAAAGCCCTCGGATGGATTTGGGGGTCATGTATAACAGACTATCTTTAGAGGTTCAGATGTATTCAGAGGATGGCTCCAATATCCTGATTAATAATAAATGGATGGAACAGCCTCCGATGGCTTCTGACCGTGGTGAATTAGGCAGTGAAAATACATAATCCTCCTATTTAAGAAGCCGGTAATTAGCACCGGCTTTCTTTTGTAAGTACGTATAAAATTCGTTATTGCTAAAGCTGGTTTTCATGGTCCATCTTAGCACGAACGTGATGAGATTCAAGATATTGGTATTCTTTCTCCAGATCGCTTAAGGTCCATTCATATAAATGTCTATCTTCCTTTTTAAATACACCAATTTTAAGCAGTTTATCGATAAGAAATTGTCTTCTTTGCTGAACGGCATTTCTCAGAACATTGTTCATCTACGCAGGCACCTCCAAATATTTACAACACGTAATCCATATCTGATTCTACCCTGTTGTTTTTTGCCAGTGTGTCGAACGACAGCGAATTTACCTACTCTTCATTCAAACTTTATCTGTACTTAACAAAAGAAAACGATTTGTATTATTTTTAATGGACTAATGCAAGCCATATTTCCATATGACAATGCAAAAAAGCCCGCCTAAGTATTTTAGACGGGCTTTTCCATTATACGCCGCGCTTATTCCCCCAAAGCAGAGCATGTAGTTGAGGCAGTACTTTGACATTATTTAGCTGACTGTCTTCTACTGCCTGATTGACCAGCCACTCATATTTATTCAGCAGCTTTTTAATCAGTTCTTGGTCATTATGATTCGTGATGTCATCATTTCCAACCTGCAGGTAAAAAGGAATCCCAGCGTACCTCTTATGTACCATTTTTGCATATTCAAGGTCTGCTTCATCGAATATAACAACTTTTAAACTAACGTTATTTTCAAATTGATTTTCGTCAAGATTAATAAAAATTGAATCTAGAACGTCAAAATTCGTTTCCATTTTTGAGCTTGGCGGCTTAGGTGAAATCGTTAGTTCATCAATTTTCAAAAACCAGTCCTGCCATCTGCTGCCCTGAGTTTCAATTCCAATACTAATCTGATTTTCTTTTAATAAGTCAATCAGTGAATCTAGTTTTTTTAACAATGCAGGGTTTCCCCCTGAAATCGTTACAAAGGAAAAATTGTCCCTGCCAAGAGCTTTTAGTTCTGCCCAAGTTTCCTCTGCAGTCATCATTCTTATATCATCTTTAGCACTGCCGTCCCAAGTGAAGGCGGAGTCACACCAGCTGCAGGAATAATCGCAGCCAGCGGTTCGGACAAACATCGTTTTTTGTCCAATTACCATTCCCTCACCTTGAATTGTCGGACCAAAGATTTCCAGAATTGGAAGTTTGCTCATTATTCCATCCACTCCCTTCTTGCCTCTGCATAGCTAGTCGGTGTCTCAAAAAGGCGGACAAATTCCACCCTAGCACCGAGGAACTGATCCTTATTCTCTTCTTTGGTTAAAGCTTCCTGCATTTTTTCATATATCCAAACCACGATATTTTCAGCTGTCGTATTCATTGGAGGCAGTGTTTCATTTAGGTATCGATGATCCAAATGGATTTCAATTTCATTCTTCCAAATGTCTTTGATATCACCAAAATCCATCATTAACCCTCTGGTATCCACATAGCCGCTAATTCCAAAGATGACTTTATAGGTGTGGCCATGAAGATTCTTGCATTTCCCTTCATAGCAGTGTAGATGATGGGCAGCATCAAAGGTAAATTCTTTACTCACCAACACACGCTTTGAATGATATTTTAGGTCCTTGCGCTGAATGTCTTCATCTATTTTCTGCAATTTATCAACAATTCTAAATCCGTACATCTTTCTTCCTCCCGGCTAGGAAGTCATTCAGTCCGCGTTTTCTTAATACACATGCGGGACATTCACCGCAGCCGTCAGATATGACGCCATTGTAGCAGGTTAGTGTTTTCTCACGTACAAATTCAAACGCATTTAATTCATCAGCCAGTTCCCACGTTTCAGCTTTATTCAACCACATTAATGGTGTGTGGATTACAAAATTATCATCCATGGATAGATTCAACGTTACATTAAGAGATTTGATAAATACATCGCGGCAATCTGGGTAGCCGCTGAAATCTGTTTCACAAACGCCAGTTACTAAATGCTTGGCACCAACCTGACGGGCCAATATTCCGGCAAAGGTTAGGAATAGCAGGTTCCGTCCAGGTACAAATGTTGAAGGAAGTTCACCCTCTTCACCATCACTTACCACAATATCGGACCGTGTCAGCGCATTGGGTGCCAGCTGATTTAATAAAGACATATCGAGTATATGGTGTCTAATACCTAATTCATTGGCTATATTTTTGGCACATTCAATTTCTAAACTATGCCGTTGATTGTAATCAAATGTGACTGCTTCCACCTCTTTAAATTGCTGCATTGCCCAAAATAAACAAGTAGTGCTGTCCTGCCCGCCGCTAAATACGACAATGGCTTTTTCATCTTTTAACATGTTTAAGGAAACTCCTTCCAAAATAGAAAAAGCAGTACCCCAAGATAGAAGTACTGCTTCATCTTAGTTTTTTTAACGAGGGGTGCTAGAACCTCTATTCATTTTATGTTTGTATGATACCATAAATAAAATAAAAATTGGAACCTAAAATTTTATATTTGACGTTTTTGCCAATGTCCTTTATCATATTGAGAAGATATTACCCGTACTTACACGGGAGAGGTTCATAGCTGATACCCTCTATAAAAAACTATGGATACATGACTTTATGCCATGTCCATACCGGACATGGCTTTTTGTTTTCTTATCCTAGGTTTTGTAATAGATACTCCGCTGGGCGCTCTCCTTGTAACGTGTTGGAAACCATTTTGACTTGGAGGTTTTTTTATGTCTGGCCGTAAGCCTATAGAAGGATTACAAGATTTAACACTACTAGGAAATCAACATACACAATACTCATTTGAATATGCACCAGAGGTTTTGGAGTCAGTCGATAATCTGCACCCTGAGCGTGATTATTTCGTAAAATTTAATTGCCCGGAATTTACTAGTCTGTGTCCGCTTACGCATCAGCCTGATTTTGCTACGATGTATATTTCATATATCCCGAATAAAAAAATAGTTGAGAGTAAATCTCTAAAACTTTATTTGTTCAGTTTTAGAAACCATGGTGACTTCCATGAGGACTGTGTGAATATTATCATGAACGACTTAATTAAGCTGCTCGATCCCCGCTACATTGAAGTCTGGGGTAAATTTACTCCAAGAGGAGGAATCTCTATTGATCCATGGTGTAACTACGGTAAACCAGGCACAAAGTTCGAAGAGATGGCAGCCTTCCGTTTGATGAACCATGATCTTTATCCGGAAAAAGTAGATAATCGATAAGACATAAATTGAAAACTATTTTTAACAAAAATTAAATAGTCTTGTAAACCTATAACATTTTCCATATGATACATTGAGTTTAGTAGTTACTAGATGAATGAGAATGAGTTGATCAGATGTTAAATGTTAAAGAAGTAACAGAACAGCTTAGAGCTGAGGGGATTACGGATAGTGAGCAAGTGGTCATCCGTTGGATTCTCGACGGGAAAATTAGGGCTAGAAGGACGAAGCATCTTAATCTAGATTACTCTATTAATCCTGTAGATCTAGCTTCGTTTATCTTAGAAAAGAAGATCGAGAGTAAGACGAAGCAGTTCGGAGTAGATTATCACAAATGGGAAAAAACCTTTCGTGAAAATCAAATCTTCAAAGAGGAGATTGATCAATTAAGAGCCTCACTAAGGATTGAACAAGCAAAAAATAGATCACTCAAAAGAATGCTGAAGGCTGAATACGAACTCTCGGATTCGCCGCCTCCACTGACTCTAACCTCGATATTAGGCTTAGAGCCTGATAGTGATATTGAATTGATTAAGAAGGAGTATAAAAAGATATTAAAGGCACTTCATCCGGATCGAGGCGGAGATGATCGACTGTTTAAAGTGTTTTATGATCATTATACAAATATAAAGGATTCAGCCAAAAGCTGAATCCTCTTTTTTCTGTGTTAAAAGGGGCTATTGATTTGTGCTCCAGGCGCGAGCGGTTCGCAGGCGGTTCGGGAAGCCGCCTCGGCGCTAAGTGATGAGCGGGGTCTCCCCTTGCCCCGTCCTCCTGCAGGACATTGAACGACATCCTCGAACCCGCCCACGCACGAAGAAAATGTGATAGCATTTTCGAGGAGTCTCGCGCCTTCCGCACAAATCAACAGGGTGCCAAAATAAATATTAACTTTTACACAAACTTCTATAAAACTTGATTTCCTTTTGTTCCGTTAATAGAGTAACTTGCTACTATGTTGGCGCTTAATGAATGTGATACGGAGCAGTATTTGTCTTTTGATAGTTGGATGGCTCGGATTACTTTTTCTTCGGGAAGGTCTCCTTCTACGGAGTAGTGAATATGGAAATCTGTAAATTTCTTTGGCTCTGTGTCAGCACGAGTTCCCTCAACTTCCATGCTAAATCCAGTTAGTTCTAAGCGCATTTTCTTCAAGATCATCACGATATCGATTCCTGTACAGCCTGCAAGAGAATAGAGCAGAAGTTCTGTTGGTCTCGGACCGCTATTTTGTCCGCCAATTTCTTGTGCTGCGTCCATTCTTAATTCATGTCCTGACGGCGTAGTGCCAGTAAAAGCCATATCCCCTGTCCATGTAATCGTAGATTTCATTTCTATCATCCCTTCTTCTATGTATTCCATCTATATTTTACCTTAAAAAAAGGTTTTGAACTCAAAATTGAGCCCAAAACCTTTTTTTATTACTTCACTAATGATAAGTCAATTAGGCCTTTAATATCACTGCTTGGAATATATCCAGCTTCTTTACTGATATCAGCCATTTCCTGAATTACTTTTTCGTTCACATCTGTCGTAACAGCTAAACGAGAGAACGCTGCATCAACTTCGTCTTTATTTAACTCTTTCCCGGTAAGATCTTTCAAATGCTTAATGACGATTTCTTTACTTTCTTCTGGATTTTCCTGAATGAATTTTACTGATTTTTTGTGAGCGTCAAGGTACTTCTGTGAGATATCTTTGTTTTTCAAGAAGTCAGCTCTAGCTGCGACAACAGTATTGGTAGATTCCTTACCCCATGCAAATTCATCCCAATCTAAAAGGAGTTTACCATTTGCTTGGTTTTCAAGAACATATCCCCAAGGCTCTTGAGTTGCGGCTGCATCCACTTGTTTTTGAATGAAAAGAGATGCTGTGTCAGCAGGTGCTGCTGCAAATAAATCGACTGTACCGCCACTTGTTTTCGCCTTTAAGTCAGCCTCTTTTAACGCTTTGCGAAGCATAACATCCTGCGTACTTCCAATAACCGGAATCGCTACTTTCTTTCCATCTAAGTCTTCTAGCTTTTCAACTCCGCTTCCTTCTGCCGCAACTAGAACTGCGCCACCATTTACCGCACCAGAGATGAGGTGATACTCTTTGTTTTTTACATAGAAGTTAAGTAATGGACCTGGTCCTACTGTACCAACGTCAATCGCTTTCGTTGCCATGGCTTCCATAAATAGCCCGCCATTTGCAACTGTTTTTGTTTCAATTGTAACATCTTTACCAAACGCTTCTTCAAAATAGCCTTTTTCAAGTGCCACGATCGTTGCAATATGCGTTAAGTTTGGAAAATATCCAATCTTAACAGTTTTGACCTCGCCGCCATCGCCTTTACCTTCGTCCGAAGATTGGGCACATGCGCTAAGGAGCCCAATAAATAAAACTGAAATCAATAGATAATGCATAGATTTTTTTAACATTTTTTTCTCTCCTGGCTTTATAATTTTTAAGCTCTTTTTCTAATACCCCATTTTACTTCTACATTGCGTTCAAGTCTAGAAAACACAACATTATCGACTATAGTACCGATAATCGCAATAATAATCATAACAGAAATAACTAAATCCATTTGACCGAGTGAACGGCCCATTTCAAGCAGCTGCCCCAGGCCGCCACCGCCGCCAAGGAGTTCCCCTGCCATTAAGGCACGCCATGAGAATGCCCAAGCAATTCGCAGCCCTGAAATAATTTGTGGTACAGATGCCGGAAGGATCACAGTCCTTAAGAAATGAATACCACTTGAACCATATACCTTGGCAACACGCTGATAAAGTTGAGGGACATTTTTAAATCCGCTTGTTGCGTTCACCGTCATCGTCCATGTGGCACCAATGGTAACGATAAAAAGAATCGAAAAATCATTTAATCCAAACCAAATGATTGCTAGCGGGAACCAAACAATACTTGGAATCGACTGAAGTGCGGTTACCACAAAGCCAAGTGTATCTTCGATCAGTTTATATCGCCAGATGAAGTATCCTAATATTAATCCCACAACAATTGCAATCGTAAACCCGAGGAGGATACGTCCCATACTTTTTCCAATAGCCAAGGTAATCTGACCATTAATTAAGCCATTAAAAAGTGTATCTAGTACCTGAGTCAAGCTGGGAAACATAAAGTCTGGAAGGCTTGAAAATCTAGATGTGACTTCCCATATCACCGCTATCGCCGCGATGAAGATGATCCGTCTTAAAGCTGTAGTCATCACCGATTTCCTCCTTCAATACTTTTTCGATTTCTTCTTGTAAAATAGACAATATTCTTTGTTCCGTATTTAACGTCACACTGTCTGGGGTTATACCGTCTTTCATTGTCGGAACAGGAATGATTTCCTTGATTCTTCCGGGACGTGTAGCAAAAACAACTACTTCTTCTGAAAGAAGAACGGCTTCCCTAATATTGTGGGTAATAAAGAAGATCGTAACTTTTGTCTTTCTCCAAATATCCAGTAGTTCTTTATGAAGTACCATTCTTGTTTGCTCATCCAGTGCCGAAAACGGCTCGTCCATTAATAGAATATCAGGCTCCATTACTAACGCTCTGGCGATGGATACCCTTTGCTTCATTCCGCCTGATAATTCATGTGGATAGGAATTTACATACTTACTAAGGTGAACCATTTTCAAAACATCCAGTGCCTTTGCTTTTGCCTCTTCTTTTGGCATCTTTTTAAGGTTCAGTCCGTAGGTTACATTTTCTAAAACAGTTAGCCAAGGAAATAAACCTGCCTCTTGGAAAACGACAACTCTTTCTGGTCCTGGTTTAGATACTAATTCTCCATCAACGCGAATCTCACCGTTATCTGCTTTATCAAGTCCCGCGACAAGGTAAAGCAAGGTAGATTTTCCACATCCTGATGGTCCAACAATGGAAACAAAGCTCCCTTTTTTAACATTCAAATTTATTCCATCGAGAACTTTTACGTTTTCTTTTCTATCATTTACAAAACTTTTTTGTATTCCGTCTATTGTTAAATACATGTATGTCTCACCTCTTTTTAAATACCAAGTAAAACTATTGGTTTTATTATATTATAATCTTAAGGTAAGTCAACTACTATTCTTTTTTTTCGTTAGATTTTCTAAGAACTTTTCTATTAACCGAATTTTCTATAAATATTTTTCTACAATTCATTAGCAAGAATGATGGTTTCCCGTCGTTATTTGCGAGAAGATACCTATTTCTAATAGAATCTGGTGATTCATGTAGATAAGTTTTTTACAGTCATAGCAGGAGAAACCTACCTTTTTCTAAAACTATTAAAGGAGACGAAAAACAAGTCTATTGAATATAGTTGAAAGGTGGTCATTGCTATGAGTCAAGATATTACCCTACAACAAATCGCTGAAGGAGTACCAAAGACACTATTATATGCATCTGATAGAGACATTGAAGGATTCCAAAAAATCATCGAAGAAACGATAAAACTAAGAGAAGCACATAGAAACCTGCAGAAAATGGTAAAAAGCTTCTCTACCTCTACGATCCAGCGTACGTAAAAACTTTGCAAAAAAAAAAGACCCATCTTGGTCAAATGGGTGGGTCTAAACATACCTTTATTGAAATACATATAACTTAGAAAAATCTATTACTCTTGTAAGGAAGTAATAGTCTGTATGGTCTTACTAATAATTTTTGCAAGTTCTGAATAAAGGTTAAAATTTCTTCTTGAAATGAAGGTAATTTAGTCCGTCCTTGCATGGCTGTCAATCTTCTATAGTCATTGAGCAATCTGTCTAGTTCCTGGCTGCAAACGACTGTTTCTTTACTAGACAGACCTTTTGCCATACCAATCTTAATCATTTCAGCTCTTTTAGCACTTATTGCCTCTTCTAAATCTACTATATTCATTACAAAATACACCTCTGAAATAAATAAATTACTTAGATGCGTTAATCTTTTAATGTCATGAAATGAATTATAGCATTTTTTTAAATCTATTAAATCGTTTCGATAAAACAAGTGAAAAAGTGACAAAACTAGACGTAATTTGAAAATTCAGAAAAAATTATGCAAAAAAAAGAGACAGGTAATCTGTCTCTTTTTTTTGTTAATCATGAAAATTAGTACCGTCTGTCGTAGCTTTGATGATACCTGCGCGAATAACAAAATCACCAAAGTGCTCGTCTTGCTCTCGTTCTTTCGCGTAACGCGAAAGAATAACACGCAGTTCGCTCAAAATCTCTTCTTCACCGATATTTTCCCGGTACATTTTGTTGAGTCGGCTGCCGTCAAAAGCTGCACCTAAATACATATTATATTTACCTACTGCTTTACCCATAAAAGCAATTTCTCCAAGTCCAGGTCGTGCGCATCCATTTGGACAGCCTGTCATACGAATGGTAATTTCTTTATCCTTTAAGCCATTTTCATCGAGAATATCCTCAATCTTATCGATTAGTTTAGGTAAGTATCTCTCAGCCTCTGCCATGGCTAACCCACAAGTTGGAAGTGCCACGCATGCCATAGAGCTGCGGCGAAGTGCAGAATAATGACTGCCATCAGTCAACCCATATTCTTCAATTAATTCATTAATTTGCTTCTTCTTCTGGCTAGAAACATTCGCTATTATTACATTTTGATTTGCAGTTAAACGGAATTCGCCTTTATGGATTTTCGCAATTTCTCTCAAAGCCGTTTTCAGCTTATATCCGTCAAAATCCGCAACACGGCCATTTTGGATATATAGAGTATAATGCCATTTACCTTGAACACCTTTTACCCAGCCATATCGGTCACTATTATCCGCAAAATGATAGTGTCTTGCTTCACCCAAACCATAGCCAAGTCGATTTTCTAATTCTTCCTTGACGATTTCAAGCCCTAAGCGATCAACTGTGTACTTGAATCGTGCATTTTTTCGCTCAGAACGGTTACCGTAGTCTCGCTGAATGGTAATGATTTTTTCTGCTACATCTTGAACTTGTTCAGGTGTACAGAAACCGATAACCTTAGCTAATTGAGGGTAAGTCTCCTTATCACCATGTGAACTGCCCATACCGCCGCCAATTGCAACGTTAAAGCCGATAAGCTTGCCTTCTTCAACAATCGCAATCAACCCAAGATCCTGTGAAAAGACATCGATATCATTTGATGGCGGAACTGCAATACCAATTTTGAATTTACGCGGCAGATAGAGTGGTCCATACATTGGTTCAACATCTTCTACTTCTGGAGTACCTGCCACTTTTTCTTCATCAAGCCAAACTTCATGATAGGCTCTAGTACGCGGCAGTAAGTAATTACTCAATTGTTTTGCCCATTCATATACTTCCATATGGATCTCTGATTGATAGGGATTAGAAGTACACAGTACATTACGATTTACATCTCCGCATGCAGCGATTGTATCTAGTAGCGTCGAATGGATTTCCTGTATCGTATTTTTCATATTCCATTTTAAAATTCCATGCATTTGAAACGTCTGACGTGTAGTCAGTTTTAACGTTCCATTGCCGTTTTTATCAGCTAACTCATCCATCACAAGCCACTGAGAAGGTGTTGCCACACCACCAGGCAGACGAACACGAAGCATGAACTGATAGGCAGGTTCTAACTTTTGCTTTTGGCGTTCGTTTCGGAGATCACGGTCATCCTGTAAGTAGCTGCCGTGGTGCTTCATTAGACGGTTATCATCGTCTGGAATTCCTGCACTGATTCGGTCGAGCATGACTTCTTTCAGTGTTCCGCGTAAAAAGTTACTTTCTCTTTTTATACGCTCTACATCGCTAGGCTTGCCCTCAGGTGCCTTTAATTTCTGCTTCACCATTTATGAATAATCTCCTTCCACTACTGTATCAATAGACATCGCGCTGATATCTTTTTTGCTGCTGCATATCTGCTAAGTAGGCTTCTGCCTCTTCTCGGCTCAAGCTTCCTTCTTTTTCAATAACAGCAATAAGTGTTTGATGGACGTCATGCGCCATATGTTTCTCGTCTCCGCAAATGTAAAAGTATGCACCTTCTTGAAGCCATTGGAATAATTCTTTGCTTTGTTCAAGCATACGGTGCTGAACATATACTTTTTCAGCTGTATCACGGGAAAAAGCAACATCCATTCTCGTTAACACACCGTCTTTCAACCATTTTTGCCATTCTGTTTGATAAAGGAAATCTGTCACGAAATGCTGGTCTCCAAAGAACATCCAAGATTTACCTTCTGCACCAATTTCCTCACGCTCTTGCATAAAAGAGCGGAATGGTGCCGCACCTGTTCCTGGGCCAACCATAATGATTGGTGTTTCAGGATTCTCAGGAAGCTTAAAGTTTTCGTTGTGTTGAATGTAGACTGGAACAGTATCTCCTGGCTGTAGTCGCTCTGCGGTAAAAATAGAGCAGACACCTTTCCGGTCACGCCCATGCGCTTGGTAACGGACAGCAGCTATCGTTAAATGAACTTCATCTGGATTAGCTGTTAAGCTGCTGGCAATCGAATATAAACGAGCAGGCATCTTTCTAAGTAGTGCTACAAATTCTTGAGGATTACTCTTCACTGGTCCAAAGTCGCGAACCAAATCAAGCAAATCATGTCCTTCAAGATAGGATTTTACTTTTTCACTGTCATTTACAATTTCTTGTAAATCGGTGTTTCCAATAAGTTTTGCCACTTTCTCAAGAAGCGGTTTTGTTAATGTCGTAATTTCATAGTACGTGGTGAAGGCATCTTTAAGAGAACGAACTTCACCTTGCTTATTGATTGTCACGCTTTCGTCTGGATTCCATTTCAATTCTTCAAGAAGCTGGATAACCAGTTCCGGGTCATTTTCAGGATAGATTCCAAGGCTATCACCTGGCTGGAAACTCAATCCAGATCCTTCAAGTGATAATTCGAGATGTCGTGTTTCTTTATTAGAACCTCGGCCGTTTAGGTTAAGATTTTCAAGTACTTCCGCTCTAAAGGGGTTGGTTCTAGAGTAGGTGGATTCTACCGTATGGGTAGTTGTTCCTTGAGTTTGTAAAGGAACTCCACCCTTTGCTTCACCTAGACTGCTAATCACACCTTCGAGCCATTCTGCTGCCGGTTCATCATAATCCAAATCACAGTCAAAACGAGGATAAAGCCGGGTTCCGCCTAGTTCCTCTAAACGAGCATCAAACTGTTTTCCTGTATGACAGAAGAATTCATATGAACTATCTCCAAGAGATAAGACCGAAAAGTTTAGGTCCCCAAGCTTTGGTGCCCGCTTGCTGTGGATAAACTCATGGAAAGTTAAAGCATTATCCGGTGGATCACCTTCACCGTGCGTACTTACGATAATAAGTAGGTTTTTTACTTTTTTTAGATTGTTTGGCTTAAAATCGCTCATGGCTGAAACAGTTACTTGGAACCCTTTCCCCTCAAGCGTCGTTTTAGATTTATTGGCTAAGCCCTTCGCATTACCTGTTTGTGAACCGTAAAGGATGGTTACTTCTTTTGAGGATGTCCCCTCTGTGCTTCCTTGCTGACCAGGTACTCCTAGGACAGAAGCAAATGGTGCAGAAGCTGCACCCGCAAGATATCCACTCAACCAAAGTTTTTGAGCTTCAGTAAAAGTAGGTAAAAGACGATTTAGGAGTTCCGCCTGCTCCTGATTAAACGGACTGTTCATTACCTGAAGTTGCAACGTTATCCACCTCACTATGGAATATAAACTTAATCATACAGTATTTTTATAGAGGCTGTAATAATAAATTGGTCTACTTGATGACCCAGTTCTCTTTTTTTAAGTAGTTAGAGTTGCCAAAGTTCTTTTGGCATCTCGTATTAGGAAAAATAGAAGTAAGAATTAACCCAAATCTCTCTTCATCAAATCTCTCTTCATGACGGGTTTCGGGCACTCCAACATCTTACTCACCGAGAGCACGTTCTATGACGATATCTTCGATCACACTGTGATTGCTTAAAGCTGGGGTACAAAGAATCCTTTGACCATCTTTTTGGCGGGATCGAACAATTTTGTTCAGTTCTGCAAGAAGGAGTCCAGAAAATAGCATGTAAGGTACGACGATTACTCGACCTGCAGCTCCTTCTGAAATATCCTCCAATCCCGCACTCACCCTCGGCTCAGTTGCAGCAAAATAGCATACGGACACCTTTTCAGGTCCAAGCCGCTCCCCGATTCCATCCGCGATCCTGCCAAAGTTGACGTGTACATCTGGATCACTGCTGCCCACACCGACGATTAATAACCTGTCAGCCGGGAACACTTCCCCAGCTGAATCCTTAATTAACTCAGCAACTGCATCCAAAATAACGTCCTGAACACCGAATGGATTCTTTATTTTTACCGGAATAGTAGGATATTTAGCAATCAAGGAAGACAAGGCTTCCGGAATATCACGCTTGACGTGTCTTGCTGCCAGAAGAAACAGAGGTACTACATCGATTTGGGTTGCACCTTGTTCCACACACTTTTCAAAGCCTTCTTCAATCAGCGGTTCTGTAAGTTCTAAGAAACTCAACTCCTGAATACGAACATCAATTCGTGCCTTTACCTTTTCTATAAAGGCCCTGATTTCGACAGCCCCTTTTTTTGAACGAGTACCATGGCCGATATAAAGAATTGCTTTCATATATGTGCTCCCTTCTGCTATTACCGGTTGGCTGCTGGAATATTAGGAATAATTTCTTCTTGGAACCAATTCAAATTATTGTGCAGGTTCACTACCTCTCCAATCACAATCATACTTGGATTGGTAATCTGCTCTGTCTTAACGACTTCTTCAATACTTTCAAGTGTCCCTGTTACTGTCCTTTGGTCACTTAATGTACCCCAATGAATTAAGGCAATCGGAGTCTGCGGCGATTTCCCGTTACTTATTAATTGCTTCGTAATAGTAGAAAGATGGGATACCCCCATATACACACAAATCGTATCTACGCCCTTTGCTAAGTGTGCCCACTGGTGATCTGCACAGGCATCTCCAGCCTGATGTCCGGTAATAAATGCAAAGCTTTTACTCAGGGTCCGATGAGTAACAGGAATTCCCGCATAAGCAGAGGCTGCGATTCCAGCAGTAATACCAGGAACAATTTCAAACGGTACATTATGCTTCGCGCATTCCTCTGCTTCCTCACCGCCGCGGCCGAAAACAAATGGGTCTCCACCTTTTAGTCGGACCACGTTATATCCCTTTTTAGCGTATTTCACCAAAAAATGATTAATGGTTTCCTGCTTCATTGTATGATAATGTGGAAGCTTGCCGCAATAGACAAGTTGCGCTCCCTCTTTCGCATTCTCCAAAAGTTCAGGATTTACCAGCCGATCATAAAGGATGACATCAGCTTGCTTGAGGCAGCGTAACCCTTTTACTGTAATTAAATCTGGATCTCCGGGACCCGCACCTACTAAATAAACCTTGCCAACCATTGATCAACCATCCTTTCTTATCAACTCATGTTAGAGAATGTTCTTTTCTTGGAGGTAACTTAAAATCTGATTCACTGCCTCTTCCACTGTTAAAAGGTCTGAACGAACTGTAATTTCTGGAAACTCAGGTGCTTCATAAGGAGAATCAATTCCTGTGAAGTCCTTAATTTCCCCACGTCGAGCCTTTGCATAAAGCTGCTTCGGATCACGTTTTTCACATTCTTCAATCGGACAGTCTACAAAAACTTCAATAAACTCGCCATCTTCAAAAATTTCTCGCACCTGGTCCCGATCGGAACGGAAAGGTGAGATAAATGCTGTCGTTACCACTGCCCCGCTATCTACAAACAACTTGGCAACTTCGCCAATTCTTCTGATATTCTCTGTTCGATCATGGTCAGAAAAACCAAGATCCTTGTTTAAGCCATGGCGGATATTATCACCATCTAGAACATATTCATTTATTCCCTGGCGGTACAAAGCGCTTGATACCGCGTTTGCAATCGTGGATTTACCAGAACCAGAAAGTCCCGTAAACCATAGCACACAGCTTCCATGACCATTTTGAACATGACGGTCGGATTTTGAAACGGTACTAGCATGCCAAGTAATATTCGTTGCTTTTGTCATTTGTTTCTCCTCCTTAGACCGTTGTCTCTTCTTTCATTCCTTCAATCAACACTTCGACAACCTCTTTACGGCTGAATGTGGATGGAGGAAGCTGTCCTGCACGAAGCAATTCTCTGACTTTTGTTCCAGATAAAATTACTCGATCTTCGTTGCTATGCGGGCAAGTTTTATCAGAAGCCATTCCTTCACACTTTGTACAATAGAAGCTATGTTCAAAGAATAATGGTTTAATTCCAAGCTCACCTTCAGGGAATTCACTAAAAATTAACTGAGCATCGTACGTTCCATAATAATTACCTACACCTGCATGATCACGGCCGACGATGAAATGTGTGCAGCCAAAGTTTTTACGGGCAATTGCATGGAAGATTGCTTCTCTTGGACCTGCATATCTCATTGCCGCTGGATATACACCAAGCTGGACACGTTCTGCTGGATAGTAATTTTCAAGAAGAACACGATAGCTTTTTAGACGAACATCTGCCGGGATATCGTCAGATTTTGTTTCACCCACAAGCGGGTTAACAAAAAGACCATCGACTGTTTCAAGAGCAGCTTTTTGAATGTATTCATGAGCGCGGTGAATTGGATTTCTTGTTTGGAAGCCAACAACCGTTTTCCAGCCTTTTTCTTCAAACAACGCACGTGTTTGCTTTGGCTCAAACCAAACATCACCAAAGATTCCTTTTTCCGGCTTCTTAACTAATACTACTTCCCCAGCCACGTAGACAGGTCCTCTTTCATATAGACGCTTAACTCCTGGGTGCGCTGTTTCAAGTGTTCTATATACCTCAACCGCTTCTTTATCTAAATTCGGTTCATACCATTCTGAAACAGTAATCACACCATAAACCTTTTTATTATAGACAAGCTTAATTTTCTCCCCAACTTCAAGTGTTGCAGCAGTTTCATAGGAAACAGGAAGTGTTACGGGAATGGACCAAATTGTATTGTCTGCAAGACGCATATTCTCCACGACATTTTCATAATCAGCTTTCCCAAGGAAACCGGTTAGCGGACTAAATAGCCCAACACCGATTAACTCTAGGTCACTTAAGGCAATCGCGTCGATTTCAAGTTCTTTTACAATGGATGTTACATCATAGGATGGATCAAATGCTTGGATTAGTTTACCTCCATGAGGTGCTGGTAAAAATGACAACAGAATCATACCTTTCTTCATTTAAGTTATGTTTTATTATTAAACTCTTCAAAAAAGAGAGTAAAATCAATATATCTATCAAGTTACTTTTCTGCAGCTTCCGTTACAGGATGGTTCGTTTTTTTCATAAGTGACATTACACCAAATACGGATATTAAAACACCTGCCATCGCTACAATCGGATAGAAATTATGTTCAATTAGCAGCTGGATCAGAGTATAGGAAAGCACCATTGATAAGACAGGTGAGACGATCCAAACCGTGAGAAGCTGAACAACGATTCCTTTTTTTAATACTGACCTGCCATGCTTAGCAAACCCGATTCCAATAATCGAGGATGTCGTAATTTGAGTCAGCGGGACCGGAATCCCGAATACAGAAGCTGCGGTGACAATGGCTGCTCCAGTTCCGGAGATTACACATCCCTCCTCCAAACGGAGAGTGGTAATTTTCTTCCCATTCGTTTCAAGAACACGGTGTCCTAAGACAATAGCACCTAATGCAACACACAGCCCGCCCCAGAAAATCCCGGAGGTTGTCGACATAATGTCAGCCCCGACTAACGGTCCGACTGCATTTGCCACATTGTTCATCCCAGCTGAAAAAGCTTCAAATAATCCCATGCATACAACCAGAACAGAAAGGATAGGAGTAGCTTTAGGTGCACTCATCCATCTTTTCAGTGTTTTATTTTTTAATAGATTTGCAGCTAAGATGGCAATTAAGAATGCCACAACAGGAGTTAAGAGCCAAAAGGCCATAATCCATGCCAAACTGCCAACAAATACTGATTGATAGACAATTCCAGCACCCACTACCGATCCTACAGCTACTTCACTTGTTGATAGTGGAATCCCGAAAATATTAGCTAAAAATAACGCCAGCGCGGCAGAAGCTAAAACAATAAGCGCAATCGGTACAGTAAAGGTACTACTCGGCACAATCCCGCTTCCAATGGTTTTCACCACTTCCCCTCCGCCAAGCCAAGCCCCAAGGAATACGGTAATACCGCATAATATCAATGCCAGCCTTTTTTTCACTACCCCAGCTCCATAAGATATCCCCATCGAAGCTGCTGCACCACTCGCACCGATATTGACTGCAAAAAATAACCCTATCGTAACTGCTATAATTGTGAGCAAACTAAAAGCCCCCTTTTAGGATGTGTGTAAGCCACACTCCGTCTTGCCGCTTCCTGCCCAGCGTCCTGCACGTGTATCTCCATCCGCCGAAACAGGCTGTGTACAAGGAAAACAGCCGATACTTGGGTAGTTTTGATCGTGCAAGGTATTGTAAGGGAGGTCTTTTTCCTTGATATAGGACCAAACTTCGTCCCATGTCCAGTGAATAAGCGGACAGATTTTAATATTTTGAAATTTATCATCCTTATTAAGGAATTCAGTGTTTGCTCTGGTTGGAGATTGTTCACGGCGAAGCCCTGAAATCCATGATTGTTTAGCCGTCAGTGTTTCCCTTAAAGGAATTACTTTGCGGATATTACAGCATTGGTTAGGCTCTCTTTTCCAAAGTGCTGATCCATATTGCTCACGTTGTTCATCTAATGTCAGCTTGGGTAGTTTTCGTTCAATTTTTAATGAAGGAAAACGTTCTTCAATTTTGTTAATAACCTCATAAGTTTCCGGAAAGTGTAAGCCAGTATCTAAGAAAACAATATGTGCATCTGGTTTTACTTGCTGTATGAGATCAATTAATACAATGGCTTCTGCACCGAAGCTGGACGCATAAACAATTTGATCTTCTGGGTAAGAGCTGTAAGCCCACTCTAGAACCGATTTTGCGCCCTTCGTTTTATCCTCTATCGGAAACATATCGGATAATTGATTCCAGTTTTCATACGTAACACGTGTAGTCATTACTAAAATCCTCCTTTGTCCATCAAAAAAGCCTTCCCCAAAAAGGAAAGGCATCTCACGTTTGTTTAACGCCTTATCTCCCAAAATGGTTTCATTTTGCTGGAATTAGCACCTTGCACAGCAGGTTGCCGGGCTTCATAGGACCAGTCCCTCAGCCTCTCTTGATAAGTATTTGGTATTTGTTGAAATTAATCCTACCATACCAATAGGTTTTATGTAAATGAAAAACATAAAAATTTAGAAAAATTAATTTATCACATATTTTTCTTGCCCAAATATTAAAAAGCGTCCTAGACAATATAAGGTCTAGAACGCTTGAACTATACTATTGCATTTTTATTCTGACTTGCTTTCCATTTTTCCAATTGGCGCAGCCCTTTTTGTCCTTTGAGCTGCTCCTTAGCGATTTCAATCCCTTCTCCAATACTGGGAGCAGCTCCAAAAATGTGATAGCGTATTCCAGTGTTAAATAGCACCTGGTTATAGTAGGTTTGGAGAAATTCAGATTGTTCACCACTCAGAAGCGCCATTGTAATTTCTGATTGAACAATAGCTGAAAGTTTGATATTTTTATCCTGTTCAGGTGACAACAATCCATATTCTTCCGGATTAACGATGGTAGATTCCATCTCATTGTCTGTTATTTTAAAAATAAAACTATTGCGGTGTACAGGTAAATCTTCAGACCCTTCCATCCCTTGCACTACATACACATTTTTATAGGAAAGCCCCTTAAAAATAGGTGCAATTTTATTAATCGCTGTTCGATGATACGCCCCCATCATCAGTGTATCGGCATTTGCCAGGTTTAATAACTTCTCTACTGTATTAAAGAGCGTTCTTACTCCCAGTTCCTTACGAACACGCCGTAGTTCTCCTAAACTAGGACAAAATTCCTCTGTTAAAGCAAAGATAATATTTGCATCCTCCATTGTTTTTGCTAGTCCCGACTTTGGTTGTGAAATCTTAACTCCTAGCTGCAATAGAATGTCTTTTATCGCTGTTCCATACTTTGGCGGAAGAGAATCACTTCCATGTAAAAAAACTGGAAGCCCGTAATCTGCCATTAAAATAGCCGTAGGAATACTCCCCGTAAACAAATTTCTTCCATTGTAAGGACTGGCAAGATCAATGATAGACTTCTGGTTCGATATTATTTTTTCACTGTATTCCTGGAAGGTATGGACAAATGCAAGCAGCTCTTCAGGTGACTCCGTTTTCAATCGTAATGCGATTAAATATGCAGCTATTTGTGCATCTGTAGCGTCCCCATTTATAATGGATTGTGCAACTTCTATTGTTTGTTGATAATCTAAGTCTTTAGAACCTCTTTTTCCTCTTGCTACTTCTTTAAGATATTGTTGCATAACTTTCCGCCTTCTCTCCTTCTTCTAGTATTTTTATTTTATCACGGAAGGTTACAACTTCTCCAATAACGATCATGGCTGGATTTTGAATTTCTTCTTTTTTTACTATGTTAACAATAGAACCCAACGTTCCTGTTACCGTCCTTTGTTCACTCGTTGTCCCCTGCTGGATGATGGCAACAGGGGTATCTGCTTTTTTACCATTCTTCATTAATTCTTCGCAAATATACGGTAAATTTGCTATTCCCATATAAATGGCCAGTGTATCAACTGCTGTTGCAAGGCCGTACCAATTGATGTCAACCGGTTTCCCCTTTGGCTTGTGACCCGTTACGATCGCAAAGGAGCTTCCTAATTCACGGTGAGTGATCGGAATTCCGGCATAAGCAGGAGCGGCAACTCCTGCTGTTATTCCAGGAACAACTTCGACTGGCAGACCATGTTCTACTAAAGCTTCTACTTCCTCCGCTCCACGTCCAAATACGAACGGGTCCCCGCCTTTTAAACGAACAACATTTTTCCCTTGTTTCGTGTATTTGACTAAAAGATGATTAATGGTTTCTTGCTGCAATGTATGATAATTCGGTTTTTTACCGCAATAAATGAGACTACAATTCTGTTTCGCTTCCTTTAATAGCTCCGGATTAACCAGCCGGTCATAAAGAATTATGTCTGCGGTCTGAATACATCTTAACGCTTTAACGGTTATTAAATCAGGGTCACCCGGACCTGCTCCTACAATATACGCCTTGCCCATAATTATCCCTCCATTTACGTTGTGTACTCGGTTTCGCCGCCTTTGTTTGCGGCAGATCTAGCGTAATTTTAGCTTCTGGCTTCTTATGAGTATAATAGAGTGCAAGTCCTGTAAAATGAAAACCGCTGATTAAATTTCCAATTAATTATTGCTCCACTTTATGCTCCACCTATGAGCAAATCCTACACAGATAATTTCGCCTTCGCTTATATTGACCCAAACCACTCTCCCACTTTATGTTCAGACACTGTGACACTCCCAAACTCCTTTTGCCATTAACTTCTTATCTATTTATTAATTAAGATATAAACTTGATTTCCTATGATTTCCACTGGATAAGACTTAACACATCCTACATCCGGTGCCTGGACTTTTCCATCCTTTACGCTGATTTTCCAATCGTGCATCGGGCAAAATACATATTCACCGTTTAGGATCCCTTCTGCGAGGACTCCACCTTTATGTGGACAACGATTTTCAATAGCTGTGATATCACCATTTTCCATTTTAAAAACTGCAATTTCCTTACTGCCGATCATTACGGTTTTCCCTAACTTTTGCGGTAAATCTCCCAACTCTCCGATTAAAACACTGCGTAATGTTTTTTCCATGATTATATCTCTCCCTTCTTTATATTTTTACAGTTTGATATAGATCTCTTAAGAGATTCTTATTGTTAATCGCTTCCTTCCATGGGTCTTGAACCACCGACAAAGCCTCATTTATCCGACGATTGTATTCCTTTACCATCAACTCGTCACATAAGATTTCTCGAATATGGTCGATCCCTAAGCGCTCCACCCAGGCTGAGGTTCTCTCTAAATAATTGGCTGATTCACGGTAATATTGAAGGAATGCTCCAATCATCTCGACCAGCTCATCACCTGTTTTGAATTTGAACAACAAATCCGCTTCACGCAGATGTGTACCCCCATTGCCGCCAACATACATTTCCCAAGCACCCTCGACACCAACAATACCTACATCCTTAATTCCGCTTTCTGCGCAGTTACGCGGGCAGGCAGACACAGCCATTTTAACTTTATGAGGAGTATTTAAGCCCTCGAACTTTCTTTCTAACCTGATTCCCATCTCAATTGAATCCTGGGTACCAAAGCGGCAATAATTTTCCCCTACACAAGTTTTCACTGTACGAAGACCTTTCGAATACGCTGAGCCAGAAGGCATATTTAGTTCTTCCCAAATCTTTGGCAGGTCTTCCTTATAGACGCCCAATAAATCGATTCGTTGACCGCCGGTAACTTTTATCATGCCAACCTTATATTTATCTGCAACATCAGCAATTTTTCGTAAGTCCTCTGAAGTTGTAACGCCGCCATACATTCGAGGAACAACGGAATAAGTCCCGTCTTTTTGGATATTGGCATGCATTCTTTCATTAACATACCTGGCTTCTCGCTCATCCTGGTATTTCATTGGATCAATCATTCCTAAGTAATAATTTAAAGCTGGTTTACATTTCGAACAGCCATCTGTTTTCCACTCCAGTACGTTCATTACCTCGCGAATATGCGTAAGCCCTTTTTCACGAATTTCCGCCAAAACCTCATCTCTTGATAATGTGGTACAGCTGCAGATTGCTTCCTTTTGATCTGCCTGATATTGGTCACCGATTGTACAGGCAAGTAAATCAGAAACAAGTGACTTACAGCCCCCGCATGACCGGGATGCATTCGTACAGCCTTTTACCTGATCAACAGTGGTTAAATTATTGGCTTTAATCGCCTCGACAATACTTCCCTTTGTAACACCATTACAACCGCAAATGAGCTCGTTATCCGCCATGCTGGCAGCTACATTTCCTTCAGTTTCAACATCTTGAGCAGATTGTAAATATTCCTCAATTAAGGCTCCTTTTTGAATAAAATTAAATAATTTGCTGCCATCCTTCGTATCACCAAACAAGACTGCTCCTGTAATTTTTCCATCTTCGATTAAGATCTTTTTATATACCCCATGATAATCGTCGTAGGATTTAAATACTTTTGTCCTATTATCCTCATTGATTTGCCCTGCAGAGAAAACATCGACACCTGAGACCTTTAATTGTGTTGATAAGACCGAACCTTGGTAGCCCATATCACTTATCCCACAGAGTCTTTTTGCTAACACTTGTCCCTGTTGATATAACGGTGCTACTAACCCATATGCAATCCCGCGATGCTCGGCACATTCCCCAACAGCAAACACATTAGCAACCTCTGTTTCTAAATAATCATTAACGATAATCCCACGGTTAACTGGTATACCAGCAGCTTTAGCCAAATCAACGTTTGGCTTAATCCCAACAGCCATCACGACTAAATCAGCTTTAATTTTGCTGCCATCGGAAAACTTTAATCCTGTTACTTGTTTTCTGCCTGTAATTTCTACAGTATTTTTTTGTAAAAGAAAATTCATACCCTGTTGTTCTAATTGTGACTGCAGTAACTTACCTGCGGTTCGGTCTAATTGACGCTCCATTAAGTAGTCGTTAATATGAATGACATCTACTTTCATCCCGAGGTTAAGGAGCCCTCTTGCTGCTTCTAATCCCAGTAAACCTCCGCCTATAACTGCCGCCTTCTTATACTTTTTAGAATATTCAATCATCTCTTCGCAGTCTTTTATATTCCGAAACGCCTTAACCCCTTCTCTATCTGCTCCTGGTAAAGGGAGCATAAATGGGTTTGATCCAGTTGCAATAATTAATTGGTCATACGACTCTATTCGTCCTTTATCAGTTGTCACTCTTTTTGTTTTTGTGTTAATAGATGTAACACTCTCGCCGGGATATAATTGGATATTGTTATCTTCGTACCATACCCATTCGTTCAATGTGATGTCACTTACCGAGGTACCCCCCTGAAGTACCTTAGATAACTGAATCCGATTATAATTCGGATAGGGTTCTGAACCAAAAATAGTAATTTCAAATCCATTAGGGTTGATTTTCAACACTTCTTCTATGGCTCTAATTCCTGCCATTCCATTTCCAATAAGAACTAATTTTTGTTTTTTCATCTGAACACCTTCCTTGTTCGAGTTAAATTATCTGAATTATTTATAACATTATGGCAACTTTATTAACATGAGTTTGGAAGGTTATCTAACACATTTTTTCAACACTTTAACTCAATAAAGTTCCTTACATCCCTTATTTCACAATGGTGATAACGGATACATTTCATATTGAAAAATAACACAAAAAAATTGGACTTCTATATTGAAGTCCAAAATAATATCACCACATGAAACGTGTGTATATAAAGTCCGCTGCCATTAATCCAAAGCCAATTGAAATATTGACCCAACCTAAGAATTTTGAGGCATTCTTTTCTTTTTTCATGGAAGCATTTCGGTATGCCTTTACATCTGTAAGCAGGATTAATCCCCCTGTTACCCAGCAGATTATGATTATATAATTTAAATATCCGATATACATAATAGGAACCCCTTATTTAGATTTCATTCCAACGCGGTGTATATGAGAATCAACAGTTACATCAAACGTAATCTCCGGGTAAATCTCATCCCATTTTTCTTTTGTTTTAACGTTCCGGTTCCAATAATGCGGTAATTTAGCTCGAAAATGTTCACCAAACCCAAAAATATCTGACTTTGATTTTTGGGTTTTAGCAATCAGCTTTTCAATTGCTTTTTTTGTACTTTTTGATGATTCTGTTTCTATTTTTTTCAGGATCGCAGAATCAGAGAGCTCGATACTTGCACTTTCCTTTTCATCGATCTCACTCTCATATTGAATTTTGACTGACACATGTGGTTTGCCATTTCTAAGCGTGACCTTTGTTCTAGTTTTCCGGCTGACTGCCCTGACCAAAACCGATTCATCTTTTCCAGGTACCTGAATAAATGCACCATACCCACCTCTCCCGACCCCCCGTACAGCCATAAAAATACCAATTTCCAGGGGATTGGTCTTTCCTACCATCTTATCCCCATGAAAATAAGCAAGACCATTAAGTTGAATAGTCGTTTTTTCTATTACTGTTAAATAAGGCAAGTAAGGATCCTGACCTTTACTCGAGTAAATAGTCCAAAATAAACCAATGAAGCTGGGCGGGAATTTTCCTATTGCTGATAAATTGTCAACCATATCGGCCAAATAAAGAGATGGTATTCGTTCCAGCTCTGGATCTAAATTCATATATTTAGCAGCGGATTCCTTTGATACAACTAATGCTGCAGTTCTGCGAATTTCAGGATTACGTCTTAGGAAGTCATTAAACCGAGCAGTTCCATGGCGAGCAATTTCTTCACTGAGGACAATAATTCGTAAATGCCCAAGGAAAATTTCATCCGCAACTTCCTGCTGCAAATTGAGCATGGCATCCTCCAGGGTATGGCCGACAACCTCTACAACCAAAACCGGTTTTTCAGAACCCCCTGGTTGCTGGGGGCCAAGCGGGATTCTTCCGGGAACGGCAATTTGCGCCGTTACCTTTATCATTTCTTCATCTGGAATCGGGATTCTTTTTCCTAAATGTGAGATTTCATCTTCTTTCTTTCGCTCTTCTTCGCTGGCCTTGTCGACTCCAAGCGCTAGAACATTCGCTCTCTGTTCAATCTCTTGACTATCCCAGCAGCCTGAAAGGAGTGGTATAAGAAAGAGTAAAGAGATAGCAACTTTTAACTCACGTTGGTTTTGCCACATTTTTTTTCCTCCTCCAGCTTCTGAGGAAATCTATAATAAGTAGAAAAGCCGGATACATAATGGTAATGAGTAAGCCAGCTCTACCGATATATTGAATAATCTCATACATATGTAAAATATTTTGAGGCAGCATCGCCAGAAAAAATACAAATGGCATAATAAAATAGGAGAGCATTTTATGATCTTTTAGTTGGAAAAGTTCTTTTAGAGAATGAATGGTAAAGTAGTAGCTTGAGAACAAAGTAGTAAAAACAGCCAATACCCAAACAGCTAAAAAGATAATATCCAGCCTCTGCAGAATGTTTCCAGGTACTGCCGTGGTTCTTGCCAGCTCTAATGTCGGCCAAAAGATTTGTTTAATTTCTTCTGGACCAAAAATCGCCACTGTTGCGATGACAATTAACAGGTATAATCCGCCAGAAATCAAAATTCCCCAAAAACTTGCTTTCAGTGCTTTATTTGGCGACTTCATGGAAGGGATAATCATGGTGATAATAAATGACCCCTGAAATAAGGCTGAAACCGTAAGCATTCCAGCGGCCATTCCTCGGAGGTCATTTCCAAGGAATACCGGACGTAAATATAAGGGATTTGCATTCTTTAATGAGAAAGCAACAACAATCAGTACAGGTGCCAATATCATGGGCACATAAAAGTTGTGAATATAGGAAAATACGTTGATATTGTTTCTGCAGCTAATAGAAGCCAGTAAAAGCATGACAATCACCGTTACTTCTAAAGGTGTTTCTCTTAAAACACCTGTAACAACTACAGCGCCAAATTCTCGGGCAGCAAGGCTGGTTAAGACAAGAAAGAAGCAGATAACAAAAATACTGAAAATTCTTCCCAGCCATTTGCCTATAATATCTTGGCTATAGGTAATGATCGTTTTTTGAGGGTGCCGCATTCCTAGATAGGCTAGGATAAAAAGACCAAGTGCAGCCAGAAAAATTCCTGTTAAAGTTACAAATGGAGCACTTGTTTCTCCCGCACGGACTGCAAATAAAGGTAAAGGCAGGACTCCTACCCCAATAATGGTGCTAATTAAGATCGTTGTCGCTTGAATAGTTGTGATCTCCTTTGGATCCCCCATTTGCTGCATCCTCCCGCTGATCATTTCCAACTTTGTTGTGTTCTAAAACTTTATTATCATTAAGCCCCAGCCTGTTTTGGTTTGAAGGTCGCAGAAATTCAGGTCTTTTTGGCATCCACCACAATGGACTGCGGATAACCACGTCCTTCATTCCTTGACTATCCTCAGGGGAAACGGGTGCCATATAAGGAACACCAAATGATTTTAAGGACAGCATATGATTGAATATAAAAATGACCCCAACCATTACGCCGTATAATCCAAAAATCCCAGCTAAAATCATAATAGGAAACCGAAGCATTCTTAATGCGAAAGCAGCAGTATAGGTTGGTGTTGCAAACGAGCCGATTGTTGTTAAGGCAATAACAACAACCGTAATGGGGCTTGATAATCCCGCTTCAACAGCAGCCTGTCCGATAACCAATACGCCGACGATTGATAATGCGCCCCCAACTTGTTTTGGCAGACGGACGGTAGCTTCTCGTAATATCTCCATTGAAACTTCAATAATTAAAACCTCGATTACAGCGGGGTACGGTACACCTGCCCGGCCACCTGCAACAGCTACTGCAAATTCTGTCGGCAGCAGCTCTGGATTAAAGGAGATTAGCGATACATATAGTGACGGAAACACTAGTGAAAATACCAATGCTAATATACGAGCGAGTCTAACAAAGCTTCCCATTAAAAATCTTGAAGAATAATCCTCTGTCGTTTGGTAGAATTGATTAAAAACTACTGGAACAAGTAAGGAAAAAGGCGAACCATCGACAAGAATTGCCACTCTTCCCTCAATGAGATTTGCCACTGTTTTATCCGGTCTTTCTGTCGATTGTGTCTGGGGAAATGGTGAAAACGGATTATCCTCAATAAATTGTTCTAGATATCCTACATCTAAGATCGCATCAATATTAATCTCGGAAAGCCTTTTTTCGACTTCCTTGACAACTGTCTCATTTGCTATCCCTTTCAAATAACAAATCGCCACTGTTGATTTGGTTAAACGCCCGATTTTCATGGTTTTCACTTGAAAGTCTGGTGTTGGAAGCCGATATCGCAATAAAGCTATATTCGTTGAGATGCTTTCAATAAAACCTTCCCGCGGACCTAAGATAACCTGTTCCGTCTCCGGCTGAGCAATCGATCTTTTTTCAATCTTGCGTGTATCAATGTGAATCGAATCCTTAATACCGTCAATAAAAATAACTGATTCCCCACGGAGCATCAACTCAATTAACTGTTCCTTGCCTTCAGCAACCTTAGCCTGACTATGGTAAACAGTTTCAGTTACGATAAGATGGACTAACTCATTTAGGGGTTTTTCTTTTCCTTTTAAATGCTCAGGGACATACATTAATGGTTTTAATATATCCTGATTAAGGACATCCTGATTAATTAAACTTGAAAGGCATACACTTGCTGCTGGATATTGGCCAAAGATTTTAAATTCCTTTATTTGTAAATCCTCGTTATTACCAAGGAGTTCTTTTACTTCCTTTATTTTTACCATCAAAGAGATAGAAGTCGGTGTGTCTCCCTTTTTCTCCAAAGCTTTACTCGGAGTCAACAACTGGGGTTTTTTTACATTGCGTTTCTTCTTCCGAAATAAGGACACACTCCCACCTCCTGCCTATTAATTTTTACCAATTCCTCAATATTATTCCTCTGTTCCCTTTACTAAACAAAATAATAAAACAGAAATCATTTAAGACTTCTGCATTCTTTAAATATCCTAAAATAAGGCTAAAGACTGAGGATCAGTTACATCCCTGGCTCATTATGCAAAGTCACTATCGGAGTTAGACTGATAAAAGAGAAGACACATGATTTAAGGGGAGAGAATGATTTGAAAAGTAATGAAGTTTCAACTAGGTTCAAGATTGGCAGTATAAGCTTTGCATCGCTGTCCATCATATTTTTATTTTGTATACTCGTTCAAGTGTTTTTTGCTGGATTAGCCATCTTTGTAAATCCAGTAAATTGGACAAAGCATACAGGTTTTATCCATTTATTCGAATTTATACCTGTTCTAATGTTCATTATTGCGTTTATTGGAAAATTACCACGCTGGACAATTGGACATAGTGCGACATTGTTTGGTGTGATTTTCACCATGTATTTTACAGCGAACATAACACCAGTTATCCCTTGGGCAGCAGCACTGCATCCTGTCATCGCTTTCGTTCTGTTCTGGATGTCTGTTAAGACTGTCCCGAAGGTATGGCAAATGGCCTTTAAACGCGAGAATGATAAAGGGGCTGCAGGAGAATGAGAGTAGTTTTACTATTTATTACTGGCTGTGTACTAGGATTGATCACTATGGAAGTGATTAATATTTTTGGCTTCCTGTTGTACGACCAGACTATTGGATTGAAGTTTTTGCCCCTATTGTTCGGCATCGTGCTGGCCGTGCTCGAACTTATGATTCGCAGGAAATCAAACCTTCCAAATTATAAAAGCAGCCTCCAATAAGGAAGCTGCTCTCTTTGCATTACTTTTTCTCAAGGCTGAAGTTATTATCACTGTGCTTTTTACTTATATAGTAGCCTTTCTTTGGTTCAACATAGAAAAACAAAGGACATTTTAGATTTCTGGATATCGTTTCTTGAAGTTTAATGGCATTATTATACTTTGTTTGAAAAGCTCTTTCTGTCATATCGATTAAAATTGTATGACCATAGCTCATGAATACTTCAGTCAGATTGATTCCAACACGAGTGGTTGATTTCACATGAATAAGCGAAAACCAAACGCAGCTGTGGCTTTTGATATTCTTTGATGGGAACAGTAAAATACCCATTTGAGGATTTACACTAATAGGATGCATCCTCATCGGCGTGAGCAAATATTTAGAACTTCGTCTTGCTCCAAGAAAATCTGAACCCACATGTAATAATGTTTCCTCGATAAGTGCTATTGGTGTTTTTCTTACTAGAAAGGTATCTTCCCCTTCAAAAACTCTTGACCATAATTCCCCTCTATCACTGTACTCTCCTGTTACGAGGACCGTCTTTTCATTAATTAGATGATTATCCTTTATATCCATATTCACTTATCCTCTTTTCTACTTGAAGTAATTGATTTTTTTGAGAATAAGAGTATACTAACCATAAAGTTGTATACTCAACTTGCTTTGCCCTTAGGTATCGTTCCTGTCAAGATCATTACCTGAGGGTAGTTCTAATCATTTGGATGGTATCAAACTTTTCCACTTAATTCCTCCTCAAAAATAAGTATATTTTACTAGAATATAGAATGTAAATCATTTGCCGAATAAAAAATTTTCACCCTTCTATACCGGTCTTTCGAGGATTGTAAGCCATATTGACTGCAGTACATTTTATATGTATAATAAAATCTTTTTTTATTTTCGACCAATCAGTTGCTCTTTAAAGACAGTGGATCACATCTGATTTTAGTTGGTATGTCAACTTTCCTTCTATTTCTTGAGTATCACAGAGCAAGTTCAAATATGGTTTATTGCATGTTTACTGAAAATTCACAGATACACAAAAAATACATATTCACCTATACATCTCCCCATTTCAAAAAAATCTTACCCTATAAGAGTAAGATTTTTTTGTTTTTCTTCAGTTTACATAATATATTTATGTAATCACTTTATTTCCTGATAGGTTTCACTTAAAAAAAGCTCCTCATCACAGCCTATGTAATGAGGAACTTAGTAATGATTGGTGGTTGACGGATTAGACGGCTTTTAAATTTTGTGTGTCTATGAATTTACTTTTTTGAATATAGATAAGTCTCCATGATAGAGCAATTCCTGCTGCCAAAAGACCTGCAGTAAGTCCCAGCCAATAGCCAGTTGCTCCAAGGTCAGTAAAGTTTGCCAAACCATAGCCAAGAGGCAGGCAAATTAGCCAGTAGGCAATTAAAGTCATGATAAAGGCAAGATTCACATCTTTATAGCCACGTAATGCTGCCTGTGCGGTAACTTGAATGGCATCACTAATTTGAAAGAACAATGCAAAGATTAAAAAGTGCGCCGTTAGGTTAATCACCTCTAATTCATTTGAATAAAATCCTGCCACTTGATAACGGAATAGTACTACGAACACGCCGGTAATAATGGCGATTAATATAGCTAAATATATTCCTAACCAGCTGTAAGTTTTAGCGTCTTTGTACCTTCGTGCCCCTACTTCATATCCTACTAAAACCGTTTGTGCCATAGAAATGCTAATAGGAATCATATACAAGAAAGAAACAATATTTAATGCTGATTGATAAGCTGCAATCGTTGTAACATTAAATTTACTTAAAAGGATGGTTACGACTGCAAACATACTCGTTTCAAAAAACGTTGATAGTCCCATGGGTACCCCAATTTTTAAAATCTCCTTACACTCTTGCCATGAAAATTGTTTCAGATTCTCGAAAACCGAAAAACTTGAAAATGGTTCCTGTTTTTTTACAATAAAAATTGTCATTCCGGTTATCACCCAATATGTGAAGGAGGTTGCGTAACCCGCACCTGCACCACCAAGTTCTGGGAATCCCCAATTTCCAAAGATTAACACGTAGTTTAAAAAGAAATTAAAAGGCAGGGACAGAAGCAGGATGTACATCACGATACTTGTTTTTCCCAATGCATAAATAAACGACCTTAATACGTTAAAAACGAATAATGGCAGTATCCCAAAACTAAGACCAACCAAATAGTCAAAAGCTGTCTCATGAACTTCTATTGGAAGATTCATTTTTCCCAAAAGAGGATCTAGAAAGAAAATACCAAGAACAATGATCGCTACTGCAATTAGAAATGAAAGATAAAGTCCATGACGAACAACAGACGCTACTTCACTGCTCCTCTTTTCCCCAAATCGCTGAGCAGCAATCGGCGAAACGGCAAGCAGTATCCCGCTTATCCCTGTAAATATTGGGCTCCAGATTGATGACCCAATGGCAACTGCGGCGAGATCTGCGGAATTGTACTTTCCAGACATAATTGTATTAAAAAACACCATTGAAAACATACCGAGCTGAGTTATTAAAATCGGTATGATCATGATAAATATTTGCTTTGTTTTTTCCTTTAATGTAAAAGTCTGATTCATGTAAAAAACTCCTAAACCTAAAAATATAACCAAAGATTCATTATACTGGATTTCCGGCTAATTTTCATAAAAAACTTAAAAGTATTATATAGAAATTTCGGATACCGTAGTATAATATTATCGTTATTGATTAATAGAGAAACTGGTGAAGATGCGTGCGTACATATAATGAAAAGATAAGTATTTATCACGGGATGGTTTCAACCATCGCCATTAACCTTGCAGGTAATTTTTATCCCATCTTTGCCATCTCCATTCTTGGAGCGACCAATTTCCAGGTTGGATTGATTAGTTCACTTCCCCCTTTCATCGCACTCCTGATGACAATACCTGCGGCTATTTTACTGAACAGCTTAGAATCGCAGAAAAAAACGGTAGCGATGGCTGTATTAGGAGCCCGCCTGCTCTTTCTGCTGCTTATAGCAGTTGTTTATATCGCCTCTCCTTACCAGGCATGGGCATTTTTAATTATTATCGCTCTTATGAATGTACCAGCCACCATTTCCAATATAGGCTGGCAGACCTTGATTAGCGGGATGATTAAAGACGAGCGAAGGGGTACTTTTTTTAGTGACCGTAACCGGTTATTAACCATAGCAGGTATGACTTCAACGCTTATTATTGGGATTATTATGAAAAACCAAACAACAAACGCTTCGTCCTATCAATGGCTATTTTTCGCTGCCTTTCTATTTGGATTAGGTGAGGTCTTCTTCTTAATGAAGCATAAAGAAATAGTCCAATATTCCTCAAATACGAAAAAAGCGATGATGAATTGGTCCATTTTTAAAGATTATAGCTACAAATGGTTTTTGATTGCGGCACTCTGCTTTAATTTCACTTGGCAAATGTCATGGGGAATATTCAATATTTATCATGTTCGAATCGCAGAAGCGACCATCCTTTGGATTAGTATCTTTTCAGTGGCATGTCAATTGGTCCAAATTTTCACTTTCCCCTTGTGGAAAAAATGGGCTGAGGAAAAATCTAATACCCTCATGCTGGTATGGGCTGCGCTAGGCATGGCCCTAGTTCCTTTTCTAACCATTCTGTCTACAAATCTATTTTATTTAACTTGTGTTCAGGCACTTTCCGGATTTTTTATTTCTGGTGTTGTTCTATTATTGTTCAACCTTCTGTTGGAACAATCACCACAAGAAACAAGAACGTATTGCATCACAACGTATAATGTACTGTTATCATTCGTGGCATTTATCGCCCCTCAGCTAGGAATACTGCTATTAGAAGGGCTAGGCATACAAAAATCAATGGAGTTAAATTCAATTATGAGAATAGGAAGTGCATTTGTATTTCTACTAATGTATTCTCGCACACGGAAATATACCCAAACTCTATTATTAAAAAACTAGTCACTTTTTCTAGTAAATTGGCATTTTCTATAGGACTAACTTGATATACTAGTTATATGGAGGTGGTTAATTTTGCCAAACGAAAACCAGCTAACAAAATCGATTCCAAGTTCCAACAACAATAAAAACACCGTAAAAATAAACAACAACTTCAACCTCACCATTAACCTAGGTGACTCATTGAATCTCCTGGCACTCATCAGTGGAATATACATCATTCGAACAATAACAAAAAAAAGAAAACCGCAAAAACACAAACAAGAAAAAATGTAATGGAGTCTTATCCATTACATTTTTTCTTGTGACATTTTTTGGTGACATTTTTGGTGACAGGCACCATTTATACATTCACTGCATATCTCTTTCGCGATTTAAAGTAGACCCACTCTTTGAAGCCTATTTCTTTGAGACGG
>Ga0182744_1000438_pt1 | contig 40257 bp, 31 predicted proteins | sample eDN3rd30CKraftMG_FD_128525 | JGI IMG/M metagenome (GOLD analysis project Ga0182744, IMG submission 128525) | Enriched Miracle-Growth compost microbial communities from Emeryville, California, USA - eDNA 3rd pass 30_C Kraft MG (version 2) (version 2) ... | reverse complement strand
CTCCTCCTCACAACTGGTAACTCACAACTGGCAACTCACAACTGGCAACTCACAACTGGCAACTCACAACTGGCAACTCACAACTGGCAACTCGCAACTGGCAACTCACAACTATCAACCAATAACTCACAATATCAGAAATCGTGTCTGTTTTTCTGAAATCCACACACGCAATCATTGCGTATATGGCAGTATATCCCGTTTTTTGCATCAAAATCGACCAGTTAATTCTTGAACAACAGAGCTTCATTTAAACAAACACATCTCAATTTAAACAGCCAGTGAAGAAAGTACCTTTTAAAAAAATAAAATCTTTCATTTCAAATTTCACAACCATGAAAACGACAATAACTTTACTACTCACCGTCACCAGCATGGTGGTGGGTTGCGGTGATGATTATGATATTGATCAGTTCACCTTAAATGCCACCAAATTGGCGCTCCATTACGATGATGTTTATCCGTTTTCGGTTAAGCTGGGTAAAACAGATATCACTGCCTCTACCTTTAAATGGAGCTCGAGCGATGAGCAGGTGGGTACGGTCGATGCCAATGGTGTATTCCATGCGAAAAGAATTGGTACCACCACCATCAGCGCAGCGAACAATACATCGGCGGTTACTTGTAACATAACCATTGAGCCTTATGAAACATTTTTAACAGAACCTATGTTGTCTTTTGGCGCGTCTGTTAATGATGTGAAGACCTTTGAACAACGTAAATTAAGTGTAGACGTTTCGGGATCATTATTGTTTAGCGGTGAGAACGATTTGGTGAACGGTGTCATGTATAGTTTTCAAGATGGTAAACTCACCAGTTGCATCGTATTATTTGCCAACACCAGCGAATTGGTGGAACGAGTGAAGACTTTTTATTCAGAAAGATATACCTATATGGGAGAAACGGATGATCTGCTGTACTTTGAAGGAGAAAATAATTTACTTGTTGCACTGAGCATAAAAGGAACAGGTAGTAAAAATGTGGTTTATCGACCAAAGAGTATTGAACAAACGAAGAATATCGTATCGGCCATTCAAAAACAATTGCAACTGATGGAAAAAGTTTTGAGTGATCAGTAAGTTTTAAGTAGTGATTGGAGATTAGTGATTTCGACTGGAGCATAGCGAAATGCAGAACCAGAAAGCTCAACGAAGTTAAATCTCTGCATGAAGGTGCAACTGGCAACTCGTAACGCTGTAAGAGCGGAAAGCGAGGCGTTGTCGTCACCCTGAGCAAAGCCGAAGGGTCTTATACTATTTATTAATGAAACTTTTTCAGTTTATACTGCTTATTCATACAGTGATGACAAAGAAAATGGCTGAGCGGTATCCAGAAAAAAAGAGATTTAATTATTTTTGGTTTATGGATACGCACTAAATTGGGCGACATACAATAACTGCATCGTTCTGCAGCATCAGCAGTAATGAGTGCATGAGTTTTGTTGCTTAAGGTATTCATATTAACCTGTTTACAATGAGATTTGTTATGATGCAAAATAACGCAACACATGATGAACAAAACTGACATTTTTCTTAATAAAGCTGCCAATTTAAAAGAGCCGTAAAATATGAGTAAACAAGATGCCGACTATTTTTTCGATTTAGAATATTTTTTTGAGTTAAGTCCCGACTTATTATGCATTGCTGGTTTTGATGGTTATTTCAAAAAAATCAATCCTGCTGTTTCAAAAACACTGGGCTACACACCAGAGGAACTGATGGCCAAGCCTATCAATTCTTTTGTACACCCTCAGGACCAAAAATTAACGGCATCTAAACGCGACCTCATTAGAAAAAGTGTTCCCCTACTCCATTTTGATAATCGTTATATCACCAAAAAGGGTGATGTGGTGTGGCTTACCTGGACATCCATGCCGATTGAGAGCGAGCAGGTGGTGTTTGCCATTGCAAAAAACATCACCTACCGGAAAAAACTGGAGGAATACCACCGTATCTCTGCTTTATTAAGTCCTCACTACAAAAAAGAAAACATCGAAAACACCGATCCGGTATATTCGCCGGCGGATCAGGTCTGGTTAGGTGAATTTGAAACGCTTGTGCGCAAACTTACAGGTAAAATAGACATCAACATTCGCCGACTAAGCGACGAATTAGCTGTGAGCGAGCGGCAACTATTTAGACGTATCAAGAGCATGATGGGGGTCACGCCAAACCAGTATGTTCGTGCCATACGCCTACGCATGGCCATGGAAGCCATTGAGAGTGGCAAATGCCGCACGATCTCTGAAGTAGCCCATATAGCTGGTTTCGATACCCCCACTTATTTCAGCAAACTGTTTAAAGAGGTCTACGGAGTGGAAGTAACCACCTTGATTTAGACGGATAACTCAGCCGCACTAGCCGTATCGATAAACAAATATGCCTGTGGATGCTTTCGCAAAATCGTGGAAGGGTATCGGGAGTCAATGTCATCCTGTAAAGTATGACGGATGGCAGCGGCTTTATTGCTCCCAGGCACCATGCAATAAATACTATCGGCCGCCATCAGGGCCGGAATGGTTAAGGTAAGCGCTTGCTTAGGCACTGCATGGATCTCATCAAAACATCCATCATTTACCTGCTGCTGTCGACAAGCTTCATCCAACGCGACCACTTTTACTCGAAGCGGATCGTTAAAATCAGCTACATGTGGATCATTAAAAGCAATATGTGTGTTTTCCCCAATACCCATACAAACGATATCAACGGGATACTGCTTTAATAGATTCGTATAACGATGACATTCCTCTTGCAAATCAGCAGCGGTTCCATCGAGGTAATCAACCGATCGAAAGGGCAATTTGGAGAATAAACCTGCTCTCAGAAAGTTTCCGAAACACTGTGGAGCACCTTTAGGTAAACCAATGTACTCATCCATATGAAAAGCACGTACCCGGCTCCAATCCATATCAACAGATGCCACCAATGCTGCTATAAACTCATTCTGAGAAGGTGCAGCAGCAAAAATCATGTTGACGGTGCTTTTGCTCTTCAGTTGCTGCCGGAGCTTGTCTGCAACTGCTCTTGCAGCGGCATCTCCTAAAGATTTCCGATCGGGATATTGTTGAATATGAAGTGAATCTATTTTTTTTGTTAGTATCATATTTTAGTATCATATTAAAAAGTAAAAACAACTAGCCACACACACCTTACCGCTCGTATACCACCCTCCCACCTACCAAGGTCTTCTGAATACGAATCTGTTCATCGAAAATAACGATATCTGCTGCTTTGCCTTCTTGTAAACTCCCTAAGCGATCGCCTACCCCCATCATCCGGGCGGGTGTGGCAGTCATCATACGCACGGCATCCAACAAAGGCACGTCGGCCTGCTGTACCATCGTGCGTACCAGCCGGTCGGCAGTAGCGGTACTCCCAGCAAAAGCAGATCGATCAGGTAATTTGGCTACGCCATCTTCTACGATCACTTCCATGCCATCACGCCGACTACCTAATATGCTTTTGCCTTCGGGCATGGTGGCTGCCCGCATGGCATCTGTAATCAATGCAATGTGTTCGGGCCCTTTGATTTTGTATACCAATTTCAAAAGTTCCACCGGCAAGTGCTTCCCATCAGCAATGATCTCTACATCCATTTCGTCTATCAAGAATGCACTCTCTACCACACCACCATAGCGATAAGCATTTCGACGGGTTACACCCGACATGGCCGAGTATAAATGGGTAACCAACGAATAGCCTTGTTCAAAGGCCTGCGCCACTTCTTCATAAATGGCATCGGTATGGGCAATAGAAGGCAATATCCCCCGCTCACGCAAAATCCGGCCAAAAAGCAGGGCTCCGGGTTTCTCTGGAGCAATACTCCACCGCTTAATTGCAGAAGAACTGTTTAAGATAGCCTGATACTCGGCTGGATCTGGATCGCGTATATAACGGGGATCTTGTGCACCTCGTTGCTCCATCGAAAAATAAGGCCCTTCAATGTGCACTCCTAAAAAACGAGTAGCCGCAGCAGTACTACTGACGGCATCATATACCTTTAATGCTCTTATAATTTCTTCACGTGTGCTGGTAAGTATGGTAGGCAACATCGCAGTAGTACCATGTTTACTATGGGCAGCGGCCACTTGTAAGAAATCTGCCGTTGTACCATCCATAAAATCGGCATCACCACCACCATGGATATGGATATCAATGAAGCCCGGCGCTATATAATTTCCGCCAGCGTCTAGCTCTTCTGCTTCAGGCGCGCTGATTGGCATTTCGCTAATTGCTTCAATAATCCCATTGTGTATTAATAATTCACCACGTTCTATCATTCGGTACGGTGTGATGATCCGCCCGTTCACAATCTTCTTATATTCCTTCATATAATATCTTCACTTTTACCATTTGTTGTGCCTATTTACAGTAAACTCACCATTTTCTCAATTTATGCCCCCATAGCGCATAGTACATCAAATAAGCATAGCATGGTGTCAAAACCCAATAAGCCTCACGCAGCCCTACGCGATCGGCAAAATAACCATATATGACCGGGAGAATCGCATTGCCGCAAAGCCCCATAATGAGCAGCGATGCTCCCACCTTGGTAAAACGCCCCAATCCGTCAATGGCTAAGGGCCAAATACTGGCCCAGGTGAGCGAGTTGGGAATGCCCAACAATACCACAAACCAAATGGAAATGTCAGTACGGTGACCAAAAACAACCACATCACCTTTGGCAAATACAATCAAAAGAGAGAGTAATGCACCGAGCATGGTCACTACACGAAGCATATTTTTTTGACTTATCCAGCGGGGAATAACTGAAATACCCAAAAAATAACCTATAATCGCCATACCTAAGGTATACGAAGGAAATACTTTCGCTTCAATCAATGATATACCCATTGACCCAGCATAATTAATGATGGTATCAATCGAAATCACCTGTGCCCCTACGTGGATAAAAATGGCTATTGCACCCAGCACCAAATGAGGGAATTGTAAAATACTGGTTTTCCCCGCATTAGCTGCTGCTACTGCTGTCTCCTCTTCTTCTGTATCAATCTCAGGAAGGGGCGAATAACGAATACCTACACCAATAATGAGTAATAAAATGCCTACAACTGTATAGGGCACAATAACCCGCCCAATGAGCTCGTTGAGTGTGGCGGCACGCACCGTATCCGACATCGTAGCCAAGCGATCAAACAATGCCTGATCAGTAGGGCGCAATACCGCCGCTGCAAACAGCAAGGGTGCCACGATACCGGCAAATTTATTGCAAATACCCATGATACTGATCCGTTGTGCGGCCCGTTCTTTCGGCCCCAGAATGGTGATGTACGGATTGGCAGCAGTTTGTAAGATGGCTAAACCCACACCGATAGTAAATAAGCCCAAGAGAAATATACCGTATGTCCGCGTCATCGCTGCTGGCACAAAAATAAATGCCCCTAAACTCAAGGCGAAAAACCCCACCATCATGCCCTTTTTGAAGCCTACCGATTTCAGTAAATAGGATGCGGGTACCGACATGACGAAATAGGCAATATAAAAAGCAAAGGCAACCAAGTACGATTGAAAGTGGGTGAGCTCACAGGCAATCTTAAAATACGGAATGAGGATGGCATTGATCCACGATAGGAAACCAAAGATGAAAAACATCCCCGCGATGATCATAATCGAGATGGTGGTATCTCGCCTTGAAAGTGATGTGATACTGATTGCTGATTTTGTTATGGTCATGGTGTATACGTCTATTTTTATTAAACCGTGGGCTCCCACCCTTTTTCATAACTGCGTTTCCAGTAAGCTTGGGCTTCCTTGCTATTCCGGATATGTCCGTTGCTTGAGTCTATTTCTAACATTTCTCCACTACGTTGTGCTATGTTACCCAGCTGTACCAACAAAGTACTGATGTGCCCGCTGAGAATATCAGCGTGCAGTGTGGCACCTTTCTTGATACCGTCAAAGAAATTCTGAATATGGATGGCGTCCAGTGCCTGCGATGGATTGGTTACGTTACGTGCATCCACGGTAACATCATTTTTAACTTCCTTCACTAGCTTGTTCTTCAAATCGTACACCCTATACCCATTATCACCATCAATCTGTAGTGCGCCCTTTTCACCATAGAACAACACGCCTACACTCGATTTTTCGACCTGATATCCATTACAACTACGTCCTTCCCAACTAATGATACCCTTTGCTCCGAAATCCAAGGTAATCAACTGTGTATCGGGGGTCTGCCAATCGTCCTGGTAGTGATAGCGCCCACCACTGGAAGTAACTTTATCAGGATAATCTACTTGTAGGCCCCAACGGGCCAAATCAACCATGTGCGTACCATTGTTCAATGCTTCGCCGGTGCCCCAATGCCAGAACCAGTGCCAATTGTAATGGATCAGGTTATCTTGATAATCCATGCGTGGTGCAGGACCCTGCCATAGCTCGAAATTTAACCACGATGGTATCGCTACCTTTTTCCCTATACCGATAGGAGCCCGATTATTTGTATACCAGGTTTTGGCGTAATGTACCTTGCCAATGATGCCATGATGCAGTTCATGGATGCCTTCGGCAACGTTGGGCCACGACCTCCGTTGATTACCCATTTGGATGACGTTACCGTATTTTTTCTGCACGGCTACCAATATTTCGCCTTCGTTGGGGTTATGGCTGGCCGGCTTTTCGAGGTATACATGCTTACCAGCTTTAGAAGCCAATATAGCAGCAGGTGCATGCCAATGATCGGGTGTAGCGACTACTAATGCATCAAAATCTTTTCGTTCAAGTAACCTGCGAATATCCCCTTCAGCCTGTGGCTTACGACCCTGCTTAGCCGCTACCTGCGCAATACATTTCTGTGCGGCACGGGTATCTACATCACACACGTAAACCACTTCTGCATTGGGTTGTGATGAAAAATTATTGGCCAAGGCCAATCCACGAGCATTTACTCCCATCATCCCTACCCGTACGCGCTCATTGGCTCCCATAATATGGCCATAACTTTGTGCACTGAAGCCAGGGAGTATACCTCCCAGCGATAAAGCTGCCGTACCTATACCGGCTTTTTTGATAAATGCTCTTCTTGATTCTTTTGTATTCATTGTGCTATTTTTTAAGTTTACTATCGGTTTCCTAAGATATCTACCAAGTTAGGATATAAAATCTTTAAATCCTCGCCAACAATACTATACCCAGCCCCTTTGTAGTCAAAGGACGTATAGGGAATGTTTTCTTCGTTCAATATGCCCACCACATCACGATACCAGTTGGTACGGCTAGGCTCTGGCGTATAGCTGAGCGTACCGAATTCGCCCACAAATACCGGTGCATTCAATCTTTTTGCCATATCGATACCCTTCAAAATCGATGTTTTCAGGGTTGCCCGATCATAATACCGCTGACCAGTAGATTGCCAATTGGCTGGTAGCTGATCGATCCATTCAGATGGCACCAACTGTCCGGGATAGCTCATGGGAATATCCCGACGTCCACCCGTGGTAGATTGCAGTCCGTATGCGGTTAACAAATACGGTCCGTAATAATGAAAAGTCAATAAAATTTTGTGGTTATTAGGTAATTGAAGTGCATCGTATTTCACATCGCCCGCAGACGTACAGACGCCTACTACAATGGTCCGGTTAGGCTCACGTGCACGAATGGCTTGGATTGCTAAGGCAGCTACCCTATTCCAGTTTTCAGGGTTGGCCGATACAGGCTCGTTGAGCAGCTCATAAGCCACGATCGAATTGGGATATTGGATCAATTCATCAGACAAATCTTCCCATAGCTTCACATATTTTGCCGGTTCGTTTGGATCGGTAAACAAGGTATTTTCTGTATTCGTAAACCGGTGATTGCGGGTAATATGTAAATCAATCAGTGCCCGCATATTATATTTCATACACCACTGTATGGCTTGATGCAACAGATCAAAACCATATGGGCGAATCCGCCCACCTTGGTTATCCCACAGTACGACTTCGTCTATACAAAGTCGTACGTGATCAAAGCCCAATGTTGATAGCAATTTGATATCGCGCTCCTGCAAAAAGGCACTCCGAAGTGCTCCATCATATTTCGGTGTGGAGAGCCACGAAGCTACATTGACGCCTCTTTTGATTTCAAAAACATCCATTTTTTGGACATCATCCACGACAAATTGCTTCGTTGTTCCGTCTTGCGCTGTCACGGTATACGTTACAGGTTCATTGAAGTTCTGTGCTGTGGCTGGATCGGGCGAAATGGTTGCACCTGCCGAAACTTTGATAGACGGTGCCTGATTTGTTAGATCTCTACCCTGACGATCAATCCCCACAAAAGCCGCTGAGCCAACAATGATGCCATTTAGACCTATCTGTGGCAAACTGAACGTGAGGATTTCGGCTTGGTTACTTTTTCGTACATCAGCCACCAAGGTTACTTGTTCCTCGGCACCATCGGCATTCCGAATGCGAATGCTATAGGGCGTAGTTAAGTTCACCGTCTCCGGAATAGGATCCAGTACAGTTATCTCTTCATCAAACTCCAGCGTTACCTTCACTTTCGAAAGATCAATTGGTGTCTCGCTATCTTGGGGAAAATAGTATGGAAAATCCAACTTGATTTCATTTCCATAGGGTGGTGTCTGACTGGACGAGAACGCGTGTGAGCTACCATCCAGCGTGGCGATAACCGATTTTACGGGATCCACTTTATGAAAATAATTAAGCTGTTCTTTTTCTTCTTTGCAAGCCAACGATAGCAGGCAAGCAAACAGTATAAAACCATTCATCAGGTATACTCTCATATGTTTAAGATATTTCATGGGTTAAATTCTCCGATTACAACATGGGTATCAATGGTACCATCCGAGTTGACCACCTCGATTGTATTCGGTTTGGTCAGATCCATGACCGTAAGCTTTGGGCGTATCGTTACATTCACCGGAAGGGTAGCCGTCATCCGCATACGGGTAATATCGATGGGTTTATTGGAGCCTACCGGATAAAACCGTGGAAACTGAATACGGATGGTATCGCCAAAAGGCGCTTGCTGCGTCGTGGTAAATTGCTCGGTTGATATCGATTCGTCGGCAAACTGTGCTGCAATGGCAGTCAAACCGTATGTGGGCACCGAAATATTTTCGAATGGAGATTCGCAGCTGAATAGCGCAAAAGCGATTAATAAAACACAAACTGACTTCATTTTACCATAAATTAATTTGACTGATAGAAACATTGTTAGCAATCTCGGTGGTAGGTATTGGAAAATTGTAGAACCGTTCTGGAAATTTCCGATCCTCCCGATCGCAATCGACATATTCGTAACGCAAGTTGGCACCTTGCTGGGTAATTTTTAAGCCGTGAAACCGCACATTGTTCAATTCTTGATGGGCTACCCGCCACCTACGTAGATCCCAATAATGAAAACCTTCAAAAGCCAGCTCTACTTTTCTTTCGTGGCGAATGGCTGTGAAAAGTGCGTCGCCCGACTGGTCAGTATAGGGCAGTCCGACCCGGTTTCTGATTTTCCGGATGGCATCATTGGCTGCTGCTTCGTCATTTAATTTAGCCGCAGCTTCTGCCAAGTTCAGGTATACTTCTGCCAACCGAATCTCTATCCAAGGTTGTGCACTATAGGTAGTCGAAATATCACTGATAGATTCATCAAGGTATTTTCTCAGGTAATAACCGGTTACAGTCTTCCCGTAAGTAAGCGCCTGATTACCATAATCTACATAGCCGTCTTTACCATCAACGAAGGTTTCAATTTTTCGGCCTTTCCAGTTAGCGCCGTTGTAAAGTACAGAGGCCTGAAACCGAGGTTCAAGCAACGTATAGGGCGGCGTTTCATTGGTGGTACCGTGCCATTCAGACCAATTGGGTTTACCGCCCGTGGCCAGTTCATATTCTTCTACCATTTCTTGTGTAGGGGTAGCCGCCCCGCCATTGTTAGCCCAATCGCCACCCGGAGCAAATTTGCGATCGAATGTATGGTACGGGCCCGGCAGCTGGTACCGAAACTCCAAAATGGCTTCGGGATTACCTTGAAAATACGACTTAAATGCATTTTTATAATCGGCATTCAAATCGTATAAAAGTGCTCCATTGTCTTTTAGCTGAATGACCGCATTGGCGGCTTCAACCACTTTGGCCCAACGTTTGGCAACCAGCATCGCCCGCGATTTCAGGGCATAGGCTGCTCCCTTGGTAATTCGCCCATTGGCGTTTTCGGGCCATTTTGCAGGCAAAGCCTGAATAGCATAATCCAGATCCTGCTCAACAAAATTCCAGCAGGCTTCCTCTGTACTCAATGGCTTGTTATTCGACTCGGGCAAGTCGTCATAAATGATTACGGTATTGGTGCGCAAGAGCAGCTGATAGTATAAGAAGGCCCGGACAAAACGTGCCTGTCCTTCATAACGGTCGTTCACTTCCTGCGGATAGCTAGCATATTTCTTCAACCCTGCCAAAAATTCATTCACACGCCGGATCCGGTTGTAGGATGTAGGCCAAATAACCAAGCCCTGCGATTGATCGGCCGTTACAAAGTAGGGGTTAAAAACAATCCGGTTTGCGTTACCTACCCCAGCAGAATAGGCGCCGTATTTCAGCATACCGGTCATACCTTCGGTAAGCAGTCCGTCATTGAACTGCGCCTCGCCAAAATTGCCGTACGATGGGATATAGGTGTACAGCGAATTGAGATACAAATCAGTAGATGCCTCTTTTTCCCAAAAGAGTTTATCGCTCAACCGATCGGTTGGATCGGGATCTAAAAAATCGTTACACGCTCCGAGGCCAAGCGTCCATGCACTTAAAAATGCCATCAAATATTTCTTCATAGCTATGGTCTATTAAAATTTAACATCAATCCCTAACAACCAAGTGCGCTGTTGTGGATAATACCCATTCGATACATCGGGTGCTTCGGGATCCATATAAGGAAATTCGGTCCATGTAAAGATATTCCCACCAGACACGTTGAACCGGATGCTTTGAGCTCCCACCCGTTTGGCTACCTGCAGCGGAAGGGTATATCCCAGCTGCACCGTTTTAAGTCGCAAGAAACTACCGTCTACAATCCACAGCGTGGAAGCCCATTTATTATTTTGCACCTTGATATCTGAAAGACGAGGGTATTTGGCATCGCGGTTATCGGGCGTCCATGAATTTTCGACCAGGTACTTGGGGGCATTACCCAATTGGAAAAACGGACTGGTAAACTCTGTATTATCGTAACCAATACCCGGATAGTAGCCGCTTAGGGCATATTCAGCCTGCGCCGCCCCTTGAAACAAGAAAGAGCAATCGAAATTCTTGTAGTCAAAAAACATGGAAAAAGAACCGTTTAACTGCGGCACATTGCTATTGGCAATCCACATCCGATCGTCTGCATAGGTAAGCTTCCCATCGCCATTTACGTCTAAATATTTGATATCACCGGCACGGTTACCACCAAAAATACTTGGCCAGTTTTGTGCTTCTTCATCTGTTTGAAAGATACCCAGGGCCACCAATCCGTGCTTTTCGTTCATCTCACGTCCATTGCGCTTGAGATGATCCTGAATGTTGGCGCTCTCCCGAATATTCAGGTACCGGTTGCGATACCAACTGATATTGAATTGAGCTCCATAATGAAAATCGCCGAGGGCATGACGATGATTTACGGTCAGCTCAAAACCACGATTATCTGCTTTTCCGGTATTGATAACCGAAGGGTAGTAACCGCCTACCGATGGAGCAAATGTGCCACCCTGCGATTCTAGTATATCGTCGGTTACTTTGTAGAACCAATCCAATTCAAGGCCCAGCTTCTGATCCCAAAAATTGGCTTCAAAACCACCGTTATAAATAGTTGCCGTCTCCCACGTAAGGTCGGGATTGCTCAATGCATTGGTGATGTACGCGTTGCGTGGTTCATTGCCGATAACAACACTGGCTTCGGACGAAAGTAAAGCCATGGTGCTCAAGAACGTGTAGGCATTTACACCAGTATCGTTCCCCAATTTTCCGGCAGATCCCCTTAATTTCAGGTAAGTCAATCCTGAAATTTTATCTTTCAAGAATGCTTCTTCAGAAATAGCCCAACCCAATGAGACTGCAGGGAATAGCGACCACCGCTTGTTACCAATAAATTTATAAGAGGCATCGTATCGTCCTGAAATCTCTAATAAGTATTTCTGAGCATAAGCATAGTTAAAGCGGCCAACAAAACCGGCATTGGGTACGACACTACTACTTCCGCCAAACGCTCCGGCAGCCGCCGTCAATTCATTGGCGAAATCCAACTCGGGTAGCTCCAGAAAGTCCAATCCCTGTGTAGAAATTGAGAATTCATTGCTATTGGTACGGTATTGTTCATAAAGCAACAAGCCACTGACGTCGTGTTTACCGAACGAGCGATTGTATTTCGTACTGGCTTGCAGGGTCAGAAATCCTCTCCTTGAAGTATTTTCTGCTAATTTAGCCAGCTGACCAATAGATGATTCGACCTCATTATACGAAATACCTGCTGCCGTTACGATACCTTGTGCCATCTTAAACGGCGTTTGGAAAGCTTTGGCATAGGCTGTACGATGGTCGTAGCTTCCCATGACATTCATGCTTAAACCCTCGGTTACCCAGGGCATTTTCAGGTTGATTTGCAGGGTACTTTCAATAGCCTCGGCAAAGTTTCTTTTGAAACCTGACTGATCCAGCGCTGCAATGGGGCTAACCAGTGGCCCGTTGGTGATATTGCCTGTTGGCAAGCCATTGTATGTTTTAGGCAGATAAGGATGTGCCCGCATGGCTTGCTGAAAGATATTGTTCCATTCGTTCTTTTCAGTACTGAAGGTAGGCGCATTCCTGCTTTCTTTCCGCGCACCGATGCCCACAAAGACATCCAAGTCTTTCGTAATGGTTGCATTGATATTGCTGCGGATATTATATCTTTCAAAGCTGGTATGTGCAACGTTTCCATCTTGATTGTAATAGCCACCAAAGAAATAATACTTCAATTTCTCCGTTCCGCCATCCACCGTAACACCATAATTCTGGCTATGTCCTGTCTGAAATATTTCGTCCACCCAATTGGTGTTCCCCCATTTTCCTTCGGGGTCTCCTTCCAGCATCTTCCGGATAGAAGCATTGCTGAACAAGGGATCTTTGCCTTCCAGCATCCGAGCTTTGTTATACCAATAAGCGTACTCCGGTCCGTTCAGAAATTCGGGGAACATGGTATTTTGGTTCATGGCCATCGAGGTATTGAAATTGATGGAGGGTTTCCCCATACTGCCTCTTTTAGTAGTGACCAAAATAACACCTGCAGCTGCCTGCAGTCCATATACGGCCGCAGCAGAAGCATCTTTTAGGATGGAGATGGATTCGATTTCTTCTGGGTTCAGCTGATCGAACGACCGCCGAACACCATCTACAATCACCACAGGGTTATTGGATGAAGCGAAGCTACTGGCTCCGCGAATGTTCATAGATGATGCATCGGCACCTGGTTGCCCACCTGATTGTTTCAATACCAAGCCCGGTAAACGTCCTGTAATCATGTGCGTAATATTGCCCATTGGAGCCCGTTTAATTTCGGTTGCGTTGACCTGTGCAACCGAACCGGTAAGGCTACTTTTTTTCTGTGTACCGTAGCCCACAACCACCACTTCGTCGAGCGCGGTTTCATCCGGTTCCATACGTACCGTTAATGGTTCTGTTCCAGCTTGGCGCTCTAGGGTCTTATAGCCCACATAAGAAAAAGTCAACACGGCTTGTTTCGTTGGACTACTGATAGTAAATGCGCCTTCGGTATTGGTCGTGACCGAAATGTTACTGGCCCTGACGGATACACTGACACCAGGCAACGCATGCCCCGTTTCGTCTGTCACGATGCCTTTAATCTCTTGTTGGCTATAACCTACACGGCCCAACAAAACACATAATATGATCAAAAACAAATGCTTTTCCATATTGAATCTTTGCTTTAATACTTAATTGATATTTCTAAAGGCTAAGCCGTAACATCCATAAATCTTGGTTCCGGTAGTAATCACATCCGTGCGCCGGACGTCGTATACCTTTGCCTGCTGTGCATTGATATTGGTGGATGTCCAGAACACGTTATGGGTCCCTTCAACCAATGCTTCACCTCCAAAGGCTACAACTGCCTGATCGAATACGGTTATGTTAGCCGATCGCACTTGGTGGAACAATTCATAGTCTGCGCTTGCTCCAAGATACCAATCAGCATATCCACCCGCTGTTATACGCACCGGCCAACGAGCTATATAATTAGCACTTGTACCGATACCACCCAGCGCTTTAATGATTTCTTGCGTATTGGTTTTTCCGTCTACATCGCTATTGGCTGTACTTACATTGATATTACCATTGGGGAACCAAGGTACTTTGGGACCTATTGCTGTATGAAGTAGCTTACCCTTGATGTGATAGCGTTCGATGCCTTGCAAAGACGCGAAGTTATCTATCTGGATGACGATGCCGCCTTGCCAATACGAAAGCAATTTGGGTGGTGCGATGGATAAATCCTGTTCGCCCAATGCCAATATTGTCTGTGGCGGAAAATAATAATCGAATTGATCGGTTCCTTGTGGCGTTGTGGCCGTAAATGTTACTTTACGCAACTGTGAAAAACCTTCTGGAAGCAATAGGCGGAATGTATCGCCCGCCTTAATAGCGGTTACTTCTTTTGTTGATGTAGCGGCTACATCATCAGTAAAGGTAAACGTAGCTGCTGTTAATGTGATATCTGGCAAGCCATTGGTAAAGGCTACACTAGCAAAGTTTACCAATCCTATTTCGCTCTTCACCGGAATACGCCGTTCGAGCGTTTTACCATATTTGCTGGTAGCAATTACCTGAATACTGCCTTCGGCATCATATTCGGCTTCTAGCCCAGTAGGAGACGCGATAACGATAGCCCCACTCTTTTTGTCGGCCGCAAATTCATAGCTACACTGCCAACCTTTTGGCGTTACGAAATCCAAACGCGCTACCCCTGAGCTTCCAAAATCTACCGGTATGGCAAACCCGGCAGCCAATTTAAGCGTATCGGTTCCGGCATCCAGCAATAAGGTAAAAGGCCGGTGACGAGGTAGCATGTATTGCCTCGCGGGCACTTCGTTTGTGGTGATGGTAGCATTGCTATCAATATCGAACGTAACCGAATTGAACAACGCTTTTGCTCCAATGGCACGGAACGGCTTACCCTCCGGATCGGATAACTCAGTTATCTTTCCGGTAACATCCAATTGCCAAATACCCCGATCGTTCACCTCCAGAGCAGGTATTATCCCGTTATCTTTTACTTCATAATTATGGCGGGCTTCGTCTTTCAGCAAGACGGTTGCCGAAGTTCCGGTACCAATGATGCGTGTCCAGTAATATTGATTATCGATGCGGTGGATACCTACCAATGGTGCCGGGTAACTGGCATTATCTAAATAAAAAGCAGCTTTTTTTCCGCTTTCGAATGTAAAGGCATAGGAGTTACTATCAACCTGTATGCCCTCTAACGAATCTTTCATGGTGAGCGAAAGCACCATGTTGCGCAAGGATACAATTTCATCGTTCGCTCGTTGGGTCCAAGCCACCTGTTGCTCGGGGCTTGGTGGCTGAAAATCCGTTTGCTCTATGGGGTCGTTCTTTTTACATTCCAGCAATAAAGCAGCCATGGCCAGCATACCTACCAGCCAGCATGATAGGAGTTTAGTTTTCTTCATATTTTTTGGTTTTGGGTTTCTATTATTCAACCAATCTCTCCATTATGGTCGAGATAACATGTTTATGTCTTTGGGTAATTTATCCGATATATCATTTTTATCTATTTTTTACTTACCTGCAACTGAAGGATAGATCATGGAGTTCTTATCGTGTCTGACTGCAAAAAGCGCTCAAAAAACAAACACATGAGCTTATTAGACTCCGGATTGGGATCATGCTTTTCGCGATTGGTCATCGCTACCCGATGGGTGTATCCCAACAGCTTGTTTACCTGAATGGTATGATTAAGTACCTCCCACCGTTCTATTTTATCTGCCGCACCTCCCGATACTAGAAAAGGTCTCGGCGCCATCAACGCATGCAGTTCGTGTAAGTTATATCCTGCATTAATTAATCTAGGATATAGTCCATAGGCCGGATTTTCGGGTGTGATCGCTCCACGTTTACGCCAAGGCTTAGGATGATAGCCAAGATACCAAGGTTCCCAATAGTTGATCAAACTGGGGTCATGTTCAAACACCAATCCAGGATCAGACCATACCGCACAAGCAAACTTATCGAATAGACAAGAAGCAAACATAGCCCACTTGCCACCAAACGAATGCCCCATTATACCTATCTTAGTCGAATCAACCTCGGGCACCTTAGCCAATACATACCACGCATTGGCTGCAGCGTAAGCCAGCATGGATAGCGGCTGAACCGTTGCGCGCTCAATAGATGGATAATACAGCGAAAATTCCTGACGCTTTGAGGCAGCCCGCGTGCCAATAGATAAGGTGATAAACCCACGTTCGGTTAATTGTCGTGCAAAGTCGCGATTGGGCTTCCCACCCATACCCACTGCTGTTTCGGGTTCATAAAATACGGTGATAACTGCTGCCCGTTTGCCACCGCCATCTGGAATGAGTAAGTAGCCATCCGTCCATTCGTTTGGTAGCCACCGAAAACGCACGTGATGTTGCACATAACCCTTTTGCTGTACACTGGAGTCGATAATCAGCTGTTGATCTTTTAGCAGAGGAGGCCATTGCCCCATCAGGCTGTGCCAGCGCGTTAAAATCTCCGTCCGCCGTTGCTGCCAATCGGCAGGTGTCTTTACCCATCTACCGTCATAAAACTGAAGCGGCGATCGGTAATCGCCCAAACGATGAGTCAACGAATCGGGCGGTGTAAAAAACAGGGACAAGTTCTGTCTAGCGGTTACGTACCCGTTATTTAGCAAAAGAAGAAATAACAGACTGTACCGACGTATTATTTGTATGCCCATATGCCGTATTTTAATCATGCCAATGTTGTATATTACCCTGTTCAGCAGCGCGGTTGGCCAACAAAACGGCTTTTGCCGTATCCCGCCCCGTTTCGACATTAGAAAATGGCCTTTTTCCTTCACGGATACACTGTGCAAAATCGAGCAGAGCATAAGCTGTGGGATCCCGATTTTGATTGTCTTGATTCTGAAATTTTAACTCCATGGGTTTTCCCTGCCCCCACGACTCGGCCGTGGCGCCCGTAACACCATCTACCGTGGTTAACCGTGTTTGTGCTTGTTCTGGATAGGCAAAGGCCTTGGCCCGTTGTATTTCAATGGTACCTTTCGTGCCCAATACCCGGATGGAGTAGCCTTTAAAAGCATTGCTTAAAATGGAACTAACATGGGCTTTCACTCCATTGGGATAGGCATATACCGCCCGAATGTTGTCATACGTTTCGCGCCCGTCACGCCAACAATCGATGCCTCCCATGGCGATGACCGAAAGCGGATGACTACCTGTAAACCAATTGAGGATATCTACTTGATGAGCACATAACTCGGTCATCAGTCCACCTGAATATTCCTTGTACATGCGCCAGTTCACCTGCCTTTCTGTAGCCGGGCCTACAACAGGCCTCCGCCAATTTGAATTGCGATGGTACTGGCATTCGTATTGTTTCACTTCGCCAATGTAACCTTTCTGAATTACCTCCAACACGCGATGGTACAACTGATAATAGCGGTATTGATGGCCTATCTGTACCATCTGTTTAGTATATTGTGCGGCAATAGCTACCAGTTGTTCTGCTTGATCGATCGTATGGGTCATGGTTTTTTCCAGGTATACATGTTTACCTGCTTGTAAGACATCCAGTGCAACGGGATAATGCAAGTATTCTGGTAGGGTGACGATAACGGCATCTACGGTCTGCTGCTCTAGTAGTTTTCGATAATCTTTGTATGCCGTTGCCTGTGGAAACTGCTGGGCCGCTAATTGGAGTGGCTTATCCAATATGTCGGCATAGGCTGTCAGGGTCATCCCCGGTAGCGAGTGGATGATGCTTGCTACACCCGACCCACGCATGCCGAAGCCAATAATACCCACCCTAATCTGCTCGTCATTGCGCGCAGAAGCCGACGATTCAAAAGGCCATGCTGCTAGTGCGAAGCTCGCTGCCCCATAAGCGCCATTGATTAAAAAATGCCTTCTATCCATCTGTCGTTTTTTCTAATGGGTACTTAACCATTCGCTTAGTCGAACGGAAGCGCCGTTCCGACGTTTGCTCTCATCAGCAGCTTCCATAAAAGCAATAAGCTCGGTGGTTTCTTCCGGGCTAACGGGCACAATACCTGTTTCAAAAAAATCAACAATCTGATACAGGAGAGGCAGATATCCAGCATATTCGCCAATGGCAATCTGTCCGTTTTGGCCAAAGGCTGTACCTCCAAAACCACCCTTTCCTTTACGGATACCACGGAACACGCCTACACGTCCATCCGCCCAAGTCCCCACAACAATATCGGTATCGGCGCTGTAAACCCTCCGCACTTCAGCGCATCCTTTACCCAGTAAGGCATACAGCATTTCGATGCCATGAATGGCATACCAGAACAAATCGGGATGGGTTGGTTCTAGGGTAGCGGGTGCAAAAGTATCGACGCCGGTCACAGCACCAATTAATTCGCCCGACCGGATACGAGGAATATTTTCCACATAACGCAGCGATGACGAAGAGAAAGTAGGAACTTGATAGGTTTCTGCTGCTTTGAAAATGGCCCGAGTATCGGCCAAGCTGGCTGCGATGGGCTTATCAATGAATACCCGTTTGCCTGCTTTCAAAACCGGCAGCACCTGCTCTAGGTGTAGGCGGCCATCGTTGGTCTCCAACAAGACCACGTCTACTTGATCGAGCAATGCGGCAATCGAATCAACGATTGTTACACCCTGCGCCTTCACTTCGGCAAGATATCCGGGAATGCGTTTTGCGCTACTTTCAATGGTTTTGCTGCCATAAGGGTAGGCCGCTACAACTCGATAACCTTTTAACTTGGGGTCGGCATTGGACGCATTGAATGCTTTAGTAAATGCAGCGCTATGTGAGGTATCTAGGCCAATAATCCCTACCCTTTTTCCCTGTAAAACCACTCGTGACCAACCTGTATCTGGTAACGAAAGTACCGAAAGGCCTACACCAAGTGAGGCTAAATTTTTTAAAAATGTTCTACGGTGTGCCATGCTTAAGTATTTATTTCAAAAAATGTTTTTTAAATAACGTGTACGTACACGTAACTTGTTACAGCCATACTCATTTTCATCAAACACTTCAAAATCCCTGTTTATTTCAGTTTATCAATTGGGTTGCGGTAACGTACCCGCTAAATAACACATTAAAATCCTTACTTCCAATTTTTTTTTCATTTTTCTTTCTCGAGGTAGATCGGTTTAGACCTTAATTTCGATAAAACTCGAAATTTTCTTTGGTAATAATGTCAATAGGCATGTACTGTTCTTTAGTAATCACATTACGGACAACGATGTGCTGGAATAGGGTCATGATGCCTGCATAGCCTTGTTCTTCTGGTTTTTGACCAATAAGAAAATCAATTGTTCCATCTTGCAGATAGGCGATGTTTTCTTTAACTACATCATAGCCTATCAAAATCCGATGATCTAGTGCCTGATGGCGTAAGTATTTCGCTACACTGCGCACCCGGGAGTTGGTCACAAAAAAGGCTCCTACATCAGCGTGTTCTTTTAAACAGGCATTCAAGGCCTCTCCAACCGCTTCATCGCGCGTATCAGTCATATCAATTCGTTCAATGATGATGTTATTACCTTCCTTGTTTGTATGCTCCATGTAGGCTCTAAACCCCTCTTCTTTACGCAGCAAATGATGATAAGCTTCCATTTGTCTCGATACATTTACAACGAGCACCTTTCCTTTCTTTAAACCAAAACGAATGAGTTGACCAGCTAAGTAACCGCTTTTAAATAAATGTGGGCCAATATAGGCTAAGCTATCGGTATGAGGTATATCTGAATTGATGAATACATAAGGAATTTTCCTTAACTGGCAAACAGCAGTTAGTTTAATGGCCTCTTCTATAAATGACGGGGCAAGTACCATACCATCAAAACCACCTTCCAGAATTGCTTTTGCCTGTATAGCAAAAGATTGTTGATCATTTAGATCAAACAAGAAGACTTCTAATTGGATACCATATTGCCGAATTTCTTGGTACGCCCTGTCTATGCCTCTACGTGGCGCATCCCAATAGTCTGTTTCATTAGCATTCGGAATCAGTACAGCAAAACGATTCGTTTTCTTTGAGGCCAATCTGCTCGCCAGCATATTGGGTCGGAAGCCAATTTCGTCTATGATATCTAAAATTTTTTGCCGTGTTACTTCCGATACGCCTTTCCGATTATGGATAACCCGATCAACGGTGGCAATCGAAACATCTGCTCGTCGCGCAATTTCCTTCACACCCGAGAGTTGTTGCATGGTCTGTTGTTTCTTCATTTGTATATCTGTTTTTCAAACTTAGAGAACCTTGCTTTTATATGCAAGTTTCCGAAACGGAATATAAACACAAATGTACCAACAATGATACAACCATCCACAGTCAACACACAACCAATACCTCTACCGCTGATAAGCTCCCTGAGCTACGGTCTGGGCAGACACCCGCGGCTTTCCATCGAAATCCAACGCTCCTATCACATGCTCGGGTAACACCAAGCCACTGCCAACCGCCGGAGAGGTGGCTTGTAGATGAAAATCCTCCTCCTCTAAACCAACAAATAAAGGATTTAAGCCGTGGGTAGACGCGGCATCGGCCGCGGCAGCAGCCTTCCAACCATCAAAATCTGTCAGATCCACACCATTCCAAATCCAATGTGCGCCTTCCGGACTGTAATACAAATTCTGATCAATACTGTTTCCCGAACCACTACTGGTATATTTGTGAATGAAAACCCCATCTTTGCGTGCATAAATGATATTATTTCGTATCTCATTATCAAAACAGTTCTCGGTTAACCTGATCTCGCCTTCGATTTCGTCAAAATAGCCGGTTACCTTGTTGTTGTTCACCAAGGTATTGTTTACAACATAGCAATGTTTGGTGCCACCGCCTGTATAACCCAGGTAACCGCCCATATAAATGGCCGTAAGCAGGCAGTTGGATACGACATTATTGCGCACCACGCAATTTTGAGTGGGAAAATGATCGTTTTCACTAACCAAACCGATACCCCGGTCGCTATCGTATACCCAATTTCTTTCAACGGTTATGTTCTGTGCCCCATCTACATAAATGCTGATGGCGCCTGGATGCTCCTGATAGGCCGGAATGGGCCCACTGGCACCACGGATATGATATATTTCGTTTTCGGCAATCAGTCCGTTGCGTGCATAGTTCTTTGCCGGATTGCTGTTAGCCGCATAGCCGCCCGCCGCTACAATACCGATGTTTTCGCCATTGTATACTTTATTCTTGCGAACAATAAACCCGTCTACATAGCCATTAATGGTCAGGTTCTCACTGTATCCGGTACGACAATCGTGTATCTCATTACCTTCAATCAATATATCCTGGATGGGTACTTCTGTATTTCCCAGTACCTCAATGGCATGACCACTTCGACCATTTTCGGGAGCTACGTTATGCTCGATATGGTGAATGTGGTTATTGCGGATAACGATATGGCTCGAACTGCCGTGAACAATGATACCATTGACATCTACCCAAGGGGTAGCACTTTTAAAATTACGGATTTCAAAGCCGACAAGCTGTATGTAGTTGACATTACGAATAGTTACCAATGCCTCTTTGCCAGTAGCCGACAGGCCGTTGCCATCAATAATGGGTTGCTCGTTCGGATAAGCTTGGAGCGTAATCAACTTATCGAGCTGGCCCGACTTGGGAAACGTCACTTTCTCGGTATACATGCCTCCACGTACCATCACAGTATCTCCCGGCCGGGCAGCTGCCAGCCCTTTCCCAATGGTGCGGAATGGTTGGGCCAATGTACCATTGCCCGCGTCAGAACCATTCGTTGCTACATAATACACCCCTATTTTTACGCCTTTTTCCTGTGGGGTAGATTCGGATTTTTTCTGGCAACCAAAGAGGACCAAGCCCATGAAACAAAGGGCCTTTATACAACATATTGTTTTATTCCAATGCATATTGTTCTATTTTTTTAAGACTATCGGGAAGAAATCAGACGCACAACCAATAACAGTTTTAAGTTTTAAGTAATACGTTGTAAGAGCGGAAAGTGTAAAGCACAAAGCGAAGAGATTGCTTCACTCCGACGCCTTTTACCTACGCTTCGGATCCCAATGACAAACCAACAATCAACGAGACCCTTCGACTCCGCTACCAATGACCTATTGTATGGACTTTTGGACTGTCATTCTGAACGGAGTGAAGAATCTCCTTTGTGTCTCCCCAAACACTGGTCCCTCAGGGTGACGACTGCCGCAGCTACTGTCACTCTCAACGCACCACTATCAACCATCAACTCACAACCGGCAACTGGCAACTCTCAACCGGCAACTCGCAACTCACAACTGGCAACTCCTCCTCCATCCCGATAATCATTTATTTTATCATACTCTATTCAGACACAATTTTCCGTATCACATTATTTCCTTTATCCAGCACATAAACCGTCCCGTGTTTATCTACACATACACCTGTTGGTGCCTTGAAAGCGGCCGACTCGCCGATGGCATTACTATAGCCCGCAGTATTGCTTCCAGCAAAAGTGCTTACCTGCCCAGAGCTTGCCGCGATGTAACGGATACTTTGGTCGGCATTGTAGTCGCCTCCATCCCATGTTCCGTTACCTGCTACATAGAGGTTGCCCTGTACGTCAATGGCCAAGCCCCAAGGGAAGGAGAAATTGGCAGCGTCAGCGGCACCATTCACATATCCGGCCACGCCCAATTGTCCAGCCACCACACTCCCCGTCCAGCTACTGGGATTGTATTTCTGGATCATGTGCTCATTGCTAACCACCACATACAGTGCTCCAGACGCATCCGTGGCTAAACCCGCTGGTCCGTTCAATCCAGTAATCACCTGCTCACTCGTCCCATTTACTAGCTTGTATACGCCTCCCGGACTTTCGTTGCCTGCATAATAGATATTCCCGCTACCATCTACAGCGATAGACCATGGACCTTGCTGCCCATAACCCAATGTAGTGGCCGTACCATCGGGTGTTATTTTCCGGATATCCCAATTCGTGGGGTCTACACCATACACATTGCCTGCGGCATCGACTGCTACATCATAGGGCAGTGAAAAAAGAGCGGCCATCCCTTTGCCATCGGCATGACCTTCTATATTGGGATTTCCAGCGAAGGTGCTTACATTGCCTAAGCTATCTATCTTTCGGATACAATGGTTGCCGGGATCGGCCACATAGAGATTCAGGTCATCATCCACAGCAATGCCCATGCTACGGTACCAAGCTTGTCCGCTAAAATTAAAGGCAGCTTCATCGCCTTTGCCATTAGCAAAACCGGCCGTTCCATTACCGGCCAAGGTGCTCACTGTTCGGGTAAACAGGTAATTAAACGGCACATCAGACAAGCCGGTGTTTTCGCCAATGGCAACCTGGATTTTTCCTGCACCGACCTTCTTCGGCACCACGGCCATAATTTGGTGATCATTAGCGCCAATCACTTGTAACGGGATGTCGTTAATCGAGACCTGAATGGAAGCGATATCGCTCGAAAAATTTGTTCCATTGATTAAAATCTCTGTTCCAGCACTGCCTGCTTGTGGTAAAAAATCGTTCACCACAATAGGTTCTCCCGGGCGATGGCCCGACGTGGCGTCATCTTTCTTGCAACTTGCCATGAGCAGGCAGCAAGCCAACCAACAGCCAATATGTATTTCTTTTATAAGGTTCATGATCATAAAATTTGAATTAAAATACAGGCTTACCAACCTGGGTTTTGCACCAGTGCACTGTTCCGGTCTAACTCATTCTGGGATATGGGAAAGAGATACATTTTATCATCCCAATACCTGTTTTGCAATAAAGTGCGTGTGTAATAACCGGCAAAAGAAAAGCCCTGATTGTTATCATTTGCATTGGTGTTCATCCGGTAAATGGTTTGATGATCGGCATCGCCCATAGCCAGTCGGCGAATCAACGTAAAGTAGCGATCGCCTTCAAAAGCCAGCTCTACCTGTCTTTCGCGTAAAATCCACTTCCGCATTTCGCCCTGATTGCCCACCGCTGATGGATATACCTCTTCCAGTCGTGGGATTCCACCCCGTTCGCGCACCAGGTTCAGGTATTTCAATACATCGGGATTTCCGGGTTCTATTTCATTCAATGCTTCTGCATAATTGAGGTAAATCTCGGCCAGACGGATGTGGATAAAAGGTCGATAAGGCACAGCATCCAAACGGATATTAGACGCTGGACTTACATTTTTTAGCACACCGTATCCGGTTATATCTCCATTATTATTGGTGCCCACACCCGATTTTCCGCTATAATAAAACTCTACTCGACCTCGACCATCACGGTTGGCATCGGAAGAGAAAAAGTTCCGATCGTCTGTAGTGGGCGCCGCCAAAATGGGTTTACCATTGTATTGGATATTGACGTAAAACCGTGCTTCCCGATCTACATACATGTTGGCGTTTCCTTTGATATAACCACGGTTTATACCATCTTTGGAAAGACCCCACTGGGCAGGATCATCGTGTTGTACAAAGCCGGATTCGATATATCCTGATAGGTCATCTTTGATATCACGGCCATTGCGCATATAGAAGGCATCAACCACATTTTGGGTGGCATTCTGCATGTCATACCCCCCGGGAGCGGGTGCACAGCGCTTCTCCAAACCCCAGTACCAATCGCTCGTTTTATTGGTCGAAAAGATAATCTCATTATTCCAATTGGTCAGAAACACATCCCGATACGACAGGTAGGGATCGAATGTCGCATCGCCTTCGTCCAAATTGGTAAACAGTTTATAGACGTTCAAATCGATCACTGCTTTGGCCGCATCGGCAGCCGTTTTCCATTTCTGTGCATCGTATTGCTGGGGTACCAAAGCCGTACCATCCTGATTGTTGAAATCACTCAAACGACTGTTACCATTCCACAGCGGGCTGGCAGCCAGCAACGCAACCTGTGATTTCACAGCCAGGCAGCTGCCTTTGGTGGGCCGACCGTAATTAGCCGACGAAGACCAAACAGCCGGCAATCCTGCTGCTGCCTGATCCATCAGCGTATTGATATAGGCTACACATTCATCAAACGGCGCTCTTGGATAACGGTTATAATCCTCATTCAGGCTAAGCAAACCAGTAACTTTGACAAAGGGGCCGTATTGCCGTAAGAGTTTCCAGCAAAACCAACCGCGTAAAAAAAGTACCTCAGCAGTATACTGGCTTTTTAGTTCCTGACTGATGATATCATCGGGCATTTTAACAATGTTCTCCTCGAATACGAATGTTTGACGAATGGCGCTGTAATTGCTCCCCCAGTTATTCCAATAGTCGCTTTGGGGATTCCAGTTTCCTGCAATCATTTTGCGTACATTGACCCCCTGAACGCTACAAGAGGTTTCATCGCTGGCACCCAATACGGTATAATCGTCGGCCGGGAGCTGTATAGACCCATAGATCTGATACAAATACGACTCGGCATTGGCCCGGGTCTGCCAAAGCATATCGGCTGTTAAGAGGTTGTCGGGTTGCTTATCCAGGTAATTACAACCCATTACCGTAATGGAACATAAAATCATCACGGTTCTGGTTAAAAATGGGTATTGAAATCGTTTCATTTTGTAAAGCATAAAGGGTTAAAATTGTGCTCTGATACCAATGGTGGCCATTCTAGTAATGGGATATTTAGCACCATTCGATCCCAGCTCAGGATCCCAAAGCTTAAACTTACTGAAGGTTAACAGGTTATTTCCGGAAAGATAGAGATACAGGTTTTCGCATCCTATTTTCTTTAATTTATCTGAAGTAAAGGTATATCCCAATGAGGCTTGCTTTAAACGGATATACGATCCGTCTTGGAGCCAGTGTGTACTTTCCAGGTAATTATTATCTGTGGTACTGGCCACTGTTAAGCGTGGATAATAGGCGTCCTGCCGCGGATTATCGGCCGTCCAACGATCTTCTACCGCAGCCAAGGTATTGTTAGGATATTGCCCATTACCCGAAAATGGAATAATGCCCACACCGTTCACCCCCATACCGTTGCCATCGATACCTAGGCCGTTGGCCATCAAACCCACATCGGCTATGCCTTGAAAGAAAAGCGATAGGTCGAAATGTTTAAAAGCCACGGAAAAGCCTGCACCATATGACCAGGAAGGGAACCATGATTTACCTAGGTAGGTATAGTCATAGGCATCAATCACGTCATCGTCCTCCGGATTGAGGTTCAGGTAGCGGATATCGCCCGGAAAAACTTCATTGAATTTCTGCTGGGGTCGCGAATCAATATCCGGTTGATCAACAAAGAAGCCATCTGCAATATATCCAGTAAACTCGGCAAAACGCTTTCCAGTACTGCGCTGATAGGCATATTTTTTTGCCGGTTCATCATTAAACACGATCTTATTACGACTATAGGTTACATTGCCAAAAAGACGCAAACCTACTGCTCCGAGTTGATCGTTGTATTCTAAACTAGCGTCGATACCCCGATTATTCATCTCACCAATATTGGCAAAGACGAACGCTCCGCTGTACCCAGCGATGGATGAAATGGACTGCCGAGCGATGAGTATATTCTTTCGCCGTTCTGTAAATCCATCTACAATCAAGTTCAGCTTATTGAACAGTCCAACTTCTAAACCGATGCCGCCTTTATACGATTTTTCCCAAGTCAAGTCCTGCACGCCGATCTGTTGCTCTGTCTGTCCGCCGTAATTGGTGCCATTGAGTCCAAAACCGGCGCTGTTACCTCCGCCAATCTGTGTTAGATAAGGAAAACGCTGACCGGCACCGATGTTATCGTTCCCCACCACCCCATATGAGCCGCGGAGCTTTAACAGGCTGAAGGTAGGAAGGAAGGGCTTGAAAAATGATTCGTTAGAAATGACCCAACCGCCCGAAACCGATGGAAATAAACCAAATTTCTTGCCCTTTTCGAAATTCTCTGAGCCGGTATAACCAGCATTTACTTCCAATAAATAGGTATTTTTATATCCATAAGTTATTCTACCGGCGATACTCTGATTACGATAGGGAATCGAGCCGATGACATCGTCGGACGTGCTCAACAAGCGGTTACGCATGTTATAGAGCACCATCCCGCCTAGCTGGTGATCGCCAAACTGGTGATCATAATGGACGTTTCCTTCCACATACATCACCCGTTCGCCGGTAGAAGTTCGGCTATACCCCAAAAACTGTTCACCTACCCGGGTTTGTGTGTAAACAAGATCGCCATTGGCGTCTCTTCCATTGGCCAGCCACAAGTCATTGCGTCCGCTGCGCCGGTTATCAAACTCACCATAGCTATCAAAAGAGAAACGGGCATACGCAGACAGCCCTTCTGTAAGCATGTCTAATTTTTGATTTACCGTAAATACCGATTGTACGGTGGGACGGAATTCATTGGTGTACCCGTCATTCTGTACCTCATTAAGTGGATTATTACCTCCGTTGGTAATGGGGCCAGCCCACCGCCCATCCGGATAGCGCGTAGGAAAAGCCACAGGTGTGGTGGCAAAAGACAAGTACCAAAGGCTGCCCGAAGAAATACCAGGATAACGCGCGTCGACCAACATGGCGCCCAGGTTCAGTTGCAACAGCGTTGTTTTGGTGAGGTTCACGTCGATATTGCTTCTGAAATCATAGCGTTTAAAATTGAGGTTAGGGTTATAGTCGGCCAGGTTTTCTACTTGATAGGGTCCTACCTGATTATAAAATGACGCCGATAGATAGTATCGAACGGCTTCGCTGCCGCCGGTAATATTGAGATTGGCATTGGTTAATGCTGCATGGTCTTTATACACCTCATCGATCCAATTGACGTCTGGGTATAGGTAAGGATCCAGTCCGCTGGCAGTTTTCAGGATGCGTTCTTCCGAATAGTTGGGCGCCAGTCCCATATTGACGCGTGCTTCATTCAACAACTGCATGTACTGTACACCATCGAGCATTTTTGGTGTTTTGGTGAAACCCGTCCGACCGGTTTCTGTCTTGAGCTGAATTTTAGGCTTACCCTGCGCACCCCGTTTAGTGGTAATGATGAGTACGCCGTTGGCCCCTTTCGCTCCATACATAGCGGTAGAAGAAGCATCTTTCAGCAGGGAAATACTGGCAATATCTTCTGGGTCAATGTTGTTAAAGGCACCACCATAGGAGCTGTTCACATCATCCCGTTGCACGCCGTCTACAATGATCAGTGGCGAAACGCTCCCCTCAAAAGTACTGATCCCACGTATGGTAAAGGTGGCCTGATCATAGCCCGGCTCGCCACTCGATTGTACCGACATGATGCCCGCTACTTTACCTGCCAAGGCATTTGATAGGTTGGGCACGGAAGTTCGCATATCAGCCATGTTGACCGAAGCGACCGAACCCGTTACATTGATTTTCTTCTGTACGCCGTAGCCAACCACCACCACATCTTCCAGATTTTGCGCAACAGATTCGAGCGTTACCTGCAAGGTATTGCCCGTGGCGGCCAGTTCTTTCGTTTCATAGCCGACATACGAAAAAACCAATACGGCATCTGCCCGAGGTAAAACAAGGGTATAATCTCCCTGCTGATCCGTCACCGTTCCTTGGTTCGTTTCTTTTATTTTGACCGATACACCTACCAGCGGATGCCCATCATGATCCACCACTTTTCCGGTTACTTGGAGTTGAACCGGTTTTTCCAAGCGCTCGGTTATGGTTTTACTTTTCACCACAATGGTTCGCGTTTCGAGGGTATACGTGAGCGGCTGTCCCTCAAAAACATGTTGAAGGGCTGTTTCCAAAGAGGCCTGTTGTAAACTGACGGTTACTGGTCGGGCTTTCTGCATGTCCTTATAAACGAAAAAAACAGCATAACCACTCTGGCTTTTTATTTTGCTTAGCACCGTTTCCAGCGATGCATTTTTCTCAGACAAACTGATCTTTTGGGCGAATATTTTTCCACTTGCCTGCGAAATAAAGAGAAAAAATAGCAGGATAAAGATTTTCATGCTTAGGAAAATTTTACAGATTTCCGGCTGTCTGTCCGGAAATCCATACAGATAAAATTTCATATATTTGCATATGGGGTTTATAGCTTAAAAAGCTGACTAACAAATGGGTTAATTTTTACATGTTACAGCGTTATGATCCCTAATAATACCTCAGGATGTTGACGCAGACTGAGGTATTTTTGGTAACGCATACGATCAAGGCATTACCATAACCCTCCTTCCTTCCAGTTTAAATTTCATATTTCCAGTTGATTCCAAGATTTTCAATGTCTGCAAAAGGGTATTGGTCCGTAAGACCGAACCGCCGAAATACAGATCATCTACCTTACCTTGATAAGACACTTCTACATCGTACCATTTTGCAATTTTTAACATAGCCGTTTGGATATCTGTATGATGAAATGTGAAATATCCTTTTGTCCAATCGGTTGCCTCATCTAAATTTACCTGCTTGATGCTGTATTTGCCGTCGATCCGTTCGGCCTGTTCTCCGGGTTTTAGGATATAATGTTCGTTTTCTCTATGCACCCCCACACGTATGCTTCCTTCCACTAAAGTTGTTTTCATAGATGGCTCATCCGGATATGCGCTCACATTGAATGCGGTACCCAGTACATCAATCAATTGTCCACCCGCACGCACCCGAAAGGGTGCGTGTTGATTCTGTGCTACTTCTAGATAAGCCTCGCCCGAAAGCTCTACCAATCGCTCGTTTTCTTCAAAATATGCTGGAAAACGCAATGAAGATGCCGCATTTAGCCAAACGCGTGTGCCGTCTGGCAAATCAATGCGGTATTGCCCCCCTCTAGGAGTTTCTATGGTATTCCAAGCCGCATGGTCGGGCATGGTTGTTTGTTTCCTTACTTGATAACTGATTTTGCCTTCCTCTGATTTTTTTATTTGAAGCCACGGCTTATTCACCAGTTGACCCATGGGTGCATTTTGCAATTGGATGACTGCACCATTTGCTAATTTTAAGGTGGCATAATCTCCACCTGGACCAATCACCTGCTCTTGATCTTGGTTACTCACTGGATGGATAGCCAGCCAATATCCGCCCATTCCCAAAACGAGTAATACCATGGCTGCAGCTGCCACCCGATATATACGGTACATGCGTATTCTTCGTTGCCTATTAGCCTCTAGCCGATTCCAAATACTATCCAGATCGATTTCCCGATCTTCTACAGACAATGGCTTTTGTAACATGGGCTGACGCTGCACGTACCAGCTTTCTACCATTGCCTCTTCGGCAGGCGTACAACGACCTTCGAGGTATCTTTTCAATAATTCTTCTGCAGGTTGTTTATCCATCATAAGGTGGTTATATGGTGTAGTTTTAGATAAGACCTTTTACAACGACTTAGGGGGTAAAAAAAATTTAGAAATGTTGGTTGTTGGTTGTTCGTTGCGAGCTGTTGGTTGTGCGTCATTCCGACCGCAGTGGAGGAATCTCTTAGATGTCTCGATTTCGCTTCGCTTCACTCGACATGACGCTTTCTGCTTTATCCTTTCTGCTTTATACTTTCTCTTTGCGCTTTCTGCTTTAAGCTTTCCGCTCTTAAACAAAAAGAAAATAAATAATCAACAACCCCAATTTGATTTTTAAAATCCGTAAGGCATGTTGAATATGTTTACGTACCGTTTGCTCTGATATATTCAACTCTTGGGCTATTTCTGCATAGCGTAGGTCATCTTTCCGGCTCATTTCGAACACACGGCGCATTTTAGGAGGTAGCAATGCCAGTTCTGCTTCTATCCGGTGCTGCAATTCTCGTTCGCGTACTTGCTGATCGGTCAGGTATATTCCTTGATCTACAAACTCTTGGAGCGAAGCCATATACCGGGCTTGCACCTTACCATGGGCAATCTTTTTTAAGATGCTATTTCGTAGACAGGCATATAAATAGCCCGAAAAACTGCTTGTTATAGCGAGATCTTTCCGCTTTGACCATAGATTCGCAAATAATTCATGTACCAAGTCCTTGGTTTCTTCGCGATCAGCCAGCCAGCGGTAAGCATGCGTATGCAATAGCCATTTATACCGGTTATATACTTCGGTAAAAGCTTTTGCATCATCTTTCTTAAGCAACGTTAAAAGCTCGTCATCATTTAGGCGGTCATAAGCAATCATATGAACTTTGGTGATTGATTGCTAAGATACAATAAAGTGCTCGGTTTTATATAATAGGCAACAAGTTTCTTGCGTAGAAAGCGGAAGACAGTTAAGCTATCCGTGTAAAGTTCTAAGTTGTAAGTAGGACGTTATACGTAAAACTTACAACTTAGAACTTAAAACTAATACCCCTTATTCTGCGTAAACGCATCCGAAGCATCCAATGTTGATTGCGGTATGGGATAAATTCTTCGGAAAGGTTCACTGGCTGGTTTAGCCGTACCGGCCGCATCAAATTTTCCGAAGCGAATGGCCTGCTTCCGCCTTTTCATTTCCCAATACAATTCAAATCCAATTTCACGATAAAGAATGGCCTCGTTCATTTCAGTGATAGCCTTTCCAGGTGCTTCGTTGTATAATTTTTCGCGTGTCCGATTCGTTCGCAAGGCATTTACATCGGCCAGTGCTAAAGCAGTTTGCCCTTTACGCAAATACGCTTCGGCGCGCATACATAGAATACCCCCTAAGCGATACAATGGGATGTCTACATGGCTGCTACCGTTGTCTTTTTCAGGGTCGAACTCGTATTTAAAAATACGCACGCCTTGATTAATCTGCTCTTGGGTAAATACGGCTTGACCATTTTTAAAATCCAACGCGGGAGTAAAATCCATCGCCAAATTGGTTTTTTTCTCACAGAACAGCTTACTCACCTTAATTCTTCCATTATTCGTCCGCTCAAAATCGCCACCTGATACAATAGGTCCATACTGTTGGCCTACCATCATGCCCCGGTTAAAATGAAACCAAGGCAAACCATCGCTATTCGGCACAATACTCGTGGCAGGCACACTGACATCTGTGCCGTCATTCATAAACCAGGTACCATCACTATATTGGTAATGGCGGTGAAAACGCGGGTCATCATGAAAACCATCCCAGGTATGGTAAAACTCCGGTGTGGTACAAGTCGCATTGGTACCCCGGTTGACAGGTGAGGGCTTCTGGTTCCGCTCCATGGGCATGTACACAAAATCATTATCGCTCCCTCGTTGCGTATTGATATCTTGTACTACCGTAAAGATGAGCTCCGAGCCTCCGGTATTGTCTATATCAAAGTTTTTAAAGTAGTTACTTTCCAACGTAAAGCGCCCAGATCCCACCAGCTTCGAGCAATAATCAATCACCTTATCCATATCGGTACCTTGCCCATCCACCGCTTGCTCGGCAAAATTAAAACTGTTAGCATAAGGATCTTTCAGTACAGCCCTGTTTAAATACATATCGGCCAACAAGGCGTAGGCTGCCTGCTTCGTAAACCTGCCAGCGTGCGTAGAGCGTTCTCCCATCTCTGCTAAATCAGGAATAACCGATTCTACTTCTTTAATCAGCTCATCAATGGTCGTGGATGCTTGCCGCACAGTAAGCGGTGCATCGGCAACCAATGGATCCCGATAAGGTGCTTGCCCGAAGAGGTCCATGGTGTGAAAAGTATAAAAAGCCAATAGGCCTTTGGCTTCCGCCATGAATAGCGATTTATCGGCAAAATCTTGCTCATTAATGGCGCTAATGGCTGTAAGCGATTTCGTGATACCGTTATTCAGGGCATCCCAGGTGGTAGTTACTACGGCATTATCTGGTGCCCAGGTAAATTCATGGATAGCCCGCCATTTACCACCATCGCCCCAATCGCTCCCACGAGTAGGCAATAATGCCTCATCTGTCGAATATTCTTGTAAAGCAAATACTTGGCCATGGTCTACAAAGGTACCATTACCCAATTGCCCATAGGCAGCAGCCAAAGCGTTTTCCGGACTGGCAGCTTCTGATCCCAAAACCTCGTCAATGACCTTCTCTTGAAGGTCTGTACATCCTACGAAAGCCAGCGTAAGAAGTATGCAGATTATTTTATTACGTAAACTAACTGTTTTCATCTGTTTAAATTTGTCTTTACCGGTGATGAAGCTTGCATAAATGAATCATGTCTTTTGTTTATGGCAATTTATGCAGGTTTCATCTGTTTAAAATTTAATAGTTGCACCCAACATGAACGTTTTTGCTGCCGGATAAGTGGTATAATCGATACCCAATGACTGATTGCCACCGACCGTTTTTGCGGTATTGACCAGCGGGTCGTATCCAGAATAATTACTGATAGTGAGCAAATTCTGCGCGCTGACATACATGTTGACCGATTGCAACCATTTCCATTGGTTCAACATAAAGGTATACCCTAACCGCACGTTCGTTAATCGGAGCATATCAGACTTTTCTAGGTATAAAGAAGAAAGTTGTACGGCATTGTCCGGATTAGCCCCAGCGTTGTAGTATTTGGCCAGCACATTCCGGTCAGAGGCCAAACTATTGATGTTCAGATCCAAGGCCGTATTGTTCACCAAGTATCCACCTGTCTGACCCAAGAAGGAGAAAGCAAAATCAAACTGTTTGTAGCGCATCTGGCTATTGATACCAAAGTTGAAATTAGGCAAGGCCCCTTCAAAAATCTGGCGGTCGTCTACACCGATCACCCCATCGTTATTATAATCTTCAATAATGTCGCGGCCTTCATCGTCATATCCGAGATGCTTCAGCATGAAAAAAGATCCGGCCTCATAGCCGTTTTTATAAATATTGGCATTGACATCTGAGAGTCCAGGGCCGGAAATACTGCCCGAATAGAGTTCGGACACGGGCAAATCTTTGATCACGTTCGATAATGTCGCTCCCGTTACATCCAATGTCCAGGTAAAGTCTTTCTTCGATACCAGCTGAGAGCCCAACAGAAACTCCAGTCCTTTGTTCACCAAACGCGCATCCACGTTCTTCCACACGGTAGTAGTGGGGCTCAGGGGTTCAGAAGGGATATTCAAGATGGGGTCTTTCGTGGTTTTGTTATAAAATTCTAAGGATCCGTACAATTTATTGTTCCAAATATTAAAATCCAATCCCAAGTTATACTGCTCTACTACCTCCCATCTCAATTCCGGATTGGCCGTGCGGTTAATGGTTACCCCATTGACCAAAGCTAGGTCGCTATTAAAGTAATAGCCCGAACCCGGCGATAAGGAGTAACTGGCTTGTGTAATTTTATTGGGCACTTCCTGATTCCCGGTTTGCCCCCAGCTGGCACGCAATTTCAATTCATTAATCGCTTTGTTGTCATTCAGGAAACTTTCTCGCGATAGTACCCATCCCAAGGCAAAAGAAGGAAAATAGCCGTACTTATTATTCTTTCCAAAGCGGGTAGAACCATCTGCCCGCAACGAAGCGGTTACTAAGTACCGGTTGTCGTAATTATAATTCACCCGGCCAAAGAACGACTGTAGTTCATTTTCCTGCGCATAGCCACTGGGAGTCCTTGGAGTGCCTGAATATCCCGGATTGTATTCGGGCGCCACGCCTTCCCCCTGATTAGCAATATCTTCTATACCAAAAGCCGTTCCGGAGAACTTAAATTGTTGATAAGAAAAACCGCCTAGCATCTCCATTTGGTGTTTATCAATGGAGAGGTTGTAAGTGAGGTAATGGTCAATCAAGGTAGTTAGCGAAGAAAGGTTGTTCTGCATATAGGCGCCATTGGGTGTCCGGTCGGTTATATTCGGAAAAATGGTTGAGTTCCGTTCAGATGTCGATTTATCTACCCCTAAGTTGAAGCGATAATCCAAGCCCGGTAACAACCGCAATGTAGCCTCTAAATTTCCTAAAACCCGGAAAGTGTTGGTTTTATCATCATAAATATGCAGCAGATAGGCCGGATTATAATGCGCATTCATATTGAAGTTGGTATACTCCCCGTTTTCATCATACACCGTGCGAGTAGGATTGGCCATGAGTGCATGTATAATCAGCTGTCCGTCAGAGCCTGCCGTGTTTCCATTTGGTACTCCTGTTTCCTGGATATCACTGGCGGTGAGGTTCATCTTGATCCGCAGGCGTTTATTGTCAAAAAAAGACTCTTCGCCATTCAGCCGAGCAGTTGTCCGCTTAAAACTGCTCTTCTGCACAATACCATCCTGATCCATGCGCGAAACCGATGCGAGGTAATTTCCGGTAGACGTTGCTTTAGAAAAAGAAAGATTATGATTTTGGGTCGTAGCATTCCGGTAAATCACGTCTTGCCAATCGGTATTTCCATGATGATCATAATCCTCAGCGACTGCCGCACGATAGGTATCCGCAGAAAGTAAATCCAGCTTTTTGATCACCGAAGAGGTACCCACATAAGCATCGTAGGTGAGGCTAGGCTCTTCTTTACTCCCTTTTTTTGTGGTAATCAGCACCACCCCATTCGATCCCCGCGCACCATAGATCGCAGCTGCTGAAGCATCTTTCAACACGGTGATGGTTTCAATATCGCTGGTATTCAAAAAGTTCAGAGGATTTTTAGCTTCCGAACTACCCAAACCAAAATTAGCTCCGCCAGCGCTTACATTGTCGTTACTTAAAGGTACGCCATCTACTACAAATAACGGTGTACTTCCGCTCCGGATAGACCCAACTCCCCGAATAAACACATCTACTCCAGCACCTGGCTCACCGCTCGATTGCGCAATGCGCACACCCGGAACTTTTCCCTGCAGCATATTATCAACCGAAACGGTCATCCCTTGTTTGATATTATCGGCTTTGAGCTGCGTCACAGCACCCGTGATATCCGCTTTGGTTTGGTTACCGTAACCAACAACTACAATTTCATCCAACTGGTTACTGCTTTCTGTTAAAATCACGCGAATCACATCTTGGTCTATCGTAAATTCCTGAGCCGTATACCCCACATAGGATACGAGCAGTTTGTCGCCTTTTTTAGCTGATAGGGTAAATCCACCCTGATCGTTGGTTGTTGTGGTCTGGCCCGAACTTAATGATTTCACGGTAGCGCCCGCAATAGGCGTATTATCCGCTCTAACCACCACACCCTTCATGGTAGCTTGTCGCATCACTTGGCGTTCAGGAACCGGATGTAAGGGCTTGGCCGTGAGTAGGCCAGCAAACGATAAGCATAAGGCCATCGTCAAGAGTAGTTTTTTGTTCATTTGGTGCATTTTTAGATATCTTTCTCCATACGTAACCACCACTATCTACCTAACGAGATATTTTTCTGATTCATCCTGTATGATAACTCCGATAAAAGAAATAAATTGGTTGATGTAAAAGTAACAAAAAAGTTAGAAAAACAAACGCAGGACACTTTATTAAGTCGGTACATGATAAGCCACATGGTATGATATGCTATTATTTGGAAGCAATGATACGAGGTATATAAGAATTTTATATTAACTATGCGTTATGAAAATCGTACACCGTACATGTATCCAAAAATGCAGACTATGAGAAGAAAAAACCTGACCTGTCCGTTCGCCATCCTGTTCGTCATCTTTGTCGTATTATCTGCTTGTGAAAAGGCACATAGCGATATTGATTCCTTAACCAACACAACATGGAAATTAGCCAGTACAGATACAAATCCATCCAGCAACCCTACCGGAGAAATTATTTATAGCCCCCTGATGGCATGTGCAGCTGATGACACCTACTATTTTTCTTCGGATGGAAAGCTCACCATTAACCACGGAGAAAAACGGTGCACAGAAAGTGAGGAAAAGGAGGTTGTCGTAGATTATTTCTACAATAAAAAAAACAATACATTAACTATAAACGGTGAAAACTATACCGTTATTGAGATAACCGATACCCAAATTAAATATTGCAAAGCCATTGAGGGTACGAATGGATTTACTTATTTAATCTATATCTTGCAATAAGTTGTAAAAGCGGAAAGCTTATTGACGATCGTCATCCCGAGCGGAGCCGAGGGATCTCCCTGGGTTTGATAGATGTCTCGACTGCTCTTCGTTTCGCTCGACATGACGTAAAGGGATTATGTCGACATGGCAATGGGGTTCACTCGACATAACGGACAGATTGAACACCATTAAAAATTTCATTAAATTACACCATCAATTTTCCAGCATTATGCATTACGGCGGTTGTATTTACATATTAACCAATAAAAGTAAAACTACTTTGTACATCGGGGTAACATCTGACCTTAAAAATCGAATCTATCAACATAAATCAAATCATTACCCGTCATCTTTTTCTGCAAAGTATCATCTAAATATATGTGTTTACTATGAAGCTTTTCTTCGAATAGAAGAAGCAATTGCACGGGAAAAACAACTAAAAAAATGGAATAGAAATAAAAAAGAAATGCTGATTCAAAAATTAAATCCAGCTTGGAACGACCTATGGGATCAAATAAAAGATTGGTAATAGATGTCTCGACTGCTCTTCGTTCCACTCGACATGACGTAAAGGGGTTATATACCAAAACGTCATCTCGACCGGAGTGGAACGCAGCGGAGAGATCTTATTATCGTTGTTAGTTGTGCATTGCGGGTTGCCAGTGTAAGGAGACTGCTTTCCGCTTTAAGCTTTATGCTTTATTTGAATATCCGGGTTAATAACCAGCAATGCTTCAATAAATGTGTCATTGTTATCTGGCGATAAGTAGATATCATCAAATCGGTTGTATTTGACAATGACCCCTTTTCTTGCTAAAGCAAGGCGGTAACCTGTCCACATGGTGGTATCACGTTCTATCTCACGTATCGTTTCAATTGGGATTTTCCCTCTTAACGGACCCGATTGATAATGAAGATATCGGTTATCGACACAGTAATACGTGCCGTACCAAAGCCACAACAAAAAACCGATTACTATGAAATTAACCACATGAAACAACAAACCGATGTGCCATCCCTCAAATAGGAGTTGTACCACAAAAATGCCCAGCAACATGAAGCTGATACCGAAGATGATACCACCGTATAATCGGTCTTTTCGACTTTTAAAGGTAAAGTAATGTGGTTGTATCATACGTCACGCATTTTAGATTTTGTTAAAATACAAAAAAATCGCCACATCTATTAAGCCCGGCTCATTTACACACTTGGATGGTATGGTTCTGTTGCGTATGTTTGAATGAGCACAAAAAAGCCATCAACACATGGAACAACATAACAGCAGCACAACACCCGATAGCACCGCAGCCAGAACAGCTTTATGGCGAGCACTACATCTGCAAGTAGATGCTCAGCCGCATATATTAAAAGATGAAATAGGCTTAAAATTGCTTGATCCGCCTGCCGGCTGGCAAGAACGGCCCGACATGAAATTCACCAAGCGTTTGCGGGCTTCTATTGTGGCACGCGCGCGCTTCATCGAAGATCTGATCATCGAGCAAAGCAAACAAGGCCTCAAACAATACGTGATCCTCGGAGCGGGACTCGATTCTTTTGCACAACGAAGGCCGGCCATTGCTTCCCAGCTCCAAATATTTGAAATTGACCAGCCAGATACCTTAATCTGGAAGCAAGAACGACTCGTAACGCTAGGATTGAATATTCCGGATTATTTGCATTTTGTGCCCGTTAATTTTGAAGTTTCATCTTGGTGGGAGAAATTGTTGGAGGCCGGATTTGATCCACATAAACCCGCAGTTGTGGTGTGTACGGGAGTAACCTTATACCTAACAAAAGAAGCGATTACTGCTACCTTGAAACAGCTATCCACATTAGCCACCCAATCCAAACTGGCCATTACTTTCTATTTACCCATTCACCTCCTAGATCAGGAAGATCAGCCTATGCAAGAAATGGCAGAGAAAGGCGCCCGCTCTTCTGGAACACCTTTTATAAGTTTTTTCACACCCGATGAGATCAAGACGCTAGCACATGAGGCCGGCTTTCGCCATGCACAAATCTTATCAACCAAAGATATGGAACAACGTTATTTTGCCGGCAGAACCGATCACTTACTTCCAGCAAGCGGAGAAGTATTTTTGTTGGCTACTATTTAGTTATTTTCCACGTAAGAAAGCAACTATTATTTTTCCTATCTTCAGGATAGCTATCATCAACAATCCAGCAATCAAACCAATGGCCATTTCTTTCACAAAGGGTGGCACCATCGAAAGCACATGATGCAAGTAATCGATATTATGAACTAAGATGCCCCCAGAAACCAGCAGCAAAGCAATGGTACCCACCACTCCGAGCACCTTGATGATAACGGGCAGCGCTTTCACCAATAAATGGCCAAGGGTAGCTAAAAGCCCTTTATCATGCGCATTCTTGATCAGTTTAAACCCCGCATCATCCATACGTACAATCAACGCTACAATACCATAAACACCAATCGTAGCTAAAAAGGCAACCACAGAAACCGTAATAATTTGTATAGATAAACTTTTATCCAAAACCGTCCCCAATGCAATAATCACAATTTCAATCGATAGAATAAAATCAGTCGTTACAGCAGCCTTAATCTTATTCTTTTCGGCCTGTCCATCACTTTCTTCACTTTTTTCGATGACTTCATGAGCCGATTTTGAACGATGAAAAAAATATTCAACCATCTTTTCAACGCCTTCATAAGCCAAATAGAGCCCTCCCAACACCAAGATCATTTTAATCGCCAGCGGAAAAAATACATTGAGCAGTAATGCAATCGGGATAATAATTAATTTATTGATAAAAGAGCCCTTCGTAATGGCCCATAGCACCGGCAACTCACGTGAAGAAAGAAACCCAGTAGCTTTTTCGGCATTTACAGCAAGGTCATCGCCCAAGATCCCCGCTGTTTTACGTGTTGCTACTTTTGCGGTAACGGCAACATCGTCCATTAAAGAAGCAATATCATCTAAAATCGCAAAAAATCCAGAGGCCATATTTTTTTATTTCGTTTGTGGCCGTAAAAATAGGATTTAAATAGGAGATATTAGTTGTTCGTTGATGGTTGTTGGTTATTTGTTGGATGATGAATTTTGAATAATGAGTGATGAATAATGGTTGAGGTGTCTGGTGTCTGGTGTCTTGCTACTTACAACAACTCAAAAGCTTTCTGCTCCTCCGCCGTCATATTGAGCGGAGTGAAACGGAGTCGAACCGACTGTAAGGAGTTCATGAATGCCATTAAAAATTGACACGAATGAATAAATATCTTT
>Ga0182744_1000436_pt1 | contig 40322 bp, 44 predicted proteins | sample eDN3rd30CKraftMG_FD_128525 | JGI IMG/M metagenome (GOLD analysis project Ga0182744, IMG submission 128525) | Enriched Miracle-Growth compost microbial communities from Emeryville, California, USA - eDNA 3rd pass 30_C Kraft MG (version 2) (version 2) ... | reverse complement strand
TGTGGTCGAGGCCGGAGGGAGGGCGTTGTTACAGGTCAGACGTTTTGTCGGAACGCGGTTTCATCTGGAATCAGAAGGGCCGCTGACCCACCTTCAGCGGACGCTTCACTTCCGGGCTGATTCACCTTCCTTCACGGGGGGACGCTCCCCTCCCGGTGGGTCTGCGGTCGGGATCTTCTCTGGGGGGGCAATTCCCAGACAGACGACGCTGATTTCCAATTCGCCGACCTTGACCGCACCCGACTGACTTGAAAAACGCCTGTCTTGGCCTGCGGGGATTTGTGTTTCCACTGGTCTCGACGGCATCGAAAGAATTCGAGCAACAACTTCGGTCGCGAACAAACTTCGATCGCGATTTGCAGGTGATTCCCTTGGTGGTCTTGAGCATTCCTGCCTCCGTTGCGTTGGGTTTTCCAGGTTACGAAAGGCAACAATGAAGCAAAGCCCGACAAAACACCACCAACCCCATTTTCCCTGGAATTTTGAAACAAACTGAACAGGTCAGGCATCGCATGACGATGGTCGCCATGGTCCCAAAGCCGCGCGTCAAGTTCGTCAAGGAATGCCATCGACAGGGACAGCGGCGGTTCCGGCGAGCTGAGATTCTTCATCTGGAAGTTCATTCGAGAAGATCGGAAGGATGTGGAACCCGGTCCACCAGCGGGAGGACCTGGGGCTGATACAGAGTGGTATAGGCTTCCGCGGTGCGATGCACTTCCCAGATTTCCTTGGATTCCCAGCGTTCGATCAGCAGAAAGACTCGGGGATCCGTTTGCGAATGGCAGACATCATAGAGGCGGCACCCCGGTTCTTTTCGGGACAGTTGGCCGCAACGGCGTAATAATTCGCCGACTTTGGGAATATCTGCTTCATTCTTCACGGTGAGGATGACGTTTGTTGCGAACATAGGAAAAATCAACTCCGCAGAAGGGGACGATTGGAATAGTCGGGAATTTCCGGGAATCCTATCATACAGCGGATCGACCCCGCAAAGTCTGCGTTTATCCATTCAGGGACCGGTTTTTGTCCCATGAAGCGCGTCCTGCGCGGACTCCGATGAGAGATTTTCCTTCGTGCCCGACCCTGATGATCCTGATCCGCTGCTGGGAGACGTTTCCATGTCCAATGCGGATCGCTGGCATCAGATTCATCATTTCCATGGATTGATTACGACGAGAAGACCATGTCGCAGGAATTATTGAAGAAATTTGACTCCCGCCAGGCTGTTATTGGGGTCATCGGGCTGGGATATGTCGGATTGCCCCTGCTGGATGCCTTCATTCAGGCGGGGTTTCGGACCATTGGTTTCGACGTCGATGATCGCAAAGTCGAACAGCTCAATGCCGGGCAGAGTTACATCAAGCATGTTTCCTCCGAACGAGTCCAGCAATGGCGGGAGAGCAGCCGATTTGAAGCGACCGCCCAGCTGGATCGACTGAGCGAACCGGACGCCATCGTCATTTGCGTTCCGACTCCCTTAAATGACAGCCGGGACCCGGACATGTCATACATTGTCGGGACGGGAGAAAGCATCGCACCCCGCCTGCGTGCCGGGCAACTGATCGTCCTGGAAAGCACAACCTATCCGACGACCACCCGCGGCGTCCTCCTTCCCATTCTGGAGACATCCGGTCTGAAAGCTGGCAAAGATTTCTTTCTGGCCTATAGCCCGGAACGGGAAGATCCCGGAAACCCGGTTTATTCCGCCGCGAAAATTCCGAAAGTGGTGGGGGGGCTGGACCAGGCCAGCCTGGAACTGGCCTGTGCGCTCTATCGTCCCGCAGTGGTGCAGATCGTTCCCGTCGGGTCAGCGGAAGTCGCGGAAGCGGCCAAAATCCTGGAAAATACGTACCGAGCAGTGAACATCGCTCTCGTCAATGAACTGAAGATGCTCTTCGACCGCATGGGGATTGATGTCTGGGAAGTTATTGAAGCCGCCCGGACGAAGCCGTTTGGTTTTCAACCGTTTTATCCCGGTCCCGGATTGGGAGGGCACTGTATTCCCATCGATCCGTTCTATCTGACATGGCTGGCCCGTCGGCATGGACTCGCCACCCGGTTTATCGAGTTGGCGGGAGAAGTGAACTCGAAGATGCCGGAATACGTGATTCACCGTCTGGCAGAGTTTCTGAACGATCTCGGCAAGCCGGTCCGGGGGAGCAAAATCTGCCTGCTGGGAATGGCTTACAAGAAAGATGTGGATGACTCCCGGGAAAGTCCCTCGTTTTCGCTGATGGAACTGCTGCTCCAGCGGGGAGCCAATCTCTCCTATAACGATCCTCACGTCCCCAGTCTGCCGGAAAAACGGCATTATCCCCATTTGCCGGATCTTCACAGCCAGGAACTGACTCCGGAATTTCTGGCTGCCCAGGATTGCGTGCTGATCGCCACCGATCATTCCGCCTACGATTATGAGTTCATCGTGGCGCATTCCCGAATGGTTCTCGACACCCGAAATGCCACGCGGAAGGTCCGGGCGGGTCTGGAAAAAATCCGCCGCGCATGAGGCGTTTCCGGAATTGCTTGAAAGCCGCATGATGTTTTCATCATGCGGCTTTCAAGCGGATCAGAATTGCCTTTGTGAGGACCGGCAAATTGTCTTCCATTGCCGGTCGGATCACACTCGGATCAGATCACCCCTCCATGTGTGCGGTAGGGAGTGGCGACATCCGGCATGTCGAGGAACCAGGCCCGTTCCCAGATTTCGGGAATCTGACGGTAGTTTTCCGACTGATAGATCATCTGCCGGACCCGTTCGTCGGGAGAAGCACTCCAGATCGGGATAATACATCCAGACTGTGCCGTCAGGGTGGCCGTCGTCGCAAGCAGCAGGAACAGTTTCCGCATGAGTCTCCTCCATGAGTCCGCTGCCGCATCATGCGCGGCGTCGAACAGTCGACAGCCCTCGATCCTGCATGGAACGAATGCTACCAGCCTGACAGGTAATCCTGAGTTCACGTTTCCGCCAACATCCGTATGGATCCCGGACCTGCCGGGCCATATCGGGTTGCTGCCGAACGTGAACGATGAATTCAATGAGTTGATTTTGAGTCGAGATTGAACCACGCAGGCGTGGGTCATTCAGGACGATGCTCTTCCGCGGAAGGCGGAGGAAACATGGAAATGGTTGTGGGGGCAGGGGTGGAAACCGACGAGCTTGGAATATCCGCAGCCGGAGCTGCTTCCGGAGAAGATCGAGCGGCAGCTTCCTGAAGCTGTAGCACACGTTCCTCCATTTCCTTGCCAGGTTTAAAGGTCACCACGAATTTTTCCGGAACATCCACTCGTTCGCCGGAGCGAGGATTGCGGGCCTTCCGGGCCGCCCGCTTCTTGACTTCAAAGACACCAAAATTCCGCAGCTCGATACGAGTCTCCGAAACCAACGTGTCAATAATGGCTTCAAACGTCTTCTGGACGATTTCTTTCGTCTTCAGTTGAGTCAGACCACATTCTTCGGAGATCGTCTTAACGATTTCTTTTTTGGTCACGTCTGGCCACTCCCGGCTGATTCTGGCGTTCGAATTGATGCTGATTGAACAGGTCAATCTGCACTCAACTGTAAATGCAACACCAACTTACTGTCAAGTAGCCGAGATAGGCCAGAATCTCCTCCTGCCTCGACTTGTGAGACAGGAAAGAAACACAACTTCATCATCGACATCATTACAATCGAAAGATGAGGACAAATCGAAAAATTCTGAAAAGTCTCTCCAGCTTGACAACTTTCCAATGAACTTCTCGTTATGATCCGTGAGTATTTTTGTTGCAAGATATTAAATACAAATGCTTTAAGATGTTTTTCCAAACGGAGCCAACAGCCGGCGAGAATACCGAAATTCCATGTCGCCGTTCCAATACCGGTCCGAATCACTCTTGGAAGAACGAAGATCCGAACCGATCCAAATGGCGACTAACCCTTTCCATCCGATGATTTTGGAGAAAAAATGATTCTTTTCGTTCCAGAAAAGAATCCGCAACTTTCGCCGCTTACGACGAAAATTGGGCGGACATTGTTGATGCGCTCTCGTTTTTAAGGAAGGAGTTTTCATGTCCCACCAGGTCCTGATTCAGAATTATCTCGCCGGGATCGACCAGCTTCGCGATGCCCTCCGGGGATTGTCTCCGGAGCAATTGAAAGCAACCCCCGTTCCTGGGAAGTGGTCGACATTACAGGTTGTCTGTCACCTGGCCGATTTTGAACCGATTTATGCGGATCGGATCAAACGGGTTATCTCTGAGGACCAGCCCCTCATTCTTTCCGGCGATCCCGACTTGTTTGCCGCACATCTGGCCTATCTGGATCGCGATGTGGAAGAAGAACTGGCGGTCATTGCCTCCATTCGCACACAACTTGCCCGGATACTCTCCACACTACCGGAAGCAGCGTTTCAACGAACCGGAACCCATTCCACCGATGGTCCGATTTCGCTGGAAACCCTTCTGATACGCATTACGAATCATCTTCCACATCACATCAAGTTCATTCTCGAAAAACGGGCCGCACTCCATTCGGCGCCAAACGGATGATCTGCTGCTGACAGGGTCCGCTCTGTGCGGACCGTGACGGGTTCGCACAGCGGACCCCGGTGCGTCTGTCAGAGCTTCAGCTTGTTTCCAGATGGGGGATTTTCGGAAGGGCGAAGCTCCTGCTGAGCCGCAGGGAAGATCGCGCTTTCCATGGTTTGCGGCTCGGCGGGAGCCTCGCCCTCCCGGATCCATGGAAATCAGGAGGATGAAACCAGAACGGGGGATCGCTCTTCAGTCCCCGCAGGTCATATGCGTGGAGCGTCCCGTAAAGGTGGGTCAGCGGCCCGATGAATTTCCAGGCGAAACCGCGTTCTGGCAAAGCGCGTCTGACCTACAGCAGCGCTCTCTATCCGGGCCTCGACCACACCCTACGAACCGATCTGGCTCTACGGCATCCCACAACATTCTTTCTTCCACCAGGGATCCCTGGTGGTGACTCCGATTTTGAATTTGAAAACAGCTTCTCACTCGTATTGCAGCGTTAACGTTATGGTCGCGTTGTTTCTGGCCCGGAAGCGGATCCAGGCGGCACTATTCAATACTGTCGGAAGTTCCAGGCGGGTTGTTGGCATCGTGGCTGTTCCAGGCTGGGACTCACCGTTCAGACGGATTGCAACCACGGTCTGTTTGTCTTGAAGAGTGATGTCGAGTTGGCCCACGGAAGTCCAGACACCCGTTCCAAGGAGGTCGCACTCAAGATCGATTTGCACGGGACCGGAAGTCTCCGCTGTCAGTGTTTTACGATCAAACCCCGATAACAGAAATGGGTCGGAGACGTCACCGGCAATAACGTTTGCCTGATGCCATGGGCTTCCTGTTCCCCGCGGCTTGCCGAATTTCCACAAGTCGTCGACACACCCCAGCCAGACCGCTGCCAAGCCATCCGCTGATTCGATCACATGCGGATCATTCTTGTCGGAATGGGATTGCAGTCCGCTCAGAACCAGGAGTCCCCGCCAGGTGCAATAGTCGTGAATGAAGCGGTCATGCGTGCAGACCGGTCGGATTTTCGGAAAGCCTCCCGCGTTGCGGGCTGGAAGTTCGTAAAACGTTCCTGCTGCCTGAAACAGATCGCGCTCCGTACAGACTTCGCGGGCGATCCGTTGATGGTTCACCCCGTCCGGATGATCTAGAAACCAGGAATTCCCGATGGGAAGCCGGTAGCGCTGGCCGTCGTCATCAATAAACAACAGCGAATTCCCCGTCACTTCCACAACATGCTTTTGGACAGCCACTTTTTCCTTCAAAAAGGTTTCGGCCTTCCTGTCTGATGAAGGAACGAGAGTCAGCTCCGGCGTTAAGATGTAATAACCCTGGCGGGAAAGGTGCTCGGAGGAACCGCTGTGAGCGAGGAGTTGCAGGCCGGTTTCTTTCGTTCCGGCACGGACCAGTCCGCCACGCAGGTTTGGCTGATCGGGAGTTGCCAGAGAGGCCATTCGCTTCGCATCCAGGGAAGGGGGCTGCTTTGTATTCCGCAGCGTGAATAACGCTGTTGCGGACGGACAGGAACGATCCGGGACGAGTCGGATCCATTCCGGGGTTTTCTCCAGGGAAATCGTCTTCCAGACTCCTTTTCCCACGGGGACCGGGAAATCAGTGATGGCTTGAAAGGTTCCCGATCCGGTTGTGTCTGCTTCAACTTGAAATTGAACGGGGACTTTCTGATCGTGCTGTAAAAAGACGATGCATTCATCGAAACCACCGACGTGCATCGGGTCGGATGCTGTTCCAGCGGTCACGGGATCGTGCAGCCAGACGGCTCCCCGCCCGCCGGTTGGTCCCATTTCGTCCAGTTCCTGAGGGTTGAGAAAACGCAAATTCGATTGCGATTGCGCGGGACCCGCGAGTTCTCCCTTGGCTTTGCGTTTGTTCAGAAATTCATTTTTGGCGGAATCATCACATCCCAGAACGATACGATCTCCCCAGCGACAAAAGTCACCGACAATTTTCAGGTAGGAAGAGCGCTGGCGGATCCCCTGAGTCTGGCTGGGGCGAAATCCGGGCGGAAACTTCCAGAACGCTCCGTGCATTGTCATCAGCAGATCGGTTTCTCCAATCTCACGAATCCGCGGCCATTCCGTATTCCAGCCGTGTGCGCCATCATAGGAATGGCTGGATTTCACCAGGCGGTAACGACTCCATTTCCCCTCCGACAGGCACATCAGAATTAATGATCGATTGTCCCAGCCAAGAGCCCAGACAGGATTGCTTTCCGGGTGCAGATTTCCCTGGATGCCATCGGGGGTGGTTATTTCCGTGAACTGATTGCGGCTGACAATCGTCCAGGCATCCGCCATTCCGTCCCATTCAGCGAGCACGCCCGAAGGAGTTTCGGGATCGATCTGGGCCGGCTGGCCATGCTCTCCATTATTGGCATAGATCACCCGCCCGTAACCGGAGGAGAGGCCTTTGCCATGGTAACCGGGGAGTTGGGAATGCCGGCCTTCCTTGTGGGCTTCATCCGCCCAGAGTTCCTTCACCTCCAGGGTATGCACATCGATTTCATAGAGTGCTTCTTCCATGGAAGCACAATAAATTTTATTGGCAGGGTCAAAGAGATGCCGGGCATTGCCTGTTGGTCGGCCGAACATCCGGGAATAAGGAATTGTCCGCACCTGGCCTTCGCGGGAAATGGCATAGGGACCGATAAAGAGTTGCTGCGATTCTGAGTGAATCATCCGATTGGCGGGTGTTCCACCGATACTTTCCGGACGAATGATCTGCTTCAGATCGGAAGTGATTTCATAGAGCTTATCGTCCGATCCCCGTGGGCGATGCGGCGAGTACGTCACAACCCACAGGTGATCCCCCCAGGGGACCACGGCTCCGGTCCCGCATTCGCCGTCGCTGTTGAACATCGCCAGATGCGGATAAATCCCGCTGATGACTCCGGGACGGGACGGCTCTTCTGCCAGAACGTCATTCACCAGAAGAGTGGCCAATGTCACGCTGAGAACCAGGGCAGGGAAGGGGAATTGTCGGAGGAGCATGGATTTCAGTCTGATGCGAGGGAGGGAAGTTGTCCATTCGACAGCGTGCCAGGCGCGAGAAACATGGTATCGCGTCAGAAGGGGAAAGGGAAAAGAGAACAGGGACGAGAGAAGGGGAAATCTCTCCAGCCTGTGTCTGCGCAGCGCGTGTATTTAAAGAGAAGGAAAGCTGATCCCTATGTGGCGGAACGCGAGCCATGTGGAATTGAAGTGATCCTGAGGGCCGGGTTCTGCCCATTCCGTCTTTTTGTTCTCGATGAATTCTTGACGCCTGCGAACATTTTCCTGATTGACAATGGAATTCTGTCGGCTACCTTGATCTTACGAGATATTACTTTCTGCCAGGAGGGTCTCTCCCAGGTGTGATCTCGTCAGCAGCATCTCTTCGAATCATCTCATTTCGTTCTGTTTGATGGGTGCCTCTATGAAGAATTCCATCCGCCCGATTCCTGCACGAGGATTTACTCTGATTGAACTGCTGGTGGTGATTGCCATCATCGCGGTCCTCATCGCCCTGTTGTTGCCTGCGGTGCAGCAGGCCCGTGAAGCCGCACGGCGCTCGCAGTGCAAAAACAATCTGAAGCAACTCGGAATTGCCTTTCACAACTACCACGATACCTATTCCATGCTGCCGCCCGGTCCCTTTCCGACCACCGCCGGCGATGCCGCGTATCGCATGGGCTGGGCACCACGTATTTTCCCTTATATTGATCAGGCAACCCGGCTGAATGCCATGGAGGGATTCTCTGCGAATCCATTGACGCGCCTGCAACCCTGGCGAATCACCACAGCTCCTTCCAATGGAGCCAGCCCGATCTGGGGACCCATCGCGACTTTGGCCTGCCCTTCTTCGCCGGACAGCGCTTATGCCCGGGATTACGGAACTGCCGGTTATGAATATCGCGGCGGACAGGGCGCCCTCCACTACCGGGCCTGTACCGGTTCCTATAACGAAATTGTCTCTCCGCTTCCGTCAACCGCTGATCGACGCTATGCCACCTCCGGGCTGATGTGCCCAATGAGCCGCATCAACTTTGCCAGCGTGACTGACGGACTGAGCAATACGATTCTGCTGGGAGAGACTTCCAGCTCCGCGAACTTTTACAGCCAAAGTTATAAATGGGGCTGGCAGGGCCTCGTCTCCTGGACCTGGGGAATGTACTACTATTCCGGAAGTCCTTCAGAATGGCTGACGATTGATGCCAAGATGGTTCAACTCCCGATCAATTCTCGAAGCGCATTCAATACCGGAAATGCGCCTTATACCAGCGCCCATACCGGCGGAGCACATTTTCTGCTGGGAGACGGATCGGTTCGGTTTCTCAGCGAGAATATCGCGCTGACGACAACGTTCTATGCGCTGGCCTCCCGTAACCAGGGAGAAATCGTCGGAGAGTTTTAAAAGAAGGGCAAGGAGCAGAAAGAGGAACCAGGGGAAAGATGTGATGTGGATCCCTTTCCCCAATCTTCTCTCTTTGATGATCTTCATTTCGCCACCGGAACAGATTTGGAAACTCGAACTCGGAATCACCTGGTCACCAGACGAAATTGAATAAAAATGCTTCAACGGATCAGTGCAGCGAGTCTTCGGGGGAAAACATTTGCCTTCACACTGCTGGGGGGACTTATTCTGGTGGGACTCACCGGATGCGGCAGGAAGTCGGACCGTCTGAAAACGGCGCCCGCTTCGGGAAGCGTTACGTTCAATGGCAAGCCAGTCCCACAAGGATCGTTACTCTTCATTCCAACGGTTCCCGGACCTCCCGGACAGGCCAATTTGAAACCGGACGGAACGTTTGTCGCGGGAACTTATGAAATTGATGACGGGTTGGTCCCCGGAGAATATGCCGTCGCCATTACCGGCCAGATGGAAGTCGAGCCCGAGCCCACCGCGACTCCGCTGGCGGAAAATGCCGGCAAAACAAAAGCTCCCGAACAACTTCCCGAGAAATATGGTAGCTACAAAACTTCCGGATTGACCGCCACCGTCGAACTGGGAGAGAAGCACGACTTGAATTTTGATTTGACGAAGTAATAGCAATCCGAAATGCATCAACTCCCGAAGGGCTGCATTCCACTGATCTTCAATCGTTCTCTTTTCGACAAATCTGCATTTTCTGGAAAACGGATAGCGTGGTCGATTCTGAAAGTGGTCTCCCCATGAAAGTGGCTCTTCGGGCAGACTGATGTTTCTCACAACGTCAGCTCGCAACCGGAGAGCCACGGATGGCATCGTATCACGCACCGCGGGAATGGGAAGATCAGGTTCAATGGCTGGCCGGTGTGTTGCATGGCCGGTCAGCGTGGCGGTTCGCCCTTCTGCTGTGGGGAGCGCTCTTTGCCAGTGGGCGGAGGGTGATCGCTACGTGGATTCGAACTGCCGGAGTCAGCCACGACTTTCAGCAGCCTGTTGAAAAACACATAGACGGAAATGTCCGTGCCATCAGGGACATCCGGTTCATTGAAAAAAGTGGGCCGGACATTTCTGTCTGGCCGGGATTTTGTGTTTTTTCAACAGGCTTTCAGGACTTCTACTTCTTCCTGCAATCGATTGGCCGGAAGTGGAAAGAACTCGGAATCAGGCTGCTGGTGCTCCTCCTGCTCTTCGATCTGGATGAGTTGATTTTCGAAGCTCCAACTGTAGGTTGTGATATCGTCGGAGGGATTTTCAACGGATCTCTGGTTCCCGTTGGCATCGAATGTATAGGTGGTGATGCCGTTGATCTCTTCGGCAGTGATCAGCCTGTTGGCTGCGTCGTATGTCCAGGCCAGGACTTCGCCGGTTGGCCACTGGAGCTGATGGACCTGATTGAGGGGATCATAGGTTCGAGTGAATGTTCCTGCACCGGCCGCAATGGTGAGAGGATTCCCGACGGGATCATAGACCCAGGTCGTCCGCGTACCGTCCGGATACTTTCGCTGGATTTTCTGACCAACAGGATCGTAGACGTCTGTGGTCCGATCACCCCGGGCATCGATTCGCAATGTCTGCTGACCATTCGCGTCGTATCCCATTGTCGTCCACTGCAGGAGGGGGTTGCTGCAAGTCAGACGTTCTGCCGGAATGCGGGCTCATCTGGAAATTCAATGACAAATGCGCTGGTTTCCAATTCACCGTCCTTGACCGCACCCTACGGACTTGAAGAACGCCTGTCTTGGCCTGCTGGCATTTGTGTTTCCATTTGTCTCGACGGCATCGAAAGAATTCGAGCAACAGCTTCGGTCGCGAACAAACTTCGGTCACGACTTGCAGGTGATTCCCTCGATGGTCTTGGGCATTCCTGCCTCCCTTGCGTTGGGCTCCCTCCGGGGCACGAACGATAACAGTGAAGCAAAGCCCAACAACACCAACCCCAATTTTCCCGGAATTTTGAAACAAGCTGAACAGCCCAGGCATCGCCTGACCGATGAGGCTGCTGATCGTCATAGGGGGCATGTCATGCAGGTGGGCACTCTTTCATCGGAGCCCGCTGAAAAACGCACAAACAGAAACGTCCTGCCACAAGAGGCTTCTGATTCATTCAGAAAAATGGGCCAGATATTTCTGTCTGGCGGGAAGTGGTTGTTTTTCAGAAGGTTGCTGCGTTTGCTTCCGGACAGTTCTCAGAATTCTCCCAGGATTTTTCCATCCGCGCGATTGCCGATGTTTTGCCAGGTCAGCGTGTTGATATTGTCGCTGACAAATCGCACCGATCCGTCGGCGAGAGTGACATGGACGCCCCCGACATGCAGACTTCGGGCAGCATAAGCCCCGCCGATGTCATAGTTAGAGCAGTCATAAACCCCATCAAGTTCCGTTGTTGTCGGGGGACGGCGAAAATTCGGGGGATACATGGCTGAGTAGTACCAGGCAATCAGCGACGGGTTCATCAACCAGGAATATCCGCTGTTCAAATAGCGCGTGGCGCCGGAACCAAGTCCGGAGGGATTGCAGTTTGAGTCTCCCGTGGCCGAGGTCTGCTTGTAGCGGGGGACGGCCACGCGGCCTTCCGCGATTGCTGCTGTGTTTGAGGACCCATCAGTAATCGAGGACATTTTTGCATGGCTGTTGGCGGAAAAGATTCCCCGCTGGGTGTCGTTATTCTGCGGGCAGGCATACCAGGTGGAATTTCCCCCGGGAACTGTAAAAGTGGGGGCATTGCCGCTGCCGCCGCCTCCGCGTTCGTCATCATAATTCCCGCCGCCTCCGCCGACGCAGGCCAGATAATTCAGAGGACCATACTGATACCCACTCGTCAGCGTCCCGCGGTTTCCCGGATCGGACGGGCATCGATAAACCGGCAGTTCCGTCCTGGCCAGGGCGACATTATTCGGATCGGCACTCGCGGGATGGACGTTGAAGTTAATCTGATTATAGATCGGTGCCTGATCGACAAATGGCAGCAACCGGGCGCTCCACAATGTCTGGCTGCTGCTATAAGGAGCATAAGCTGTTGACAGACCGAATAACGATCCGATCGGAAAGACGCCATAGGTGTCGAGATAATTATGCAGCCCCAGGCCAATCTGCTTCAGGTTATTTTTACATTGTGAGCGGCGAGCCGCTTCGCGGGCCTGCTGGACGGCTGGCAACAGCAATGCAATCAGCACGGCGATAATTGCGATGACCACCAGCAGTTCAATGAGCGTAAAACCCATTCTGATTCTGTCTTTTCTCATCGGAGACATCATCTTTGTCCTGTAAAAATGGAATCATCGGCAATCCGAAAGAATTTTTGCCTGTGCCTGCGGGTCATTCCGAGGATAATTTGAAGTCGAACTGATTGTTTCCGGGCTGAATATCCACGGTGAGTTCGGAATCGGAGTTATATCTGGCGGGGATGTACTGAAATTGCTCGTCAGTCGCTTCCCCCATGATGTTATTCACTTTCTTTCCCGTTTTTTTAGTGGCGGTAATTTGCACGGAGTTTTTGCCAATTGTGGGGCGCGTGACCTGGGGCGATTCATATTTTCCCTGTTGAATCTGAATTTGCACCAGGGGACCGTCCACACCCGGAGCGGGTGTAAACTGAATGAGCCCGTCTTCGACCGGTTGTCCGTCGCAGGTTACGAAACCCGAAACGCCGGCCCGATTGGACGGCTTGCCACAGGAGTTTAAAAGGAATGTGAAGCCGATTAATCCCATTAAGAGACAAACGCGTTGCCCCATGTGCGATTCACTCCATGCCGTCAGAACCTGTCATCATCGCCACGGATCATCATTTGTGGCGAAACACGCTCCCTTGCGAAATGGAAGACGTGTTGAGTGATCAGCTCTGAATTCCTGCGGGAACATCAATTTAAAACGACATCCATCGATGTCGTTCGTCTGTCGGAATTCAGCCGTGCCGGCAATCGCGGATTTTTGAAGCCGGTCTCTTCAGTCTTTTCAGAAACAATAGGCTCAAAATTTTGAGACGGAATCAATGCGGGTGGCCACTTCGAATGCTTCCATGATTCTTGAGAATCCCACAAAACCCCAAGTGACGACAATAAATCGGAGTAAGTTCATGTGTCAAGCGGTTTTTAGAAGAACCTAAAAAAGTAATATTCACATCAGATTCAACAGCTGGGGAACGGTCTGTGCCACAAGCAGCCGCCTGCGATTGGCAGCGGAAAGAAAGCCGTCATCCACCGCCCGGTCCAGCATTTCCAGCAGCGGATCGTAGAACTGATTGGCATTCAACAGCACGATGGGCTTATCGTGAAATCCGAGTTGGCGCCAGGTGAGGACTTCAAAGAGTTCTTCGTACGTCCCCAGTCCGCCGGGCAGGGCGATGAACCCTTGGGAAAGCTCGGCCATCAGGGCTTTTCGCTCGTGCATGGATCGGACAATCCGCATGTCCAGAACACCGGTATGTGCCAGTTCCCGGCTGACCAGGGCTTCCGGGATGACGCCAGTGACTTCTCCTCCCCGGGAAAGGACCGCATCGGCCAGGATCCCCATCAACCCGACGTTTCCTCCTCCATAGACCAGTCGAATTCCGACCGTCGCCAGGGCTTCGCCCAGTTCTTTCGCAACAGCGGCATACACGGGACGCATTCCCGACTTCGAACCACAATAAACACACCATGATTTCATCATGACCGGAAGCTGACTCAAAAGGATTCCACCGGAGATTCATCAACAACAACCGGTCTGGTGTGCTCCAGAACAGGACCAACACTCAGCGGAATCCAGGACAGGAGAAGGAGCAGCAACAGGCTGGCCGCTGCTGCCAGTTGCACCATTCGTGAAGGACGGCCTTCACGAACCCGGAAGGGATCGTCCAAGAACATGCGCTGGATCATCTGGACATGGGCCAGCATGTTGACGAGGAATACAAACGTTAGACAGATCGTGATCAGGGCGAACGTCCTGTCCAGCTCCATGACATGCGTCACGTTGGATTGACGATGTGGCATCAGGCAGATCGAGAAGAGTCCGAACCTCCACCAGAACCCGGGAAACGGCGGGAGTCCCGCCATGCTGTACAAACCGCAGACAGCGGGGAGGGCCATTCCTGGACAACGAACAGCGATTCCGGAAAGAGGCTGCACAAAACATTCTTCAGTCAGTTCCCTCTGGAGTAAGCGGAATCCGCAAGTGATGGCCAGTAAGGCCATGGTTTCGCAGGCCAGAATGGAAGCAAAGAGACTCGAAGCGGAAGGCAGGTTCGAGGTCACGCTCCAGATTTGCGAAGAATGAGTGATTTCCCAGTGGCGGAAATGGACCGTCAGAACCAGAAAGCTCAACGTCGAACATCCGCACAACACCAGCCGCCGCGAGAATCGTTCTTCTTTCAACAACCGGGCACTGCTGATTGCTAATGAAAACATTCCGGCCAGCAACAGCAGCAGGCTCTGATAATCCGTCAGGAGTTGTCTTTCCACCAGTCGGAAGAGCAGGACTCCAGCGATCAGGCAGGGAAGAATCCGATGGGCGAAAATGAGGGTGAACGACGCGGGCGTTCCAGGGTAGGGGACTGTTCTGGGAAAAGGAAACCATCCCAGCATCCCTCCCATTCCACATAACACCAGAACAAGGGCGATGGTGGCTGCTGGATGTTCCGGATGGACAGCCATGAAGACAAAGAATCCGATGCTGAACAGTCCGCTGCCGAAAATGAGTGTCGGGTGACGGGAAAGAATTCCTTCCCGGGGACCTGATTCGGTCCGCCCGTAAAACAGAATGGGGGCCACACTCAAAATCAGTGACACCCATTGCACGGCCGGAAGTGCGGAAACGGCGGACAGTCCCAACAGGCCGCAGCTCCAGAACAGTGCCGATAACAGCCCGGAAGAAGATTCCAAAAGTCCCAGGATGAGCGGAACAAGACCTGCCAGCACCAGTGCCGTTCGCGTGATCCCGTCGTTCCGCCATAATGTTTCGCTGCCGGTGCTGACTCCCCGCCCAATTTCCATTCCCAACCACAGAAGCCCCGCAATCGGAATGGCCACTTTCAGGATCCCGGTGACGGACCGTGATGACGATGCACGGGAACGCAGCAGGACCGCTCCCAGCAACAGCAGGATCGCAATGAGAAACGGGACAGGCATGGATGTTTCAAACCGTACTGGCTTGCATCGAGGCGTGAAGTTCCGATCGGGCGGAAACAGAAGCATGAGAATTATGATCTCTGCCGCCTTTTGCCGCCAGAGGGGACCAGCAGGATCACTGCTTCACAGTTTGTGAAGCCCCCTTGCAAAGAATTGGAAACGTTTTTCCGCTCGGAACATTTTCCGCTATGCCGCCCGGGAGGGAGCGGATTCGATGGTGCTCTCGATCTGCTGGACGAGATGGCGAATTAACTGTTCGACCTGAATGCGTTCGCTGTGCCACGTATCCCGTTCCTTCCGGCAGACTTCTTCCCGCTGGGCGAGTTCTTCCAACTGCTGCGTGAAGGCGGCTTCCCGTTCCTGGACCCATTGATCGCGGGATTCGATCCATTCGGACAGACGGATTTTTTCCGCACGGTGTTGTTGTTGATGGGCAATCAGTTGTTTGCGGCTCTCTTCCAGGTCGATCAATTGCTGGGAAATAATCTGGCTGAGTTGCGAAAGATGTGTTTCCGGGCGATCTCCATCCGGATTTCCCGACTCGTTCAATTCCCGGAGCAGATGCTGGAACTGGTCGATGAGGACTCCCGCTTGCTCACGTTCGCTGACAAGTTGCTCCAGTTCCTGTTGCAGCGCAGCCTGCTGTTCCAGTTGTGTTCGGACTTCTTCCTGCCGGATTTCCGCGGAACGAGTCCGCTCTTGAGTGAGTGTTTCACGCTGCTGGCGAAGTTGCTGTTCGGTTTCGTGACGGAGCTGATAAAAGACAGCCTGTTCGTCTCCGAGCGCCTGTTCGCGATGCATGAGCAGATCACGGAAGCGGCGCATCTGAGACAATCGTAACCGAATGGAGGATTCGACCTGTTCGACCCAGATTCGCTGCTGCTGCTCCTGCCATTCCATTTCCGCCCGCTGCGCGGTCAAGTCCTTGCGGGCACGTTCCAGATGATCTTCGTGAAGGCGGAATCGTTTCTGGAGATCGATTTCCCGCTGCTGAATTTCCCGTTCCCGAAGATCGAGACTGAGAAGACGTTCACGGCTGATTTCTTCGAGCGTTTCCAGATGTTGCCGTTTTTCCTCCTTGCGATGTTCGATCCATTGCCGATTAAGGCGTTCCTGCTCGGCCCGTTGCTGCTGGAGTTCCTCCCGTGCGGTTTGCAGCTCCAGCTTTTCCTCTGCCTGCTGTTGCCGCCAGGCATTTTGCCCGGCCTCAAAATCGTCTTGCAGGCTCTGTTTGTATTCAGCGAGCTGGCTCCGCTCGCGTTCCATTTCCGCAGCGAAATTCCGCCGGTGCTGTTCAACTTCATCCCAGGCTCCTGCCTGTTCGGCTTCGATGGTCTGGCGGAGTTGATCCTTTTCACGCTGCAAAGCGAGTTTTGCCTGGGCCTGTTCACGGCGGACTTCATCCTGTTCCTGGTGAAACTGGTCGAGAAGACGCTGTTGTTCCTGATGCCAGCGTTCCTGTTCCGCCTGGAACTGCTGGGATTTTTCCTGAAATTCCCGTTCGAGGCGAGCCTTTTCTTCCTGTTGGTTTTCCTGGAGCAGTTCCCGAGCCCGTTGCAACGATTCAAACCGGCGGGAAAAATCCGCTTCTTGCTGTTTGAGAACCAGAATGCGCTGCCGCAGCGTTTCTTCGCTTTCCGCGACCTGTTCCGCGCGTTCCTGCAATTCGTTCCGGGCGCGGACAAGCTGGTCGTCCGCCTGCTTAGCGGCCCGTTTAGCCTGCAATTGCTGTTCAAAGAACGTCTGAGCCTGTTCGTGCAACTGCTGTTCGCGCCGATCGAGTTCCGCAAGTTGTAATTGCAGATGCGTGACGAACCGGGCAGCTTGAGAAAGCCGATCCGCCTCCAGCGGACCGGAATGCTCCAGCGAATTCATTTGAAGCTGCATTGGGAATCCTTTCCCCGGTGCCCGAAGGCGATTTCATCGTTGGCCCCATGTCTTGGCCCGTCAGGCGGCTTTGCGCCAAAAATATCGGATCCATTGTATGGACCAGACCGGGAACCAGCCAGAAGTACCGTTTTTCACGCCTGAACGCATAAAACCAACCATTCAAGGTCCTTTGAGAGACCTTCAACGGCTGGTTCCATTTCCAGACGGCCAGCTTCCAGGGAACCGTGTCTTCATTACGCTGGGGCGCATCAAGCTCTTGCCCGCTACGTTCCAGCATGGGGGAACGCAGCTTTTCATCGCCTCGAACGTGCTGCGCCTTCCAGGACAATTGAGCAGGGCACCCTGGCCCTATCCGACATGTTTATCCAGGAGTTGGGCGATGCGGTCCTGCGGCTGCAAACCGAGAATCCGATCCACTGGCTTGCCTTCCTTGAACACGATCAACGTGGGAATACTGTTGATCTGATAATTAATTGCTGCCTGGCGATTGTCGTCGGTATTCAATTTGCCGAACTTGATTTTGCCCATGTATTTGTCAGCCAGGGCTTCGATGGTGGGGGTCAACATCTTGCAGGGCCCGCACCAGGGAGCCCAGAAATCCACCAGAACCGGCTGATCACTGTTGAGGACATCCTGCTGGAACGATGCGTCACTGAATTCCAGAACATTCCCGGCCATCTCAATTTTCCTCGTTTGCTTCGAAAAATCCATTGCTCAACAGACATCGCTGAGCACTGCGAAATTATAAGATTGAGGAAAAGGTGTCAACGTACATCTTTTTCAGTCCGACGCCGCAAGTGATTTCTTTCCAAGATGTTGCTGGAATTGCCGATCCGGCTGGACACTTTTTGAAATGTGATCTGCCAGGCAGCATCCAGATGGCTTCCCTGGAGAAGTCTCGCTTGCGAACCTGCCGGAGACCTTAATAGCGAATGACTTTCCGTATCACGATCCATGCCGCGATCGCCAACAGAATATTGGCGATCCACATGCAGAATTCGGGGGGAATTGCCCCTTTTTTCGCCTGGGTTGTGATTCCCAGCAGGAGCGGATAGTACCCGCAGACAATTGGCAGAAAGCAGAGCAGGAAGCTGGTCAGGTACTGGCTTTTTCCAAACCGCATGGAAAACGGCGTTCCCAGCAGTACGAAGAAGAAACAACTGCATGCCATGGCATAGCGGTTGTGGATTTCCGTGTTGAATCGAAATCCTTGTTTTCGGTCTCGTCCGAAATCTTTCATCCGCAGGCCGCACCGCTGGGCCAGTCCGGAGAAATCGGCCATGGTCATGGAAAAACAGGCTTCCAATGCGGCCTGCTGGTTTTGCAGTTCCCGCCGGGACTCCATCTTTTCGAGGGCTTCCTGAATGAGGGCAATCGGCAGATCACGAGGATTCTGCCGCTGTTTGACATTGTCCCAGCGAATCAGCTCCCCCCGTTCGACAAACCACCCGCAAACCTGTCCGGGAATATCGATCCAGCCATTCCAGGCCTTGATCGAGAGCGTCTGTGCTTCCGCATCCAGATCGATCTGGGCCTCTTCCGCCTGCAACGTGCAGACCCGTTGTTTCTTCGTGTAGCGAAACGTTGGCCGTTTGAGAACGTTTCCCTCAATACTTTCGACCGTCACCAGCAGTCCGTGCCCGGGATCGCTGAAGTGATGCTCCGTCCGCAGGCGTTCCATGAAAATGTCTTCCATGAACGAAAGGATATGCTGTTCGATTTTCAACATGGACCAGGGAATGACCTGGTCGGTCAGGAACAACGTTCCCAGACTCAGCACCGCCCCCAATGCGAACGAGGGCCACATCAGAGAGAGTGGATGAATTCCCGCGGATTTCGCGGCAATGATCTCCTGATCCCCTGTCAGCCGCCCATAAACAACGCTCACGGTCAAGAGCAGGGCCGCCGGAACGGTGAAGGGCAACATGCTGGGAACGACATACGGGATAATGGTCAGGGCTTGGCCCGCTCCGAGCCCGCTTTCCGTGGCCTGCTGAAAAATTCCGACAAAAACCAGCAGCACGGTAATACAGAACAAGACAAATGCAAAAACACGAAAGACCTCCGCGAAGATGTAGCGCTGTAATAAAGGAAGTTTCAGCCACATGGCGCGGACCTGTCACGGCCTGAGATGAGTTGCGAGCGGAAAAACAGGGATGTCCGGGACGGATCATCAAAATGTTGAGGAAATAGGGCCAATCGACGAGGGGCGTTATGGGAAATCCGGCGGAAATGGTCAAGAGGGCTTTCCTTCTCGTTGCCAACGTGCTCAAGTCAGGCATTGTGCCCAACAAGCATTCACGACAATAATGCCCGTTTTGTCCTCGACCCGGTACGGCCAACATGATTCATTCCAAGACAATCTGGGACCACGTGGGGACATGGCTGATTCGTCAGAAATGGACGCTGCTGATTTTCACGGGAGTGGTTTCTATCGCCCTGATTGAGCCGGCATCGCGTTTGAAGCTGGATGAATCCATTGAATCGCTGTACGACGCCCGCGATCCTTCGCTGGTGGCTTATCTGAAGAGCAAAGCCGCCTTTGGCGGAGATGAATTTGTGCTGGTGGCCTATGAGTCGGAAAATGCGAAAAGTCCGGATGAACTGCGGAACATTCGTGATTTCTCCGAAAAGCTCAGCAAAATTCCGGGGGTACGGGCCAGCAGTACTCAGGATTTGTGGCAGACCCTTCGCAATCCACGGGCCACGGGAATTGTTCGTGTGGCGTTGCGTCTGGCAGCCACGGAAAACGCCCTGATCAAACTGGCCCGGCACGTGCTGATCGGGGAAGACAACAAGACGGTCTGCATCGTTCTCCGCCTGGAAGAAGAATCCGAAGCAGGCGTTCCCCGCAAAGTCACCTTCGGGCAGATCCGAAAGTTGGCGGAAGAACATTCCCCGCGCGCCTATGTCGCGGGGGAACCGATCCAGATTTACGACATGTTCCGTTACGTCAGCCAGGACAGCTGGCTGCTGGGAATTGCTTCTTCCGTTCTGCTGATGTTCGTCATTCTGATTTTCTTCCGGAATATCCGCTGGGTGATTCTGCCGATCATTATTATTCAGCTCACGTTGCTGTGGACCTGCGGTCTGCTGGAACTGAGCCGGTTAAAGCTGAGCATGGTCAGTTCGATGCTGACATCGCTGATCACGGTCATCACGATTGCAACGACCATGGTGATTACCGTGCTGTATCGTGAGTACCGCGAGAAAGCTCCCCGGGAAGAGGCTTTTCGGAAGACATTTGTCTGGCTGGCGGCCCCGATGTTCTGGGTCTCGCTGACGACCGCGATTGGATTTGCGTCTCTGCTCACCAGCGGGGCGACGCCGGTTCGAAGTTTTTCGATCATGATGGCACTGGGATCGATGCTGATTCCGCTATTGTGTGTCTTGATCCTTCCAGGGGGGATTCTGATCGGAAACATCCAGTCCGATCCACGAGCACCCTTTGGAAACATCTTCATGGAACGGCAGATGTCCCGGTTGACGGACTGGGCGGAACATTCTCCCTGGCAGGTGATCAGCGTCACGGTTCTACTGACAATTCTGGGTTTCGTGGGACTGAGCCGGCTGACGGTGGAAACCGATTTCAGCAAAAATTTTCGCAAATCCAGTTCAATCGTGCAGGCCATTGAATTCTTCGAGACCCATCTGGGAGGGGCCGGAAGCTGGGATGTGGCCTTTGATGTTCCACATGAACTCCAGGATGTGTCCCTGGAGAATGTCCGTAACCTGGCTGCTGAACTCCGCGAGCTGAAACTTCCCGATGGAACCGGACTCACCAAAGTGATCGCCCTGACCGACGGCCTGGAACTCGTCCCCCGGATCCCTATTGGTGAGGACGAGCGCCGCGGGCGATTCTTTCCCGGACTTCCTCGTTTCCGCGAAGCCATGCTCAACGAACGTCAGGAAATGCTCGCGGAACTTCAGCCGGAAATGGAGCCAAGTCTCTATAACCCCAAGCTCGGACGGATGCGGATCGTGTTGCGGGCACTCGAACAGAAGCCCGCGGAAGTCAAACTGGAATTGATTCGGCAGGTGGAAGAGACCGCCCGGAAATATTTTCCAGAGGCCCAGGCGTCGGGATTGTACGTGCTGCTGGCCAATTTGATTTCCAGTCTGCTGGGAGATCAGATCAACAGCATCAGTTTTTCCACGGTGGGAATCGCCCTGTGCATGATCCTGGCCTTGCGAAGCATCAAGTTAGGCTTTGTGTCGCTGGTGCCGAACCTGTTGCCGCTGCTGTTTGTGATTGGGGGAATGGGCTGGGCCGGGGTGCCCATCAATATCGGAACAGCCATGATCGCCAGCGTTTCCCTGGGGCTGACCATCGATAATACAATTTTATACTTGGAAGACTATCAGCGGAGTCGGAAGGAGGGACTGGACCATTTTGCCGCGGTGAAGGCGGCCAATGGCAGTTCCGGCCTGGCCCTGCTTATTGCCAACATCGCCCTGATGATCGGCTTCAGCGTGCTGGCCCTGTCCAACTTCCTGCCGATGGTCTATTTCGGTGTGCTGGTGAGTCTCGCCATGCTGGGCGGACTGATTGGCAATATGGTTCTCCTGCCGGTGCTGATCAAATGGATCCGCTTCGATCCCCCTCGACAACACTCAACTCCGGCAACTGCATCAGCGTCTCTGTCCGCGGAAGTTGGAACATGACTCCGCCACGGGATGCGAAGCGGCGACCGCTTCCGGACGAAACGTGATTCTCCCGGAAATTCCAAGGCCTTGCCGCGAATGAACGGACTTGTATTCGCAATGGAATGTGCCTTCAGGCGTTTGCTCGCACAGCCCGTTTCAGCAGCGTGACTTCGTTCCCAAATTCGTTGTGCTGGACTTCATCCATGAAGGTCCGCATCAGCAACAGGCCCCGTCCGCAGGGGCGTTCGAGATTGGCGGGGTCGCGGGGATCCGGCAGGGAAGAGGGATCAAATCCGGGGCCTTCATCGCGGATCACATACCGCAACCCGGCATGGTCGATGCTGACGTCCACAAAGATTTGCCGTTCACAATAAGGAGACGCCTGCATCCGCTGCCGGGCCAGTTCGTAAAACTGGATGTGGTCCACTTCACGCAACTCGCTGCTGACCTCCAGATTGCCATGATAAGCAGCATTCAAAAGCGCCTCTTCCAACGCCACGCCCACGCGGAGACGCTCGTTTTCCGTCAGCACGTCCATGTCGCGAAGCGTCTCCTGGAGATAGGAAACCAGGGAGGTGAGCATTGTCGGATCGTTCCCCAGCACAAACCGAGCCTGTACTCCGTGAAGATAACGAAACAGTTCCCGCCGGGAACGGCGTTCCCCCGCCAGCGTGAGCACCTGCCGGATCGTCGGAGTCAGCAGCGATGATAACTTGGCTTTGGGGACGTAACTGGCAGCTCCGTGCTGCAACGCTTCCACCGCAATCGATTCGCTCCCCTGGGCGGTCATCAGAATGACGGGGAGTAATGGAAATTCCCGCTGAACTTCGCGGACAAGATCCAACCCGTTCATTTCGGGCATTTGCAGATCCGTCACGACGACATCGGGCAGGGAAGAGGCGGGATTCTGAATGTGATTCCACGCTTTTCGGCCATCGTCCGCGAATTCCACGGTCCAGCCGGTGTCCCGCTGAAGCAATCCGGCAGCGATTTTCTGATCCATGAGGGAATCATCGACCACCAGGATTTTGATCATGAAAAATGCCTCACCAGGATGGCCGCGCCGGACGACCTTGCTTCAAAATAACTCTCCACGGGCGGAATTCAAGTCTCCTGGCCGGGTTTGAGAATCGGCAAGGGAACTGACTTGTGAATTCTCTCATGCCGTAGCGAGCCCCCGCAATGCCGGATTCCGAAAAAAAGGACAGAGAAGAGCAGGGGGGCCGAAGAGAGTCCTCTTTCACGACTTCGCACCATGACCGGTCAGCAGTTACCATTGCGACAGGCCACTCCTGGATGGCTCCAGGCCGGCAGACTTCAACAGCGAGTTTCGTCACGCGCCGGAGTATTCCAGGTGTTCCCGAAACGGTCCGACCAGGAATCGGAGTCGGACAGCGAGGGATTGTCCGTTATTCCCCAACGGGTCAGGAGGTCTTCAGATGGTGAAGGCGAAGCAGTTCAAAGTCGGTGATCATGTCCGCTGGAATTCCGAGGCAGGCCATGTCTCGGGGACGATCATTGCCATTCATACCAGCGATTTCGACTACAAGGGACACGTCCACCATGCTTCAAAAGACGATCCCCAGTACGAAATTCAAAGCGACAAAACCGACCATATCGCCGCTCACAAGGGAAGCGCTCTCGAACATGCCTGAGAGACACTCCCTATGAAGCGGGATTATTTTGGAGGCTGTTTCAGTCAGACTCCCAGTCGTCAGCTGAGCGGCCTGCTGAAGTTCGGGAGGGCGAGGCTCCCGCATTTCCGAACACGGGGAATTTCATGTTTTCGGACTTGTTAATTCCGCTTCATCCCCCTTGATTTCCACTTTTCGACGGCAGGAAGCAGCACATTTCGGCAGATGGATCTTCAGGACTCCATTAGAAATCCGGGCTTCGATTTTCTGTTCATCCACAGCACAGGGAAGCCAGACCGTCCGGGTGAAGCTGCCGGTGCGGCGTTCGAGCCGATGGTATTTTCGATCGGCATCGTCTTCTTTGTTTTCTTCCGAATGCTTCCCGCTGATGGTCAGCGATTTGTCATCCACTTCGACCTGAATCTCTTCCCGCTGATAGCCGGGAACGTCGGTTGTCACTTCAATGGCATCCGCAGTTTCGGAGATATCCACGCGAGGCAGCATGTCGCCCCGCAAGTTGGGGAAAGAATCGCCGAAGAAATTTTCCATCATATCGGTCATTTCTTCCCGCAGAGCCGACAACGACGTGTTCGGCAACCACCGCCGTAACGAGTTTTCTGGAAAGCCGTTTGAGGATCTGTTCATCATTTCACTCCTTGACTCTTTTCGAGGGAAAACCTGTCCGAAACGCTGGAGCAGGCTCTCTCCCCTCATTTTCCTTCAGATTTGAAGTCTGTCTATTCAAAAAACGCCGTCCATTCCGGTTTGGTCACTTCGTTCGAAACAAGGGCAGGGGAGGGCAGCGGGCAGAACCGGGGGATCAGAAAAGAGGAAAGAATCCACTTCCTGGATTTTCTCGATCCTGACATCCTTCACTCTTTCGAAACGATCAGCGGACATGAATTCCATGAAACTGGGAGCAGTGGCTTGATTCTCGCTGAAGAGCTTTCAAAAATCGCTGTCATTGTAATTCCCTGGCGGGCAGGGCTGGGAACCAGACGCCCCCGGTCCGTGTCCGTGTCCCGGTCCTTTTTTCGAATTCAACCCGGATTGCATTTCCATGCGACTTTCTGCTGCCGTCCAGTCTTTGAAGCCCTCCGCCACCATCGCAGCCGCTGCCAAGGCGAAAGCATTAAAAGCGACCGGAGTCCATGTCCATGAATTCACGTTGGGAGAACCGGACTTCCCGACGCCGGCCCACATCTGCAATGCCGCCAAGGCTGCCATGGATGCCGGTCATACGCATTACACCCCTGCCACCGGAATTCTCGAACTGAAAAAAGCCATTTGTGCTGCCTATCAACGGGAATATGGACTCAGCTACGAGCCCAGCCAGGTGGTTGTTTCCAATGGAGCCAAACACTCGATTCATAACGTTCTCGCCTCCCTGTGCGGGCCGGGGGACGAAGTGATTATCCCGACTCCATACTGGGTGAGCTACAGCGCCCTGGTTGAATTGACCGGGGCCAAAGCGGTTCTCGTTCCGACCACGGAAGAGAGCGGATTCTGTCTTTCCGCGGAACAGTTTGAAGCCGCCATTACTGATCGCACCCGTTTGCTGCTGCTGAACAATCCCTGTAATCCGACAGGCGCCGCCTATCCGGTCTCCACGCTGGAAGCGCTGGCGAAAGTGGCCGTCAAACATCAGGTTCCGGTCCTCTCAGATGAGATCTATGAAAAACTGATCTACGGGGATGCGGAATTCCGTTCCTTTGCTTCGTTCGGTGAAGAAGTGAAAAAACTGACGATCATCGTCAGCGGAGTGAGCAAGGCATATGCCATGACCGGTTGGCGGATTGGCTGGACCCTGGCCCCGGTTGATCTCACCGTGGCCATGAGTAATTTGCAAAGCCAGCAGACCAGCAATCCGTGCAGCATCAGCCAGTATGCTTCCGTGGAAGCACTCAATGCACCTCAGGACAGCATCCAGGAGATGCTTGTGGAATTCACCAGACGCCGAAATTACGTGGTCGATCGAGTCCAGGCCATGCCGGGCCTGACATTTGCGGAACCGGGAGGGGCGTTTTACATCTTCTTCAACGTCAGCAGCTATTTCGGCAAGAAACTGGCCGGGGGGAAAGTGGTCGACAATGCCACCGATTTCTGCAATGTGCTGCTGGAGGTTCCTCACATTGCCCTGGTTTCCGGAGACGATTTCGGGGCTCCGGGATATGTCCGGCTCTCCTTCGCCACGAGTATGGAAGCCTTGAAAGCGGGACTCGACGCCCTGGAAGAATTCCTGAAGGCTGCTGAATGAACCCCATTCATGAAGACTCCTCCTTCAAATCCGCCCCCCTTGGAGACCGTTCTCCATCGCCCTTTCCCATGGAAACAAGGCTTCACGTGCCAGAAAGAAGTTCTTTGCGTAACGGCGCTCCTGCTGTTTCAGCTGGGAATCTGTCTTCATGCGGCGTTTTCAGAATCGGTGACACACGATGAGATCTGGCATCTGCCAGTGGGAATGAGAAATCTCCGGGAAGGGCGGTTCGATGTTGAGCGGGTCAATCCCCCGCTGACCCGTCTGTGGGCAGCTATTCCTGCGGTTCTCTGTGGAATTGAAGCCGATCCCCATACCAGCGGACAGCCCCTGGGCGAAAAGTTTGTTCTGGATCATCCATACAACTTCATGACCTGGTATCAGCTAGGACGCTGCTGTCACCTTGTGTGGACGCTGGCAACCGGAGTGATGGTCTATCTGTGGGGCCGGCGCTGTTTCGGAGTCCCGGCAGCACTGTTGTCACTGGTATTCTTTGTGACCAGTCCGAATATCGCTGGATACGGAAGCGTGATAACCCCGGATGCTGGAGGAATGTTCGGGTATCTGGCAACACTTTATGCACTCTGCTGCTGGTGTGACCGCCCGACATGGAGCAGGGGAGTTCTCTGGGGAGTATCACTGGGAATTGCGCAGGGCCTGAAGATGACCTGCTTATTATTATATCCGTTATGCATGGTTGTGATCCTAATCCAGAGATGGAAATGCATTCGCCATTCACTGGCGAGCGGAAAGATAATTGTTCTTCAAATCGTGATGGGAATGGCTGTCAGCCTGCTGGCCTTATGGGCCAGTTATGGATTTCAGCAGATCGGCCAGCCGCTGGACCAATTTCACTTTCAGTCGCGGCAGATGCTTACCATTCAGAACCTGCTTTCTTCCGTTTCCCGTGTGCCCGTTCCGTTCCCCCGGGATTATCTGCTGGGAATTGATGAGCAGTTGCGGGTCATGGCGGGCCAGCATCCCGTTTTTCTGGACGGCGAATGGAGTCTCGATGGATTTCGCCGTTATTTCCTGATGACCCTGCTCTACAAGTTGCCGCATTTGCTGCAACTTTGCCTGGGAATCGCATTGATATTTTTTTTATTAACCAGAAACGGCCGCGCATACTGGCGCGATACACTGACGTTGCTGGTTCCGTCACTGTTGACAATTCAAGTTGCCAGCGGAGAGAGTTTGCAGTTGGGGATACGCTACATCCTTCCCGTGATTCCAATGTTAATGATTCTTTCCGGAGGGATTATTCTGCTGGTTGATCAATTGAACCCGTCCATTCAGAAAATGTTCTGGGGAATCATTGTTGCAGGGAGTTTGCTGTCGCTGCGCTATCTGCCCGGACATCTGGCCTATTTCAACGAATGGGCCGGCGGGCCGATGGGAGGACGGCACCATCTGCTCGATTCGAATCTGGACTGGGGGCAGGATCTCGGACACTTGCGGGATGAGTTACAGGCGCGAAAACTGGATCGGATCCAGCTGGCCTATTTCGGAACGGTTCCCCCGCAAGTCGTGGGAATTGTCTATGAACTCCCCCCTTCCTGGAAACCAGAACCGGGATGGTATGCCGTCAGCGTGAACTTTGTAATGGGCCGCCCACATGGCATTACACAAGGAGATGGAAGCAGTCGAGCTGTCGATTTCCAGGAGTTTGGCTATTTCCGGTTCTTTAGGCCCGTCAAAACGCTGGGCGGATCAATTGACCTCTACGAGATTCGCCCGGAAGACATCGCCCGCTGGAACGCTGCCCGGCACGAACAAATGGGAGACTGAAATCTTTCAGACGGCCTTGGGGATCCCAAAGTTCTCTTTACCAGTCCATTCCCGCCCCGATAGACTGGGAAAACGCTTGCTCTGGCCAGAATCCGTGGCGCACGCCTCCTGGAAAGACAACCTGTTCGCAACATCGCGAAGGGAATGTTGGCGAAAGAGGTGCACGGTCGGAAAAAATCTGTTTCTGGTTGGGGCCAGCAAGGGCAGGGTGAATGGAGTCGCACTGATGATCATGTGGTATGACGTTCTGGTATTGGGCGTGCTCGGATTCTTCGCCGTGCGCGGAGCCATGCGCGGCTTCATCTTTCAAATCGCCAGCCTGGCGGGCATCGTCCTGTGTTTCTTCTTCGCGGATGCGGTCGCCAATGTCGCGGGACCCTACGTTCATCTCGAACCGCCGCTCAATCACTGGGTACTGATGGTGGCCAGCTATCTTGGTTTCACCTTCCTGTGCTTTTTGATCGCACGAATGCTGAACGATGCCATCGAAAAATGTAAGCTGAAGGAATTCGATCGTCATCTGGGAGTTGCATTCGGACTGGTGAAGGGGGGGCTGCTGGTCCTGATCGCAACGTTCTTCATCGTGACCGTCTCGGAGAGTGCGCGGGCATCGCTGAAAAAATCTTATACCGGGCGGTACTGTGCCATCATCATGGATCGCCTCGAGCCAATCCTGCCCAACAGGATGCATATGGCCCTTGAAAATTACATCCATCTGCTCGATTCGCCCGATCTGCCGCTCATCCATTCGCATGATCCGTTCGACGGTTCGACAACACCCGGAACCGGTTCGGATTTCTCCCTGGGCCAGCCTTCGACAATTCCCGGTTCCTCGTTCCCTGCTTCAACCTTGCCTGGTCCACCGGCATCAGGAACATCTACTCCCGGAATCGGGTCGTCACTCTGGAGTCAGTTGCAGCAACTTTTCGATTCGCAGACGCAGCAGGTCGTCAACAACGCACTTCAAAATGCCGATCCGCAATCGCGGTCACAACTGGAGCAAAAACTGCACTCCGTCATCAATGCCATTCCTCCCCAGGAACGGGCGAATCTTCAACAACAGATCGTTCAGGCAGGCGCCGGTCAGCTGCAGCAATATCTCGACTGGCGGCTGAACCAGTTGGCCACGCCGGTGATGACCAATCCGGGTTCCACATCGCCCGCTGCTCCCGCTGTCGGTCAGCCCGCTGGGAACGGACCACAACAGCAACTGGTGATCATCCGGGAAATTGCCCGCATCTATTCCCCGCAGACAACTATTCAGCAGAACATCGAACAGGACATCCTTCGGAGAATTTCGGGAACTCCCGACGCGCTCAGCATGGCGGTTCTGCTCGACTGGAAAGCGGACCTCCTGGGGACAAAGCCTGATCCGGATCCGCAGACGAACCAGAATGCGATGGTCGAAGACCGCGTTCTCCGGCAGATGCAGCTTCAGGGAATCCGCATGGACCAGCTCAGCAGCGACGCCCAGCAACGACTCCGTGCCTCCCAGGCCCAGTCGAGCCGAACCAGCAGCTCACTGTAATTCGAAATTCAATTTTCAATGGACGTCGAGGACAACGGAAGATCGGAACGAAAACTCCTGTCAGTGGCTCGACGCGGCCAGACAGCAGGGCATGATTCGCAAAATAAGTTGCTCTGACCCTGGGGGAACGGAACAAAATCTTCTCTCGATAAAAATCCAACTTCCGCCCGGCGAAACGGGAACGGTCCGGCGGCAATGCAATCCAGCGCAAAGAGGTCTTCATGAATCTCCTCCTCAGAAAAATTCAAACACCAGAAAGGAATCAGGCTCCTCCCACAATCTTCAAATTCCAGACCCTACCCCAACGTCCGATAATGTCCGATAGGCGGTCCCGCCGTTCTGAACATTCTTGACAGGGGAGTGCGGGGGTCAGCGTGACCCCTGAAAGAGAAATCTCCCAGCCTGTTACCGCAGGCCGGGAGATGATTTTAGCCCCGCGATGTTACCAGCATCCGGAGCCATGATCCCGCAAACAGAGCGTACCTGTGCGAGACGGTTTCATTCTATCGACGCGATCTTTTCCCCGCAATCCCGTTGTGGATTGTTGGGATTTTTGCGTTTCATCGTCTCGCGAATTCAATTCCGCCCCCCCATTCTTAGCACCGGGGGCCGACCTCCCCGCGTGCGGGGGGGCGGGCATTTTTTCGATGCCGGTCGGGGCTCATCTCTGGTCGGAGGGGTTTCAATGTCTGAGCAACTCAACAGTCGTCACCCGTATTTCTTGTCTGATCGAACGATTTGTCGTCTGTCGCGTCTTCGCGATCGGCTTGAGGGGGCAATGTCCCCTGGGGGGCTTACGTTGTCTGCCGAGGAAGTTGTTTCCGTCGCTGTTTGTGCGCTCGAGCGGCTCATCGCTGATGAGGTCGCTTTTGTCACTGATGATGGTGATGCGATCGAGTTTGGCGTGGATTCGGGCAATCCCTTTCAGATCAGTTTGTTGTGAAAGAGGTGCATCATGCCAGAACAACAAATTGTCGATGTCACCTTTCCCATGCTTGAAGACGATCTTTGGATTGCTAATCGGGTTGCAGAGCGTCTCGGCGTTTCAGTCCCACAAGCAATGTCACTTGCTGTCCGTCTTCTTGCTGAGTGTGAGGCTCAAGGCGTGCTTCAGCAAGATGGTAAGCGTAATCTTGTCGTCGCTCTGCAGCCTGGGATGTTTGTTGGAGCTCCGTTCGTTCGGCCTGACTGGTGGCGTACGGTTTATTTCTGAGTTCTCCACCCCCACAGTCCACCTACACCAATCCTTACCGATCCGCGTGGGCTTTGGGGTTGAATCATTGGAAGCACAGTTTTTTGCTGTGCGCTTTCCTTGCCGTCGAGAAGCCGGCCTGAGCATCGGATGCTTGGGCCGGCTTTTTATTGGGCAAGGCAAGCTTCTCGACGGCAGCCAATGCATGGATGTGGCGGCTGCTTTTTCTTTTGTTCTTTGATCATGGAAGGCAATTCCCATGGCGAGTGTGGCCGAAATATATATTGATCATCCGCCCTTACAGGTTGTTGGCATCAAAATGCAGACAACGTTTAAGCAGTCTCGCGATTTTGGCGATCGTTATTTTGTCTCCGCGCAGACTCCGTTCGGCAAGGTTGAGTCTCTTGTCGATCCTGTCGTTTTTCAGGCTGCTGAACGTCTTTCCGATGATGACGGTGTTCTTCTTCATATCCAGCCTCGTCAGGAGTTGGTTAAAGGACAGTTCAATAAGGGTGGTTACTTTTTTCAGTTCGACATTGTTGACGTGACGACCGTTCCGCTCGATTTTGGCAAGACCGCTAAGTCGTCTCAGAAGACTGAACCGCTCTCGAAGTTCTGAACTGCCCCGCTGAGTGTCCCCGGGCGAACGACGTCCGCCCGGGGACAATGGTGCTGCTCTCAGCGAAGTGCATCTGCAAGCAGACGTCATCGACACTCAACATTTTCGTGCGTCGTTTTGCTTGTCCAACGGATGCATTTCGCTGACAGCAGTCGTGAGGTTCCGGCGAGTCCTTTCCTGTAGAGCCGTTTGCATCCCCCTCGCCCAAGACGGGGGATCAAACGGTCTCGGAAGGGAAGGACGGTCCTTTCTTGTATCCGGAGCATTTCCCCTCCCGGAGACAAAAGAAAATAGGGGCCGTCTAGGCCCTCCTTTCCGGGACCGTCTCCGGAACCCCCGGAAATCGAGTGTGAGACAGACTTTCGCCCGCGTATGTGGCGCTGGTGGAAAGGGGAGTGTGAGGGGAAAACCGCCTAAGGTTTCCCCCTCACATCAGAACAGGAGACAGATGCATGTTCTTCATACCCGGCTACATCGTCAGAGAGTGCCAGGCAGATGAGGGACAGCTTTTGTTTCAGCAATGGAAGCAAGCGATCAGGGAACGCGATAGCGATTCGAAGCGGGTTGCCCAGTTGGCATTGGCCGGATATTTCCGAAGCCGTCGTCGTGGAGAGCGAGACCAACAGGCAGCTGCGTTTCTTGAGAGCCTGGGCGGTGTAATGGAGCATCGTCCATCATCAACTGGTGTAGTCCGTCAGCAGATGGAGCAGAAGCGTGGCACGAAGCGTTCAGGGAAGCGTACGGGCAAGTCAAGGGAGCATTGGCAGCAATGGAAATGAGGTTGGTGGCGAATCCAGTATCACGCCACCAGCAAATACACATCGCTCGGGAAAACAGGTGGGTGGGGTGGATTCCATGTCGATTAATGTCTGGTGTTATATGCCTGATAAATCGTTTGAGATGTTCATGTCAATCCTGTCTGAAGCTCAGACATTAGCTCGTAACTCCCATCGTCCTGCAATCGTCACTCTGGGATTGTCTTTCAGATCGAAAGGTTTTTTTGCATCTGTTCAAGAGTGGGGCAGTCGATCTGGAGCCGGGTTTAAGTACGTTGTTGAAATTGACGGTGTTCGCTTTCTTTTTTCCGGCAAGCCAAGTTCAGAGAAGCGTTCCAATGTCATGGTAGAAGCCATGGGTGGGGCCATGCTTCGCTTTAATTGGTCTCCTGAACTGTTGTGGGCTTTTGCAAGCAATGTTTTGGAAAAGATCGGATATCGCGTTGATAAACATAGCATCGGTAGGTTGGATGCGTTTGTTGATGTCAACGGTATTCGCAGCGTGAAGTTTCGTAAGGCTGCTGAGGCCGGTCGTATTGTCCGGAGAGCGAATCATCTGGCTTCTTTTTCTGTCGCCAGTGAGAAGCAACTTTGTGCTGCTGTTGAACGTAGTTATCAGTCCGGGAAGCAAGCGGTACTGCGTGCTGTTGAGCAGACTTATGATAACGGCCTGATGGCCGTGAAGATGGCTGTGAGTAAGGCCCGTCTTGAGGGTGAAATGGACCTTGCTACGTATGGTACTGGTTCAGGAGGAAGCGGCCTTCAGGTTGGCCGTGGTCAGGTCATTTGCCGGATTTATGATAAGGTTTTCCAACTAGAACGGTTTCATCCTGAGCGTCTTCCCGTGATGCGTGAGGCATGGGAAGTCTCTGACGAAACACCTGTTACTCGTGTCGAATTTCAGCTTCGTGGTCAATGGCTTCGTAGTTATGGAATTCGCACAATTGCGGATTGGGGAAAGAAGTGCAGGGCGGTTGTGGAGTATTTGACGGGTACTTGGTTTTTGGTCGCCGATTATGACGGCCACAATAAGGATCGTCGTCAAGTTGATCCTCGATGGAAACGAGTTCAGGCCTGTTTTCGTGCTGCGTTTGGTCACCGTAAGAAACGCATTCAGCGTGTCTTTCCTGCGGTCGATCCGAAAGCGACGAATCGCATGGTTAAAACCGCAGTTTCGCTTCTTCGAACGGCTTCGGGTCGTGCGTTCGGCCCCATTGAAGATGTTGGCGAATATCGCTTGGCTGTTCACCAACTGATTGAGCATGGCGTTGATTTGTTCGACGGTTGGGATAGCGAATATAGCGGTCACCTTCACCGTCTGAATGACTATTTTCAACGTGGCGGTTTCGATACCGAACCGACCTATCCGTTTGCGTTGTGGTCTAAACGCCCGGAATTAGTTGATATTGCAGGCCTTCACGGCGTGGCGTCGATGGCGGGAGTGCCGAATGGCTGATTTTCTTGCGTACATGTTTATTAAAGCCGTGTCTGGTGTTGTCTGGACTGTGCTTTTGGTCTTCGGGCTATTTTTGGTCCGTAGGCTCTGGTGGGTGGTCTGCCGGGGCAGGGAGGAGGTGAGACGATGGAAGAGCCGGTAAATCCGTTTCAGGTCTTTTGTTGGTTTCATCTCCAGTTTCTTGTGTTGCATTTCGTGCTTTATTCAGCGTTCTGGATGACTGGATTCGCGAAGTTTACGAGCACGTTGAAGGATTGATTTTATGAATACGTTGATCTCTAAAGTGAAGTCTGTTCCTGTTGCTGCTTTTTTGAGATCGGCTCTGCCGATGTTGGCGGTCATGACTTTCATGGCATTGGCCAGTGGTGGAGTTGTTTTCGGTCAGGGGGACCCTCCTACATTGTCAATTACGGAAGTTGTTCCGCAGGCAGAGTGGACGAGCATGATTTCCGATCTTGGCACTAAGATTGGTGCGGTGGTCAAAGCGATGCTTGGCGTCGCTATCGGCCTTGTGATTGTTGGTATTCTCTTCCGCGTTGTGCGTAAGTACGCTTCCAAGGGTGCTTAGTTTTTTTATTCAGCGTAGGGGGGCCGGTACTCCGGCCCCCCGGAGCAGGGCGGTACTCCGCCCTCCACAATCTTCTTTTTTTGATTTTCTTCCGGGTGTCTTGCTGAACATTTCACCCGGATTTTTTTTGCGAGGGCAACCATGCCTCCAGAAATGACGACTGCTGAGTTTTATGCGGCTGTTCTTCAGCGATTGCAGCGTCTCGATGAGTTGTCTGTCGTAGGTACATACGCTCTTTGCTGCATTGCTGCTGCGAATACGTTCATTGTTATTATGTACGCCGCTCGTAATAAGAATTTCTGGGGCTGTTTTGCATTTGCGGCAGGATTGTTCTTTTCTTCGTCAGCTTTTGCTGATGCTTCGTGGTACTCCAACTGGACGACCAATGCTCCGTATTGTACTGATGCGGGTCCATATCAGACCTGGGTTAATGGCGGCACTGTTCACGTGAATAAGGGTGGCGTACAGTGTGATGCTAATTGGAGTTATGTTGTTCGCATTTCGAATGGTGTTGTTTCTGAAGCAACTGTTTATGGTTGCACTCAAGAGTTTACGGGTGCTGGTGATGGTGCTGTTTTGGCGTCTCACTCGATTGCATATTCAGGCAGTTGTGTTGTTTGTGATCAATACAATGAAAACTTAGTTGGTTTTAGTTGTTGTCCTCCTGGCCAGTTTGGTGCAACGTATTATGTTGCGACTGATGCAGATGGGTGTGATTACGTGACGTGCAATACATCGGCTTGCCATGGTTGTCCTACCCCTCCGTCTGTTTCGGAGGGCTCTACCTGTTCTTGTGGGGAAGGGCAGGGTGATGGCGTTGTTGCTTATACTTATGATTCCGACGGTTGTCCTGTCGGAACCATCTGTGATTCGTGCGTGCCTTGTCCGGAACTTGCTGGTTCGGCGGGTGATAGTTGTGAAGCAAGTGACGGCTCGCCCGGTCATTTGGTTTCAGGCACGACTGCTGATGGTTGCCCGACGTTGGCTTGTGCGACTGACGACATTCCGGTTTGTGAGCTTGATTCCAACCGCAATGGCACTCCTGATTATCTCGATGGTAATCCGCTTGCTGCTGTTGAAGAGGGGACTGCTTGTGCCTGTTCCAATGGTGATCAGGGTGTTGTTGAGATGCGTAACAATTCAGATGGCTGTCCGGTTCCCACGTGTAGTTGTGAGTCAGACTGTGCGGCGGGCGATGTTGATAATGACGGGTGTTGTGACGATGAAGACCCCGATAAGGAAGACCCGAATTCAAATTGTGATTCTTGCGATTATAAGTTTTCGCAAAAAGTTGGTGAGATTGTCGGTCTTTTCCGGGCGAAGATTGGTGTTCCCCAGGGTGGGACGTCGAGTAAGGATTGGGAGTTCGATGTTGATTTGGGCTCAACTGGTAGTACAGCTGCTTTTGGAATCCGTTTCGGTGGAAATTTGACTACAGGAACTTTTTGGCTTGGCCAGCCAGGGGGTCCTGTTCGTCCGGAGCAAGGTACCGTTTTTTCGGAGTTTTTGAGCTGGCGTTCGACAGTTCGCATCGTTCTTGCTTTGTGCTGTTATTTAATTTTTTCTGGCAACGTTCTTTCTGCTGTTTTTAATACTGCACGTTAGGTTTTTCAGATGTTTGCAGGCTGGCTTGACAATTTGAATCCAAAAAAGTGGGTCGATTACATCATTAAGGGATGTTATAGAGCCATTAAGCGTTTTATATGCTGGATGGTTTTAGAAGCTCTTGGCTGGTCGTCTCAGTTTGTGAATTTTTTGTTGTCTTATGTTCCCGAACCACCAGATTATATTTCTGATCTTCTTGGTTGGTTTGGTCTGATCAATGCGTGGGTTCCTGTGGACACTTTTTTGTGGTGTGCGTTTACGTATTACAGCGTTTGTGCGGCAATCGCTGGTGTTCGTTTCGTGAAGAGTTGGCTTCCGACTGTGTCTGGTTAGTTAGGGAAGGAAATCTTACTTATGGCGAGTCGTCCTCAATTGGAGTGTGTGATTGGCGAGAGCGGGGCTGGGAAGACCCTGTACGTTGTCGCTATAAAGTTAGTCGAGTTTTTGAAGAACGAGTCTGGTGATTTCTGGCACAATTTGCCTGTTCGTCCGGAAGGTCTTGCTAAGCTCGTTGGCAAGCCTGTTGAAGAGATTGAACCTCGTCTTAAGCTCATTCCTGCGGAAGAACTTCAAACTTGGATTGACGGGAAGGGCGGCCCGTGGAGTTTTTTTGCAGATAAGGAAATTAAAGGCGCCCACATTGCGATTGATGAAGCTCATCGTTATTTCGGAAAGAAGCATAGTAAGCAGCATCTTTCTTCTCTCGGCGAGTGGTCTGGCGGACTTCGCCATCATGGTGCAACTGCTGCTCTCATCACTCAGCATGAGTTTAAGCTGAGTACTGATGCCAGGAATGAAGCTGGTGTCCAAACTCGGATTTTTTCTCCGAGTCAGCGGAAAGAGACTTTTTCGGGTGCTAAGTGGTATGACGTTCTCCAGCTTTTGAGTAAGTTTCGCGGTCGCAAGATTGGTTTGACGATCGTTCGCGAGGGTGTTCAGCAAGGCCGCACCGCTCGTGATTTCGCGAGTGAAGGTTTTCGTTACATCTTCCATCGTCCTGAGTATTACGCTGCTTATGACAGCTTCAATAACATTCAGGCGGAAGGTGCCCATGATGGCCGTGACAATCGCCCTAAGGAAGAGTGGGAGCGTTTTTCGTGGCCCCGTTTGCTGCTCTGGTACGTCGAGCGTAATTTTCTCGCGACTGGGATTCGTGCTTTTGCTTTAGCTCTTGTGTTTTGGCTCTTTTGTCTTGGTGGTTTGACTTATACGGTCGATTCTGTTTTTGCTGCGGCTTCTTCTAGCGTGGGCGTGATGTCTGGTGTTCCTTCGTCAGGCCGGACGTCCGGAGCAGCGAAGGGGGTTCCTCATTCTTCGATTGAACCGCAGCCGACTCTTGCCGATCCGCGAGATATTCAGATGAAAGAGTTAGCGGCAATCAATCGAGATATGGCGTCGAGGCTTATGGAGGCAGCGAATTATGCGGAGGAACTCACAGGTTTGGTGGCTGTTGTTGGTGAATCGTGTTACTGGTCTGATGGTTCTTCGGGGAAAGTCGGTGACCGCGTCGAGACTGGTCCTTTCCTCGGTCATACAGTTCTTTCAATCGACCAGAAAAAGGGTAGGGTGGAACTGTCTGGCGGTGTTGTTCTTCGTGTGGGCGTTCTCAGCCCTGATCAATCTCAGCGGGTGCGCAAGTGGAAGGAATCCGCTTTTGCAGGTGGGTCACAGCCTGCAAGCTCCGGTGTTGCCGGTCCGGGAGCCGATTCTCAAGGCGATTTACGAGTCCGCCCCTCCCCCCTCGTCCCAATCTCTCAGCCGTTCGGAGGACAGTCTCAAGGTAACGGCCAGGTTCTCGGAAACTCCGGTCCGGGTGTTTTGCAGCCTGCTCGCCGATCAATACGGCGTTTGCGTGGCGGTGGAACAGGCCTTGGACCAGCAGACGATAACGGGGGAGTTCTCGGAGACACCGGTCCGCGTCTGCCTCGCAACGGTGGCCCGTCGCCTGGGCGTGGAACTGGTGGAACTCCGGGGGCTGTATTACTTGGGAACCCGGAAGCCGGAGGACAAGGTCCTGTTAGTCCGCAAATCCCGTCGGATGAATGACGAACAGGTTCTGGTTGCCGTTCAGGGTTTTTTGTCAGCGGATGGAACCTGTACTGCCTTGCCTGATGGGCTTGTCATTGTTGGTGATCGGTTGGAGGTCATTGAGCGTGTTTCGCAAATGATGGATCGCCTTGAACAGGCTCCGTCTGTCGTCTGGTGTGTGCAACTTCACGTGATCAGCATGAGTGATAAAGACCTGCTTGATTTCGGGCTCGACGTCAATCCTGCTCTTGAGCTTGCTGCAGGATATGCGAATCTTTCAAACGTTACGAAAGATTTGACTCTTGGAGTTGTTAAAGGTGTTCGCGGTGAGGGCGGCGATAGTGTTGCCGATGCAAGCCTTACTGCTGTTCTCAGAGCGACCCGTAATCGGTCTACGATGCACATCGTTGCTGATCCGCTTTTCACCTGTGTTGATGGTTCACCGGCGACCGTGACTCGTGGTCTGAAGATTCCCATTCGTCAGTCGATGATTACTGGGACTGCGGGGACGACTGTTAGCAATACGATTCGTTTCGTTCAAACAGGTCTCGAAGCAACCGCGACTGTTCGTGAAATCTCGGATTCGGTTGGCCGTCTGACTCTCAAGTTAAGTGTTGCCGATGTTGTCACCGTTGACCCGCAACTTGGTCCGACGACTGATGATCAAGGATTCACTTGTGAAACCGATGTGCAAGCTGGTGGTGTGTATCTTCTCGGTGGTTTGCGACGTGGGAAGAAAGAGCAGAGTAAGGGAGCATTTTTGACGATTGGAAAGAAGGACAATAGTGAGGCCGATGTCTGGCTCGTCTGGGGTAAGGCATATCGAATTTCGAAAGCCCTTCAATGATTATTTTTGACATGTTTCCCGCTGATTTTGTCGATTCGTTTGTTTTGCATTTTAGGCCTCTCATGTCGACGATTCTTGTTCATCTTCTTGCAATTTTGGTTGGTTTGAAACTTTTTTTTACGCTGTATCGTTTTTTTGTTGCTCTCGATTCTGATCGGACTCCATCGAAGTACGATCTTCAACCTTGGAAACGTCCGGAGTGATTATGATTCTCGGTGAAGTTTTGCAGGCTGTTGATCTGGTTCCTTCTGATTTTGCCGTTCAGATCGTGAACCAGTTGAAACCGTTTCTGGTCGGTGTCTCTTGTCAGTGCATCGGCCTTTGGGTCGGCTTGAAACTGGTTCTTTGGATTGTTGATCTGATTATGAAGTATATGGATGCGGCTCAAGATCAGTCTGATTGGGAGCGGGTTTACAGGTCTTACAAAGATCACTCTTCTGATCGTGAGATGACTCGCCTGAAACAGGATTTCTGGGGCCGTCGGAATGGTGGTGCGATTCGTTCCAAACGTGCTCGCAAGAACAAGTTTTGGATTTGAGTTCCTGCGTCCGTTTCAATTTCAATTTTGTGAGGATTTTTTTCGATGGCATTTTTTGATCTCTCTCAAGGCTTCTGGTTCGGCATTGGTTTCGGTCCGATTCTCGTCTTTTGTTGGTTTCTCGGTAAGCTTGTTGATTTCGCTTTTCTTGGCAATTTGAAGTCAACTTCTGACGAACGTGAACAGGCTGCGTACGAGCGTGGATTTGAGGATGGTTTGAAAGAGGAAATCATTAATCGGGCTTCTCAACGTCTTGACGAATCTATTGCAGAAAAGATTTCGTCTTTGTCTGTGCGTGGTAAGTTTTTGTCGGTTGATTCTTTGCCTGCTCGGTCCGGGACGCATGTCCGAGGTGACGAGGAATCGTCCCGGCCCGAGTAGGCGGTTGATTCTTCTGTTCAGAATTTTGTAGAGTTGGTGAATAGCCGACTCTATTTTTTTTGAGGTAGTGTGGTGATGAGAACTTTTCTGTTGTTGTTCGTTTTGTTTTCTTCTTCTCTTTGTGTTGCTGAAGATCCAAAGGTCAAGTATCAGTCTGAGCAGCTGCTGTTCCGTGACTTTGGTCGTTTTCTTGTCAGAACTCGTGTTTCTGGTACTTCGGCTCAGCTTGATGAAAAATGGTCATCTGTTTGTGATCTGTTTTTGGAATCGTTTTCTAAGGTTGATGTTCAGATCTTGGGTGTTGTTTCTGATGTTCGTTGGGCTGATGGCGTTGCTACGGTTTCTTATCTGTCAAAGATTTCTGAGAAAGTGTCTTCGGCGGTTGGTGTTCGGGCTTGTTATCGTCGAGTTCAGCTTTCAATGTCTGAGGATGTCGCTCGTTCGATCAATCGTGGCGATAAGGTTGATCTTTCTTGTCGTCTTTTGTTTGTTCGGGATGGCGAGCGTGTTGTTTTGGAGATTCCTCATATGGTGTACCGTGTCAGTTTCACTCGTGTTGTTGGTGGGAAGTTTCTTCGTCTTTCGGGTGTTTTTGCAGCTCGTCAGATTGATGGTTCCATTGGATCGTTCAAGGTCGAGTTTAGAGTTTCGAAGTAATCTTTTTTTACAGGGAGGTTTTGTTTTTTGATCGAAGTGAGAAGTAAGAATGGGGCGTTCATTTCTTCATGTGAATTGTCGTGCTGCTGCTCGCCTGGGCGAGCGTCCTTTTTGCGATTGGTGCGGAAAAGTGTTGATGCATCCTCGACAACAGGGGCGGCGGCGTGACACTTGTTCTCGAGCGTGCAAAGAGCGTCGTCTTCGTCAAGATGCGAAGCTCCGGGCTGCTTTGTCGGATTTGAAATCAAGTCGAAAAGAAATGACTGATTTTGAGGATCGGAGGTTGACACGTGTGCTGAGAATCATCTATTCTCATCCTATCCCCAACGTCCGATAATGTCCGTTATGTTCACTTCGGGGGTGGAAAATGGCTGGTTTGCGGAAGAGTTGGGTTTTACTGGTCGTTCGCTCCGGTTCCCTGCGGGCGAATGGGAAGATCGCCACACTTCGCGTCCTCACGGAGAGAGGCACGATAACGGACGACAGCGAGTCACCAGCATGGGGGACGCACGCGCAGCGCTCATTCCTGAATAAGTCTGCCGTTGCGATTGGGGGATATTTTCGGGTGGCGGGGCGAGGTCAGGCTGGCTGAAAATGGGTTTCGGTGTGAGTTCGGGCGTGGAGTTGACTGCTGAGCCGGTCCCACAGCTGAAAAATCAGGCCAAAAAACAGCCGCCTGAGCAGTTTGCGGAGGTTACTCCCGGCGGCGGCCAGCACGGCATTGATCGCATCCCCCTGAGGTCCTCTCAGGAAGCAGCGGCCCATGCGGTGGTCTTGCTTGAGGTGCCCAATCTTGGGTTCAATGGCGCTGCGACGTTTGCGGCGTTTCTTCACCGTGCGGCTCAATTGACGACTCGAACTGCCCGAAACGTGAAT
>Ga0182744_1000432_pt1 | contig 40535 bp, 45 predicted proteins | sample eDN3rd30CKraftMG_FD_128525 | JGI IMG/M metagenome (GOLD analysis project Ga0182744, IMG submission 128525) | Enriched Miracle-Growth compost microbial communities from Emeryville, California, USA - eDNA 3rd pass 30_C Kraft MG (version 2) (version 2) ... | reverse complement strand
CATCATCGCCGTGACCGCTCATGCCCTGGTGGAGGAGCGGATGCGGTGTTTTGATGCGGGCTGCACGGATTATCTCTCCAAGCCCATCAATGTGCAGAAGCTTTTGTCCTTGGTTTCCAAGCACACTTCAGGCCCCGTTTTGCCCACCGTGTCTAAAGAAAAAGGCTCCTGGTCTTAAGGAGTGCATCTCCAGACTAAGTTCATTATAAAGCAGCCAGTGACCACGTAGCTCAGTTGGATAGAGCGGTAGTTTCCTAAACTGCAGGTCGCAGGTTCAATCCCTGCCGTGGCCACCACTTAAGGGGAAATAATTAAAGGGGGTTTTCACATGAAACGAATGACCGCGATTTTCGCTTTGCTTCTTCTTGGTGTGACCGCACAGGCTTGCCCGGATTTGGAAGGGAGTTACCGTTGTCAATCGCCCTCGCGCTCTTATGACATGGTGATCGCTCAAGAAGCCGTGGGTGAGAACATGAAGTATGTGTTTCTCGATCCTCATACTCCCAACGACAAAGGGGACGTAACGATCACCGACGGCGTGCTCCGTAAAGAAGAAAACAGCGCCAGCGTTAAGAACAAAACCATCAAGGGCTGGTGTGAAGGGGAGAAACTTTTGGATGTAAGGACCGGGGATTACTACATGAACGGTGAGTACATGTCGAGCTTCGAGCTGTCTTCCACTTTCTTTAGGCAAGAGGGGAATCTGATTTGGAAGGAAGAGGGCACCATGACCTTACCGGTGAATCGCCAGACGGTTTGCCGCCCTCGCTGAAGATTTTTAGAGCGCTGAGTTTTACCAGCGCCCGATTTCCACCCATTTTCCGTTTTTACATTGCACCTTTTTGACGAAGGTGTTGTCACGAATGGGGTCTTGCTCCGACCACAGTTCCGTGCGGCCTTCTTTACAACGCACATGAGGATTGTAAATGTAATTGGAAAGATCATAGTAGCTGCCGTTTTTACAAGTGCGCACCACCATTTTTTGCCCTTGGCTTTTATCCGGATCTCTCTCCATAAAGACCTGCCTGCGTCCTTCTTCACAGCCTCCCGGAGCGATTTGCGCTCTTCTCAATCCGCCGCCGGATCCTCCCCCCACCGCCTGGGCAAAGGCTTCTCCAAAAGGAGTGAAGCTTGCAAGAAGCAACAGACTGAAGAGCATTGGAATGAGACGGCGATTCATGGATTCTCCTTGTCGGCGGGCGCCTTTTTTTTCTTTTCGTATTCAATCACTCCCGTGTGGGTCCAGGAAAACAAACAATCCTTTTCGAACTCCCCCGAGTTGGACTGGGTGTAAAGATTTTTTAAGGATTGGTTCACTTCCCGCACGAAATTTTTGATCAGCTCCCTGGAGGTCACGATGGACAGCGAGTCGTATTCATAGGACTCCTTGTCCGACAGGCGGGAGATAATACACACGGTCATGGCCAGGTAGTCGGAGACGGTGATGTCCCCCAGATCGAGAAGCTCGAAGTTGGAGCGCACTTTTTTCGATTTCGCGTCCATTTTCCACAAGCCACATTCCAAAAGCAGCTGGGAAAAGCGTTGGAGCGTCTCGGCGTCGATCCCTAATTTTTTGCCGATGTTTAAAATTTCCGGAAGCCGGTCGCTGAGGCCGGGAATGATGCAAAAGAGGGCGAAGTCATAGTCTTCACGGATTTCTTTTTTTACCTGCTCGATCAGATCGGGGTGGGAAGCTACGGAGGGTGACACTTCCGTTTCCAAATCAGGCCCCCAAGATGCAAATGATTTTTTGCAGCGATTTTCTTTTGGCGCCGCGGAGTCGGCCCAGTTTCGTATAAAGATTGGAGTCGTCGATGATCGTTTCAGAATTTTCCCGCAGGCGGTGCAGGCGCTCCTCCAAAAGGTGGTCGATGTCTATGCCGAGCAGTTCGAGAAGCTCGACAAAGCGGGAGGCTTTCATTTCCGCGCGGTCATTAAAATAGAGGTTTAATTGGCTCGGCTTCAGTCCCATGTTCAAGGCCAGATCTTTTTGGGACACGCCCACGCTCTGGCTCAAGGCTCTTACCTTTTTCATGAGAGATTCTTTGCCCGACATAAGCACGATTTACCCCATCCCCTTTTTCCTGCCAACAGGTGGCGGGATCTGGAACTCTTTTCGCTGACCCCTGAAACAATTACACAAAAGAAAAAACCCGGAACTCGTGAGAGCTCCAGGTTTTTTGAGGAAACAAGAAGTAAAACTTAGTTCACTTTCTTATATTTGCCACCAACACATTTTACGCGAACCATGACTTGGTGGTCGTTAGGACCGTTTTCGTACCAAATTTCAGTGCGGCCTTCTTGACACTTAACGTTGGGGTTACGTACATAAGCGGCTTTTTCAGCGGCAGTCATGTAAGAACCGTTCACGCAAGTGCGGATCACTGTTTTTTGATGATCAGTGTTTGCATCGTACTCAGTGAAGATGCTGCGTCTTCCTTCAACACATTTTGTGCTGGGGTTGCGAACGTAAGCAGCTTGTTCGTCAGCGGTCATGTAAGAACCGTTCACGCAAGTGCGAACCACTGTTTTTTGATGATCATTGTTGCTGTCGTATTCCGTGAAAAAACCTTTGCGGCCTTCAACACAAGAGCCGGCATGAGCCGCGCCCGCGAACAGAGACAGAGATCCCACCGTCAGAGCCAATGCGATTACCTTTTTCATAGATCCTCCTTTTTAAGATCATTCGACTTGATGAAGGGCAACTTAGGATCGAAGTGGGGCTTTCACAATCCCGCCTGCGACGTGACAATGTTAACGGTTCTTTGAATCGGCTGGCTTAAAGGCCAAGTTTTTTCGATTTGATTCACAAATTCGCGGGGGTTCGTAAACATAAACAAATGATGATGCGAAGTTTTATTTTGATCTTGGCTTTGTCTCCCGTTTTCAGCCACGCCACCACGGCGGTGGTGGAGAAAACAAAAGGGAACAAAGCTTTGGTTTCCTTTCCGAGCGGCACCACTCTGGTTCCGGGAACTCTTCTGTACACGAACTCAAAAAAGATGCGTCCGCGCCGCCACTACGTGGAGTTTTCCGCGAAGAGCATCAAGACGAAGGACAAAGTCGACATCGGCTCCGGGTCCCTGGATTCATCTTCCGACTCGAGCAAGTTGGATCTGACATATGGTTGGAACACCGGCACCTGGATGCCTTGGGCCTCTCTCGCTTGGACGCAAGGACATACCGACACGACGAAAACCAAGGGATGGGGACTGGGCGGCGGCCTGAATTTTAACTTTATTAAAAATGAGCCGGGTCAGGATTTGGTTCCTTATGCCTCCGTGGGAGCGCTCCTGCTTTCAACGGATTATTACGGAACTTCCTCGCAGGCGCGCACCCAGGGCCTTCTTTGGGACGGAGGCATCGGCGCTCTTTGGTATCCCTTCGGAGAGTTGGTGGCCTTGGATGTTTCTTATCATCTGTCTTTCGGGAAGTTGGATATTTCCGGCTCGGAAACCGGCAAAGATCAAAACTCCATCAGCGGAATCTCCTTCGGCACCGTGCTTTCCTTCTGAGATTTCTTTCCATAAAAAAAGGAGAACCTTTGCAGGCCCTCCTTTTTAAAACCTTGCGGCTTCTTGTTGATTAAAGAGTGAAGGGGATGCTGACCGTCACACCGAGCATGTTCAATTTCGCTTCGGAAGGCAGAGAGGATCCGTTCAGCTTGTCGTATTTCCCCATGAGGTATTCAAGGTTGATGTCCAAAAGAGGGATGGGAGAAAAGCCGACGCCCAAGCGGATCATGTTTCCTTCAAAGGTGGAAGAGTCCTTCAGCTTGGAGTCGAAAAAGTAACTGCCGTAAACCCGCAATAAAATCGGGAAATCGTAGCCGACGAAAACACCCAGGTTACTGGCGGAAGCCTTGAACTTGGGAGAGGAGTCGATGTCCCAGTTGCCGCCCATGTAGTCGGCACCGAATTGAAAGCCCAGTTGTGAAAATCCCAAGCGTCCTCCGTAAGAGGTGCCCTTCGCATCGTCCTTGTTGCCGGACACTTCAAATTTCCCCATGTGATAACCTAAATAGGGTTCGATCAAAAAGCTGGCTTGGCTTTCCGCGCCGACGACAAGCAATAAGGCGGCGAGGGCGCCGATAAGATGTTTCATAAGGCCTCCTTCATTATTGAGACCTATTTTAAAAAAGCCTGGGTTAAATAAACAGGAAAAATAAGTCTAAGGGAGGTTTACTGGACCGGTTGAAGATAGGTGGTCAAAACGTGATCCCCCTGAACTTCATAAATTTCCATGAGGGCGGAGGAGCGCACCAGGCGTTGGTCCTGAATCAGCGCATCGATTTTCGGGTAGACTTTCATGGGGCCGACGGCGGGAGAGCCGGCGAAGGTGGCAACGATCGCTTTGCGGGGAGTTCGGACTTCATATTGAAGATCGTTTTTCTTCGCGAGGGCCTTTAACGCGGCGGCCGGTTCCTTAAACACGCAACCCACGTAACTCACCAGCCGATCTTCACTGATTTTTTCCGGGTCGTCGGGGTACTCTCCAAAAGTTTGCGGACACTGAAGGCCCTCTTTTTTAAAGCGGTTCTCCACGTCTTCAATGGTTTCGTTCACTTTGTGATAGGCGCCGAGATGCTTTTTGAAGACCAGAACCAACTCGGGGGAAGTTTTTAATTCCACGTGCACCGGTTTCGACAGACCCAGGTAGATGTACAGATAGAGGGCCACCCAACACACCAAGCTCACCGCACTCAGAATAATCCATTTCATATCAGGGCGCTTTCCATTTGATGGAACATCCCATGGACGGGATCTGTTCTTGGGGGGCCGGCTTCCCGGCGAGAAGTCCTTCGATGGCCTCCTTCAATTCCTGACGGGTCACTTTGTCGGGATTTTTCCAGGCATCATCCAGGCGGCCGCGGTAAAAAAGACGGCGGTTTTGGTCCAACAAGAAAAGATCCGGCGTGCACACGGCACCGAAAGAGCGGGCGACTTTCTGATCCGCATCCACCAGATAGGGGAAAGGATAATTTTTTTCCTGACTCCTTTGCCTCAGATTTTCCGGCAGGTCCTCGGGATGGTCGGTGGGATCGTTGGAGCAGACGGCGACGCATTGGAGTTGCTCTTTATAACGGGCGCCGAGGGCGATCAAACGGTCTTCGATCGCTTTCACGTAAGGACAGTGATTACAGAGGAACATCACCAACAGGGGCTTTTGCGAAGAGGAGGAGGAAAAGTCTTTTCCGTCCACGGAGGGCAGCGTAAAGGCCGGAAAGGTTTTTCCGATTTCGTCTCCGGGGGAATACGTCAGCGCCATCAGAGCTCCGACCAATCGATTTTACGGTCTTCATAGAGGAGACTTCCGTCTTGGTCGACGGAAGAGTATTGATATTTCAAATTCGGATTTTGATTCAGCCAGTGAAGGATTTGTGAACGCTCTTCGGACTGCAGTTCGTTCATGTGAGCCAAAGGAACCAGTTCCTCAAGATTCTCTTTCAGTTGATCGAGCAGACGCAACCAGTCCCCTTCATTGAAGGCGGGAAGCCAGGCATTGAGAGCGATGGCTTCCTTGACCTTTTCCGGCGCGCCTAAAACGTTGATGCCGAGACCGATCAGGAGCCGGTGTTTGTCTCCCTGGCTGACGGTTTCCGTCAGAATGCCGCAGACTTTCTGGCCGGTCAGAAAAACGTCGTTGGGTGCCTTCAAACTCCAAGAGAGCGCGGGAAAGCTTTTGTGAAAGGCTTTGACCACGTTCAGACCGATGCGCGCCGTGACCACGGGGCTTGGGGGAAAGGGCACGCGAAACGACCACGTGCCGAGAAAAAATTTTCCTTCCCCCTGTTCGCACCAAGTGCGCTCATAGCGGCCCCGCCCTTGGGTTTGATGTTCGGTCAGATAAAGCGCGGTGTCCGAGGGTGTTTGAAAGGCCTGCGCCTTGGCCCAATCATTGGTGGACGGGAGCGTTTGTTCGTCATAAAGAGCGATTCCCTTTTTATGCGCCCATTCCCGGCTGAGGTGGTAAATGTTCATCGTGTTTCGCTCCAGTCGAACAAAAGGCTGAGGTCCGCCGTCGGCGCCGAATGTGTGATCTGACCGACGCTGATGAAGTTCACCCCCAAATCGGCCACGCTGCGCACACGTTCCAGGCTCATGTTTCCGCTGGCTTCCGTTTCCACGTCCGCGGGGATGACTTCCAAACAGGTTTTCATCAAATCCAGATCCATGTTGTCAAGAAGCACGCGTTGCACTTTCAGCGCGACGGCTTCGCGCACTTCGTCCAAAGTGGAGCACTCCACCTCGATCCAGGAAGCGCCCGCTTTGCGGATTTTTTCTACGGCCGCCGTGAGGCCGCCGGCGGCGCGCAGGTGGTTGTCCTTGATCAAAACGGCATCGGAAAGACTCATGCGGTGGTTTTTCCCGCCGCCGTCGCGCACGGCTTTTTTTTCCAAGACCCGTAAACCCGGCGTGGTCTTGCGGGTGTCCAGAATAAAGGTTTTCGTGCCTTGAAGTTTTTCGACAAAACAGCGCGTCAGCGTCGCGATGCCCGAAAGTTTTCCGAGATAATTTAAAGCCACGCGTTCCGCCTTTAAAAGAGGCAGAGCCGGGCCTTCGATCTGACAAATCGTTTGGCGCTCATAAACGAAATCTCCGTCCTTGAAATGCCAAGTGATTTTCAAGTCGGGATGTTGCCAAAGAAGCGCTTCCTGAAACAGCTCGCTCCCGGAAAGCACTAGGTCTTCTTTGGCTTTAAGGTTCGCCGTAACGATCCAGGACGGATCAATTAAGGGATCGCTGGTGACGTCTCCCTCGGGGAGATCTTCCTGAAAGGCCGCCTCCAGAAGATGAGAGTAAGAAAAGGACGGGTTCACGAAAGGGTCGATTCTTTCTCGGCAAGAAGACTTTTGAGTTCGCGTTCGATGATTTGGGTGGCGAGTTCGGGAACCACTTTCCAGGCGATTTCCTCGATGATCTTCGGAGCCAGGCGCTCGACGATTTCACGCACCTCCTCCGGTTTCAAATCAAAAGAGTTTGCCGGGCGCACGACCGTTTTCCCGGGGTGGCGGAAACTGAAATTCTCCTCTTCCTCGTTGTGGCTGAAATCCACTTCGAGGCCGTCGTCTTCGGCTTCGTTTTCGTTGGCCATTTCCACGGGAACGGGAATGGCCGGTTGAGTTTGGGCTTCTTCTTCGGCTTCCTGTTGTTGAGCGTCTTCTTCCTGAAGGCCGTTGACGTCAATGGAGGCCGCCGTTTTCATCACGAACTCGGCGCCGTCTTCCTCCTCGTCGGAAACCTGGAATTTTTCGTTTTTGGCCCCTAAGGCGGGAATGGAAACCGGATGGAAATCGTCGGCGTCTTCGGTCTCTTCCGCTTCCAAAGAAGTTTCCTCCCGTTGGGGGGGAGCGGAAGGAGACGGCGCGCTTTGCTGTTCCTCTTTCGGAACGTCGGGGAATTCCAGGTAATTGGAAAGGGACTGGGTCTTCGTTTTGGGGACCAAATCCTGGACGACTTTTCTCAGTTGAGCCACGTCAAAAGGCTTTTCCAGGCGGCCGTCCGCCGCACAGGCGTCGAATTTGTCCTGATCCAGCTCCATAAAACCGCTCCACATCAACACGATGGGGATGGAGCGCAGCTGGGCGTCGGCCTTCATGTCGGCGCAGACTTCATAGCCGTTCTTTTTTTGCAGCAAAATATCCGCAAAGATGATGTCGGGTTGAAAATCGGCGGCCACGGCCTGCACGTCGACTCCAAGCGCGACCGGTTTGACTTCAACCGCGTAATCCTGCAGAGCCAATTGAAATACTTTTTTGATGGTGGAACTTTCGTCCGCAAGTAAGACGCGCAAAGCCATAATCCAAAGTAAAATCTTTTTGAGATAGTCCGTCAAGCAAGTAAATTCAGAGGGGGAAGGACCAAGCTTGCGTGAAGATATTTGATTTCTACATCGTCCGTGTGTTCCTCGGGTTTTGGCTGGGCGGACTGATTGTGTTCGTGACTTTTTATTTGGCCGTGGACGCGCTCAGCATGGTCACGCGCTTTTCGGACGTGGGCGCGGGCTCTTTCGTGAGGTATTACGCCTTCAGCCTTCCGGCCCTGGTGTACCAACTTTTTCCGGTCATCTGCCTTTTTGCCGTGCTGTTCACGTTGAGTCAGCTCAACCGCAGCAATGAACTCGTGGCTCTTTACTCCATGGGAAATTCTTTGTTGCGGGTGGCGGCGCCGGTGGTGATTGCCGTCGCGGTTTTATCGGCGGTTTTCTTCGGCATTTCGGATCAGGTTTTCCCCAGCTTGGCGCTCAAAAAGAAGTACGTGGAGTACGTGGAAATCCGCAAAAAACCGGGAGCCTTCGGAACGGTGAAAACGAACCGGATCTGGTACCGGGCGGAAAATGTTTTGTTCAACATCAAGGTTTTGAACCCCCAGGAAAAAACCGCTCAAGGGGTGACGCTTTATTATTTTAATGACGATTGGGATCTGGTGCAGTTGATCACGGCCAAACAAGTGAGCATGGAAGGAACCCTCTGGAAGCTGAAGGACGGCCTCATCACGGTTTTTTCCCCGGAGTCCAGTTTTCCTCTGACCGAAAGCTTTAAGGCTAAAAACATCGTCATGAACGAAGAGGTGGCCGACCTTCAGTCTTCCGCGGATTCCGCGGATCAAATGACCCTGATGCAGCTGCATCGCTTTATCGACCGCAACCGCGAAGGCGGATTGGACACCACTCAATACGAGGTGGACTTTCATTCGAAGATCAGTTTTGCCTTTGCCGCCTTGGTGATGAGCCTTCTGGGGATTCCTTTCGCCGTGGAAAGGGTGCGCTCCGGAGGGGGTTTTAAAAACGCAGGTGTTTGTCTGGGTCTGGCCTTCGGCTATTGGACGCTTTACAGCTCGTTTTTAACCCTGGGTCATCATGGCGCTCTTCCGCCGATTCTGGCCGCCTGGATTCCCAATCTGCTGACTCTGGGCGCTTCCGGCCTCATTTATCGGAGAATGACTTGAGCCCGGGCGGTTTTGGTGGCAAAAAAGACGGATTTCGGATAAATTAAAGAAGTTATGGCAATCCTTGAAGTCTTAAAATTTCCAGATCCCCGGCTGCGGCAAAAGGGCCTTCCCGTAAAGGAAGTGACTCCGGAATTGACCCAGTTCGCAAAGGATATGTTGGAAACCATGTATTCCCTCAAAGGGATCGGTTTGGCGGCGGCGCAAGTCAACCGTCAGATCCGCCTTTTGGTTTTGGACACCCGGCCCCGGGAGGGCGGACGCTACAAGCCGGAAGAAATGACCGAGCTGGAGCAAAAGATCACTCAGCCTTTGGCGTTGTTCAATCCGGAAGTGATCGCTAAAAAGGGCAAGACCACTTTTGATGAAGGATGTCTGAGCGTTCCCTCCTACTTTGAAACGGTGGAGCGCTTCGAGTGGATCCGCGTGAAGGCCTTGGACATAAACGGCCAGCCCATTGAATTTGAGACGGATGGGCTTTTGGCCATCTGTATTCAACACGAGATCGATCATTTGGATGGAAAACTGTTTATCGACCGTTTGAGCCCCATCAAAGCCAACCGCTTAAAGGCGAAAATCAAAAAGTTCGGTTATCCCGATCCCGAAGAAGCCGAGGAAGACCCGGTGATCGGAGCGGCGCTCGAGATGGAATCAAAAAACTCACTGTGAGCCGGATTCGCATCGCCTTTTTAGGCACTCCTGAAATTTCAAAAAGTTTTCTTGAAGACCTCATTAAAGATGAACACTTCGAAGTGGTCGGTGTGATCACTCAACCGGATCGGCCGGCCGGGCGTAAGATGAAACTCACTCCTTCTCCCGTCAAAGCCTTGGCGGAAAATTTGGGAATTCCCGTTTTGTCTCCGGAAACCGTCAACACCCCGCAAGTGCGCGAGCAGGTGCAAGCATGGAAGGCCGAGGCCTGCGTGGTCGTGGCATTCGGTCAATTGCTCTCACAAAAATTCTTGGACCTTTTCCCAAACCGCGTGGTCAACGTGCATGCGAGCCTTCTGCCGCGGTGGCGGGGGGCCGCGCCCGTGCAAAGATCTTTGATGGCGGGAGAGACCGTCACCGGCGTGTCCTTGCAGGTCATGGTGAAGAAATTGGACGCCGGCCCCTTGTTGGGTTTAAGAAAAATTCCCGTTGCTGAAGACATGAATGCCGTGGAACTTTTCGGGGAGATGGCGCGTGCGGGGAAAGATCTTTTAGCGGTGGATTTCATGGATTATCTGCGCGGCAATCTTTCCCCCGAGCCTCAAGAGGAAGGTGAAGCGACCTACGCGGCGAAAATCGACAAGGCGGAAGCGCGTATTGATTGGAGTCTTCCGGCCCGGGACATTCACAATCGGATCCGTGGTCTGGCCGCGGGTCCTCAGGCCTTCACTCAGCGCGGCGGCAAAATTTTGAAAGTGCATCGTTCCCAAGTAAAGGACATTGCTGCGACCTTGAAACCCGGCGCTCTTTTGCAAAAAGAAAATCATCTTTTTGTCGGCACCGGAGAGGGTGTTCTGGAACTGTTGGAAGTGCAGCCGGAATCCAAGCCGCGCATGGCCGCGGCGGAGTACCTCAAGGGAAAATCGGTTCAATCAGGAGAAAGCCTTGGGACCTGAAAAAACTTTTCCTTCGTTTTTGATCGCGCCCAGTATTTTGTCGGCGGACTTTGCAAAACTGGGTGAGGAGATCCGGGCCGTGGAAATGGCGGGCGCGGATTGGATTCATGTGGACGTGATGGACGGTCACTTCGTGCCTAATTTAACCATCGGTGCGCCGGTGGTGAAAAGTCTGCGTAAGACCACGAAGCTTCCCTTGGACGTGCATCTGATGATCGATCATCCGGATCGCTATGCGGAAGACTTCATCAAGGCCGGCGCGGATTATCTGACTCTGCACGTGGAGTCGGAAGGCTTTTCACGCGGCCTCCTCGAGGAAATCAAGGCAAAAGGGGTCAAACCGGGGATCACGTTGAGACCGGGCACTCCTTTAAAGGACATCGAAGAGTTTTTGCCGGTGGTGGATCTGGTGCTCGTGATGACGGTGGAGCCGGGTTTTGGCGGTCAGTCCTTCATGCATGACCAGGTGAGTAAAATCCATCAGCTGAAAGCTTTGCGCGCTTCAAATGCCTACTCCTACCTGATCGAGGTGGACGGCGGCATCAGTGATCAGACCGCGCCCCAAGTGGTGGACGCGGAGGTTTTGGTCGCAGGCAGTTATGTCTTTAAGAATGACTATAAAAAGGCCATAACTACCCTCAAAGAAATCCGCCGAAGCAGCCCATAAAGTCCAAAGCCTTCGTTGCTTCGTCGTCGACGTATATACATACGCCTTCCTCCTCACGCCTCGGCTTTGGACTTTATGGGCTGCTTCGAGCGGGAAAAAAGAAAGAGAATAAAAGAATGAAAAAGATTTTGCTGACGGGGGAGAGCCTCGATCTCAACCAAATTTGGGCCGTGGCCGATCAACAGGCGGTGGTCGAACTGTCCGCGGAGGCTCTCAAAAAAATCAACGCGTCCCGAAGTTACATCGAAGGCCGCATCAAAGAAGACGAAGTCATTTATGGTGTGAACACCGGCTTTGGGGCGTTCAGCAGCGTGCGCATTTCCGACAAAGACATCGTTCAGCTTCAGAAAAACCTGATCCGCTCTCATGCCTGCGGAGTGGGAAAACCCTTCACGCCCCGTGAAACCAGAGCGATCATGTGCCTTCGCGCCAATGCGCTGTCGCGCGGACACAGCGGGATTCGCCCTTTGGTCATCGAGAAAATTCTTGAATTCCTCAACAACGACATCCTGCCGGTGATTCCTTCGCAGGGGAGTGTGGGGGCGAGCGGAGACTTGGCGCCACTCGCTCACTTGGCCTTGGCCATCATTGGAGAGGGCCAAGTGTGGAAGGGCCGCGATCAGGTTTCGGTCACCGAAGTATTAAAAGAAAAAGGCGTTGAGCCTTTGGAATTGCAATTCAAAGAAGGTCTTTCCATGATCAACGGCTGTCAGGTGATGACGGCGGTGGGACTGATGGGAACCTTCGAAGCCATTCGTTTGTTGAAGCTGATGGACGTGGCGGGTGCCTTGAGTCTTGAGGCTTTAAGAGGTTCCAGAAAAGCTTTTGATCCGTTGATTTCAGCCACGCGTCTTCATCCCGGAGAAGCGAAGACCGCGCACAACATGCGCGTGATCCTGGGAGAAACATCCCCCATTGCCGAAAGCCATGAGAACTGCTCGCGCGTGCAAGACGCTTACTCTCTACGCTGCATTCCGGCGGTTCACGGCGCGGCCAAGGATGCCATGAACCAAACGCTCAAGACGCTGACCATTGAAGCCAACTCCAGCACGGACAATCCGTTGGTGTTTTCCGAGGAAGGAAAAATTCTGTCCTGCGGAAACTTCCACGGAGAGCCCGTGGCTTGCGCGTTGGACTTTTCAGCTATCGCCATGAGCGCGCCGGGCAGCATTTCCAAGTCGCGCATTGCACTACTCATCAACCCCGCCATGTCGGAGCTTCCCGCCTTTTTAGCCCCTCATGGAGGACTCAACAGCGGGCACATGATTGTTCAAGTGGCGGCGGCGGCACTGGTCAGTGAAAATAAAATTCTCTCCCATCCTGCGTCGGTGGACAGCATTCCCACCTCCGCGGACAAAGAAGATCACGTCAGTATGGGAACCATCGCCTCCCGAAAATTCCGCCAAGTGGTGAAGAACGCGGAACACATCGTGGCCATGGAATTTCTGTCCGCTTGTCAGGCCATTGATTTGCTGGCGCCCATAAAGCCGTCAGGGGTTCTGCTGGATATTTACGACAGGATTCGCAAAGAGGTTCCGTTCGCGGAACACGACCGGGTGTTTTCCGAAGACATTCAAAAGATCAAAAAAATGATTCGCTCCAATGAGCTGCTTCACATCGTTGAATCGAAAACAGGAGAATTGAAATGGTGAGTGGAAAAAGATCCATCAAAGCCCCGCGGGGAAATCAATTGAACTGTCAGGGCTGGCTTCAGGAAGCGGCCTTTCGCATGATTCAAAACAATTTAGATGCCGAAGTGGCGGAACGCCCGGAAGAGCTGGTCGTTTACGGCGGTCGGGGAAAAGCCGCCCGTAATTGGGAAAGCTTCGATAAGATCTTAGCGACGTTGAAAGTTCTTAAAGACAACGAGACCTTGCTGGTCCAATCCGGAAAGCCGGTCGGCGTGGTGACCACGCACAAAGACGCGCCTCGGGTGTTGATCGCTAATTCCAATTTGGTCGGCAACTGGGCGACCTGGGAAGTGTTTAACGAGTTGGAGCGCAAAGGCCTGATGATGTATGGGCAGATGACCGCGGGTTCGTGGATTTACATCGGCACTCAAGGGATCGTTCAAGGCACCTATGAAACTTTCGTGGAAGCGGGCCGCAAGCATTTCGGCGGATCTTTAAAAGGAAAGTCCATTCTGACCGCGGGCCTTGGCGGCATGGGCGGAGCGCAGCCTTTGGCGGGAGTTTTCGCCGGCGCATGTGTTTTGGCGGTGGAAGTGGATCCTTCGCGCATCGAGATGCGTTTGAAGACCAAGTATCTGGACGAAGTGGCTGAAGACCTTGATGACGCTCTTCGAAGAATCAAAGAGTACAAGGAAAAGGGGCTTGCTAAATCCGTGGGGCTTCTTGGAAACATGGCCACGGTCATTCATCAGTTGTTGGAAAAAAACTTTCAACCGGATCTTTTGACCGACCAAACTTCCGCCCATGATCCTCTGCGCGGCTACATTCCCGAAGGTTACAGCGTGGAAGAGGCGGCGAAGTTGCGTGAGGGCAACCCGGACAAGCACATCGACCTGGCGAAAAAGAGCATGGCCAAACATGTTCAAGGCATGCTTGAGATGCAGGGCAAGGGCGCGGTCACTTTCGATTACGGAAACAACATCCGTGCGATGGCTCAGGACGAAGGAGTGAAAAACGCCTTTGATATTCCGGGATTCGTTCCCGAATACATCCGTCCCTTATTTTGCAAAGGCAGCGGCCCCTTTCGTTGGGTGGCTTTGAGTGGCGATCCGGAAGACATCAAGGTGACTGATGACGCTTTAAGAGAACTTTTCCCGGAGAAAAAAGCGCTTCTTCATTGGCTCGACATGGCGGAAGAGCGCATTGCTTTCCAAGGCTTGCCCGCGCGCATTTGTTGGTTGGAATACGGCGAGCGCGCGAAAGCCGGCTTGAAGTTCAATCAGTTGGTGAAAGAGGGAAAACTGAAAGCGCCGATCGTGATCGGAAGAGATCATCTGGACTGTGGAAGTGTGGCAAGTCCTAACCGTGAAACCGAAGCCATGAAAGACGGCAGCGACATGATCGCCGACTGGCCGATCCTGAACGCTTTGGTGAACACGGCCTGCGGCGCGACCTGGGTCAGCTTTCATCACGGCGGCGGCGTGGGCATCGGTTACTCTTTGCACGCCGGCCAAGTGATCGTCGCGGATGGAACGGAAGAAGCGGCCGCGCGGCTGGAAAGGGTGTTGACCGCCGATCCGGCGATGGGCTTGTTTCGTCACATTGATGCGGGCTATGAAGAAGCGAGGTCGGTCGCGGAAGAGCGCGGCGCCATCAAACATGATCTCCCTTAACCATCCGGCCTTCGGACGGCAGACCTTTGCGAGTTCCATTTCAATGGCAAAGGAGCTGGCATCGTAAATTGCTAGAACTTCTAGGAAAAATTGCGAAGGGAGTTTAGTGATGAAAAATGCCTTGGAATATTCTAAGATGTTGGAAGGTGCGGGATTGACTCGCGCCCAAGCGGAAGCCCACCTGAAGGTGATGGAGCAAGCCATGGAAGAAGGAATGGCCTCAAAACGAGATGTGATGGACTCAAAAAACGAGCTGAAAGGTGATATCACTGAGCTGAAAGGCGAGATCTCCGAGCTGAGGGGAGAAGTTGTTCATTTGGAAGCTTACATGCGGTCTGAATTCATCAGTGTCCGTAAGGACATGGAAACGCTGGAATATAAAATCACCACGAAACTTGGGGTGATTGTCACCGTGGCCATGACCGGCCTTGCCACCTTCTTTAAATTCTTTATTTAAAAAATAAAAAGCGGGTTTCTCCTCCTCTTTCTGACCGGAGGTCGAGGTGGAACCCCGAAAGTCGTTTTCCCGTCCTTTAAAAATTCCTAAAATAAAGAGATGGGTAAAATTCTGATTCTTTTGCTGTTTGGAGCCGGAAGCGCCGTTTGGGCGAAGCCTCAAAGCATGACGGTGGAGTTTGGTGGTGCTGGCGTGCATTTCATCGCCACGCACTCAAAAAAAGAATTTATTTACACCGATTCCATGGGAACCCAAAAAATTGATCTCAAAAAGTGCAATCAAAAGGGCGTTGATGATTTTTGGAACAAAATAGTGGCCAACGCGAAGATGTCCAAAGGAAAACTTCCTAAAGAGAAAGCATGGGTCAAAATCGACGGCGTCAAGGGGCCGGTGTTTTCCTTTCAACCGAATTTTTCATTTCTGATCAGAGTTCCCAAAAAAATTCCCGCGGTGTTTGCGGAAGCGGGGCTTCGATGCAAAAAGAAATGATTCTCTCTTTGGTCTTGGCTTTTGCTTTCATGGGTTCCACGGCTCGGGCTGACGTGACGGACCGGGTGAACGATCTTAATCAACGCGTGAAGGCCGCGGGAACCTTGACGGGAGAGTGTGAAACCTGTGGGGTGTCCCTGGCGGGCTTGGATCAGGGGAAAAATGCGGTCCAACAATGCGTGGAAAGTTTGTGTCCGGATCCGAACCTCAGCCTCAGCGCCCTTCTTGAAGAGGCCTCTCAGCGAGCCTTCTCTTATGGAACCGACTTCGATAAAGAATTCATGCCGCTGATCAATGAAATCGAAGAAAACCAGGCGAAAAATAACCTTAAGGAAGGGGAGGATTATCTCGATTGGCTGAAGACGGCGCCACCGCTGACGGATAAGGCGGCTCTGCGCATTTATAATTTAATAGATTCCATGAAAGACATTTCGAAATTCACGGCGACGGTCAAAGACGGAAAGTATGTCGCGGATGAGCAAGCCTCCCGCGCTCAATTTCCGAAGCTTTCCCAGGAAGAGTATTCGAAAAAAGTCCGCATCTACAACGAGATATTGCCCATTTTTTTGGACAAGCCGTTTTTTGAAACCGATCCAGTCCGATTGAAGATCATGTACTCCGACAAGGAGCTTTCCGAAAAAATTGAAAAGGCGATTCAAGAAACCGAAAAAAGAATCCAGACGATGAGTAAAGATCCTGAATTGAAGATTCTTGCCAACCTTCCCGAATTCAAGGAGCTGGCGTCGACGGATAAAATCAGAAAACCTTTCAAGGAGGGGAGGATAGATTCCGCGGCGATGGATGATTTGAATAGCAATTATTTGGTGGTTCATCTTTTTTCCCTTCTTTCCACGGATCAAAACTTTAAAAACCTTCTGAACAGGGAACCTGTGGACATAAAAAAAGTGGCTTCTGAACGGGGAATTGAAGCCTTTGTAAAAAGACAAATCCTGGAGGCCAGGAATGTTTTGGACCACCGCAGGTATGACGTGGGATCGTCGTGCCGGGCGGCGGCGGCGAGGGCGGAAGTGATGTTTCCCTCCGAAAGCGAATTGACGGATTTCAAAAGCTATTCCCAACAGCTAAAGAGCCGGTTTTTGGATCGGGCCCAAAATTATCTTTCCTCGGAATCCGCGGCGAAGATGCGTGAAGAGGCCCGGGGATGGACACCCATTCCGCCGACCACGAAGGAAGCCTTTATGAAGAGCATGAAATCAGCGCTTCAAAAGGAGCTTACGGAGTCGCGTCAACTCGAGGCCCGAAGGAAGGAACAACTCGCTTCCGCGGACAGAAGCCAGTGCAACTCGATCCTGGCAGCCAGCTTAAACTCAGAGAGGGAGGACCCTTTGGTGACGCAGAAAGTGTGCGAATCCATGATGCCGAATCCCATCCCCGATGCTTCGTCTCCAGGGAATGGAGGGTTCATCGTCGGTCCCCTGGTTGTGAAAAATAAAAAAGCTCTTGCTGACATCACTTACCATGAATTGGGCCATCTTCTCTCCGGGCTGATGCGTTCCGGAAAGATCAGCCAAAAAACCAAAGGTTGGTATGATCAAAGCAACAAGTGTCTGGAAAGCAATCACACGGAAGGGCCTTCGGACGTCTCTCAATATGACGAAGAAGATTGGGCCGATTTGATTTCATCCGCGGTCGGAGAAAAAGACCAAAATTTTTCCTGCCTTCTTACAAGACAGCAGTGGCCGATCGGTTACGAGGTCATGTCCTTAAAAAATCCGGATGAATCGGATGTTCATTCCAGTTGGTTCTTTCGTCTTCTTCACATTCAATTCTTAAAGAAAGGCGGCATTCCCGCCGTGTGCCGGCAAGCTTTGGCCGCCCAAGGGCAAAAAGCTTCTTTTAAAAACTGCCTGGGCCAGGGCGCCCGTTAGAAATTATTTCAATCTTTTCGGTGCGGGGCGAGGGGGGTGACGCTTTTGTTTCCCTTGGGATATGTTCACCCCCGTAAGGGGGGTGGATTTCATGGAATCATTGGCGGGCTCTTTGGCACTATTGGCCTTGGGATTTTTTTTCGGATTTTCTTCACCCTCTTTTGCTGAGGAAGCGGCACCGGTTCTCGTTCCCAATTACAACTGTGAAGTGATCGCCATTGCGGGCGAGGCCAAAGATGTTTTGGATCAAAAGTTCAAAGCGGATTACGCCTCCGGCATGCACGGGGGGCGCGAGTACACCTTTGAGAACTCCGTTCAAAAAGTGACTTTGCTGGCGTCGAACAATTGGATGGCGGTGCGCTGGGAGAAAAACGGCGAGGTGATCGCTTTCGGTCATTACGCCACCAGCAAACCTTCCGACGATTACCGGGTGATTTTAATGCTCAACCCGAAAAACGAGGAAGAGCAAGTGTCTTTGGAGTGTCATCCGGAAAATTTCGATCCGAACTTAAAAAATTAAAAGGTAAAGTCCCTGCAGGGTGAAAAAGGCGCCGAACAGGGAAATAATGCGAAAGCCGTATTTCCGAAATCCCGCTTCGGACATCCGGGAAACGATGGCGTGTCCGATCCATCCGCCGAAAAAAGTCAGCAGACAGAGAAGAAATAAAAAAGGATGAATCTCCTTAAAAGAAACTCTCTCCAGCGAAGAGAGAAGCCCCATGTAAAAGACGATCTTGATCACATGAGCCACGCATTGGGTGGCGCTTTTGGTGGCGATCACTTGGAATTTGCTCAAACCGCTCTTGAGAAAAAACATATTTAAAAGGGGACCGGACACTCCGGCCAGGGTGTTGATCCAACTGACGAAGAGTCCGCAAAACAAAGCCCCCAGTGGAGTTTGAACATTGATGTGAGCGAAGCTTAAGAACGGGCCGAACAAGATTAAAAGTCCCATCGCCAGCAGGATGTAAGCCTTGTCCGGATGGTAGACCAAGTGAAACAAAAACACGCTTCCGATGAAAGATCCGATCAGATACAGCGTCATGATTTTCAAGGAGACGTGCTTCCAACTGATGAGGGCGCGGAAGAAATTGGAAAAGAATTGAATGAAGCCGTGATAGATCATGGCCGTCTTGACGGGAAGGAAATTCACCATCACGGCCATAAGCAAAGCGCCTCCGCCCATGGCAAAAACGCCGGAGAAGGTGCTGGTGGCAAGAACGGCAGCGGCCAAAATAATCCACAGATTCAAGGTGCCTTCATTTTGCCCCGTTTCCCTCTGGGGGCCAACCGATAAAAAAAGGGAAGCGGACCGCTTCCCTTTTTCCGAGCCGAAAGTTTTTGAAAAACCTCAGTTCAGTTCATTCACCCAGGTTTGCAAAGATTCTGTCCAGTTCGTTCCTTGAGAGCTGGAAACTTGTCTCAGGTATTGGGGAACTTCAAGAGCCAGGCCGGTTGCCGTCAAGTTGTTCATTTGCGCTTCCACTTGAGAGGCTCTTCTGGAGTTGCAGCTCGCTTGGATTTGAGGATTGTAGTAAGCGGCTTTTTGGAAGAAGGAACAGAAAGACTGTTTCACTCCGTAAGACACGTTCACGGCATCCCAAAGTTTGTTCAATTCGCGTTTGAAGTAGATCATGTCCGTATAGATCTTTTCCTCTTTCACGCCTTTTCCAAGGAATTGGTTCTCGTCCAATTTGAGCAGGGTTCCGACGGCTTCTTGAGGATCGACCCAAACGAAGCTGGGGTTTTGAGGCTGGGGAAGAAGTCCCGGTTCGGCATTTTGGATTTGATAATAGATCGGAAGAACTTCGGTGCGGATGAAGGCATCCAGATCATAGAGAGCGCCGTTCGCTTCGTTCACTTGGAAAGTGATGAATTTGGGCGCTTGTTTGCCGATCAGGAAGTTTTCGATTTCATCCCGTTGCTTTTGGACGATGTATTGACCGGGAGCCAGCGGGTCTTTCGCTTCCACTTGAATGTCCTGAATCCGCTGAGTCACCCACTTTTGCGCGCTCAAAAGACGCACGGCCTGAAGGGATACGGGATCCTGAGTCAACTTGGCCAGGGCGTCGTTGTTCTCCTCTTGAAAGGTGGAGGTGATCCGCTCGCCGTCGGGAGTTTGCCCCAAGGCGTGCACCAACTGTTCTTGAATCTTCATGTTCAGTTGGTTCAGATCCTGAATCGCCTTTTCCGGGTGAAGAAGAGCGTAAATTTCGTCCTGCTGTTCGTGAAAGGAACAAAGAGTTTCCACGTAGCCCTGCCAGTCTTTTTTATCTTTGAAATCGTATCCGGGCAGGGACTTGATGAACTGATCCACTCCGGTCAGAAATCCAGCGACGACTTTTCCGCCGATGGAAAGAGCGGGACCCCAGGGGCCGGCGACGGTGGAAAGCATGGTTGAAGCTTCATTCACGAAAGAGGAAAGAGTGAAAAGGCTGGTGGAGATGTCGCTTTCCCCCAAACACTGATCCCCTTGGGCGATCAAAGTGGCCAGAGAGCCTGCGGCCACGGTCACGTCTTGCGCGTATTTAAGGATCTGTCCGTCCATTTGTTTGTCGGGCAGAGTTTCCCCCTTGTTGATTTTGGCGATGGCTTCCAAAAATTGCGTGCGGCGCTCCCCGGAGAGCTGACCGATCTTTTGCAGATTTTCAGTGAGCTTGCCGCAGTTCGCGTCTTTTTTGATCTTGTCTTGAAGAGATTCCAGGCTGCTGATCATTTGGGAATAGTCTTTGCCGACCGTGGGACAGCGCAAAGGCTGTAAATCAATGGCGGCGCTTTGAGTGATCGTCGCGGACGGATACCACCCTGACGCAAAGCTTGAACTGCCGAAAGTCAGAAGTGATGATAAAAGGATCAGTGATAAACGCATAGGAAGGCCCCCCTCTTTATGTTGTCGCCAACCTACCCTAAGTCGAAGAGTTGGGAAAGAGGGATGGGGGCCTTGTAAACTTTACAAGGTGCTGAAATAACACGCCTTTTTAGTGAGGAAGAGCCCATGAAAACACTCTACACGGAGATAAAGAATCTGATCACCATGGAGGGCGCAGCAAAGAAGAAGGGCCGCCACGTGGGGGAAGAGGATTTCGGGCTGATTCGGGACGGGGCCTTTTTGGTTTCCGAGGAGGGAAAAATCGAATGGACGGGTCCGGCCTCCTCCGCTCCTACGAAAGACGTGAGGGTCGTCGCCCTGAAGGCGCAGACGGTTCTGCCCGCCTTCATCGAGTGCCACACCCACAGCATTTTTGCCGGTCAGCGCTTTCAGGAATTCGAGGAAATCATTCAAGGCGTCAGTTATCAGGAAATTTCCAAAAAAGGCGGCGGCATCCGCTTAACCATGAAAGCCACGCGCGAAGCTTCGGAGGAAGAACTCAAAAGCCTTCTTCAAAAACGCGTGACGGAATTTCGGAGGCAGGGGGTTTCGACGGTCGAAGTAAAAACCGGTTACGGCTTGTCTTTAAAAGAGGAGCTGCGTTTGCTGCGGGTGATTCAAAGTCTTGGGGATCCCTTTGTGATGCCGACTTTTTTGGGACCTCACGGCTCTTCGCCCGAGCATGAGAACCTGGAAAGTTATTTGAAGGAGTTGATGGAGAAAGCTCTTCCCCAAGTGGCCGCGGAAAAATTGGCCGCGCGGGCGGATATTTTCGTGGAGAAGGGCTTTTTCACCAAAGAGCAGGCGCACAGATATTTTCAAGCGGCCAGGGATTTGGGGCTCCGTCTTTCGGTGCACGCCGAACAGCTCTCTCATTCCGGCGGAATTCAGGAAGCCGTCGCCTTTCAGGCCGCCTCGGTGGATCACTGCGTGAATGCGAGCGCGGAGGACCTCCGTCAGCTGGCGGCCTCGGAGACGACGGCGGTGCTTTTGCCGTCCGCCGATTTTTATTTGAACATCGGTTATCCTCCGGCCCGTTTAATGATCGATCAAGGGGTGCGTGTCGCTCTTTCCACGGATTTCAACCCGGGTTCGAGCCCTTCCCAGAGCCTGGAGTTATGCTCGCTGCTTGCGCGCGTGATGATGAAGATGACTCTGCCAGAAATCTTTTCGGCGTGGACGGTGGGAGCGGCTCATGTTTTGGGAGTCGAAGAACGTCAGGGAAGTCTTCAGCCGGGAAAACAGGCGGACTTTAGCGTGTGGGACAAGTCATGGAACGCCTTCTTTTATGACTTTGACAAAAATCGACCGAAAGACCTCTACCTTTTAGGAAAAAGAGTTGCATTCCTCTAAAATGTTTTTCTAGTCTTGGAAGTGACAACAACGAGGTGACACCATGGGTGCTTCCGTATCACGTTTAACGCAGTCGCAGTATTTCTCTCCCGTTTTCAACACAGCCGTTTTTGATGGACCGGTTCGCATCTACTTCGCTCAGAAGCAGGAATCCTATGCCTTGGAAGTGTATTTCAAAATCTCTTCCCGACTAAGGTCCATGCTCGGCGAAAGCTTGAACCGCAAATCCCCTTGCGTCTTTGTGATGATCCATCCTAATGAGGACGGTTTTCAGGAGAGCTTTCCCAAAGAGGAAAAGCCTTTCTCCTTCCGCCGTCTCGACAGGGACTATGTGGTGGGGGTCAATGGATACCTCGGGGAACAGGACATGGAAGATCTGATTCGGGAAGTTTGCCGTCTGTGTGAAACGGCGGTGTCCCCCAAAGCGGTGATTTAAGTCCTCTTCTTTTCGTGCCGATAAGTGCTTCAAGATGAGTCGCTTGAAGAATCAAAGGAAAAATCAAAGGGGCCAGGTGGTCATTGAATACGTCCTTTTGCTGGTGGTGGGTGTCGCCATCGCGGCGATCATCACGAAAACCATGGTCAGCCGCAGTCCGGACTCCCAGGGCTTTTTGATCGTGAAGTGGGCTCAAATCCTTACCGTCGTCGGTGCCGATTACCCGGATTGAGTTCCCGGTTCAGACGCTCCTGCATCATCTCGCGGATTTCATCGGCGACTTCCAGAATCAATTCCCGGTCTTTGAGTTTGCTTTTCGGATAGGGAAGAGTGATCGGCTCCAGGAAAATGATCCTCCATTTGGACGGCAGCGGAATCAGGTTCAGCGGCAAGGGCAGGATCAAGCCGCGGATGTATTTGGTCAGTTTCAGTTTGCTCAGATTGATGTGCGTTTCCTCCGCTCCCAGAATCAAAGTGGGAATAATGGGAGTCTCGGTTTCCAAAGCCATGCGCACGAAACCGCGGCGGAATTCCTGAAGCTGATAGGCCTTGCTTGAGGGCTTGAAGTTTCCCTGCTCGCCCTCGGGAAAAATCACCACCATTTGATTTTTTTTGAGAGCATCAAGGCCGTTTTTCAAAGTGGCTTCCACGAATCCCAGTTTTTGCGCCGGGATGGCGGTGGTTTTGTTCACGAACCACAGCTTATGAGTAATCACCCGCGCATAGCGTCCACAGGCTTTGACGATTTCATGATGAAGAACGAGGGCGTCAAAACCCGACACTCCGGAATGATTGGGGCAAATCAGGGCTTTCCCGCGGGAGGGCAAGTGTTCGGCGCCTTCGACTTCGACGCGAAAGTATTTGGACGCCAGTTCGGTGAAGAAATAGGGAAAAACCTTGTAAAGAAGTTTGTCCATGGCGGACAGAGTACGTTAATCTTGCGGCATATGGAAAGCGTCATTTTAACGATCGATCAGGGAACGACCGGAACCGGCGTTCATTTCATCAACCAAAAAGGCGAAGTGATTGAATCCTTCGATAAGGAGCACCGCCAATACTACCCCAAACCCGGTTGGGTGGAGCACGACGCCAATGAAATTTGGATGAACGTTCTGCTGGGCATTCAAACGCTGCGGAAAAAACGTCCCGAAGTCAAAATCGCGGCCCTCGGAATCACCAATCAAAGGGAAACCGTCGTCGCTTGGGACGCCGAAACCGGAGAACCTCTTTATAACGCCATCGTCTGGCAGTGCCGGCGCACGGCGGACTTTTGCGACACGCTCAAAAAAAAGAAAGGCCTTGAAGCGAAGATCAAAAAGAAAACGGGCTTGGTGATTGACGCCTATTTTTCCGCTTCGAAGTTGCGTTGGTTTTTGAAGAACCTGAAAGAGGCGAAAGCTTTACAGAAGCAAAATCGTTTGCGTTTCGGGACCATCGATACTTTTTTGCTTTGGAAGTTGACGGGGGGAGACGCCTTTAAAACGGACGTCACCAATGCCTCGCGCACGCAGTTGATGAATTTGGAAACGGGCGCCTGGGATAAGGAACTTTTGAAAGTGTTTGAAATCGCTCCCGCTTTGCTCCCGGAAATTCATGAATGTGACGCTTTATTCGGGGCCACGCGCGGAGTGAGCGGTCTTCCCGACGGCACGCCGATCTCGGGCATGATCGGGGATCAGCAATCGGCCTTGTTCGGGCAAAACTGTTTTCAAGAGCGCATGGCCAAATGCACTTTCGGCACCGGAAGTTTCACTTTGATGAACCTGGGAAAAAAGAAAGTGAGTTCCCGCTTCGGACTTTTGACCACGGTGGCTTGGAAGTTGACCGGCGGTTCCATGATTTACGCCTTGGAAGGAAGTTCTTTTATTTGCGGAGCGGCGGTGCAGTGGCTGCGGGACGAGCTGCAGATCATTTCCCACGCCTCGGAGGTGGAGGAGATGGCCCGTAAAGTGGATTCCACGGAGGGGGTGGAATTCGTTCCGGCTTTCGTGGGACTGGGCGCGCCCCATTGGGACCAAGCGGCCAGGGGAATTATTTGCGGACTGACGCGGGGAACGAACCGCTTTCATCTCTGCCGCGCCACCTTAGAGGCGATGGCCATGCAAAATGCCGAAGTTCTTGAAGCCATGCAAAAAGACGCCGGAAAAAAAGTGCGTCTGCTGCGGGTGGATGGAGGCGCTGCCGCCAACGAACTGTTGATGCAGATCCAGGCGGACTATCTGGGAGTCAAAGTGGAACGCCCGAAAAACATTGAGTCCACCCTGATGGGCGCCACTTTCATGGCGGGTCTTGGAGTGGGGTTTTGGAAAAACCTCGAGGAAATCCGCCAGATTAAGTCCTTGGATAAAACCTTCTCCCCGAAGATGACGGCCGCTCAAAGGAAAAAGCGTAAAGCTTCCTGGGATTTGGCGGTCAGGCGCGCCCGTCTTACCCGATAAGTCCAGGACGGACTTCCTGGACGTTTCTGGCCTTAGAAATTACTTGAACTCGTGCGACAATGAGATCTGATTAGGGTGGGGGCATTTCAATTTGTCACGTTTAAGATTTTTTTCATTGGGCTTGGCGGTGGTCGCAAGCGCGGCCCTCTCCTTTCACGTTCTCAAGGCGGAGAGCAAAAAGACCGCGTTTGAAACGGCCTATGATCTTTACGAGGCCAAAAAATATGCGGAGGCCAAGGAAAAATTCACGCAAAGCCTGAAGGAATCCGACACCCTCAAAACTTACGCGCAATACTATCTGGCCAGCATCGAATTTGAACTGGGTCATCAATCCGCGGCGGAAAGCCTGGTGAAGGAGATTTTTAATTCCAAGCCGGAGCCGTCGGAAGAATTGAGAAATCGCACGTTGTTTTTGTATTCGAAGATCCAGGAAAAGGAAAATGACTGGAGTTCGGCGCGTCTTTCCCTGGCGAGACTGTCGCGCAAATGGAGCTATTCCCCCCACTTCGCGGAAGTGCTTTATCATCTGGTGAACGCCGAGATGAAAATGAAGCGCACCCGTTCTGCCTGCGTTTTCGCGAAGAAACTCTATGAGTACTACCCGCAATCGGAGCTCTTGGAAGAGTGGGGCGTGGATTTGCGCTCGAACAAAGTGGAAAATCAACCGCTTCATTGCAGCGCCGATCTGGACGCCGTGGGCGTGCGTGTGCGTCGGCTTCAACTGGCGGGGGAGTCGGAAAGAGCGCGTAAGGAAATTTTGGAATTGCGGGAAAAAATCAAAGGAAAAGAAAAAGACGCCTTGGATTTGCAATACGCCCGCTTTCTTGTGAACGAAGGCATGGTGGAAGAGGCGTTGAGTCTTTTGATGAAGCAGTATCCGCGCCGCAAAGGGGAGTTCGACTATCTGGTGAAGTTGGCCTTTGCCGCGGCCCGCGGGGGAGAGGCGCGCTTGGCGATCGGTGCCTATGAGAAAGCCTATAAACTCAGTCCGCGCAGCCGTGACGGCAGAGAGGCTTTGTTTCAGGCGGCGTTCTTGAGTTATCAGTTTCAGGATTACGACGGCGCCATCCGCAAGTTCACCGATCTGGTGAAGGATTATCCCCGCTCGGGCCTGGCCAGGGATGCCCAATGGCATTTGGCGTGGCTGCATTATCTGCGTTCGGATTTCAAGGGCGCTCTGAAAAAGTTCGAAGAGGCGCGTGTGGCCAATGACCAAAGGAGGCGGTGGCGCTCCAACGCCTTGGGAGAAAAGCTCCTTTATTGGGAATCCATGGCCCATCTGCGCTTGAACCAAACCGATGAGGCGGAAAAAGGTTTCACTCAGTTGATTCAGGACAATCCCTATTCTTTTTATTCTTTGTTGTCGCGGGCGCGTCTGGAACAATTCGCTTCCACCGACAAAACAAAAAGTGAAAAAGGCGAACGTCAGCCGGCGGTCGCGGCATGGAAAGAGTTCGGCGGCACGGTGCAGGTTTCCCCGGAAGATGAAGAATCCGAAGAGCACTTGGCGGAAGAAGAAGAGGCCACCGAACCCGAAAACGAAGAGCCCGTGGCAACGGGGCCCGAAGAGATTTTCAAGGACGCCAAGTCCGTGGAACGTTTGCAAGCGGCTCAGTCATTGATGAACGTGGGGCAATCGGAGTGGGCCCGTTGGGAACTTTATGAAATCGAAAAGAAAAGCCGCAGCGCCAAAGTGCGCAAGCAGCTGATCTCCCTTTATGAAAAGTTGGATGCTTATCACCGCTCCGCGCGCATCAGCGAACTTTACTTCGGCATGGAAAGGCAGAAATTCGGCCTACAGGCGGCGGCGGATTTATGGAAGTCCATGTACCCTCAGGCATTTAAGGCGGAAGTTTTGAAAGAGTCCTCCAAGCAGGGAATTCCCAAGGAATGGGTGTGGGGAATCATGAGAGCGGAAAGTCTTTTCCGTCCCGACGTGGTGTCGCCGGTGGGAGCGAAAGGTCTGATGCAGATCATGCCTTATACGGGAGCGAATCTTGCCAAGCTCAGCGGGCATGACGCCTTTGACGTGAAGGATCTTTTCATTCCGGAAAAAAACATCGCTCTCGGAAGTCAATACTTGGCGCGCTTGAGCCGGATTTTTGCCGGCAGTTTTCCCGTGGTGGCGGCGAGCTACAACGCGGGCCCCCATAGGGTCAAAGCCTGGCTGCAAAATTTCGGTTATCTGGAAGTGGATGAATTCATCGAACACATTCCGTTTGTTGAGACGCGCAATTACGTCAAAAAGGTGCTGACCAATCAATTTTATTATCAGGCTTTGTACGAGCACAACCTCCACCCGAGCAAATCTTTGATTCAACCTCTGGGTGTTCCTATTCCGCAAAAACTCACCGCCCGGGAAAACTGGGAAGAGCTTTGATGCGATCTTGACTTGAGCATTGATTCGATCTGAAATGCCTCCACGACTTGCGTGAGGGAGGGGATCTATGCGTCGTCCGGTTACATTTGCTTTCATCACTCTTGCCATCATTTTTGGAATGAGTCTTGGCGCCTGCACCAAAAAAAATTCTCTGGATTACGGATTGAAGGTGGAGGAGACCCTAAGAATCAACTTGCAAGAGGAACCGCCCTCTTTGGATTGGAACAAAGCGGTGGACACCACTTCCGCTTTGGTGACGTTGAACCTGATGGACGGCTTGGTGGATTATGATTTGAAGGATCCGGAAGGAGCGCTCAAGCCCGCATTGGCGGAAAGCTGGGAATCCTCAAACAATTCCCAAACGTGGACCTTCACTTTGCGCAAAGACGTGAAATGGACGGACGGTAAGGCCTTCACGCCTCAGCAAGTGATCGACGGCTGGCAAAGACTTTTAAATCCGGGCACCGCTTCCCAGTACGCTTATTTTCTTTTCAGCGTTAAAAACGCGCAAAAATACAACAGCGGCGCCTTGAATGATTTTTCCCAAGTGGGCGTGAGTGTGAACGATCAAGGGCAACTGGTCGTCCAACTGGAAAAACCGCAAAGCTATTTTCCTTACTTGCTGACCCACCACTCCACTTATCCGATCCGTCTCGATCTGGTGAAAAAGTTCGGCGACCGGTGGACGGAGCCGGAAAACATTCAGACCTTGGGCGCCTACAAATTGAAAATCTGGGATCATGACAAGGCCATGGTGCTCGAGCGCAACGACGGCTATTACGGGGAAAAGGCCAAGATCAAATACGTCTACGGCTACATGATCAACGAATACTCCACGGCCATGGGAATGTTCGATTCCGGAAAGCTTGATTTTCAACAGTCCGTTCCGGCCAATGAGCTCTCCGTTTTGAAAGGCAAGCCCACTTTTCGCCAAGCGCCTGTGCTGGGAACTTATTATTACGGCTTCAACACCAAGCGCGCTCCTTTTAACGATGTAAGAGTGCGCAAAGCTTTTGTTTATGCAGTGGACCGCTCCCAAATCACCAAGATCGTCGGTGGGGACGTCACGCCCTTGTCCGCTTGGATCCCCAAAGGCATGTTCGGTTACGAAGAGGGCGTCGGCCTTCAATACGACGTCGAGAAAGCCAAAAAACTGCTGAAGGACGCCGGCTACACGGACATCAGCAAATTTCCCCGGGTGACCATCGGCTTTAACTCCAACGAAGACCATCAGCGCATCGCCGAAAATTTTCAGGCGCAGATCAAAAAGAATTTGGGCATCTCTTTGGAAATCCAAAGTGAAGAGTGGAAGGTGTATCTCAGTCACCTGCAAACCGACACGCCCAGCATTTACCGCTTGGGATGGTTGGCCGATTACCCGGATCCGGACAACTTCATGAATCTGATGACCAGCTATTCGGAAAACAACCACACCGGTTGGAAAAATAAAAAATACGACCAGCTCATCGAAAAAGGCGCCAGCATCGCCGATAAGGAACAGCGCCGCCACATCTATGAACAAGCGCAGCGCCTTCTGACGGAGGAGGACGCTCCGGTGGATCCTCTTTACTCCATGGTCTCTCACTTTCTGGTGTCGGAGCGGGTGAAGGATTTTCCGGTGAACAGTCTGGCCCGTTATCCCTTTAAGGGCGTGAGCCTCCAGTGAAGTCCTTTTTGAAGCGGGGAGCTTGGCTTCCCGTTCTTCTTTTTTGGGCCTGCGTGGTCTGGACCTTTCTGGGTTACGATCTTCCGCCCGCGCTTCTGGGCGCTTTTTTGGTGACGGCTCTGCTTTATTTTTCTTTTTACGTCGTCGAAAACTCCTTGGGATGGTTCGTGCTTCGGCGCACCTTGGAAGCTTTGTTCACGATTTTTGTGATCGCCTCTTTGACTTTTCTTTTGCTCAGAACCATTCCCGGAGGTCCGTTTGACGAAGAGAAAGCGCTGCCTCCGGAAGTGAAAGCCAATATCGAGGCCAAGTACGGTTTGGATCAGCCCTTGCTGACTCAATATGTGATCTACATGGGAAATCTTGCGCACGGGGATTTGGGAGAGTCCTACAAATACGTCGGCCGCCCCATCACCGAAATCATTGCGGACGCCTTTCCGACCTCCATTCAACTCGGTGTTTACGCTTTGCTTGTGGCTTATCTTTTGGGACTGCCTTTGGGAGTGATCGCGGCCTCCCGTCACGGCACGTGGATGGATTCCGCTTTGATGATGGCGGCGATCAGCGGCGTGTCTTTGCCCAGCTTTTTAGTGGCGCCCCTGTTTGTGATTTTATTCAGCTTCACGCTGGGGTGGTTCGAACCGGCGCTCTGGGAAGGGCCGTCTTTTTACGTTCTTCCGATGGTGGTCTTGGGCATCCGTCCGGCGGCGGGCATTGCCCGTTTGACCCGCGCCAGTGTTTTGGAAGTCATTCGTTCGGACTTTATCCGCACGGCCAAATCAAAAGGCCTCTCCGAAAGAGTGGTTTTGTTCAAACACGTCTTCAGAAATTCCCTGATTCCCGTGTTGTCCTTGGCCGGTCCCATGGTGGCGGGAATTTTAACGGGTTCTTTCATCATCGAGTTGATTTTCGCCATTCCCGGTCTGGCCAAACACATGATTCAAAGTGTGACCAACCGGGATTATCCTCTGGTTTTGGGAGCCACGCTTTTGTTTTCCGTGATGTTGGTGGTGGCGAATCTGATCACGGATCTTTTGATCGCCATGATCGATCCGCGGGTGAAGTTCTCATGATTTTCGATCAGGACTCCTGGAAAAGATTGAAAAAAAACAAAGTCGCGCTGGGATCGGCGGCGGTGATTTTGATTTTAATTTTGATCGCCGTTTTGGCGCCGGTTTTGTCTCCCTATCCTTTTGACGCTCAATATCTGGATCAGATTTTGGCGTCCTTCAGCCGCCGCCATCTCTTGGGCACGGACAATTTGGGAAGGGACATGCTTTCGCGCTTGATTTATGGGGCGCGCATTTCCATGGCGGTGGCCGTCTTTACGGCGGTGGTCGCCTTGGTCATCGGGATTTTTTACGGCTCCTTGGCCGGCTGGATGGGCGGATGGGTGGACTCCCTGATGATGAGAAGCATCGATATCCTGGATTCCATCCCAGCCTTGGTGCTCTTGATTTTGGTGAAAGTGTTTTTTGATTCGATCGGCGTGATCGGCAATCCGGAGCTGCGTTCCCTGGTGGGGATGCTTTTGGCTTTGAGTTTCGTCAGTTGGGTTTCCATGGCGCGCCTGGTGAGGGCCCAGGTGCTCCAGGTCAAGCAAATGGCCTACGTGGAATCTTCCCGGGCCTTGGGAGCGAGCGCCGCGCGTTCGCTGGCGAAACATGTGCTTCCGAACATTGCCGGCCCCGTCATGGTGCTTCTGACCTATATGATTCCCAGCAACATTCTTTTCGAATCCTTTTTAAGCTTTTTGGGACTGGGACTTCAACCGCCTTATGCCAGTTGGGGGGTCTTGGCCAATGACGGGTGGCGCACCATGCGCACTTATCCCCATTTGATGATCTCCCCCGGAGTGGCTATATTCTTGGCGATGCTGTCTTTCAATCTTTTGGGGGATGGACTTCGGGATGCGATTGATCCGAAAATGAAATAAGGAGGTTTTTTATGAATTCCGTCGATCAGACCTTTCAAATGTTGTGGAAGGATTACACCTCGTTCAATCCCCACGCCCTGGAAATCTACAACGTCCTTTTGAAAAATGAAAACCAGCAGGGCCACCGGGTGGATGCTTTGATCAACGACCACGTCGCTCTTCGCACTTTCCGCGCTTCCAAAATTGGTCTTGAGGCTCTTGGAGAGCACTTTGTCCGCTTGGGTTACGAATATAAAAACGACTATCATTTCGAACAAAAAAAACTTTACGCCAAACATCTTGAGCATAAGACGGACGCCTCTCTCCCGAAGGTTTTTATTTCCGAATTATTGACCGAAGAGTTTTCACCCCGCGTGCGGGAGATCGTCAAAAAAGTGAACGACACCGTTCCTGAGACTTTGGTTTCCCGCCCGGAATTTTTATGGTCGGGACGCAGTTGGGACGTCAGCCATGAAACCTATCAAGAACTTTTAAAAGAATCCGAGTACGCGGCCTGGATGTACGTGTTCGGCTTTCGCACCAATCACTTCACCGTTTCCTTCAATGATCTTAAAGCCTTCAAAGACCTTCCCGCATTGAACGATTTTTTGAAATCCAAAGGCTTCAAATTGAACGCTTCGGGAGGAGAAGTGAAGGGCACTCCACAAGAAGGCCTGGAGCAATCTTCCACCTTGGCTGGTAAAGTGAAAGTGGACTTCAAGGAAGGATCTTTTGAAGTCCCGGCCTGTTACTATGAGTTCGCCCGCCGCTACGAGGACGCATCGGGACACCTTTACACCGGTTTTATCGCGAAATCCGCGGACAAAATTTTTGAAAGCACCGACGTGAGGCAGCAGTCTTAAATGGCGCACACATCCACCAACTTTTTGAACGAAGAAGATCTTTTCACCAAGGAAGAACTTGAAATCCGCGACACCATCCGCAGTTTTGTGGCCGCGGAGGTGGAGCCTCACCTGCGTGAAGCTCATCGTTCGGAGAAATTTCCGTCTCCGTTGATCCGGCGTTTTGGGGAGATGGGCGTGCTCGGCTCCAATATTCAGGGCTACGAATGTCCGGGCCTTGGGGATGTCGCTTACGGCCTGATCATGCAGGAATTGGAGGCGGCGGATTCGGGCATTCGTTCCTTTTGTTCCGTTCAAGGCGCTTTGGTGATGTACCCGATTTCCGCCTTCGGCTCCGAGGAGTTGAAGCAAAAATATCTTCCTTCTCTTACGCGCGGGGAGATCATCGGCTGTTTCGGACTGACGGAGCCGGATGCGGGCTCCAATCCCGGCGGCATGAAAACAAAAGCCGTCAAAGTCAAAGGCGGCTACGAACTCACCGGAACCAAAATGTGGATCACCAACGGAAACATCGCCGATATCGCCATTGTGTGGGCGAAGCTTGAGGGTAAAGTTCACGGCTTTGTGGTCGATACCAAAGCGAAGGGTTTTAAGGCGCAATTGATTCAGGGAAAGTTTTCTCTGCGGGTGAGCGTGACCTCCGAGTTGATTTTGGACAAGGTCTTTGTTCCCGAAGATCATTTGTTGACGGGATTGAGCGGCCTGAAGGCGCCTTTGAGTTGTCTCACTCAGGCCCGCTACGGCATCTCCTTTGGCGTGGTGGGAGCGGCCACCCGCTGTTTCAATGAAGCGCTCACCTATTCTTCGACGCGGGAAATTTTCGACAAGCCCCTCAGTCACTATCAGTTGGCGCAGGCGAAATTGGTGAAGATGGTCCAGGAAATCACGAAGGCGCAATTGATGTGCGTGCAGATAGGTCGTCTGAAGGAGAGCAAAAAGCTCAAGCCCGAACAAGTATCGCTGGTGAAAATGAACAACTGCCGCATGGCCTTGGGCGTGGCCAGGGAAGCGCGGGACATGCTCGGCGCCAACGGCATCATGGATGAATATCCGGTGATCCGTCATCTTCTCAATCTGGAGACGGTCAACACCTATGAAGGCACGGAGGACATCCACCGTCTGGTCGTCGGCCAGGCGCTCACCGGCGTGGCCGCCTTCAAGTAAAGTTTTCAACTTTTAAGGATGTCATTGAAGATCGCTTTTTCCTTCGGGAGACTGCAAGAAGCGGTCTCATAAGCCCAAACCCTTCGTTGTGTCGTCGTCGATGTATGAGTCATACACCTTCCTCCTCACGCCTCGGTTTTGGGCTTATGAGACCGCTTCTTGCTGGAAGCACGAAGGAGGGGTCATGTTTTTTTTCCGAAGGATGCTTTTCTTTTTCCTGATCATTTCCGCCGGCTTCGCCTGGGCTCAGCAAGATCCCGATGAACTTTGGGCCGACGTGAACGAAGGCTGGGGCGCTCCTTATTCGGAATTGGCCGCGCATCTTCCGGAAAATAAAAACTTCGTGATCTGGTCGATCATCGCGCCGAAAGATCCTTTGGATTTAAGAAAAGCCGACAACTTTCGCCAGAATGTTTCCGCCAACGGCGGCAAAACGGAAATGTCCATCAGTCATAATTTGGTGGCGTGGCGCTGTGAACTTCCCGACGGCAGCCATTATATGGGTGCCACGGGAGATTCCGGCGAAACCATCGGTCAGACCGCCTTGATGGTAAAAGCCGGCTGGGGTTTGACCGCCTTCCTGGCGACCTTCACGGACGGCTGGCTCAGCACGGGCTTTCAGACCGGAGGAATTTTTGAGGAGCGCTCCCAGGAAGAAGACATTTATTCCGTCGCCGTGGAAGTGAGTTCCCAAGATTGTTCGAAGATGATCCATTTTTTGCATCAGTTTATTTATCATCCCAATCATCCTTACCGAAATTTCGGCCTGCGGGTGAGTCCGGAAAAATTCGAAGGCGCCGGTTGCGTTTCTTTCGCCGCCGCGCTGATGAAAAAGGCCGGAGTTCTCGCTGATTTATTTAAAGTTTCCGAGCGCAGTCTTTGGGCCAACGTGTATCACTTCGGCGGTAACGATCTTCCTCTCCCCGAAAACACGAAAGTTCCCTTCATTCCTTGGCGCGCGCAGAAAAACAAAAAAGTTTCGATCCAGGAATTCTTCGGCTCCAACTGGAACGCCGGCTTAAAAGGAGTGAAGCTGAACTTGATCGACCCGGAACTTCTGGTGTGGGGAATCAAAAACCTTTCCCCGGAACTGGCGGCGTTCCCAAGAAAAGTCCGCCACACCGAGGAAGTAACGAATGTGGATCACGGCCCCAAGCAAGTGACAAAGATGGTGCAGATCAACGATCAGTACGACAAACAGGCCGCGAAAGCTTCCCAGGCGGCCCGCTCCTGGAAATCAAAAATGCTGAACCAAGGCTACCACCTAAAAAAACTCACCCTGATGGGCCAACCCTTCCTCCTCTTTAAGCGCTAAAAGGTGCGCCGCACTTTTTGGTAGCAATACCGCGTCAGATGGGGTGATTTCCCCACAAGATTTCTTTTCAGCTTCCCGCGCGCGAGTTCGGCTTGGTGCGGTGCTCGCCGCAGGCGAGCGCCGCTGCCGGACGCATGTCTGAGCAACAGCGGGAAGCTGAAAAGAAATCTTGTGGGGAGTTCGCGCCGTAGCGTCTAAACGTTGAAGCGAAAGAGCATGATGTCGCCGTCTTTCACGACATACTCTTTGCCTTCGGAGCGGTATTTGCCGGCTTCTTTGACTGCTTGCTCGGATTTCAGCTGGAAGAGATCTTCGCAGGCGTAAGTTTCGGCGCGGATAAATCCCTTTTCAAAATCTGAGTGAATCACTCCGGCAGCTCCGGGGGCTTTGGTGCCCTTGCGAATGGTCCATGCCCGCACTTCTTTTTCTCCGGCGGTGAAGTAAGTGATCAGATCCAAAAGTTTATAAGATTCCCGGATCAGACGGTGCAGCCCGGGCTCTTTCAAACCCATGGATTCCAAAAATTCTTTTTGTTCATCCGGATCCAGTTGGGCGATCTCCGCTTCCATCGCCGAGCAGATCATAATGCTTGAGTTGCCCTCTTTCACCGCGCGCTCTTCGACTTGCTTTGAGTGGGTATTCCCGCCTTTGCTGTAGGAATCCTCGTCCACGTTGCACACATAAAGTACGGGCTTTGAAGACAAAAGGTGCAAAGATTTAAACAAAGGTCTTTCCTCTTCCGTCACTTCGACGGAACGGGCGGGAAGTCCCTCATTCAGCGCTTTTTGGATTCTCTTCAGCAAGTCCACTTCGGCTTTTAATTTTTGATCCTTGGAACTTTGCGCGGTCTTTTCCGTTTTCTTCAAACGGCTGTCCACGGATTCCAGATCCGCCAGCATCAATTCGGTGTTGATCACTTCCATGTCGCGCAAAGGATCCACGCTGCCGCTGACGTGAATCACATTGGAGTCGTCAAAGCAGCGCACGACGTGCAGGATGGCGTCCGTTTGCCGAATGTTTCCCAAAAATTTATTTCCCAAGCCTTCGCCCTTGGAGGCGCCCGCCACGAGCCCTGCGATGTCTAGGAATTCAATGATGGTCGGGACCAAGGATTTCGGTTTGATCAAAGCGGAGATCTTTTGCAGGCGTTCATCCGGGACGTTCACGACGCCCACATTCGGATCGATGGTGCAAAAGGGGTAGTTGGCGCTTTCCGCCTTGGCGGCTGTGATGGCGTTGAACAAGGTGCTTTTTCCCACATTGGGAAGTCCCACGATTCCGACCTGTAAACCCATCTACTCCTCCTCGTTGATCAGGGCGCGGTTGTTGAAAGCCGTCGCCGCTTTTTCATACCCGCTGCCCAAAAAAGATTTTAATCCATCCATGATCATTTCCAAGTACTCGGGCATCCACTCCATTTCCTCTTTGGAGAAATCCTGCAGAACCCAGTCCGCCATGCTCATTTTCGGATGAGGAGGTCGGCCTACGCCCAAACGCAAGCGGACGTAATCGTCCGTTCCCAGCAGATGATGGATGCTTTTGATCCCGTTGTTGCCGCCGGGGCTGCGCCGTCTCTGAAATTTCATTCTGCCGAAGGGCAGATCCACTTCGTCATGCAGCACGATCAGATCGTCCAGGGAAAGATTGTAGTAATTCAGCAAGGGCGCCACGGATTCCCCCGACAGATTCATGAAAGTCTGCGGTTTGCACAAAAGGACCTGTTCCTTTTCCACGGCAAATTTCAGGGTCAATGCTTTGTGTTCGTTTTTCCAGGAGAGAGAGGCGGGGCCGAAACCCTGGGCGAATGCATCCAGGGCCATGAATCCGATATTGTGTCGGTTGAAGGAATACTTTGGACCGGGATTCCCCAGTCCAACGACAAGTTTCATAAAAATTATTTCTTCTCGGGAGCCTTTTCAGCGGCTTTCGCGCCGTCCGCTGCAGGAGCGGCGGCAGTGGCTGCGGCGGCGCCTTCAGCCGGTGCGGCTTCCGCTTCCGGCGTGGTGCTTTGCTCTTCCACGATGGCGCAAGACGCGACGGTCTCACCCATGCCGGAGATCACTTTCACGCCTTGGGGGAATTGAATGTCCGAGATGTGCATGGATTCGTCCAACTGAAGATTGGTGACGTCCAATTCGAAGTACTCGGGAATTTCCAAAGGCAAACATTCGATTTCCACTTGGCGGCGCACTTGGCTGACCAATCCGCCTTCTTGAGTTCCGGCGGCTTTTCCCGTCAAACGGATTTCCACTTCCACGCGCACGACTTGAGTCATGTCGGGAGCGAAAAAGTCCATGTGAATCGGACGGCGGGAAACGGGATGCACGTCGATGTCTTTAGTCAGAACTTTCATGCCGTTCAGTTTTGAATCGTCGGATTGTAAAGTGAAGATGGTGTTTTCGAAACCATGCCGGGAATAACGGACGGCATCGATTTCAGGAACGGAGAAGGAATGGTTTTCTGTCTTCGGACCGTAAACGATGGCGGGCACCATGCGGTCGCTGCGCAGTCCGCGGGAAGTCCCTTTACCGGGTGTTCTGGGCACTGCTGTGATGGTTAAGTTTTGATTAGCAGACATTTTTTTCCTCTCCTCATCTGTCTTTTAGCTGTCGAACAAAGCACTCACCGAATCGTAGCTGTAAATTCTTTGAATGGCTTCGGCCACCACGGGGGCGACGGAGACCACTTCGAATTTACCGCTTTCCTTGGCCGCCTCTTTCAAAGGAATGGAGTCAGTGACCCATAACTTTTCAATAGGGCTTTCCTTGAGGCGGGTGATGGCCGGACCGGAAAGCACTGGGTGGGTGGCTACGGCAAACACCCGTTTTGCCCCATTTTTAATGAGACTGTCAACTCCCTGAGTCAGGGTCCCTGCCGTGTCGATCATGTCGTCTAAAATAATCGCGGTTTTATCCCGAACTTCCCCGATCAGGTGGTAGGCCTTGGCCTCATTGGGGCCGGAGCGGCGTTTATCGATAATGGCGATGGGGGACTCGATGCGCTTGGCAAAAGCGCGGGCCCTTTCCACGCCGCCCGCATCCGGACTGACCACCACATATTCTTCGCCGTAGCCCTGCCGGTCCCTGAAAGCCCGGGCCAGGGTCGGAATTCCAAAGAGGTGATCCACCGGGCCATCGAAAAAGCCCTGAATCTGGGAGGAGTGAAGATCCACCACCACCAGGCGGTCCGCGCCGGCGGTTTTGCACAACTCGGCCACGCATTTGGCCGAGATCGGAGCCCGCGGCGCCACTTTGCGGTCCTGGCGCGCGTATCCGTAGTAGGGCATCACTAAAGTGATCTCCGCGGCGGAGGCTCTTTTCAGAGCGTCCAGGATCATAAAAAGTTCCATGTAGTTTTCATTGACGGGAGGAGAGGTGCTTTGGATCAGAAAGCAGCGGCACCCCCGCACGCTTTCGTGGATTTCCACCTGGACTTCTCCGTCGGCAAAGCGACCGATGTCGCAATGTCCGAGTTCCAGGCCCGCGTGTTCCGCCACACGGCGTGCGAATTCAACATTAGAGTTCCCTGAAAAAATCCGAAGTCCCGCCATAGGACCAAAGTCTTAACTTAGGACGGAATCAAAGTCCACCGGCGGGCCCCCATTTGACATCCTCACGAAAGAAAAAAAGAATTTTCCTATGGGAAATGAAGTGAAAAACCTCCAAATCGTGCTTCCGGAAAGAGTCGACACCTTCAATTTCGAGACTTTTCTGAAAGAGATCCGTGAAGGCCTTAAGTCCAGCTCTTCGGAGCTGGTGCTCAACATGAACGACACCCGGTTTTTAAGCCTGCCGTTCATTAAAAAATTGGCCGGCTTGGCCGTGGAGTCCCGTCAGGGTCAGGGAAAAGCCCTGGTCCTGTTGAACGCCTCGGAAAAGATCAAAAAACAGATCGGCATTTTTTCCGACATCGAGGCTTTTGAGCTTAAAAGAGCGCCTTCAATGCGCGGATGGCCTGAGCTCGGTGGGAGCGCTGATTTTTAAAGGCCGCTCCCAGCTCGGCGAGAGTTTTTGATTCCCCTTCGGGAATGAAAATCGGATCGTATCCGAATCCGGCTTTGCCGCTGACTTTCAGGGACAGGCTGCCTTGAAATTCCGTTTCAATCACATGTTCTTCCCCTGTGGGAGAGTAAACCACAAAGGCGCAAACGAATTTGGCTTGGCGGTTCGCCGGCGTGCGGATTTGCACCATCTTTAAAAGCTTGGCCACGTTTTCCGCGTCCGAGGCTTTTTCCCCGGCGTAGCGGGCCGAGTGGATTCCGGGAAGGCCGTTCAGCCCCTCCACGACAATGCCGCTGTCGTCGGCGACCACCCAACCGTCCTTCACCACCGCTTTGAGGGATTTCGCTTTCAAACGGGCGTTTTCAACGAAAGTTGTTCCGGTTTCCTTGGGCGAGGAATAGGAAGAGAGTTCCGCGGGAGAGTGGATGTCCGCCACGTCCATCAGGATATTTTTGAATTCGGAAAGCTTTCCCTTATTTGAAGTCGCGACCCAAAGTTTGACCACGGTTTTAGTCCTTGGGCTTCGGGAAAAAAGAGCCGATCACTTTTTCTTGAAGAGCGAATAATTCCACGATGCCTTTCAGGGCCAGTGAGGTCATTTCACTCAGTTGATTTTGAGAGAAGGGGGAGCCTTCGGCGGTTCCTTGAACTTCCACGAACCGATGGTCCCCGGTGGCGACGAAATTCATGTCGGTTTCGCAGGTGGAGTCCTCATCGTAATTCAAATCCAAAAGGAGTCCTTGCTTTCCGATGCCGACGCTGACGGCGGCGATGTATTGCTTGAGCGGCAAAGTTGAAATTTGTCCCTGGGATTTCAAAAATTGAAGCGCCAAAGCCAAGGCGACGAAGCCTCCGGTGATGGAAGCCGTGCGCGTGCCGCCATCGGCTTGAATCACGTCGCAGTCGACGGAAATCTGTCTTTCTCCCAAGGCTTTCAAATCCACGGCGGCTCTCAGGCTGCGTCCGATCAAGCGGGAAATTTCCTGGGAACGTCCGCTGCCGAAGGCCTTGTCCCGACGGATGCGCGTGTGGGTCGAACGGGGAAGCATGTTGTACTCGGCGGTGACCCATCCGGTTCCCGTTCCCATGAGCCACTTGGGAACTCCGGGCTCCAAAGAGGCGCTGCAAATCACCTTGGTGTGTCCGACGGTGATGAGGGCGGAGCCTTCCGCGTAGCGCAGGTAATCGGGTTCAATGGAGACGGGACGGATTTCATTGGGATTTCTTTTATCTGGACGCATAGGGAGGACTCTAAGGGGCGCGCTTTTGAAATGCAACAATTCCCCGGTAAAGAGATTGCACCGTGGTCTCGATGTAGGCTTGGCTTTGAAGGCTTTTCAGATCCGAGCGGTTGGTGAGAAAGCCCAACTCCACCAGAGTGGCGGGAATGTGGGTGTGGCTGACCACATGAAAAGGGGCCTGCTTCACGCTGACCGATTTGGGTCTTTTGTGTCCCAGCCAATTTTCCCTGAGGGTTTTTGAAAGAAGAAAACTCTCTCTGACCCGCGATTGATCGAGCAGATCAAAAAAGATCGCCTTGAGAGCGGGAGGCCATGAAGGATCCACCAATTCGTGGGTGGCGGGGGTCGTGTCTTTTTCCAGATTCAGCTGATTTTCCTGATGGGCCAGATAGGCGGCCGCTTCGGTGGGCTCCAACTGGTTTTGAAAATAAAATTCCGCGCCTTCCGCCGCGCGTCGGAAGAGGCGTTGACGTGGATGCTTAAAAAAAGATCCGCTTTGTGGGCGTGAGCCAGATCGACTCTTTCTTGGAGGCCGAGGCTCACGTCCGAAGAGCGGGTGAGAAAGCTGCGCACGGAAGATTCCTTTTCCAGTTTTTCATGAAGAAGGCGGGCGACTTCCAAGGTGATGTCGGATTCTTTGATGCCGTGGCGGGTCGCTCCGGCGTCGGAGCCGCCGTGACCGGCGTCAATGGCCAGGGTCAAGGCGTGGGAGAAATGAAAAGGTAAACTCATCCCCCCGGCGAAAAGGAGGGAGAACAACAAAAGCTTCATTTTTCCAGTTTAAGAGAGGGAGGGCCTTTGGGGGCAGACCGGTTTGAAAAACTCATCTCAAGGCTTGGCGGCTTTTGGAGAAAAAAATAGCGACCTGGAAACATTAAGGAGGGGAACCAGGCCGCCAGGGGGGGATTCCTTTTACTAGAGCAAGGGCGGTGCCAACATTTTTGACGAAAACGCAGCTTTTATGCGATTTGGGGGGCCCTTTGAGAGGCAGTGGTTCCAATTTGGAAAAGGAATTTTAGGGGAAAGCGGAAAAAAAGACGGCTCTTCTTAAAGACCGTCAGCATTAAGTTATTGGAAATAAATGGTTTTTTAAGTGCTCAAAACCTTTGCGGGGCCTTTGTTCCAGTTTGGAACCACGCCTTGAGATTTTTACCCTCAAGGCTTGAGTCCAGAAAGACCGATAGAATTTTAACGGGGAGGATCGGACATGAAGATGTTTTGGGCGGTCTTGGCGGCGGTGGCGCTACAAAGTGGGTCTTTGGCTTGGGCGACCCAGGATGAAATTGAGCAGTTCGATCTGGAAACCGAAACCTCCTTTTTTGAGGCTCAAAATGCCCAGACCCAACTCAAAGAAACAAAGAATAAGCTGACGGAAGAGCAATTGGACACGCGTCAGGCCCAGGAAAAGGCTGAAGCGATGAAGGCTCGGGCCTCCGAGGTGAGAGCTCAAACCCAAAAAGAGCGGGCGGAAATCGAAAAACAAAGGACCGCTCTGAAAAAAGATCAGGCGAATTACAAAAGCGAAATTCAATT
>Ga0182744_1000431_pt1 | contig 40551 bp, 39 predicted proteins | sample eDN3rd30CKraftMG_FD_128525 | JGI IMG/M metagenome (GOLD analysis project Ga0182744, IMG submission 128525) | Enriched Miracle-Growth compost microbial communities from Emeryville, California, USA - eDNA 3rd pass 30_C Kraft MG (version 2) (version 2) ... | reverse complement strand
CCTGGGATCCGGGGCGAAGCGCTTCAGGTGATGGACCACCCGCCCGCCGGTCGCCATGCCGCTGGCGGAGATAATCACTTTGGGCATGGGCATGGCGTCGAGCTTTTTGGATTCCTCGACATCGCGCACATAATGGGCCACTCCGAACGCCGCCGCGCAGTGGGCCCTGTCCAGCCTCAGCTCGTCCGGGTAACGGCAATAGATATCGGCGGCGTTCATCGCCATCGGACTGTCCAGGAAAATAGGCAGATTCTCCGGCAAGCGGCCTTGTTGCTTCAAGCGGTGCAAATAAAGCAGCATGAGCTGGGCGCGCCCCACGGCGAATGCGGGGATCAGGACTGTCCCGCCCCTGCGCACTGTCCGCTGGATGATGTCTGCCAGGCGGTCCTGCGGATCTTCGCGGTCGTGGCGGCGATCCCCATAGGTCGATTCCAGTATCAGGTAGTCCGCTATCCCCGGGGCTGCCGGATCGCGCAGCAAGGGGTCGTCGTAGCGGCCCAGATCGCCGGAAAAAACGATGCGGCGCCCTTTCCAGTCGATCTCGACCGAGGATGCTCCCAGAATATGCCCCGCGTGATGGAAGCGTATTTCGGCGCCCGGTGCAAGCCGGCGGGTGTGGTCGAATGGCATTCTTTCGAAACGGTCCAGCGCCTTGTCCGCATCCGCCACCGTGTACAGGGGCAAGGCGGGAAAGTGTTTCGACAACCTGTGCCGGTTGGCGAATTCGGCGTCCGATTCCTGGATGTGCGCGCTGTCGGCCAGCAAGATCGCGCACAGGTCGGCCGTAGCTTGTGTAGCGTGTATAGGCCCATGGAAGCCATCGCGGACGAGGCGCGGCAGATAGCCGGAATGGTCCAGGTGGGCGTGCGTCAGCACGATGGCGTCGATGCTGGCGGGCGCAACGGGGAACTTCGCCCAGTTGCGCAAGCGCAGCTCTTTCAAGCCCTGAAACAATCCACAATCTATGAGGATCCGCCTTCCGTCCGCTTCGAGCAAATACCGGGATCCGGTTACCGTTCCGGCTGCACCGAAGAACGAAAGATCCATGGAACACCCATCCTCTTGAATAGAATTATTGGATAGAGCCGGACGATCGGCGCCCCGCCGCCGATATCAATCCGCAAGCAATGCGCGGCAACGCCGCATCCGCGCCGATTCACCGGCCGATGCCGCCGCGCCGAAAGCCATTATGCCGCTTTGGATGGCGCGTCCGCTTTTTTCTGCGGCACCAGCAATACCGGCCTGGTCGATATCCTGACAAACGCTTCGGCGACACTACCCAGCATCAGCCTTTTGAAGCCGCTGCGGCCATGGGTGCCCAGCACCACCAGATCGACATGCAATGCATCGGCCGAATTCTGGATTTGTTCCGCCGTGGTTTTCCCGGTAAGAAAATTATTGACGACCTGCGCTTCGCCGCCTATTCCCCGCTCTTTCAGCCGTTCGTTCGCTTCCTTGGCTATGCGGTCGCCCTCTGATGCCAGCGCATCGTAGATCGGTGTCAGGTCATAGCCCGTGTCCGCCATGTATAGCTTCGGGTACTCGACCACGTATACTGCAAAAAGATCGGCGCTTGCCGCCTTCGCAAGCTGCATGGCGGATTCGAACGCGATACTGCCCGTATCGCTGCCGTCGATGGCGACCAGAATTCTCTTGTACATACTTGCTCCAAACCTGATTGAAGTTGCGCCTGAAGTCCATGCTGCCGGTATCGGTAGCGGCGTTGAAACGGCGACATTGCCAGTTCAGCAATGTAGTCGATTTGAGCGCCTCTTGCCAATTCAAACCAAGGCGAATTACGCTAGGCCGCGGGCCTGCCGGCCTGCTGATCGGCGTAGGCCGGCCCGCCCATGCCCAATGGGTTGATAAAGATCAAAATCTATGCTGCCTATTGGCGTAGCCTAGCGCTATCGCTTTTTACACGGGAGAACACCATGCTAGTTCGCATCGCTGTACATCTGGGCCGCGACGAAGGTTGTGAACGTCGCTTGCACGCCGCCACCCAACTGGCCGCCGACCATAAAGCGGAACTCGTGGGGGTATACGCCAGCTACTTTCCTTTGTCTTTTTATGACGAGGTCGGAACGCCGAAGGAGGTCTACTCGCTACTGAGCGCAAAACTTCTGGAAGACCAGGCCAAGGTGCGGACGATGTTCGAAGAAGTTACAGCGTCCGCCGGCATTGTCTCGCGCTGGAGGGCCCCGAAGGGAAGAGCCGACCAGGTACTGGCGCTGCAATCGCGTTTTTGCGATTTGCTGGTCATGGGGCAAGCAAACCCGAATGAATCCAACACGGAACGATTCACCAACCTGGCCGAAACAGTCATCATGGCGGCCGGCCGCCCCGTGCTGATGATTCCTTATATCGGAAAAACGTATACACCCATCGGGCATAGGGTGTTATTCTGCTGGGACTATCGGCGCGAGGCCACGCGCGCCTTTGCGGATGCTCATCCCATATTGCAGGAAAGCAAGGAACTGGTTATCTTGACGGTCGACGAGCCGCCCGAGAATCTGGCCGACAACGAGATCGACGCGCAGGACTTTTCTTCGTACTGCGAATTGCGCCGCTACCCCGTGCCGAAAGAAATCAAGCGCACGAGCCAGGGAATCGGCATCGGCAATGCGATCTTGAATGCCGCCACGGATCACAGCAGCGACTTGATCGTCATGGGCGCATATGGCCATAGCCGTATAAGGGACTGGGTCATGGGCGGCGCCTCGAGATCGATACTCGAGACAATGACCGTGCCCATTTTGTTTTCTCACTAGGCCAGCGGGGCTGGCGGCGTCCAGAGCGATTTTTGCCCGACGCCCCGGGCACCCCAGGCGCCCGCGCCGACGCCGCTTGCACGGGGGTCGGAACCTGGAACAGGCGGCAGCGCGAGGCCGCCGTCCGGAAGGCGCAAGGCTCATCGCTCCCGGACCGGCGGCGCAGCTCGCAGCGAGCGCGGCGCATCGAGGGCGGTTCCGCTTGGCTTTCATCCAAGGGAGCATCATGACACCCTCTAGCATTGCGCGGCGATACCGCGCCGACCGGCCGCTTTCCTCTCATGAGCTGGCATTGATGGATGCCTACTGGCGCGCCAGCAATTATCTGTGCGTCGGGATGATCTACCTGCGCGACAATCCCCTGCTGAGAAAGCCCCTGCGCCCGGAACATTTCAAGAACCGCCTGCTGGGCCATTGGGGCTCCGACCCAGGCCAGACCTTCATCTGGACCCATCTCAATCGCGCCATCCGCAAGCACGGCCTGAACATGATTTACCTCAGCGGCCCGGGGCATGGCGCCCCGGCCATGATTTCGCATTGCTATCTGGAAGGCACGTATTCCGAGATCTATCCGGAAAAAAGCCAGGATGAAGTTGGCATGCTCAATCTGTTCCGGGCGTTTTCATTTCCAGGCCAGCTCGGCAGCCATTGCACGCCCGAGGTTCCGGGTTCGATCCACGAGGGCGGCGAACTGGGCTACAGCCTGTCGCACGCATTCGGCGCGGCATTCGACAACCCCGAATTGATCGTCAGCGTCGTGGTCGGCGACGGCGAGGCCGAAACCGGGCCGCTCGCAACCTCATGGCACTCGAATAAATTCCTGAACCCCGTCCATGACGGCGCGGTGCTGCCCATTCTCCACCTGAACGGGTACAAGATCGCCAATCCGACCCTGCTGGCGCGCATCACTCCTGAAGAGCTGGACGATCTCTTCAAAGGCTATGGATGGACGCCGCATGTGGTCGAGGGCGACGCGCCGGAAGCGATGCACCAGAAAATGGCGGCGGCCGTGGATGCCTGCGTGTCGCAGATCCAGGCGATCCAGCGAGAGGCACGCGCAAGCGGCAAGCCGGACCGGCCACGCTGGCCGATGATCATTCTTCGATCCCCCAAGGGCTGGACCGGGCCGAAAGAAGTGGATGGCCATAAGGTGGAAGATTTCTGGCGGGCCCACCAGGTCCCCGTGACCGAGGTGCAATCCAGGCCCGAGCACTTGCGGATCGTGGAACAGTGGATGCGCAGCTATCGGCCCGAAGAGCTCTTCGACGAACATGGCGCGCTGCTGCCGGAACTGCGGGAACTCGCGCCGGCCGGCACGCAAAGGATGAGCGCCAATCCGCACGCCAACGGCGGGAAATTGCGCAAGCCGCTGGATCTCCCGGATTTTCTCGATTATGCCGTCGAGATGGACGGGCCGGGTGCCAAACGGGCTTCGCCCACGGAAACCCTGGGCAAATTCCTGCGCGACGTGATGAAGCGGAACATGAACAGTTTCCGCATCTTCAGCCCCGATGAAAATGCCTCGAACCGCTTGCAGGACGTCTACGACGCCAGCCTGAAGACCTGGATGGCGGAAATCAAGCCCGAGGACGCCGATGGCACCGCGATCGCCGCCGATGGCCGCGTCATGGAAATGCTCAGCGAACACACGCTCGAAGGCTGGCTGGAAGGCTATCTGCTGACGGGCCGCCATGGGCTTTTCAATACCTACGAGGCTTTCGTCCATATCATCGATTCCATGTACAACCAGCATGCGAAATGGCTGGATAAATCCAAGCTGGAAGTGCGGTGGCGGGCGCCGATTTCATCGCTCAATATTCTGATTTCTTCGCTGGTCTGGCGCCAGGATCACAATGGCTTCACCCACCAGGATCCGGGCTTCCTGGACGTGGTCAGCAACAAGAGCGCGGAAGTCACGCGCATTTACCTGCCTCCCGACGCCAATTGCCTGCTCAGCGTGGCCGATCACTGCCTGCGCAGCGAAAACTACGTCAATGTGATCGTTGCCGACAAGCAGGCGCATCCGGTCTATCTGGACAAGGACGCCGCGGCCTTGCACTGCGCCAAGGGCATAGGCATATGGACATGGGCCAGCAACGACGCCGGCGCGGAGCCCGATGTGGTCATGGCCAGCGCGGGCGACATCCTGACGCAGGAAGCATTGGCGGCCGTCGCCATCCTGCGCGAGCACCTGCCGGATCTGAAGATCCGCTATGTCAATGTCGTGGACCTGTACCGCCTTCAGTCAGACACGGAGCATCCCCATGGCTTGACCGACGCTGACTTCGATGCGCTCTTCACGCAGGACAAGCCCGTCATTTTCAACTTCCATGGCTATCCCTGGCTGATACACAAACTGACCTATCGCAGGAAGAACCATTCCAATATCCATGTGCGCGGATACAAGGAGAAAGGCAACATCAACACGCCGCTGGAACTGCTCATCCAGAACCAGGTCGACCGCTACAACCTGGCGATAGACGTCATCGACCGCGTGCCGCAACTGCGGGACGCCGGCGCGCATCTCAAAGAGTGGCTCAAAGACCAGATCGTCCTAAGCATCCAGCAAGCCCATACCGAAGGCATCGATAAGCCGGAGATCCGGAATTGGGCCTGGCCACGGATCTGATGCGAGGGGCATGCAGCCGCGGGCAGCCGGATGGGGACCCGGCATTCATGAGTCAGCCTGAGCGAATCCGCCCAACCGCCGGCATGCGACCCGCTGCCGGCCTGCGGGCTTCAGTCCCTGGAAAACGGCTTGCCGGTAAAGTCGACGGTAAGCAGATTGCCGTCCAGCCGCCCCATGCCTGGCGCATTCAAGGGCATGCCGGGCGCCGCCACGCCTTTCACCGACGCGTCGGCGAGCATTTTGTTGACGGCATTGGCCGGCACATGCCCTTCTATGACCTGGCCGGTGGACTGCACCACGCCCGTATGGCATGAACCCAGCTCCATCGGTACGCCCAGTTTTTGCTTGACGGCGGCCATGTCGGCCGTCTTGATGGCCGTAACGTCGAAGCCGGATTCACGCATATGCTCGACCCAGCCGGTGCAGCAGCCGCAATTGGGATCCTGATATACGGTAATGGCCGTTCCGGCGGCGTGTGCAAAGGAGGATGTTGCGGCAGCCAAGGCGACGGCTGCTAGCCATGATTTCATGAACTGCTCCGGGTAAAACGTAAAACCTGAATTCAGTCGACTCGGATTTTGCCGACCATGCCGGCCTCCATGTGGCCGGGAATCAGGCAGGCGAAATCGACGGCGCCCGCCTGGCCGAACTGCCACACGAGGCTGCCCGCCTGCCCGGCGTCCAATGCGACCATGTTCGGCTCCGCATGTTGCATTTGCGGCGTCTTCCGCATTTCCGCCGCATGGGCTTGCAGCTCGGCCAGGGACCCGATCACCATTTCATGGGGGATCTTGCCCGCGTTCTTGACGGAGAAGCGCACGGTCTCGCCGGCCTTGACCTGGATCTCGCTGGGCGTGAATCGCATGGTGTCGTCCATCGTCAATTCGATCGTGCGCGTGGTGTTGGCCGGATCACCGGGCTGGCCTACGGACGAAGGCGCGCCCGCCACCGCGGACGCACTGTGGCCATGCTCCGGCGTGCCATGGCCCCAGGCATGCTGGCCCGCTGTCAATGCAAGGGCGGGCGCTACGCCCAGCGCCAGGATGGAAAAGGCTTTTTTCATGATGAATGCTCTCCTGGAGCTTGTTTGAGCCGGGGGTTGTTACATGCCGCCGGCGGGAAAAGGCATGCTCGAACGCCTGCGACCTATTCCATTGATTATTAAATTTTAGAGGAATATCGCGCGCGTTTTCGCGCCTTTCTCCGGGCGCATCTCAAATATTTCTTTCGCACCTCGAACCTTGCTTTCGAGTGCTGCTGTATAGCGCTCCTGTAAACAGTCGCATTGCGCTCGTGCCATGGCGAAGAGAATGGACTTGACCGCGCAGCGGCGAAGGGGGCGGGACAGGCCCGCAGCCCGCTTCGGCCCTTCGCCGCGGCACGCTGTTTTACCAGGTGCTGTTGGACTTGCTCAGCGTCAAGTTGGAAACACCCCCATTCTTATCGTATTCGACCGTCAACATATTGGTATTGACCATCTTGCGGGAGTAACTGGTGAATGTATGCATATAGACCTGGCTGGACTTGCCGTCCGTGCTCGTCGATGAAGTCATCGGGTTGCCCAGGGCCTGCATCACGACCGTTTTTTGCGTCCCCTTAGGGAACATTGCATTCAGGCTGGCATCGGTCGAGCTGGCCAGAATGGCCGGCCCTTCCTGCTTGTCCGCCAGCGCCCCGCCGGGCGCATACATGTTTTGTTCGTAGCCTGCGTAATAAGGCACGCAGCCGCCCATACCCGCCAGTGCGAGAAGCACTACGCTAGTCTTGATCTTCATCATCCACCCCTCGGTTATTCACAACATGTCAAAATGTTTGTGGATATTATGCTGGCGGCGCAACGGCTTCAACATATATTTGCAGCGTGGCGAAACAGCGACAAGCGCCCGCTACAAGCGGCGCTGATGCGAAGATGGCGGACGGATTTTCGGGAAGGCTTTTTTACGTGTTCATCCCGGGCTGCCGGTGATGGGCAGGACGATGCCGGTGATATAGCTGGAGCACGCGGCCGATGCAAGAAAGACATAGGCCGGCGCAATTTCCTCGGGCTGCGCCGGCCGGCCCAGCGCCGTCTGGCTGCCGAAGGATTTCAACTGCTCCGGCGCCTGGTCCGCGGGGTTGAGCGGCGTCCATACCGGGCCGGGAGCAACCGCGTTCACGCGTATGCCTTTCTTGGCCAGGTTCCCGGCCAGGGACATGGTGAAAGCATGGATGGCTCCCTTGGTCGCGGAGTAATCCAGCAGATGCGCGTTTCCTTTCAGGCCGGTGACCGATCCGGTATTGATGATGGCGTCGCCTTCTTTCAATTGCGGCAGGGCGGCGCGCGCCATGTGAAAATAGCCGTAGACATTGGTGCGCATGGTTTCATCGAAACGCGCTTCGTCGATATCCAGCAGCGTATCGGCGTGTTCCTGGAAGGCGGCGTTATTGACCAGGATGTCCAGGTGCCCGTATTCCTTCACCGTTTGATTCACGGCCTCGACGCAGAAGCCGGCGTCTTTGACGTCGCCGGGAATCAGGGCGCAGCGCCGCCCTTCGGCTTCCACGCAGCGGCGGGTCTCCCCGGCGTCCTCATGCTCCGACAGATAGACGATGGCCACATCCGCGCCTTCCCGAGCGAACAGCACGGCCACCGCCCGCCCTATGCCGGAATCTCCGCCGGTGATCAGCGCAACCTTGCCTTCCAGCTTGCCGCTGCCGCGATAGGCGGGAGCCTGGAACTGCGGCGCCAACCGCAAATCCTTTTCATGCCCTGGTTTTTCCAGATGCTGCGCAGGCATCGGCGGTTCGGGATGGGGCCGAGCGCCCGTCTGCGCGGCGCCTTGGCCGCCCTGCTTCTTTTCCCCGGATTTCTCCGCGTCCCGGCTGTCTTGCTGGTCTTGTATCCGCCGCTGCTTTGCTTCCGTGTCTTGAGTTTGTGCGGTCCCGCCCTTATCTGTTTTACTCACCTTGGCCCCCTTGCCGAAATCGTGCATGAATCTGCGCGTATGGCTTGCATACAGCCTTGCATCGCGCACCCGCCCGGCCGGCTCAGCAAGCCGCAGGCCCGCCGGGTTGGCCGGCCTGTCATGGTTCCACGCCGTGTGGACGCCGCGTGCAGGAACATTGCGCCAACCATCTTGCCAGAAGCATCGCTCGGGGGTACAACGATGGCAGCATGGGCAGGATGCCCTTGGGAGCGTCAATGAAATATATCGATTACTACGAAGTCCTGGGTGTGCCGCGCGATGCGAGCACAGCCGATATAAAAAAGGCCTATCGCAAACTGGCCCATCAGTATCACCCTGATGTGTCCAAAGAAACGGGGGCCGAAGACAAGTTCAAGAAAATCGCCGAGGCCTACGCCACGCTCAAAGATCCTGAAAAACGCGCCGCCTACGACAACCTGGGCCGCCATGCTCAGGGCGAAGAATTCGTGCCGCCGCATGCCTGGCAGGAACACTTCCACGAATCCGCCGCCGATTTTTCCGACGTCGATCTGGCCGACTTGCTGGCTGCGTTCGCCGCGGCGCAACGGGCCGAGCGCCGCCAGCGCCCGCTGCGCGGCCAGGACTTCGACGTGACGGTGCCAGTGACGCTGGAAGACGTCTACCACGGCTCGGAAACCGAGATCAGCGTGGCCCTGCCCGAATATGACGCCCAAGGCCTGTTGCATCGCGTGCCCAAGACCTTCCATGTGCGCATCCCCAAAGGCGCCGCGGACGGCCAGCGCCTGCGTCTGCCCGGCAAGGGCGGCTCGGGGTTGAACGGCGGCAAGCCGGGGGATTTGTACATCGTCATCGCCATCCGGCCCCACAAGCTTTATCGCATGGACGGCCGCGACCTGTATATCGACCTGCCCCTCGCGCCATGGGAAGCCGCGCTCGGCGCCCCGGTGCGGGTGCCGACGCCGGGAGGCGAGGTGGAAATGACCATACCGCCCGGCACCACCTCGGAACGCAGGCTGCGGCTGGCCGGACGCGGCCTGCCTTCGGCCGACGGGAAGCATGGCGACCTGTACGCAGTAGTCCATATCGCCCTGCCCGCCAGGCTGACGGACCGCGAACGCGAGCTGTTCCAGCAACTGGCCAAAGAATCACGGTTCAACCCACGGGCCGCACTCCAAAGCAGAACAGGAGCCGCACAATGACGATACGCATCACGGAGAGCGTCTGGCAGCACGCCAGCCAGCTTTGTTCCCTGCAGGACATCATCGACGCTTCGGGTCTGACCAAGGAGGATGTGCTCGAATTGATCGACATGGGCATCATCCAGCCTTCGAACCTGGAAGCGGAACACTATTCCTTTCAGATCCAGTGCGTCACCCTGGCGCGCACCGCGCGCCGCCTGCGCGATGATTTCGACCTGGACGCTTCCGGCTTGACCATGGCCCTGAGGCTGCTGGGCCGTATCGACGAGCTGGAAACGGAGCTGAACCGCTTGCGCATCAGGCTGGGCGGCCGCGGCGCCCGCCAGCCCTAGGCGGCGGTGTCGGGCAAGGGGATGAATTCGGCGCTGTCCAGCGTGGGCAGCGCTATCCTGCCGGCCCGCCAGTCGGCCTTGGCCTGTTCGATCCGTTCCTTGCGCGAGGACACGAAATTCCACCAGATATGGCGCGGGCCCAGCGGCTCGCCGCCCAATAGCATGACACGCGACGGGGCCAGCGCTTCCAGCACGGGCGCGGCGTCTTGCGCGAATACCAGCATCCGGCCCGCTGCATAGGCCTGGCCGCCGGCCTCGATGCTGCCTGCGGCCACATAAGCGGCGCGCTCGGGGTAAGCGCCAGGCAGGGCAAGCCGCGCGCCGGGCTGCAGCTGGACATCCAGGTAGAACAGCGGGGAATGCACTTTGGCCGGGCTGGCCAGGCCAAAGGCCTTGCCGGCGATCAGCCGCCCCGCAAGACCCTTATCGGTAAAGGCTGGCAGTTCGTCCGCCGCGTAATGATCGAAAGCAGGCGCATCCTCTTCGTGTTCCCGCGGCACGGCCACCCAGGCCTGTATGCCGTCGAAATCCCCCCCTTGCGCCCGCATGTCGTCAAAGCGTTCCGAATGGCTGATGCCGGAACCGGCGGTCATCCAGTTCAGGGCGCCGGGCGTGATGACTTGTTCGACGCCGAGGCTGTCGCGATGCGTCAGCCTGCCCTGGAACAGATAAGTGACCGTGGACAGGCCGATGTGCGGATGCGGCCGGACATCGGCGTGCCGGGGTATGGGCGCCTGGAGGGCCTGCGGGCCCATGCGGTCAAAGAAAATGAACGGCCCCACCATCCTGCGCTTAGCGTGAGGCAGGACGCGGTCGACCTCGAATGCGCCGATATTGCGGCGGCGCGGTTCTATGAGCATATCGAGCACTAGGGACTCCTTGGAAAACCGGGCATGGACATTGCTGGCATTGACGCCGCTGTACAGCCGCCGCAACCTGCGTAAACGAAATACATCCTGTTCCGATATAAGCCGGGCTTCGTTGATGCAGGTCAAGACACATCCGGCGCTGCTGCGGTTAAATAGCAGCATAGGGGTATTGCGGCGTGCGCTGCAATGCACTGATATTCTTATGCGCTGGCAGTATCGCGCTGCTGGTATCCTTACGTGCTGGTATCTTATTACTTTTTCTGGAGAAAATTATGCTTGCCAAAGTCGCTTTTGCCGCCCTGCTTTCGGCCATGACGCTGCCTGCGCTTGCCGCCGGATGCGAAACCACCATCGAAGGCAACGACGCCATGCAGTTCAACACCAAGGAAATGGTCGTGGACAAAAGCTGCAAGGAATTCACCGTTCACCTGAAGCACGTGGGCAAGCTGCCCAAGAACGCCATGGGCCACAATTGGGTGTTGACCAAGGAAGCCGACAAGCAAGGCGTGGCGAACGACGGCATGGCCGCGGGCCTGGACAAAGACTACGTCAAGCCGGGTGATGCGCGCGTCATCGCCCATACCAAGGTCATCGGCGGCGGGGAATCCGACTCCGTCACTTTCGATACATCCAAGCTGTCCGCGGGCGAAAAATACACATTCTTTTGCTCCTTTCCCGGCCACTGGAGTGTGATGACCGGCACGCTGAAGCTCTCCAGCTAAAGCTGCCGGGCCTTGAAAGAACACGCGCCGCAAGGCGCGTGTCTGCTTTTCCGCCCCGCCCGCCCGCCGCGGGGGGCCGGTCACGCTTATCCAGCCGTCATGCCGGCCGCATTCATGATGAGGCGCAATACGTAGGCGACCAGAGCCAGCGCGCCCACGCTCAGTGTCCAGATGCCGGCGAGCCAGGCCAGGCGCCTGAGCCACAGCCGGGAAGGCCGGGCCGCCATCAATGATAGCCCTCGCCGACCGCCACCTTGCCGCGGAACACGTAGTAGGACCACGCGGTGTATATCAGTATCATGGGTATGATGAGCAAGGCGCCCACCAGCGCGAAGCCCTGGCTTTGCACCGGGCCGGAAGCGTCCCAGATGGAGATGGCCGGCGGAATGATATAGGGCCATATGCTGATCCCCAGGCCGCTGTAGCCCAGGAAGATCAGGCATAGCGTCAGCACGAAGGGGCCGGCGTGGGGCTGGCGCGGCAACAGGCGCAGCAGATAATAGGCGGCAAGCAGCACCAGCACTGGTACGGGCGCGAACCAGAAGAAATTCGGCAGGCTGAACCAGCGCTCGGCGATGCTGGCATGAGTGAGCGGGGTCCAGATGCTGATGACCGCAATCACTCCCAGCAGCGTCCAGACCAGCGGGCGCGCCAGTTTCAGCATGCGGTCATGCAGTTCCCCCTCCGTCTTGAAGATCAGCCAAGTGCAGCCCAACAAGGCATAGGCCGCCAGCAGCCCCAGGCCGGTGAAGACGGAAAAAGGGCTGATCCAGTCCAGCGGCCCGCCCGCGTACGCACGGCCGGCAACCTCGATGCCGTGCATATAGGCGCCCAGGGTGACGCCCTGGAAAAAGGTGGCGGTCACGGAGCCGCAAATAAAGGCTTTGTCCCACCAATGCCGCCGCGCATCGGAAGCCTTGAAGCGGAACTCGAACGCGACGCCGCGGAAAATCAGGCCCAGCAGCATGAAAATGAGCGGCAGCATGAAGGCGCTGAGAATCACCGAATAAGCCAGCGGGAAGGCCGCCAGCAGGCCGGCGCCGCCCAGCACCAGCCAGGTTTCATTGCCGTCCCAGACCGGCGCCACCGTATTCATCATCGTGTCGCGGTCTTCTTTGCCGGGTACGAAAGGAAAGAGTATGCCTATGCCCAGGTCGAAGCCATCCATGATGACATACATCAGAATGCCGAAAAGAATGATGATCGCCCACAGCAAGGCCAGATCTATACCCATGCCATTCACCCTTGGTCCATGACAGGCGCCGCCCGCGTCTCGCCCTCGGTCGCGGCCGACATGGGGCGGCTGGGCGTATGCGTTTCGCCCGGGCCGCCTTCGACGGGCGCGGCCGGCGCGAATGCCGCGGGCCCTTTGCGTATCAGGCGCAAGATGTACACGGTGCCGGCGCCGAACACGATGAAATAAACGACGATGAACAAAACCAGCGTAAGGCCGACTTCGAAGGCGCCATGCGGCGATACCGCATCGGCCGTGCGCATGACCCCGTAGACCACCCAGGGCTGGCGGCCGATTTCAGTGGTGAACCAGCCCGCCAGCATCGCAACCAGGCCCGCCGGCCCCATGTACAGGGCGAAACGCAACAGGGGGCGGGAACTGTAAAGCCGCCCGCGCCGCCGCTCCCAGGCCGCCCACAAGGCCAGGGCGATCATCAGCAGACCCAGGCCGACCATGACGCGGAACGACCAGAACACCACCGTGGCATTGGGGCGATCCGCCTTGGGAAAGTCCTTGAGCGCGGGAATCTCGCCGTCCCAGCTATGGGTCAGGATGAGGCTGCCCAGCCTGGGCACTTCGAGCGCGAAATGGGTGGTTTCCGCCTCCATGTCCGGCCAGCCGACGAGGGTGAGCGGCGTGCCGCGCCCGGGGTGGTTTTCCCAATGCGCCTCTATGGCCGCGATCTTGGCGGGCTGATGCTTCAGGGTATTCAGGCCATGGAAGTCGCCCACCACGGCCTGCAACGGGGCGACGAACAGCAGCATCCACATGGCCATGGACAGCATGGTGCGTACGGCCGGCGTATCGTTGCGGCGCAGCAGATGCCAGCCCGCCGAGGCCGCCACCATCAAGGCGGTGACGAGAAAGGCCGCCAGGCCCATGTGCACCAGGCGGTAGGGAAAAGAAGGATTGAATATGACGGCCAGCCAATCGGTCGGCACGACCTGCCCATCGATGATTTCGTAGCCGGCGGGAGTCTGCATCCAGCTATTGGAAGCCAGTATCCAGGTGGCCGAGAGCAAGGTGCCCAGCGCCACCATGACGGTGGAAAAAAAATGCAGGCCGGGCCCCACGCGCGACCAGCCGAACAGCATGACGCCCAGGAAGCCGGCTTCCAGGAAAAACGCGGTGAGCACCTCGTAGGCCAGCAAGGGCCCCGTGACGCTGCCCGCGAAATCGGAGAAATAGCTCCAGTTGGTGCCGAATTGGTAAGCCATGACCAGGCCCGACACCACGCCCATGCCGAAGTTGACGGCAAAGATCTTGAGCCAGAAATGATAGAGGTCCCGGTAGACCCGGTCGCCGGTCTTGAGCCAGCAGCCTTCCAGGACCGCCAGGTAGCTGGCCAGCCCTATGGTGATCGCGGGAAAAATGATATGGAAAGAGATAGTGAACCCGAATTGAATCCGGGCCAGCATCAATGCATCGAAATCCATGCCTTTGAGCCCTTTGGTTGCCCTGCTCTTGGCCGCGCCTGGCCGGCCGCAGTTCGCCGGCCACCGCTTGCCGCCCGCCGCCCGCATCCGACCACCCAGGCCTGCCAACCGCCCTGGCCGCCGCCGCTACTTGCCACAGCCAACCCGACCTGCATGACCTGCCGCGTGCCGCCGCCGCGCTGGGCGGTCGCCCTTGAGCAGGCGCTGCCGGCAATGCAAGCTTATACACGTTGCGCCGCCCAGCTGGTTCACTTTAACCGATGCGTACGGCTCTCGTAAACAGGCGATCTCCGGCCGCAAGCCCGCCGCCGTAACACCGCAGCGCCGCGCCCGCGATGGGCATGCGGCTTGCTGCATGCCGCCCGCAACCCATATAAAAGGAGAACTCGATGTTACGTAAAGTCAGCAGCCTGAAGGGCTACGCCATACAGGCCACCGATGATGAACTGGGCAAAGTCCAGGAAGTGTATTTCGACGATGAGCGCTGGGGGGTGCGGTATCTGGTTGTGGAAACGGGAACCTGGCTTTCCAGCCGCAAAGTGCTTATATCGCCCTATTCCATCAAGGGCGTCGACGACCTGGAAGAGACCGTCCATGTATCCTTGACGCGCGACCAAGTCAAGAACAGCCCGGAAATCGATACGCACCAACCGGTGTCGCGCCAGCTGGAAACAGAGTTTTCCGAATATTATGGCTATGGCAATTATTGGGCGGGGCCTTATCTGTGGGGCGTGGGCGGGTATCCTCTATATCCCGCGCCCGACGGCGCCGCCGCCATCCGTGAGACCCCCGAAGAGCTCGCGGCGCGCGCCGCCGGCAACCCCGAGGACGTGCATCTGCGCAGCAGCGAGCAGGTCACCGGCTACCACATCGCCGGCACCGACGACGAAATCGGCCACGTGGAAGACTTCATATGCGACGATGAAACCTGGGCCATACGCTATCTGCTGGTGGATACCCGCAACTGGTGGCCGGGAGGCAAGAAAGTGCTGCTCGCCACGTACTGGATAGACCGCATAGACTGGACCGAATCCATGGTATGGACCAAGCTTACGCGCGACCAGATCAAGAACAGTCCGGAATATGACGACGACCTGCCGCTGGATCGCGATTACGAAACCCGCCTGCACCGCCATTACGGCCGGCGGGCCTATTGGGACGAGTGAACGGCGCCGGCCGCGGTCAGCACGCCGGCCGCGGCAATGGCGGAAGGCGTGTCGCCCGCCAGAACGGCCGGTTGCGAAAACGCTCTGCCCCCGCCGGGCGGCGGCGGGTTCAAATGCCAGGCGGTTTCCCAATGGCCGTTGCGTCTGGCCCGGATCCAATAGTTTTGTTCGACTCCGGCGGCGCGCGCGGCCACATATAGCGTCCCGCCGTTGACCTGCATGGCGGGAGGCGAGGCCGCCGACTCGCCCAGGCGCACGGCTTTGCCTTCCTCCACCAGCCAGATGGCGCCGTCCGCGCCCAGGGCGCCGACGATGCTCCGCCCGCGTTCATCGATGGCCACCGCAGGCCGGCCCCGATAGGCGAAGCCCAAGTCTTGCGGAGGCTGCCAACCCTCTTCGACATCGTCCACGGGGCTGTGAAGCCTTGCCGCCATCATGTGGCCGCTCGCCCTGTCCCGATAGTAAAGCGTGAGCTCGCCCTTCTCCGCGCATGTCGCGGCCAGGCCGCCCGCTGCGGAGTCCAGAGCCAGCCTGCGCCATGCGCCCCAGTGCGCTTCGTCTTGCCGGTCGCCGGCGGCATTCGCCAGCACGCTGGCCCACAACCGGCCGGTGCGATCGGCGGCAAATGCGACCGGGCCGGCATCGCAATGAGCCAAAGCCGCCTGAGGCACGGCCGCGGGCAAGGCGGGTAAAGCCTTCCAGGCCGACCAGCCCGAGGCGGCGCCGCGGTATTCCGACGCGTGGAAGATGCCGTCATTGCCCATGCCCAGCGCCCATAACGGGCCCTGGACGGTGACTGCGGGCATGTGCAGCAGGCGCGCCCCAGCGATATGGCGCCACCCCTGCCAGCGTCCCTGCGCATCCTGACGGCTGGCCCAGATCATGCCCCCGGCGTCGCGCGCGAACACCCCCGGCCGCCGGTCCTGGTAGGTGAACGCCGCAAGCGGATCGGCGGTGCGTCCGCCCAGTGTCTGCCAGCCCTGCCGCAGGCTGTCCCAAAAACCGGCCGCCCGGCTGACTTCGCCCACGGCGAACAGACGCAGGCCGCCGCCGCTTTCCGGCAGCAGCACCGGCGCGGCATCGCGGCGGGAGACATAATAGATGCGGCCCACCCATGCGGCGGCCGGGCCGGCTGGCTCCAGGCAATGCTCGGCGCTGGAGCAATAGCGGTAATCGTCCCAGGCATAGCGCCTGAACGCTTCGCTTTTGTCCTGGGTTTCTTGCGGAGACAAATTCGCCGCGCGTTCCTGGCTGGGATAGTCCACGTAGGCGATCTCGGCATAAGACCCTTGGTCTTTCAGTATCGCGTCGTGCACCAGGCGCGCGCTGGCGATGTGGTCGGGGTGATCGTGTCCGGCGCAGCGCCAGCATAGCTGGGTATAGGGAACCTGTATGGTGTCGTCCATATGGCGCACGGTGGTCGGCTGGTATTCGCGGATGATGTCGCCGATCGCGTCCACCAGGTCTTCGCGCGTATAGCTGCGGGCATGAGGCCCCAGCGAGTCGGCGGTCTTGCCGGGCACGGATTCGGCTTCGCTCAAGGGCGTCAGGCTGCCCCAGCCCTTGCCCAGCCAGGGGTCTTTGAGCCGCATGGCCACCAACTGTATGCGCGGATTGCCATTGAGGGTGAAGCGCGCGTACCGGCGCCCCTGGTATGAGGCGACGTCTTCGGTCCAGAGGTTGGGCGCCTGGGCCATATAGGCATAGGCGGCCCGGACGCCGCGCTCGCGCCCCAGCATGTACGGCTCACCCTCGCCGCGCTCGCTGGCCGTCAGGTAGACGACCTGCACACACCCGCCGGCGTCGATGGTCGCTTCGATATCCGGGTTCATGAACAACAGGTCGTCATCCTGGTGCGGCACGAAAACCAGGTCTTTCACGCCGTTGCACTGTATCAGGGCGGGCGCGGACAGCGTGGCGGCCATGCCGGGGCCCGGAAGTAATCCGCCGCCCCATAGCAGGGCGCTCAGCCAACACAGCAGGCAACGGATAGCATTCAAGATGGGAGGAAGACAGTGGTTTGGTTGCCGGCAATTTTATGTCTCTTCTCGCCGCGCCGCATCAGTGTTTATACGGCGGTCCGGCGGTCCGGCGGCCCGGCGGCCCGGCGATCCGGCGGCCCGGCGATCCGGCGGCGGTTCAGGCTTGCGGCGCCGCGCCGCCGGCTTCCATTTCGCGGCGCAGCCGGTAGGCATCGGTGCTTGTATCCATGGCCACGTCGTCCCACACCAGGCTCTGGCCCGCGGCGACCGGCCGGACCAGCTTGACCTGGTGCGCCAGGCCCAGCGGCAGGCCGCCCAGGCGGGCCGATGTCGCGGCGGGCAGCAGCTTGCCCCATACGGTATAGCCGCCCTCGCCGTCCAGGATTTCGCCCGGGCGCAAATCCCTTTTCGCGGTCGCGACGACATCCGCCTTCCATGCCGTGGCGACGCCCGTGGGTTCGCCGCGCAATGCGACCGACGCCACCGACATGCCCACTTCCAGGCCGATGAGATGCCAGCGCTTGTACAAAGTGAAATACCGCCCGCTGGGATCGGTATGCGCGTTGTACTCTTCGAAGCAGTGCTTGATGTAGTCGGTTTCCGCTTCCACGGTGACCCATACGCCCATGCGGATATCGTAGGGAATGGCGCGGCCGTCTTTTTCCAGCGAGGACACGACTTCCACCATGCCCTTGCGCTCCAGAACCCCGCCTTCACTGACGGGCCGGGTAACGAAGGGAATGTCCTGGATGCCGGCGGGCGGGTAAAGCAAGCCGTTGGACGGCACGCCCAAGCCCGTGGCATTGGCCACGGCCGCGCTTTCAATCGACGGCTTGGAGCCGTCCAGAAAGCTGTTGAACATTTTGGGGTTGAGGCCGCCGCGCTCCGCCTGTTCCGGAGTCAGGCCGTAGTAGCCCCATACCGTTTCAGGGGTGGACTGGGCGAAATGCGGCAGCCATTTATGGCCGCGCCCGGCGGCCACCACCGGAAAGCCGCAGGCACGCGCCCAGTCGACCAGGTCGCAGATCAGCGCCGGCTGGTCGCCGTAGGCCAGCGAGTAGACCACGCCCGCCTGGGCCGCCCTGCGCCCCAGCAAAGGACCGCAAAAAGCATCGGCTTCGACTGTGACATTGACGACATGCTTGCCGTGATCGAAGGCCTGCAGGCAATGCTGCACGGCGGCGATCGGGTTGCCGGTGCATTCGACGATGATGTCGATATCCGGGAAGGCGACCAGCGCCTGCCAGTCGTCCGTGATCCAGGTCGCCCCGGTCCGCAAGGCGGCCTGAGGCGATTCCGCCTTCAGGCGTTCGCCGTCCCAGCCCACCCTGGCCAGGTTCGCCCGCGCCGTCGCGGGGGATAGATCGGCGATGCCGAGCAGGTGCACCCCCGGTGTGCGCGGCACCTGGGCGAGATACATGGAACCGAATTTGCCCGCGCCGATCAGGCCGATGCGTATGGGGCGGCCTTCAGCGGCGCGTTGCTGCAGTTTGGCGTACAGGCTCATGGTTCCCTCATTGGTTTGCGGTTGGTTTGTGCTTGGTTTGCGGTTGTGGGATGTAGTGTAGCGGGATGCGGTGCGGCGGCCGGCGGCGCAATCACCGGCGCCGGCTTTTTTTGGCCGCCCGGCGCTTGACCGCGGGCTGCGGAGAGCCCGACCACGTCAGGCGGAAGGCGTCGGTCCTGCGCACATTATTGACCAGCGCGGGCCTGAAGCAGGCCAGGTTGATACCGCCCGGGTGGCGCACGCTGGGATATACGATGCCCAGCGAGCCTTCTTCCAGCAGCCTTTCGGCCAGGGCCTGGGAGGCGATGTAGCTGGCCGGATCCAGGCAGCTTTTGAAGCCCGCCGCGCGGCGGATATCGTGGAAGCGGCCGCTGAAGTCGGCCAGAAAAAGCTGATAGTCCACACTATCGTGGAAGTAATCGATTTCCGCGTATTCCACCGTCTTGTGGAAGATGATTTCGGCCAGGGCGGTGTCGATGTCGAAAGCGCAATACCAGGCGCCGCGCAAGCCATTGTTGAAACGGCTGCCCTCCGGACGCGGATAGGCATAGGCCGCGTTGATGATGCGAAAATGGGGCACGCCGAAAACGAGCTCGTCCACCCCTATGCCGGCCATGAGCCCGCGTTCGGCGGCCAGTCTTTGATTGGTGGCGTTATCCAGCGCGAACAAGTCCGCCAGTTGGTCCGGGCTGTCCGCCAGGGGTGCCAGCACGGAATCCTCCTGGTCGGCAAAGCGGGACGGCAGCAAGCGGCAAGTGTCCTGCTGCCGGATGTCGGCCAGCGGCGGATTGCGCGGGGTCGCCACCGGCTTCAGATCCCGCCCCGGCGCGCATCCAGCAGCTGGCGCACCGTTTGCATGGCCAGCAGCCCGCCTTCCTGCATGTAGACCAAAGGCGTCTTGCCGCCGAAGATGATATTGCGATTGGGCAGCTTGACCCATTCATCGGCAAGCTTTTCCCCATACAGGATGTGCAAGGCCTTGTAGATGCCGATCAGGTAGGAAATACGGGTGATCCGGTCGACCTCGAGCACCCTTGCGGGCTTTTTCTTCCATTCGTACAGCGCGCTGGGCGACAGGCCGCCCAGCAGATGGCAGGCCTCTTCGTCGCGCAGGCCCCAGGCTTGCGCCAGCTTGAAAAAACCCTTCAGCGCCGACTGCGACAGGCGCTCGCGCGTGGGTTTGTCGTTCAGGTCCGCAACAGGGGCCGGTTCGAACCGGCTGAGGGGGTAAGCGTAGGCCAGGCTCATGGTGTTCTCCAGTTATGGGTATTTTACACTCCATATCTGGAAAACAACAGTGCCGTATCCATCGCTGCCATACACGTCGGCCGCTGTACGCGCCATTGCTGAACGCACCGGCCGCCGGATCGCCGGCCGCCGCCCGTCAACTGGACAGCAGCACCACTCCGGCGACGATCACGGCGCAGCCGGTGATCCGCGCAATGGAGATGCGCTCTTTCAGGATGAAGAAGCCCGCCAGGGTGGCGATCATCAATGAGCTTTCCCTCAAGGGCGCGATCAGGCTGACCTGGCCGCCCAGGCGGTAAGCGTACAGCACCAGGATATAGGCCAGTGGCGACAAGATGCCGACGGCGGCGGCATAAGCCCATTTGCCGCGCATCTGCTGGACCATTTCGGCGCGCCGCATCCATGCGCGCGGGGCCATCAGGCCCACATTGCCCAGCGCCGACAGCCAGTCGAGGACGACGGGCGCTACCAGCAGGACTTTGACGCTGTAGGCGTCGGCCACGGTGTATGCGGAGATGAACAAACCGATGAAGCAGCCCCAGAGCACGCCCGCGCGCGCATGGGGGGAGGCGAAACGGCGCAGATTGCCGCCCGAGGCGATCAGCAATATGCCCACCACCACGCAAGCTATGCCCAGGATGCCATAAGTAGATGGACGCTCGCCCAGCAGCATGAAGGCGGCCAGGCTGGACAGCAAGGGGCCCGTGCCTCGCGCAATGGGATACACCACGGTCAGGTCCGCCGCCTGATAGCCCCATTGCAAACAAAGGCTGTAGCCCAAGTGCAGCACGCTGGACAGCGCAACAAAGAATACGACAGCGGTGCTCCAGTGCATGCCGTCGCTCCAGAGGATGTAGACGACCCACGGCGCATAGACCAGCACCGAGAAAAGCCGGTAGGAAAAGACGAAATGCCCTGCCGCCGCTTCCGCTTTCTTGGAAATGAGGTTCCAGGCGGCGTGCAGCGCCGCCGCCGCAATCACCAATGCGAAAATATCGAAGGTCATGTGTTGCGAGACCGGGCCGCAGCGTTGTATTAGAGAATTTCTTCCAGGACGGCGGCGGGACGGCACAGCCGCACGCCTTTTTCCGTAACGACGATGGGCCGGTTGATCAGGATGGGGTGTTCGGCCATGGCGTCCAGCAGGCGCTCGTCATCGGCCGCTTCCAGATTCAGTTCCTGGTACAGGGCTTCCTTGCTGCGCACGGCGTCCCGCGGGCTCAGGCCGGCGGCGGCGATCAAGGCCGCCAGCTGGGCGCGGGTGGGCGGCGTCTTCAGGTACTCGATGATTTCAGGCTGCAGGCCACGCTCTTGCAAGGCCTGGAGAACGCTGCGCGATGTGCCGCAGCGCGGATTGTGATAAATCGTGGTCATAGCCGTTTTCGCTTTTTATTGGTCGATGAGCCGCTGCGGCCTCCGGCCGCGCCCTGCTCGCCACAGTTCGACATAAAGCGACATCTTAGCCGAGTTTCGCCCTCCGCTGAGTTCCACACCCTGCTCTGCCGAGGTTCATCTCCCGTCGACGCCCGCCTCCTATTATCCGCTCCGGCTATTTTGTTCCTTTGTTGTTTGCGCCCTGTTGCCGGCAACACTTTGCCGTTGCGAATACTCTGCTTGTACAAGCGCCCGCGCTGGATGAAAATAAGGCTTATCCTTATTTCGCGCGCCGCGCCGGGCCCGAGGCATCGACGTCCGACGCGCCGGCCTCCGATGCTGCGGCATCCGCCTCTTCGGCGCCCGGCGCTGCGGCGCCCGGCACTTCGGCAGCCGAGGCTACGGCGCCGGCGCGATATTTCAGGGAACCATCATGGCTATCGCTCTTCGTTCTGGCCCGCGCTCCATGGCGGCCTATGCCCTCATCGCCGCGATGTGCATGGCGCCGTGCGCCGCTTCGGCCCAGTTGCGCACCGGCGCCGACGCGCCGGATTTCACGCTGGAAGCGACGCTGGCGGGCAAGGCCTTCGAATTTTCTTTGTCCGACGCGCTGCGCAAAGGCCCGGTGGTGCTTTATTTTTATCCGGCCGCCTTCACGAAAGGCTGCACGATCGAGGCGCACAATTTCGCCGAGGCCACCGACGAATTCCGCCAGTACGGCGCAACCGTGCTGGGCGTCTCGGCCGACGATCTGGAAAAACTCAAGGAGTTTTCAGTCAGCGCCTGCCGCAGCAAGTTCGCGGTGGCGGCCGATCCGGACGCCAAGGTCATCAAGGCCTACGAAGCCCAAACGGCTTTCAGGCCCAATATGGCCAGCCGCATTTCCTACGTCATCACGCCGGACCGGAAAATCTTTTATGAATTCAGCAGTTCCAGTCCGGACGATCACGTGCCCAATACCATGGCCGCCGTGAAGCGCTGGGCCTCAAATGGTAAAGTAGGCCTAGCGCAATAAACCTTGCGAGCAACGCAACGATACGAAAAATGCCGGCATCCACGATACACGCCTTCACCGCCACATCGCTAGGTGGCGAGACGATAGCGCTGTCGCGCTACGCCGGCCAGGTGCTGCTGATCGTCAACGTGGCCTCCGAATGCGGTTTCACCCCCCAGTATCAAGGCCTGCAGGATCTCTACCGCGCTTACCGGGACCGCGGTTTCGCCGTGCTCGGCTTTCCCTGCAATCAGTTCGGGGGACAAGAGCCGGGCGACGCATCGCAGATCGCCGCTTTCTGCTCCGCCAACTATGGGGTGGAATTTCCCATGTTTCAGAAAATCGAAGTCAACGGGCCGGGCGCACACCCCTTGTATGCGTGGCTGAAGGGCGAAAAAGCGGGCATTCTGGGGAGCGCCGCCATCAAATGGAATTTCACCAAGTTTTTGGTGGGGCGCGACGGAAAAGTGCTGCGGCGCTATGGGCCCGCCGTCAAACCCCAGGCCTTGCGGGCGGACGTGGAAAAAGCGCTGGCGGCGACGGCAGGCTGAGCGGGCCGGGCCGGCATTGCCTGGGCGCAAGCCTGAGCCTCAACCCATGAAACGATAAGCTGATAAGCAAAGGATAGGAATGATAGACCTGTATTACTGGACCACTCCGAACGGCCACAAGATCACTCTCTTCCTGGAGGAAACGGGGCTGCCCTATAAAATATTCCCCATCAACATAGGCAAAGGCGATCAGTTCCAGCCCGATTTCCTCAAGATCGCGCCCAACAACCGCATCCCGGCTATTGTCGACCGCGCCCCCGCCGACGGCGGGCCGCCGATTTCCGTTTTCGAGTCCGGGGCGATCCTGCTCTACCTGGCCGACAAGACCGGCCGGTTCATACCGGCCGACCTGCGCGGCCGCACGGATACGCTGCAGTGGCTGTTCTGGCAGATGGGCGGCCTGGGCCCCATGGCGGGACAAAACCACCATTTCAGCGGCTATGCGCTGGAAAAGATCCCCTACGCCATAGACCGCTACGTGCGTGAAACCGGCCGCCTGTATGGCGTGCTGAACAAGCGGCTGGCGGACCGCGAATTCATTGCCGGCGAGTATTCCATCGCCGATATGGCCTGCTATCCCTGGATCGTGCCGCACAAGCGCCAAAGCCAGAATCTGGACGACTTCCCGCACTTGAAGCGCTGGTTCGAGGCCATTGCCGCCCGCCCGGCCACGCGCCGGGCCTACGAAAAAGCCGACCAGATCAACACAGCGCCTTCCGTCAGCGATGAGCAATCGCGCGCGCTGCTTTTTGGCCAAGACGCCCGGACCGTAAAATGAGCCGATTCCTATTCGATTCGCCCATGACGCGGCTTGCATCGCTGCGGCGGCCCCTGCGAGCATGCGCGCTGGCGGCTGCGGCCGGCCTGCTGGCCGCCTGCGCTAGCGGCGGGCCTCCCGCCAATATCTCGCTGATCCCGGCCGAAACGGGGGACATCTCCAGCAAGGACGGCGTCTTCACGCAGCCCGTCAAATGGGAACGCGTCAAACCCGGCTGCAAAGGCGACTGCCCCAGCATCAAGGTGGATTCGATTGTCTTTCCGGGCATCCCCAGGCTGACCGAACTGGTCGACCATGCCCTGGCCATCATGACGGGGGTCAGCGACAGCCAGCGGCCTGCCTACGCCACGATCGCCGAATACGAAGAATATTTCTGGAAGACGGCGGCGCCGCGCGATTCCGCCGTGCTGGCGGCCAAGACGCGCTACCGCAATCGCAATTTGACCGCGATAGAGCTGAATACCTGGCAGTACTTCACCGGCTCGGCCCACGGCATATCGGCGACCCAGTTCCTGAACTGGGACAATACCGCGGGCAAAGTGCTGGGCCTGGCCGACATACTCGAGCCGGGCAAATCCGGCGCTTATATCGCCGCTTTGCAAGAGGCGCATCGGCGCTGGCTGCAGTCCAATCCGGCCGCCCAGGAGGACCCGGAAGGATACCGGCGGATGTGGCCCTTCCAGCCCAGCGAAAACTTCGCCATCACGGATCAGGGCCTGGTGGTGAAATATGATTCCTACCAGATAGCTCCCTATTCCTCGGGCCAACCGGAATTGCTGATACCCTACAGCGAATTGCGCGGCATCCTGAAGCCGGCCTACATCCCCGCTTGAAACCCAGGGCCCGCGCCGGGCGGCGGCCGACCGGCCGCCGTTGCTGGAAACGCCTCAAGGAGTGGCCGGGCCGCCTTTCTCGAAACGCTCCAGGTCGAAATAACGCGATGTGGAAGAAGCGGGCGCGGCCTTGTCCTCCGCTTTGGCGGCCTGGCCGCCGGAGCCCCCGGCATCGACAGCGTTCAGATCGACGGTTCGGACGCCGTCCTGCCCCGCCGTGGGCGTATCGCCTGCCGTGTGGCCGGCGCGGTTGCGCTCGCGCAATGCCGCACGATCCGCCAGTATTTTTTCCGTCAGCTTGTCCAGCTTGCCGGCCAGCGCATTGTGGTTCTTCAGGCGCGCCCAGTCGGCGGCGTCCCGCTTGAGCGCATCCTGCATGGTGGGGTCGGCGCCGGCATTGAGCAGCAACTGCGCCACCGGTTCGCTGCCGCCGTAAGCGGCCATCATCAATGCGGTGATGCCGTCGGGGCCCGGCGCATTGACCAGAGCCTTGTTCGCAAGCAGCATCTTGACGGTGTCCACATGGCCTTTGGACGCGGCGTACTGCAAAGGCGTCCAGTCCAGCTTGTTGACCAGCGCGCCCCGGCGGATGAGCTTTTGCGCCCGCTCGGTCTGGCCCGCCACGGCCAGATACATCAAGGGGGTTTCTTTGCTGGTGTTCATGGCGTTGACGATGGTCTTGGGGTGAGCCGCCAATACGTCGTAGACCTTCCAGGCGCCATCGCGTATGGCCTGCATGATGGCGGGCTGGCCTCTGGGGCTGAGCTCGTTCGGGTTCGCGCCCCGGGCCAGCATGGACTTGACTTGTTCGGCGCGGTCGTTGGCGATATCCACCCACCAGTCCGACGGATTGGCGGCATGCGCAGCGGCCGCGACCAGGATGGCGGGCAGGCCCGCCATCAGCAAGCGGCGCAAATACGCAAGGGCGCCATGCCAAAGCGGCGCACCGCCGGACCGGGGAGCCGGCGGCCGGATTACGGAAGGGAGCAGCGTAGTGATATGCATGGATTCTTCAACCAGGGAAATCGGATGGGGCCAGGCGGGCCGGCTGCCTTTCCGGCGTCCATGGACGCCGCAGGCCGCCGCGCAGCGCCGCGTATGCCTGCCATTTTAAGCGGCTTTCAGTTTATATTTTTGCTGCGGGCTTTATAGCCGGATCGCGATACTGAGGCATGGCGCGCGCGTGGCGCAAACCGCTATGCTGAAGTCCGCATCGCGCCGAACAGCGAGCCGTCGCTGGATGGCGATGCGCCTGAAGGCGCTGCGGCAATATACTCTTAGCGGTCGTGATGAGGTGCGTAACGAGGCGTTAATCGTGATGAGATTCTATATTTTATTTTAGAATAATGTATAAATATCATGTATTTATGAAATTTTTATCATAAAACACATTAAATAGGATACTTTAAATAAATTGCTTTAGGTTAATCATCTTGATGTTTAAAAATTTTAAAGAAAGCCCGGATGGACACTAATATATGTTCCCGGCATTAGCGGCACCCCGCAAAGCGGCAATGGCTTTCACATCCTGAAGGTGGCGACGCGCAGCCCAACTGGCCAGTAACGGGCCGCCGCGCGCCAGCCGCCTTCCCCAGGGCCGTAATCGCTGCTGCGGCAAGCGCTCATTGATGGTGACGCAGACGCTCATCACCACCAAGTAAAACTAAAGTATTACTTTAAATAATTTACATTAAAAGTAAAAAATTAAATTACTTCTTTATCTTATTGAAAAGCCTGAAAAAATTATCGGTCGTCTGCACGCCGACTTCACTGGCGGAAATTCCGCGTAAGTCGGCGATTTTTTCCGCGACGTGCATGACCTTGGATGGATCGTTCAATTTGCCCCGAAAAGGCACGGGAGCGAGATAAGGGGAATCCGTTTCGATCAACAGGCGGTCCAGCGGAACCTTGCGGGCCACATCCTGCAACTCCACGGCCTTCTTGAAAGTCACGATGCCGGACAGGGAAATATAGAAGTTCATGTCCATCGCAGCCCGGGCGACTTCCCAGGACTCGGTGAAGCAGTGCATCACCCCGCCGCATTCCGCCGCGCCCTCTTCCTTCATGATGCGCAAGGTATCCTCGCTCGCCTGGCGCGTATGGATAATCAGGGGCAAGCCGCTGGCCCGTCCGGCGCGTATATGGGTGCGGAAACGCTCGCGCTGCCATTCCAGCGGCTCGGAAAGCCGGTAGTAATCCAGCCCGGTCTCGCCTATGGCCACGACTTTGGGATCCCGGGCAAGTTCCGCGAGCTGATCCACACTGGGCTCCGGCGTATCTTCATAATCCGGGTGCACGCCCACCGAGGCATACAGATGAGGGTGCGGCCGCACCAATTCCAATAGATTCGGCCAGTCGGGCAGGTTGACGCTGACGACCAGCGCATGACTGACCCGGTTTTGCGCCATGCGGTCCAGGATATCGGGAATATTCTGCGCCAGTTCCGGAAAATCCAGATGGCAGTGGGAATCTACATACATGGAAATCTGTCTAAGAGTGTGGCGTCACGCCGCGTGTTGCCCATATTGCGGTCGGCAATGCGGCGCGTGCAAAACTTCAAGTTTAGCTCAGCAGCCTTCAAGCCGAAGATCGGCGCCTGATCCGGCATGACTCGGCCCGATCCAGCGCACCACGGGCCTGGCGCGGCTTGAGGGCGGGCCCGCCCGATCCAGCACGGCCGGCGCAGCCGGGCTAGACCTTAGTGCGGCCCAGCCCAGAGCCCAGAGCGCCGTGATCTAACGCGGCCCGGCCTAGCGCGGCGCGGCCTGACGCGGCCCGCCCCGGCAAGCCAATGCCACGCGCTGCAAGGCGCTGTAGGCGAACAGCTTGGCGTTCAGCGGGTGGCCGGCTATGGCCCGCTGCTGGGCCAGCCACCTGGCCGTCTCGGCAAGCTGCGCCTGATCGGCGCGCTGGCCTATGGGCCGCAGTCGGGCCTCCATGCCGGGAAAATAGCGCAAGGGCGCGCCCGCGCCCGCCAGGAGCAAATCCAGGAATAGACGCTGCATCGCATCTATCCACAGTTCCGGAGGCAGTTTTTCCAGTTGATCCGCCAAAGGCCCGATATCCGGCTCTTGCGCGGCCGCCACCACCGACATGAATTGCGCCAGCCACTGAGGGCAAGGGCTTTCCCCGGACTGCGCCAGCTCTTGCGCACGCAAGGGGGCGCCGCCGGCGGCCGCCAGCCACTGCTCCGGCTGCGCGACCCCTTGCCCGGCCAGCCAGGCCAGGCTTTCGTCTTTGCCCGGCACAGGCAAAGGCAATCTGCGGCAGCGCGAAACCAAGGTGGGCAGCAGCCGGTCCGGCGCATCCGCGACCAGCAGAAAGACCGTATGTTCGGGCGGTTCCTCGAGCACCTTGAGCAGCGCATTGGCCGTGATCAAGTTCATGGCCCTTGCCGGATACAGCACCGCCACCCGCCAGCCGCCGCGGTGCGTGGCGGTGTTGAACCAGGATCCCAGTTCGCGCAACTGCTCGACGCGGATTTCCTTGGACGGCGCTTTCTTGGCCGCTGCGCCCACCCGCTCGTCTTCGCCTTCCATTGGGCCGCCGCCCTCTTCCAGCGCAATGGCATCCGGGCGTATGCGGCGCAGATCGGGGTGGTTGCCCCCCGCCACCCAGAGGCAGGCGGAGCAATGCCCGCAAGCCAGCCCCTGGACAGGCTCTTCGCACAGCAGGCTGGCGGCGGCGGCAAGGGCGAACCGGCGCTTGCCTATGCCGGGCAGGCCGTGGATCAGCCAGGCATGGGCGAAGCGCTCGCGCTCTTGCAGCCAGCGGGCCGCCAGGGTTTGCTGCCAGGGCAGGAATTGGGCGGGAGCGCTCATAGGCTGCCGCCCGCCCTGGCCTTGCCATGTTTTTCCAGCAAGGCGTCGATATCGCGCAGCAAATCGGCGCGTATCGCATCGACGTCCAGCGTGGCGTCGACGATGCTGATCCGCTCGGGATGTTCGCGCGCGCGCTGGTGATAGGCCTGCCGCGTCCTTTCGAAGAACGCCGGGCCTTCGCGTTCGAACCTGTCCAGCTCGCGGCTGCGGGACAGGCGTTCGCGCGCGACCTCCAGCGGAACATCGAACAGCCAGCTGCGATCCGGCTGCAGATCGCCCTGCACCCATCTTTCCAGGACGGCGATGCTGGCCGCGCCCATTTCCCGGCCGCCCCCCTGATAGGCGTAGCTGGCGTCGGTGAAGCGATCGCAGACCACCCAGCGCCCCGCCGCGAGGGCCGGTTCTATCACCTTGGCGATATGTTCGCAGCGCGCGGCGAACATCAGCAGAGTTTCGGTTTTCAGGTGCATGGGCCGGGTCAGCAGCAATTGCCGCAATTGCTCGCCCAATTCGGTGCCGCCCGGCTCGCGCGTGGAAACCACTTGCAGCCCGCGCGATTCCAGCTGTTCCACCAGCCAGCCCACGTGCGTGCTTTTGCCTGCGCCATCCACTCCCTCCAGGGTGATGAAACAGCCGCGCTGATTATCCATTAGTTTTTTCGCCCAAGGATGTATTTGGCTACGGCCCGATTGTGGGCGGCCAGGTTTTCGGAAAATTCGCTGGTGCCGTCGCCGCGCGACACAAAGTACAGGAATTTATGGCTTTCAGGATGCAGCGCCGCGGACAGGGAGGCGCGGCCGGGGCTGGCGATGGGGGTGGGCGGCAGCCCCGGCCGCGTATAGGTATTCCAGGGCGTATCGGTGGCGAGGTCCTTCTTGCGTATCCGGCCCTCGTAGCTTTCGCCCATGCCGTATATGACGGTGGGATCGGTTTGCAGCGGCATGCGCAGGCGCAACCGGTTGACGAACACGCCCGAAACCCGGTCGCGGTCGGCGCCGTGGCCGGTTTCCTTTTCGATGATGGAAGCCAGGATCAGCGCCTCGTACGGAGTTTCGAGAGGCAATTGCGGGTCGCGGTCCTTCCACATGGCTTCCAGCAATTCCTGCTGCGCACGGTAAGCGCGGCGCAGCAGATCGAAGTCGGTCGAGCCCGGCACGAATACGTAGGTATCCGGGTGGAACAAGCCTTCAGGGCTGCTTGCCGCCGTCCCCAGGCGCGCGAGCAGTTCTTCGTCCGTGACGCCATCCAGAGTCTGCTTGATGTGCGTATTGTCGCGCAGCGCCTGGCGCATGCGCTGGTAGGTCCAGCCTTCCACGAAAGTCAGCCTGGTCTGCGTCATGTCGCCGCTCGCCATGCGTTCCAGCAGCGTGCGGGGCGTGTCGCCCTTGACGGCTTCGTAGGCGCCGGCCTGCAGCAGCTTGTCCTGGCCCGTGAGCCGGGCCAGCAGGACGAAGCCGTCTTCGTTGACGCGCACACCGGCCTGGTTCATGGTCTGCGCGATGCTGCGCGGCCGGCTGCCGGCTTCGACGATGTAGTCGACGCGGTCGCCATCCAGCGCTACCGGCTTTTCCGTCCAGTACCAGGCGTAGCCGCTAAGGGCCGTGGCCGCCAGCGCGAGCGCCAGAAGCAGGTAAAGAAATATCAGTTTGAGTTTTTTCATGCAGCGGGAAAGAAAGCCCGGCTTCCTCGGGACAGGATCGCCTGGCAATAACACTCAAGTGTAGCGCAGCCCGGCGCCGCGGCGCAGCCTCGCGCGGCGACGCGTGCGTGATGAATAGATCACGCCGCGGGCCCGCGGTTCCGTGATGCCGCGCCGCGGCAAGAAAACGTGAAGCCCGTTATCATAAACGGGCTCTATGTCTCTTTCGTATTCTCGTAGCGAGTGCTCCACGTCATGACTTCGTCTTCCCCCTATCCAGCCCGCCTGCCCGATCTTGCCGTCATCGATATCGCGGGTGCGGATGCAGCCAGTTTCCTGCATAGCCAACTGACCAATGATGTCGCAGGGCTTGCTTCCGGGCAGGCCCGGCTTGCCGGGTATTGCACCGCCAAGGGGCGATTGCTGGGCACCATGGTGGTATGGCGGGACGAGGCCTCCGACCCCGCCACGCTGCGCGCCCTGGTCAAGGCCGACATCGCCGCGCCTTTGATCAAGCGGCTCTCCATGTTCGTGCTGCGGGCCAAAGCCAGCCTGAAGATGGCGGACGCGCGGGTCTACGGCATCATGCTCCCGGGCGGGCCGGATGCAGGCGAGGCCGGGCCGGCCCTGCAGCTGCATCCGCCCGCCACGCCGGCGCAGGCATGGCGGATGGCGCACACCGAGGCCGGCACCTGGATAACAGCCCCCTCTCCGCGGCAAGACTTGCGGCGCTGGTGGCTGATCGCTCCCGCGGAAAGCCGACTGCGCTTGGACGAAAGCGAACCGCCGGCGGACACAGGCGCGGCGGCGCTATGGCGGCAAAAAGACATCGCCAGCGGGCTGCCCTGGGTGCAGGCGGCCACCCAGGATCTTTTCATCCCGCAAACCATGAATCTGGATTTGATCGACGGCGTCAGCTTTACCAAAGGCTGCTACCCCGGGCAGGAGGTCGTGGCGCGCAGCCACTATCGCGGCACGGTGAAGCGCCGCATGGCCTACGGCCTGGTCGAAGAAGCCGGCGCGCTCGATGCGGAATCGCTGCCGGCCGTCGACACCTTCGACGCACGCCAGCCGGACAACCCCTGCGGCCGTGTCATGAATGCGGTGCGCGTGGGGCCGGCCATACACCTGCTCATGGAAGTCCAACTGGGCGACCTGGGCGGGGCCGACTTCCGGCTGGGCCGGCCGGACGGCCCAGCCATAAGCGAACAGCCTTTGCCCTATCCGATCAAGGCCGAGGCCTGAATCGGCCGCAGGCCGCCAGCCGCACAACCCTAGGCCTCAGCCGCCAGGCAGGCCGGAACGCCCCGGCGGCATGCCGGCGCCCCGCCCGGCCTTTGGGCGCTGACCCTCTGCACCAGGCGGCGCGCTCAGTCCAGCTTTTTGTACAACTTCAGAATGCTGGAGAAATCCAGCCCGCCGCCGCCCTGGGCGCTATGCAGGGAATACAGGTTGCGCGCCAGTTCGCCCAGCGGCACGCTGGCCCTGGTATGCAGGGCGGCTTCGGCTGCGAGCCCCAAGTCCTTCAGCATCAGGTCCACCCCGAAACCGCCGGCATACCCCTTGGATGCGGGAGCGTGGTCCATGACCCCCGGCCAGGGATTGTACAGCTCGGTCGCCCAGTTGCGGCCGGAACTCTTGGCGATGATGTCGGACAGCACCTTGGGATCCAGCCCGTTCGCCGCGCCCAGGGCGAGCGCTTCGGATGTCCCGGCCATCAATATGCCCAGCAGCATGTTGTTGCAGATCTTGGCGACCTGCCCGGCTCCCGCCTGGCCCGCATGGAAAATATTCTTGCCCATTTTTTCCAGATAAGGCCGGGCCGCATCCAGATCCGCCGCGTCGCCGCCGACGATGAAAGTCAAGGTGCCGGCGGCGGCGCCCGCGGTGCCGCCCGAAACCGGCGCATCCACCATGCGTATGCCTTTTTCCTTGGCCGCTTGGGCGACCTTGCGGGCCGATTCGGGCGCGATGGTGCTGCATTCCATTACCAGGGCGCCCGCGGCGATATGCTCCAGCAGGCCGTTTTCGCCCAGATACAGGCCTTCCACATGCTTGCTGGCCGGCAGCATGGTGACGACGGCCTCGGCGCTGCGCACCGCCTCGGCCGCCGACGCGGCGGGCTTGGCGCCGGCCTGGGCCAGCGTCTGGACCGCGGCGGGCGCCAGGTCATAAACAAGCAGGTCGTGGCCGGCCTTGACCAGATTCAGCGCCATGGGCGCACCCATATGGCCCAGGCCGATAAATGCGATGCAACTCATGTTTTATCTCCTTTAGTTATTGACCGGCATGATGCCGCCGGCGCTCAGTCGGCGCTGCTTGCGCCGACCTCCAGATCCGATAGCGGATGCGCCATCGATGCCGGCCAGGGCGGCTCGAAGAACCGCCGCACCCAGGCTTCGGTCGCCTGCTCCAGCGTGGATGGATTCCAGGCCGGCTGCTTGTCCTTGTCGATGAGCAAGGCGCGTATGCCTTCCCGCAAGTCTCCTTGCACGCCGCACTGCAAGGAAACAATATATTCCTCGCGCAAGGCGCCGGCCAGGCTCTTCAAGCGGGCGCGGCGCAATAGCGTATAGCTCAGCCGCGCCGAGCCGGGCGAACCGGCCAGGAAAGTTCCCGCCGCGCGTTTCAGCCAGGGGTCCGGACCGTCCGCCCATGCGGCGATGCCCGCGCCTATGGCCGCCAGATCGAAGCCATCGCATACCCGGCGTATCTCCGCCAGATTCGCCTGCAGCGGTCCTGGCGCCGGAGCCGCGGCGGGCTGGGAAGCCAGCAGCAGGCTGCGCAGCAGTTCATGGTTGCCCTGGGCCGCGGCGGACCAGGGCTGCGCAAGAAGGCGTTGCAGGAAGGCGTCCCAGCCGTCCGACGCGAGCATATAGTCGGCCAGGCCCAGCGACAGGCAGTCGGCCGCGCCCAGCTGCGCGCCGGTCAGGGCCATGAACACGCCCACGCCGCCGGGCAGCCGCGACAGCATCCAGGTGCCGCCAACGTCCGGGAACAGGCCTATGCTGATTTCCGGCATGGCGTAGCGGGTGGTTTCGCTGACCACCCGGTGGCTGGCGCCCATGAACAGGCCCACGCCGCCGCCCATGACGATGCCGCTGCCCCAGCACAATATGGGCTTGGCATAACGGTGTATCTGATAGTCCAGCCGGTACTCGGAATCGAAGAACGCGCGCGCGTAGCCGTTGTCCCAGGCGCCGCCGGTATTTTCCTGCATGCCCCGGTACATGGCGTGCAGATCGCCGCCGGCGCAAAAGGCCTTGCCGCCCGCCCCCTGGATGATCACCAGGGCGATGCCGCCGTCCTTTTCCCATTCACGCAGGCGGGCGCCCAGCAAGTCGCACATTTCCAGCGACAGGCCGTTCAGGGTGGACGGCTGGTTCAGGGTCGCGATGCCGACCTTCAGGCCGTTGGCGGCCTGCGCCTCTTCAAACAATACTGGGGGGCTCATCGGATGTCGGCTCCTTTTTCAAGTATCTGGCGCGCCACGATGACGCGCATGATTTCGTTGGTTCCCTCGAGTATCTGGTGTACGCGGGTATCGCGCACCAGCCTTTCCAGCGGATAGTCTTTCAGGTAGCCGTAGCCGCCATGGATCTGCTGACCGTCCAGGCAGGCCTGGAAGCACAGATCCGTGGCCAGCCGCTTGGCCATGGCGCAATAAGAAGAGGCATTGGGATCCTTGGCATCCAGCTTCGCCGCGGCCAGCCTGACCATCTGGCGCGAAGCCACGATATGGGTGAGCATGTCCACCAGCTTGAATTGCAGCGCCTGGAAGCCGGCCAGGGTCTGGCCGAACTGCTTGCGTTCGCCCATATAGCGGCGGGCGGCCTCGTAAGCGCCCTGCGCGGCGCCCACCGAGCAAGTGGCGATGTTGATGCGGCCGCCGTCCAGCCCTTGCATGGCGAATTTGAAGCCGTCGCCTTCACGGCCGAGCAGGCAGTCGGCGGGGATTTCCACGTTCTCGAAGCTGATGGGCCGCGTGGATTGGCTGTTCCAGCCCATTTTCTGTTCTTTGCGCCCGTAAGAAATGCCCGCAGTATCGGCGGGCACCACGAAGGCCGATACGCCCTTGGGGCCGGCGTCGCCGGTGCGCGCCATGACGACCAGCACATCCGTGTCGCCCGCGCCCGAAATGAAGGCCTTGGAACCGTTCAATACATAAGCGGCCCCGCGCTTTTCAGCGCGCGTGGACAGCGAAGCGGCATCCGAGCCCGAACCCGGTTCGGTCAGGCAATAAGAAGCCAGCTTCTCGCCCGACGCAAGCGCCGGGCCCCAGTTCTCGCGCGCGGTATCGCTGCCCCAGCTTCCTATCATCCAGGTGGCCATGTTGTGGATGGTGAGGAAAGCGGCGGTGGAGGGATCCACAGCCGCCATTTCTTCGAAGACCAGCGTCGCGTCCAGGCGCGTCAGGCCCAGCCCGCCTATGGATTCGGGCGCGTAGATGGCGCAGAAACCGAGCTGGCCGGCGCGGGTAAAGGTCGATCGGGGAAAGATGCCTTCGGCATCCCACCGGGCTGCGTGGGGCTCCAGTTCGCCGGCCGCGAAATCGCGGGCGGCCTGGGCAAAGGCCTGTTGTTCATCGCTGAGGCGAAAATCCATATGTTTGTCTCCTTCTTGCGGCGCCGCCGGATGGGCGGCGCCATGCCGTCCCTACCATAACGCCTGGATCGATATTGTTTTGTCGCATGCGCGACAATCATCCCGAGCCGGCGGCAAGCTTGGCCTTGCGCCGCTTGGGCCGGCTGCGCGGCTTGATCATATACGCCTCGCGGTGCTCGGCGCGCCGCCGGCGCGACTCCATGGGGTCGAACACCAGGGGCCGGTAGATTTCCACCCGGTCGCCGTCGGCCAGCACCTGGTCCAGCGAGCACGCCTGGCCGTAGATGCCGACCCTGGGCTGATCGAAGGGATAATCGGGAAAAGCCTGCGCGAAGCAGCTGGCTTGCACCGCCTGGCCCGCCGTGGCGCCCGCGGGCAATTGCAAGGCCGCCGACCAAACGGCCGAGGCCTCGGCATAAACGACTTCTATGGACAGGATGGGATCAGTCGCCATAGACGGCTTGCGCCCGCTGCGTGAACGAGTCGATGAAGCTGGTGGCGATGCGGTTGAAAATGGGGCCCACCACGGTTTCAAGGGCGCGGCTGGAAAATGCGTACTCCATGGTGTAGACCACCTTGCAGGCGTCTTCGGCGAGCTCCTGGAAACTCCAGGTCCCGGTCAGGGCGGAAAACGGCCCATTGACCAGGTGAAAAGTGATGAGACCGGGGTAATCGTGTTCGTTGCGGGTGGTGAAGGTTTGTTTGATGCCGGCGATGCTGATGGTGATGGAAGCTTCCATTCCGCGCTCGTCCTGCCGATGCACCACAGCCCCGCCGCACCATGGCATGAACTCCGGATACTTGGCGACATCGGCGACCAGGTCGAACATCTGCGCGCGGCTGTACGGGACGAGGACGGAGCGCTGTACTTTATGCATTGAAGGTCGTTAATGGATAGAATGTACTGATTTTACAGTCTTAAACCGTATCATTCATGAGCATCGTCGACAACCGCAAAGCCACGCACGACTACTTCATCGAGGAACGCTATGAAGCGGGCCTCGTCCTGGAGGGCTGGGAGGTCAAGGCGATCAGGGCCGGCCACGTACAGCTGAAGGAAAGCTATGTCATCGTGCGCGACGGCGCGCTCTGGATCCTGGGCATGCACGTCAGCCCCCTGCCTACGGCTTCTACCCACATCCACCCCAACGCCACGCGCACCCGCAAGCTGCTGTTGAAGGCGGAGGAAATCAGCAAGCTGATCGGCAAGGTCGAACAGCGCGGTTATACGCTGGTGCCGTTGAACCTGCACTACAAGAACGGCCGCATCAAGCTGGACTTCGGGCTCGGACGGGGCAAGAAGCTGCACGACAAGCGCGATACCGCGCGCGAAAAAGACTGGCAGCGTGAAAAGCAGCGCCTGATGAAGCACGATCTGCGGAATAAAAAAGACGCTTGATTGGCAGCGCGCCTTGGTGGCGATGCCCTGAAGAAGCTCCGGCTTGCAGGCGCGGGCGCCTGCGGCGAAGCAGCTCATGCGGGCAAACGCGGCGCCCACGGCATCCCGCGGCTCAGCGCAGCGTGAAGCCTTCCAGTTCCAGCAAGGCGAACTTGCGCTCCAGGCCCCCGGTATAGCCGTTGAGCCGTCCCGTATTGGCCAACACCCGATGGCATGGAACGATGATGGTGATGGGATTGCGGCCCACGGCCGTCCCGACTGGACGGCCGTGCTGCGCGGTCAGGCCCGCCGCCACCGCGACGTCGCCGTACGACACGCATTCCCCATAAGGGATGGCGAGCAAGGCGCGCCATACCTTTTTCTGGAAATCCGTGCCCTCGAGCCGCAGCGGGATCGAGAAGGTCCGCCGGCTACCGCTGAAATATTCGCCCAGCTCCTGCCGGGTCTGCTCGAATACGGCCTTGGCGCCGGCTGGCGCGTCGTCCTGCGCCAGGGAGAGCGGGCTCAACGCCTCACGGACCGTCTGCCGAGACCGCGGTTCGGGCATCCGCTTGCCGGCCATCGCGGGGCCGCCGTCCGGGCCCGCGGCGCTCGCGGCCGTCCGCCGCAGATTGTCCTGGCTGAAAAGATCCGTGGAAGGAAGATCCGTGGAAGGCGTTAGCCGATAGGCCTTGAAGTGTTTCAAGGGCATGCCCGACATCAGGCCGGCGGTGGGATCCGCGGGCCGGGGCGGCGGCAGGCCCCGCAGCGCGGGGCAATCCTTCTGTCCGATGAAATACAGGCCGGTCAGGTGTTCCCCGTCGGAGCAAAGCAGAATGGCCCCCAGCGGGGAGGCAAGCTGGGCATGGAAAGTCATAGTTTCAGCTCTTGTTTCGTCCGCCGCGGCCCGCGAGTGTGGGTTTGCGGGCTGGCTCATCGAACGAATGTATCACCGAATGGATAGCCTGTGGAAGATAGCCCGCGGATTTGTACCGCGCCTGGCGCAATCTGGACGGCATGCATCCGGGTGGATGAACTCGGCCGGGATGGACCAACCCGCGCACTGGTCCGATTTTAATGCAGCTTCATCTAATGCAGCTTCACCCGCGGAGCACTGCGCTTGAGTAATAGCCGCCCTATCGCCAGCAAGCCGGTGCGCAGCGGCCCCAGCACGGCCCGATGGTGCATCAGATGCAGACTCATGTACATGAGCCGCGCCAGCATGCCTTCCACAAACCAGTTTTTGCCCGACAATACCCCCATCAGGCTGCCCACACCGCGGTTGTGGCCCACGGAAACCAGGGATCCATAGTCGCGGAAGCGGAATTCGCGCGGCTTCGAAGGCGCCGCCCCCCTGATCCGGTCCCGCATCGCGTCCAGCAGGAAATTCGCCTGCTGGTGCGCGACCTGCGCCCGCGCGGGCAGCGAACGCCCGGCGCCCGCCCAGGGGGCCTGGGCGCAATCGCCGAAGGCGAAGATGGCGGGATCCGCGGTGCGCAGGCTGCCGTCCACGACGACCTGCCCGATGCGATTGGTTTCCAGGCCCAGTTGCGCCAGCAGTTCGGGCGCCTTGATGCCCGCCGCCCACACGCAGAGCTGGGCCGGATAGCGATGGCCTTCGCCGTCCACCAAGGCATCGGCTTCGACGGCGGCGACCCTTACCGAGGTTTTCACCGCCACGCCGCGATCGATCAGCAATTGTTGCGCGGCCGCGGACATCTTTTCAGGCAATGCCGACAGGATGCGTTCGCCGCCTTCCAGCAGGATGATGCGGATGTCCTTGCCCGGCTGCAGCGCATGCAGGCCATAAAAGACGCTGTCGGAGAAAGCCTCCAGCAGCTCCGCCGCGAGCTCCACGCCGGTCGCGCCCCCTCCGACGATGCCGATGTGCAGCACATGGTCCGGATCCTGATCCTTGCGGCGGCTGGCGGCGACGATTTCGTGCAGCAGCCTGAGCCGGAAGCGCTCGGCTTCCGCCGTGGAGTCCAGCGCAATAGCGAATTCCGCCGCGCCCGGCGTGTTGAAAAAATTGGATTTGCTGCCCACCGCCAGCACCAGCGTGTCGTAGGGTATCTCGCGCGCGGGAAAGACTTCCTGCCGGGTATCGGACAGCACCGCGTTCACGTGGGCGATTCGGGCTTCCCGGTCCAGTCCGCTTAATTCGCCCAGGATGAAGGTAAAGCCGCAATCCCTGGCCAGCATGAAATAGGAAAGCCCTTCGCGGTGGATGTCCAGCGTGCCCGCGGCCACCTCATGCAGCGAAGGCTTCCAGATATGGTCGCCGTCCTTGTCGATCAGCGCGACATGCCGCGGCCCGAACTTGCGGCCCAGCTTGCAGGCCAGCTCCAGGCCGCCCGCCCCGCCGCCGACGATGACCACCCTGTGCGTCCGATTGTCCGTCATGGCTGCTCCTTGCTGAGGGGATGCCGGCGCAAGCAGCGCGGCCGCATCCCAGCCCATGAATATCACAGGCTGCGCCCCGATGGCAAGGCGGCACGGCACGCGGCATCGCCGCCCGGGCGCAGGAAAGGGCGGCGCGTTGCGGACCGCCCCTTACAGCTTAGGCCTCCTTATGCGGGCCGTCCTATGCAGGCCGCTCCGGGCAGGTCGCCCCGGGCGGGCCGCCCTACGGCGGCCGTGGCGCTATTGCTTGGCCAGGCGCTGCCAGGTATCGACCACCGTGTCCGGATTCAGCGACATGGACAATATGCCTTCATCGCGCAGCCAGACGGCCAGATCGGGATGATCGCTGGGGCCTTGGCCGCAGATGCCCACGTACTTGCCGGCCTTCAGGCAGGCCTGTATGGCCCGGCGCAGCATGAACTGCACGGCCTCGTCGCGCTCGTCGAAATCCGCCGCCAGCAATTCCATGCCCGAATCCCGGTCCAGGCCCAGCGTGAGCTGCGTCATGTCGTTCGAGCCGATCGAGAAGCCGTCGAAATACTGCAGGAATTCCTCCGCCAGGATGGCGTTGGAAGGCACCTCGCACATCATGATCAGGCGCAGGCCGTTTTCGCCGCGCGCCAGGCCGTTGCGCGCCAGCAAATCGACCACCTTGGCCGCCTGCTGCAGCGTGCGCACGAAAGGCACCATGATCTCGACATTGGTCAGGCCCATTTCGTCGCGCACCTTCTTGAGCGCTTCGCATTCCATGCGGAAGCATTCCTCGAAATCGGCGGAGATATAGCGCGATGCGCCACGGAAGCCCAGCATGGGGTTTTCTTCTTCGGGCTCGTAGCGCGAGCCGCCCACCAGCTTGCGGTATTCGTTGGACTTGAAGTCGGACAAGCGCACGATGACGGGCTTGGGGTAGAACGCGGCGGCCAGCGTGCCCACGCCTTCGGCCAGTTTTTCCACGAAGAAAGCGCGCGGGCTGGCGTAGCCGCGCGCCGCGGATTCCACGGCCTGCTTGAGCTCGCTGTCCACATTGGGGTAGTCGAGCACCGCCTTGGGATGGACGTTGATGTTGTTGTTGATGATGAATTCCAGGCGCGCCAGGCCCACCCCATGGTTGGGGATCTGCGAGAAATCGAAAGCCAGCTGGGGGTTGCCCACGTTCATCATGACCTTCAGGCCGATGTCGGGCATTTCGCCCCAGCGCACTTCTTCGACCTCGGTTTCGATCAGGCCGTCGTAAATGCGCCCTTCGTCGCCTTCAGCGCAGGACACGGTCACTTCATGGCCGTTGGTCAGCACATCCGTGGCGTTGGCGCAGCCGACGACCGCCGGAATGCCCAACTCACGCGCGATGATGGCCGCATGGCAGGTGCGCCCGCCGCGGTTGGTGACGATGGCCGAAGCCAGCTTCATGACGGGTTCCCAGTTGGGGTCGGTCATGTCGGTAACCAGGATGTCGCCCGCCCTGACCTGATCCATTTCGGATATGTCGGCCACGATGCGCACTTTGCCGGAGCCGATTTTCTGGCCAATGGCGCGGCCCGTGACCAGGACTTCGCCCGTGGCTTTCAGGCGATAGCGTTCCTGCACATCGTGATGGCCTTGCTGCGACTTGACCGTTTCGGGGCGCGCCTGCAGGATGTAGATCTTGCCGTCCAGCCCGTCGCGGCCCCATTCGATGTCCATGGGGCGCTGGTAGTGCTTTTCGATGATCACGGCATAGCGCGCCAGTTCGATGACTTCTTCGTCCGTCAGCGAATAGCGGTTGCGCTCGGACACCGGCACCTCGACGGTGCGCACGGCGTGGCCGGAAGCGCGTTCGGGGTCGAACTCCATCTTGATGAGCTTGGAACCGATGCGGCGGCTGATGATGGGGTAATGCCCCGACGCCAGCGTGGGTTTGAAGACATAGAATTCGTCCGGATTCACGGCGCCCTGCACCACGGTTTCCCCCAAGCCGTAGGAAGAGGTGATGAAGACCACGTCGTTGAAGCCCGATTCGGTGTCCAGCGTGAACATGACGCCGGCGCTGCCGCGGTCGGAGCGCACCATGCGCTGCACGCCCGCCGACAGGGCGACGTCCGCATGGGCATAGCCTTTGTGCACGCGATAGGAAATGGCGCGGTCGTTGTACAGCGACGCGAACACGTGGCGGATCT